>Ga0209060_10000278_pt1 | contig 109237 bp, 86 predicted proteins | sample Coa_R1_8_FD_187155 | JGI IMG/M metagenome (GOLD analysis project Ga0209060, IMG submission 187155) | Surface soil microbial communities from Centralia Pennsylvania, which are recovering from an underground coalmine fire - Coalmine... | ecosystem: Environmental > Terrestrial > Soil >... | reverse complement strand
ACAGCTCTCGGCATCTACACCTTATGGGTTCTACTGGCTGACGAGAACGGGGACGAATACCGCTACCTGGCTCGCTCAGATTAGCCGCGCTTCCCACACCGATTCACAGATTTTTCGCATTTGCCACAGCCGATTAACAGACGGCGCCCTGATTTCTGTTGCCCGACGGAAAACTTCTCGTCAACATCTTCCGAGCTTTTCAAATTGGTTTCGACACAATGATCAGCCCCTTCCCCCTCGGCTCGAATCTCGACAACTCCGCTGGCCGGCATTCCGGTCAATTCCGTTCACTTAACTCCAATCCGCCCAGTCCCAAAATGGCACTCGGTGTGGAAATCCTGACCTTCATCGCGCATCAAGCCCGTCATTGCTAGGGATACAACCTGTAGTGTTTCCCTCTTGACAGGCCCCATAAGCAGGAGTAATTTTGCAATCCCAAGCAACAAAATTCCACCTCACGGGAATGGGGTGGAGAGATAAAGAGAGCAGGCGATCGGTTCCAAGCCAGAGGTGACTTGGCGCCCCGCCGCACACAAAACCTTGGGCGCTTGCCATTGCGGCAACCGCAAGTCGAGCGCCCTCAACCTCAACCTGAAAGTCGGAGCCTTCAGGTCCGCCGGAACCTAATCCGGAGGTCGGAAGCCAGGATGTAACGCGGTGGCCGTTCCCCGACCCTCCCCCGGGGCGCGTGAACAAGACCAGTAGCAGCTTTTGCACAAACTACCGCCGGGCAGCAAGGAAACTCCTCGCGCCCAATGGCAGTGGGGAAAACCCAGGAGCCCACCATGGAGAGTCTGACTCGTCTCGTTTCTGAATCGCTCGTCCGGCACGGCCTGGATCGTCCCGTCGACTACCGCCGCCTACGCTGGTCGCGCTGGTTCCGCTGCGACTCCCATCACAGCGTACTCCAGGTCCCCAGCCAACCCGGCGTGTTTGCCCTAGCCGAAGAAATTACAAGCCTCGAAATCGGAAAGACTCGTGTTGAAACGGCTCGCGTAGGCTCGGAGGCATTCGTCCGTCCCGCCGAGCGAAGCGAGGCGCCCTCCCGGGAAGCCGAAAGCCGAAAGCCGGAACCCCGTCGTATGCTCGCCGTCACCCAATTCTTCGAAGACGAAGACATGGCCTTCGTCCTCGATCGCATGCTGACTCGTCCCACTCATCCCATGCGCGCTCAGCTCGCCTCCGGACGCTATTTCGTCCGTTTCGTCGTGATCGAAGACCGGTTCCAGCGCCGATCGATCTACCAAGCCTTGAATCAATGGCTTACCGACTCCGCCGAGAAAGCCAGCGGCATCGGCGGCCATTTCGCCGCATCGCTGGAACTGACCGCGGCCACTGAATACGTTCCGCCATCTGCTCTGAATCGTCCGTAACCCGCGTAGAATCTAATAAATGGAGAGCCCCATGCCCGAACTAAAAACCACAACGGAAACCAACCCGACCTCCGCCGCTCCCTCGGCGCCGGCCAACTCCGGCACTGGAAAGAAGAAGGCCCCCGGCCTTTCCTTCCGGCGTCTGTTCACCGCACCGGGCGTCTCTCCCTACGACCAGGTCGAATGGGAACTCCGTACCGCTCAGATCACCGATGCGCAGGGCAACGTGATCTTCGAGCAGAAAAACGTTGAAGTCCCCAAAGACTGGTCGATGACCGCGACCAACATCGTCGCCAGCAAATATCTTCACGGACGCCTCGACACCCCTGAGCGCGAGACCGGAGTTCGCCAGCTAGTCACCCGCGTTGCCGAAACCATCCGCGATTGGGGCATGTCGCAGGGCTACTTCAAGACGCCCGAAGACGGCGCGACGTTCCACGATGAACTCGTCCACATCCTCGTTCGCCAATACGCCGCCTTCAACTCGCCCGTGTGGTTTAACGTGGGATGCGACCGCATCGAGCCCAATTCCGACGGCCGCAACTGGCATTGGAATCCGCAAACTCAGCAGGTCGAATTCGGCGTCACTGGATACACCAAGCCACAGTGCTCCGCCTGCTTCATCAACTCGGTAAAAGATTCTCTCGATTCGATCCTCACCCTCGCCAAAACCGAAGGCATGCTCTTCAAGTGGGGCTCAGGCACAGGCACGAACTTGTCCCCGCTGCGTTCCTCCACCGAATGCCTTTCCGGCGGCGGAACCGCCAGCGGTCCGCTCAGCTTCATGAAAGGATTCGATGCCTTTGCCGGCGTGATCAAGTCCGGCGGCAAGACCCGCCGCGCCGCCAAGATGGTGATCCTGAACGTCGACCATCCTGACATCATCGATTTCATCGAGTGCAAGATGAAGGAAGAAGCCAAGGCCCATGCCCTCGTCTCCATGGGATACGACGGCTCGCATCCCGACTCCGACGCCTATTCCTCCATCTTCTTCCAAAATGCGAACAACTCTGTCCGTGTCACCGACGACTTCATGTACGCCGTCATCCGCGACACCGACTTCTCGACCAAGTCCGTCATCGATGGCCGCGTGATGCAGACCTACAAAGCCAACGAGCTGCTGAACAAAATTTCCGAGGCCACCTGGCACTGCGGCGATCCTGGAATGCAGTACGACACTACGGTCAACCGCTGGCACACGTCCAAGAACACAGCCCGCATCAACGCCAGCAATCCCTGCAGCGAATACATGTTCCTCGACGATTCGGCCTGCAACCTGGCCAGCCTCAATCTGCTGAAGTTCGCGCCCAATGGCACATTCGACGTGGAAGCCTATCGCCACGCCGTAGACATCCTGATCACCGCGCAGGAAATCATCGTCGATAACGCCGGATACCCCACCGAGCAGATCATGCGCAACTCGCACGACTATCGTCCGCTGGGCTTGGGTTATGCCAATTTGGGAGCATTGCTGATGGCCGCCGGCCTCCCCTATGACTCCGATGCCGGCCGGGACTACGCCGGCTGTGTAACTGCAATCATGTGCGGCGAAGCCTACCTGCAGAGTTCGCGCATAGCCGAACTCTGCCCAGCGTTGTCGCCAGCGACCGAAGCCACAAAAAAGAGTCTCGCCGAAACGAATCTGGGAGCTCGTGTCGGAGCGGACGCATTCGTTCGCCCCGCGGGCGAAGCGAGCGTGTCGGCTGCTCGCCTTATGCCCGGAGGAGCCGCCCCCGGCTGGTATATCAACCGCGAGCCGTTCCTCGACGTAATCCGCATGCACCGAGCCAGCGTCAACAGCATTAACAAGGCGAACGTCCCCACAGCCCTATACGAAGCCAGCAAGCTATGCTGGGACGAAGCTTTAGCTCACGGAGAAAAATTCGGCTATCGCAACAGTCAAGTCACTGTCCTCGCGCCCACCGGCACCATCGGTTTCATGATGGACTGCGACACCACTGGCATCGAGCCCGACCTGGCGCTGGTGAAATACAAGAAGTTGGTTGGCGGCGGCATGATCAAAATCGTTAACCAGACCGTGCCCACCGCCCTGTTTAAGCTTGGATACACGCACGAGCAAACCGATGCGATCGTCAGCTACATCGACGCGACCGGCACCATCGAAGGCGCGCCCCACGTCAAAGAGGATCATCTCGCCGTCTTCGATTGCTCCTTCAAGCCTGCCAAGGGCACGCGCTCCATCCACTACATGGGACATCTCCGCATGATGGCCGCCGCCCAGCCATTCATCTCTGGGGCGATCTCGAAGACGGTCAACCTTCCGGAAAATGCCACGGTCGAAGACATCAGCGAAGCCTACATCCAAGCCTGGAAGCTAGGCCTAAAAGCAGTAGCCATCTACCGCGACGGCTGCAAGAAGTCCCAACCCCTAAGCGCAGCAGGCACGAAGACCGCGCAAGCGGGGAATGTTGCGACAGCCGCCTCGCCTGTCCAGGTCGAAGAAGAAGACTTGAACGCTCCACCGCGCGCCGTCCGTCACAAGCTGCAGGAAGAGCGCGCCTCCATCACCCACAAATTCAAAGTCGGAGATCACGAAGGCTACATCACGGTAGGCCTCTATCCCAACGGAGAGCCGGGCGAACTCTTCATCACCATGGCGAAAGAAGGATCAACAGTCAGCGGTCTGATGGACAGCTTCGCCCTGGCCGTCTCCATAGCTCTGCAGCACGGAGTCCCGCTGAAACTGTTCTGCGAAAAATTTGCCCACACCCGCTTCGAACCCAGTGGATGGTCCGGCAATCCGGACATCGGCTATGCCAAGAGCATCATGGACTACATCTTCCGCTGGCTCCAACTTCGTTTCCTGACGGGCCAGCAACAGATGCTGTTCGAAAACCTCCGTCTACGGCCTGCAGCTCTCGGGTCTCAGGCCGAAGGCACAATCGAAGTTAGCGGCACCACCTCAGTTGGAGGTCCGAAGTCCGAGGTCCGGGGGCCGGGTTCATCCGTCCACGCCGCCGACGCCCTGTCGAACATAGTCGACCTGGGAGACGCCCCGACCTGCAGCTTCTGCGGCAGCATCATGACGAGAAACGGCAGTTGCTACAGGTGCATGTCCTGCGGCAGCACCAGCGGCTGCAGCTAAAGCTCGTGTAGGGGCGGACGCATTCGTCCGTCCGCCCTGCGACCCCGAAGGGGAGCGGTTCCCTCCTCGCCTCTTTTCGAAGATTCTTCGTGACGCCGACACATACGTGCAAGAAGTGTCCGTTAATTCGTCGCACCTTACACGACTAGAGCGAGTGCACCACTGGGGAGCGAAACGGCGATGCACACGGCCCTTAAGGGCCGCGTTGAGGAGCCATAAGTTGAGAAGCCATAGATGTTGGCCTTTAACCCCCGTGCAGGGTTTTGAGATCCACAGCCTCGATGTGACGCATGTCCTTGCCTTCCACAGGACGCAAAGCTGATGATCGCGAAGGCGCTAGCGATGGGGCGCCAAAACCCGACAGCTCTTTGAAAATCAGATTCGCAACTAAACATTGCGGGTCAAGATTTCGCCCCGAACTGATTGCAGGTCATAGATTAAACGCGAAATTCCCGCCAACTTGCTGAGGGCACTATACCGAGGGGAAGGGGTACCAGGGGTACCCCCGAAACGGAGCTCGACCTCACGTCGTTCGCGCGCGGGGAACAACTAGAATTTTTTCGCGGCGATTCCCAAAATGGTCCGACCCTAAGGCAATCCAAACGCGTAGATCGCGCTGCCCGCCGCGATCGCGACATATTCCTTTCCGTCGACGGCGAACGCGATCGGAGCCGCATAAACCGCTCCACCCATCTGGAAATGCCACAGCGGCTTGAGCGATGTGGCGTCGAAGGCGATGAAGTTTCCTTCCGCGTCGCCGCTGAAGACGAGGCCTCCCGCGGTCGAGAGCACGCCCGACCACGTCGGCGAAGTGTGCTGAAATTTCACTTTTACCTCGCCCGTCGCGGGATCGATTGCCTTCAGAAATCCAAGATAAGGTTCAGCCTCTTCCGAAGGAAAATACGCGCTGCCGTAGAACGCGTGTCCCGCTTCGTAAGGCTGCGGAGCCGTGCTGAAGATGTCGCACTGATCGCGTGCCGTGACGTAGAACAATCCCGTCTGCGGGTCGTACGTCGGAGACATGAAGTTCGTCGTCCCGAGTGCGCCGGGACAAACCGTATGTCCTGCGAGCGTCGGCGAGGCATTCTGGTTCGCCACCGGACGACCTTCTGTGTCTTTGCTGTCGGTCCATGTGGTCTTGCCATAGGCACTCGCCGAGAGCAGCTTGCCATTGGTGCGATCGATGACGTAGAAAAATCCATTGCGGTCAGCTTGCTCGATAAGGCGCTTGTCGCCCGCGTCGATCATGACTGGAACCTGCGTCGCGTCCCAATCGTGCTCGTCGTGCTTGGTGAATTGGAAATACCAGTTCAGCTTTCCCGTGTCGGCGTTGAGCGCGAGCAGCGAGTTGCTGTAAAGATTGTCACCCGCGCGTCCTTGGCCGCGATTCGAAGGCGATGGATTTCCCGTAGGCCAGAAGATCTGATTCGTCTTCGGATCATAGGTCCCGGTATTCCACGCGGGAGCTCCGCCAACTTTCCACGAATCGCCTTCCCACGTGTCGTGTCCCGGCTCGCCGGGACCAGGAACGGTGTAGAAACGCCACTTTCGCTCGCCGGTGTCCGCGTCGTAAGCGTCTATGAATCCGCGAACGCCGTATTCACCGCCAGAGATGCCGATGACGATGAGATTCTTCACGGCGAGTGGTGCGACGGTGAAACTGTTTCCGGTCCGATAATCAGCGGCGCTGACGTCCCAGATGACAGCGCCCGTTTTTGTATCGAGCGCAATGACGTGCGCATCGAGAGTTCCGATGAAAACCTTGTCGCCAAGAATCGCGAGCCCACGATTTACCCGTCCGCAGCACGGACGAATATCGGAAGGAAGCTGCCGCTGATACATCCAGATCGGACGTCCCGTGCGTGCATCGAGGGCGAAAGCACGATCATCCTGCGCTGTGGCGTAGAGAATTCCGTCAACTACCAAAGGAGTGGTTTCCAGCTTGCCAGTTGCAGCGGTTTGATAAACCCACTTCGCGGTTAGCGCGTGGACGGTGTTCGTGTTGATCTGATCGAGCGCACTGAAGCGCTTTCCGGAATAGTCTCCAGAGTAGGTGAGCCAGTTCTGCGGCTCTTTGGCCGAGTTGACGATGCGCTCGAAGTTCACCTGTGCATGAATCGTTGCGCCAAGTAGCAGCGTGATCGAAAGCAGTTGGGTAGCCCAGCGCTTTCGCGTTGCGATTCCTGTTCTATTTGGGAGGAACCTTCTCGCGGAGCTGGAAGCGCTGCGCCATCTAAGACCTATCTCGCCGAATGCGCTCATTTCGCCCCCACGCTGACCAGATACGCCACGATGTCGTCCAGGTCCTTGTCGCTGAGAACGTCAGGCTCATATTTCGGCATAGCCGACTCTCGCGTTTTCCGAAACGAGCGCAGCTTGGTTTTATCCAGCATATGGATCTGCTCGCTGGCATCCATGATCTGCACGCTAAAGCTGTCTTCGTTGAGCGTCACGCCACGGATCTTCGTGCCGTCTTCTGTCACTGCTGTGGCGGTTTCGTATTCTTGCGGGAATTCCTTTGTGGATTCCGTCAATCCCCAGGCAAGCCGGCGAGTCGGATTACGGACCGAGTCGATGATTGCTTCGCGCGTGCGCGATCCTCCGACTGCTGTCAATTCCGGACCAAATCGACCCCCTTTGCCATTGATCATGTGGCACATCGAGCAGTTGGCATCGCCGTAAAAGAGCGCTTTGCCATGCGCGCCGTTGCCCAGCGGCTTGGCGGGAGCTTTCACCTCCTGGCTGTGAATGTAGGTGATGATCTGCCAGATCTCTTCATCGGTCATGCCGACGCCTTGGCCGTTTGTTCCATTGGCAGGCATCGCGGTTCCGGGAATGCCATTGCTGATGATCTGAAACATCTCGGCATCGGAGTGCGCGAATTTCTTCTGCGCCCGAGTGAGATCAGGCCCGCGTCCCCCGCCGCGCGCTCCCAGTCCATGACAAAGCGCGCAGTTGATGCGGAATTCGTACTCGCCGGCCTTCGCCGCCCTGGGATCATTCGCTAGCGGGTTTTGTGCGTTCGCGACACAAGCAGAACAGATCGTGAGCGCGATAAGCGCGTGACGCAATCGCTGGCGCATGGAAGGTCCTCCAAGGAAATTCCACGCATTTTACGATAAGTGAGTGGAAGGTCGAGCTTAGGAAATTTTGGGTAGCGCGATTGGACAAACCTGGATAGCATCCAAAATCCCACTTCTGGCAAATAAGCCAGAAGTGGGACACCCAGCTCTCACCAGCTGTAATGGGCTGTGTAAGTGATGACTTTCTCCTGGTCTGGCGCGATGGTTACGGGAAATTCAATGGTTTTGCTGTCGATCTTCTTGAAGTCTGCGGAGTGAATGGAAATGTCCCAGGTGCTCCACCGGTAGAGGTGCTCGACGACGCGAACATCAACCGGCTGCTTTTTGTGATTGCGCAGCTTGATTTCGAAGGACTCGTCCAGCATGTGCTTGTTGAGTTCGAGTTTGTAATCGGTGCGCCGGCGCTCGCCGGCGATATCGAAAGCGTTTCCGGTATAGATACGGATTTTTTCGTCGCGTGGCGTGTGGTCGATCACATTTTCGCCGGTGAACTCGATCTGGCCGTCGTTATTCCGGCGATAGAAGCGTACGCGGCCCTTGGGCAGGGGCATGCCGAGGTGATTAGCTTCGGAGTTCAAGAACTCGCGCATCACCCAGATCTTCGGGTTCGACTCGGTACCATACTCAGGCTGGTTTCGGATGTTCTCCATGGCCCAGCCGTTGTATCGGTTGGGATCGATCTTCAAGCCATCATAGATGTACAGCTGCGTGGTATTTACGTTCGCGGCGCGAATGAATTCCACTTGCTTGGTTTCGCGATCGTGAAGGGTTGCAGGGCGGGCGAGCGTGTAGAGATGATATTCGTCGAAGGCCTTCTCGGTGACCGTCGGCTGCACCGCTCCGTTCACCGCTACGGCCTCGGCTGCCATGAGACGGTAATTTGCCTGACCCGGCTGAAACTTGTTTACATCGCCCGCCATGAGCTTGATGCGCGCGTTCTCAAAATCCTTGCCGCTCTGATTGTCCATGGTGATCCAGCCGACCAGGTCCACCGCATCGCCGTTTTCCGGGGCAACGATGTTGTAGTCCGCCTGCCAGGTGAGACCTCCCGTAACGTAAGAAAATTCCGCGAGCAGAGGACCGGGCTTAGTCGACGCTAGCATCCACTGGAGAGTCGGCTTGAGGATCGTGTCATCGGCGAGCGCCGGAAACACGGGCGTGCCAGGCAAACCAAATCGCACTTTGCCCTCGATCTCAATGATGGGTTGTTCGGAAGCCACGGCCATTTGCGACTGGTAATACTGCTGCCCGTAACTCTCCATTGCCATGGGATTGTGCGGGACATAGCCGCTGCGGATGATCTTGCCGGGAACGAGTTCCTGCTTGTCCGCACGCTGCACGAGGAAGTCAATGGTCTTGCCCTCATACAACGACAGGAGCAGTGCTTCCGACACAGGATCCGCACGATAGTTCTGTTCGAGTACCTGAAGAGGGCGTTTGCCGCTCGGGTCCCGCAGGATCACGGAATCGGGCTCGAGATGCATGGTGATGTCGGTTACACGGACGCTGGTCGTGCCTGCCTTCAGGTCGAGTGGAATCTGCTGACGCACCACTGCAAAGTTCTGGTTGTAAATGGTAAGCGACGGCGAGGATGTGTCATCGGCGCCTAAGCATAGAAGGCAAGGAAACATCAGACAAGCGGTCAGCACGAGAGACAAGTGGCGATTCACGGTTGACCTCCAGGTGCAGGCAAGAGATAAGAAATCGTACCCTTCAGAGAACGTACAAAGGAGTGCAACTTGCGATACAGCGCGAATAGCGAGTGGAGGGATGCAGAAGCGGTTTCCGAGTTACTCACGTAATCCCCAGATGAGCCTTCCTGCTTGAGTAAATCTTCTAGAGATGGAAAAGACACGCTCGTACAGGTCCGGAAGGTATCTGTGGGCCTGCACCTTTGGCTCTCTACACTGAAATCCTGCCTTCGCGATGCCGATTCCTGTACTTGGAGCAAGCCATTCCCTGAGGCGAGGAAGTGGTTGAGCTAGCGGTCTTTCCAGCGGAAGGCGTCGGGTTGCGGCAGGCCGAGGTGAGCCAGCACGCGATATGCGAACTCGCGGGCCATCTCATCTAATGAAGCAGGATGGTAGTAGAAAGCCGGGATCAAAGGAAAGATCGTCGCTCCAGCATCGGCCGCGCGGTACATATTGCGAATATGAATTTTGTTCAGGGGCGTTTCGCGGACGCAGAGTACGAGCGGGCGTTTTTCTTTCAGAGTAACATCGGCGGCACGTTCGATCAGTTTCGCGGCGACTCCGTTCGCGATGCGCGCCAGCGTGCCGACGCTGCATGGGATCGCAACCATCGCATCGGCTGGATAGGAGCCGCTGGCGATGTTGGCACCAATGTCGTTGTCGGATTGGACGTGAATCTTTCGGGACGAGGCGCCGAGGATTGTTTGAATGAGATCAGATCGGCCTTTGAGTTCGAGTTCCTCGGCCATAACCCGGAGCGCACTTTCGGAAGCGATGAAGTTCACCGTTTGAATGCGCTGGTCACGTTCGACGGCAAGCAGGAACCGCCGCAGGAAAATGGCGCCGCTGGCCCCGGTTGTGGCAACGGTCAGATTCTGCGGTGGATGGTTGGGCAAGCGGCTTCCTCGGAATTTGGAGCATAGGGACGTGGCGCTGACAAAGTCAAGCGCCGGTGAGTTTCGAATGGTGAGCTAAGGATGGCATCGACGAGCAATCTCCGGATTCGACGCAGCGCGGCACAGCTGCATGCACTAGCCGGAGTGGAGCGCGAGATTCGCGCTGTCGATGCACACAGCCGGCGCAAGTATCTTCGCGAATTCAATCAGGCGTTCCGGACCTACCAATCGGTTCTCACTGCGCAAGAAGTTCAAAGTGCGATCCGTTCGGCTGACGTGGTGCTCATTGGCGATTATCACGCGTTGCCGGCAGCCCAGCGATACGCGGCATCCCTGATTGAACAGCGCGCCATGGCAGGAGATCGTCCAGTCGTGCTGGGAGTCGAGACCATTTATGCTCGCGACCAGCACATTCTCGACGAGTGGTGGCGGAGAGAGATCGACGACAACGAGCTGAGAGAGAGAGTTCGCTTTGACATCGATTGGGGATACGACTGGACACCGTTTCATGAAGTGCTGGTCACGGCGCGCGATCACGGGGACGCGCTCTACGGACTGGATTGCATGCCCCGGGAAGACTTGCGGAGGATTGGAGCGCGCGATCGCCATGCGGCGGCGAAGCTGGCGGAGATTCGCGAACGGCATCCGGATGCGGTGATCTTCGTGTTGTTTGGCGAGTCGCACCTCGCCCCGCGACACTTGCCGCGATCTTTGCGCGAATTGATGCCGCAAGCACGCATCCTCACAGTCTTGCAAAACATAGATGCACTGTACTGGAAGGCTGCGGGAGAGCAGGCCGACAAGATCGAAGCTGTGCAGGTTAAGGACGACGTACTGTGCGTATTCAACGCGACCCCGCTGGAAAAATACGAAAGCTATCGGCTGTGTCTCGATCAATGGAGCCGTTGCGATAAGGAGCGCGACTTCGCTCCCACGGTGTATAACCTGATCGACAGCCTGGCCAACTTTCTCGAAATTAACCGCTACTCGCCGCATAACGGGACGCAGCCGAAATTCCTGATCGATATGTTGCCGGAAGTCCATGGGCAGGCTTCGGAAGCTACCGTGCGGCGATTGCTTTCGCGGCGAGGCGTGGATGATTCGAAGCGTGAATTCCTGCTGAAGTGCGTTGAGGAACGCGGAAGCGCCTATTTCCCGCAGGTGAATGCAGTGTGCATCCGGGAATTTCAGATGATGCACGCGGCGGAAGATGCAGCACGATTCCTACACCACGCTTGCCAGGGCCTACCGCAGCGGCTGAACGGGCACTCGCGGACAGACTTGCAACTGGGAGCTGCACCGAGTCCCTACGGAAGCCCGGCCGAAGAATTCTACGTGCGCACGATCCAGCACGCGGTGGCGTATGTTGGATCGCGGGTGCTGTATCCGGCGCGGCCCACACCGAATCTCGAGGACGCTCCGCCGCTTTCGCGAGCGGCTTTTGAGAAAGCGGCGGCAAGAGCCGATGGTGAAACTCTGGAAAGCACAGCTCGGGAATGGGGATACCGCATCGGGTGCCAAATCTACGATGCCTACCTGGCAGGGAAGGTCTTGCCTCGGAGCTTGCGGCGGTTGTTTCTTGCGCACCTGAACGAGCCGGGAGTTGCGCGGAAGGTTTGCGCCGCCGTCATTGCCAATCTGCGAGCGCTTGCGCGTTCGGCGAACGCGTGACGCCTCCCTCGCCATCCGCGATCTGACACGGGCTCCCTCTTCGAGTACTCTTCGAGCAAGTTCCGGGCGAGATGACAATGGACATGAAGCGACAATTGTCGCAGTTGACCGGCGGGGCGAAACCCCTGATGATGGATGCGGTTCTGTGGCAACCTTCGGCTCGCTGCGCTCGCTCAGGGCAGGCTGAGAACCAAGGTCATGCCCTTCCCAAATCTCTGATCGTGAATCCTGGTTCTGAGCTTGAATCCTGAATCCATTCGGAAACTTTTTCAGCAGGTGCGCTCCGGCACGCTTTCGCCTGACGAGGCAGTTACGCGACTCCGGCATATGCCGTTCGAGGACCTGGGATTTGCCAAGGTCGATCATCATCGGGCACTGCGGAATGGAATGGCGGAAGTGATTCTCGGAGAAGGAAAAACTCCCGCGCAGGTAGCGGGGATCTTTTCGCGGCTAGCGAAGCATGGCAGAAACGTGCTCGCAACGCGGGCGAACCAGAAGCAATTCGAAGCGGTAAAGAAGAAGATCCGAGGTGCTGAGTTTCGCGAACTCGGACGGGCGATCGTTTTGCAGCGTGACTCGAAGAAATATGGCAAGGGCATCGTTGCTGTCGTATCCGCCGGAACCAGCGATATCCCGGTTGCTGAAGAAGCGGTCATCACCGCCGAAGTGATGGGTAATGAGGTCCAGCATTTTTACGATGTCGGAGTTGCGGGCATTCATCGGCTGCTGGCCAATCGCGAGGCACTGACGCAGGCGCGCGTGGTGATCGTCTGCGCTGGAATGGAAGGGGCGCTGCCCAGCGTAGTGGGCGGTTTGGTCGGTGTTCCGGTGATTGCCGTCCCAACGAGCATCGGTTATGGCGCTTCGTTCAAAGGGCTGGCGGCGCTTTTGGGAATGTTGAATTCGTGCGCGTCGAACGTGAGCGTGGTAAATATTGATAACGGATTTGGGGCGGGCTACGTCGCTTCGCTCATCAACCGTCTTCCCTGAGCATCTCAAGCAAGGAGCCGATATGCCCGTCGCACTCTCCGCGGAAGTGAAAATGCTGGTCGATCGTCCGAACTTTGCTCATCTGGCGACGCTCATGCCGGACGGATCTCCGAACGCCACTCCGGTCTGGGTGGGGCGGGATGGCGATCGGCTGGTTATCTGCACTTCCGACAAGTCGCTGAAGGGGCGGAACACGAAACGGGATCCACGTGTCGCAGTGTCGATCATTGATTTCAAGAATCCGTATGAGGAAGTGCAGATTCGCGGGCGAGTGGTCGAGAGGCGGGACGACCCGGACTTGAAGACGATGGATCCGATCTCACACAAGTACACGGGAAAACCATTTCCGCTGCGGGATTATGAGGGGCGTGTGGCTTTGATCATCGAAGTGGAGAAGGCGAAGTATACGAAGCTGCCGTTTGAGCATACGCCGCCTCGGAATTGACTTCCGCTTCGGTTCACTGCAGGGGACACAGAGGAGCAAAGGAAAATTCTTTCATGCGAATGCGACAAAGAACCCCACTTCCGGCAACTGCGGCCAGGAGTGGGGCACCCTGCTCATGTAACGTCACCGCCTGCTTTCGTTACATGCCTTGCTGATTCGATCCCACCTGCAGTTGGTTATCCACGCTGAAGGCGCCGAATACCTGGCCGGCTCGCATTCCGGCGATCTGCTTGTCCATCTTGCTGTCGACGGCGCCGTAGAGCGTTACGTGCCCGTTAGCGACGATGATGCGAATCGGACGAGCCGGGTCGATGGCGTACTTGCTCAGCGTCGGATCGCCATAGATGGCGCGCAGAGTGCGAATCCGCACGCTGTCGTCGAATTGAGAGACGGGTTCGACGGCGATCCGGTTGACCACATCCTTTACGCCGGGCATGTTCGCGATATCGGCCAAGGCTTCATCGCGACCGACGCCGGTGCGGTCCTGGCCTTCCACCACGACCACGCCATCCTTCACAGAGAGCGCGAAGTAATCGAAGGTGCTGTCATAGCCCTCGCGGACGTAGGTCAGCTTCTTTGAGAGATTCTCGGCGAGCTGTGTGTCGCTGACCACGGGACCCGCGACTTCGATCAGGTTGCGGACACCTTGCACGTTGGCGACTTTGCGAGCCGTTTTGGCCGCGTCCAGCTTGCGTTGGTACAGATCGACCGTGCCGGTCAGAGTGACGATGCCGTCCTCAGCTTTTGCCTGCACGTTTTTGAACTGGCTCTTTGCGGAGAGCTTCTGCGTCACTTTCGATTGAATGTCATTGTCATAGCGAGCTGCTGACGACGTCTGAGCGGAAAGCATCGTGCTAGAGACGGCGAGGGCGAGAACGGCGCCCGCCAGTTTCCCCATAATTGTTTGAGTTGCCTTTGCGAATCCCATAACCCCTCCGTGCTTGACGAAACTTTACGAATTAACCATATGGTTAATTCATTCGATGGACGAGGGGCGGCCAAAGATGCATCGGTGTAGAAGAATAAATCTGCAAGGAAAGATCGAGAAAGCCGCAACTCTGCAGAGTGTGATGGGTTAATGAATGGCTGGTTCTTTTCCGGACCCGCCGCTTCCCATTTACTGAAAATCCTGTGTTCCCGAAGCCCAAATATGCCTGACACGCGTTCGTTTGGGATTACCCCGGTAACTTTCGAGGGGGTACGGCTGCTTCTACGATGACTGGAAGCGGCATATTTCAAGGGGATTTGAGGGATGGGCGAAGGTGTCATCCGGCCAGAACCGGCAGCGCTTGCGCGCGCACGGAAGCTGAGGAAAGCGCTGCAGGCGGACCAACCGCCGGCCTTTGTGACACCACAAAACGCCGCCTCGCAAAAAAGCACCTGCTCGCAGGGTTCCTGTCCCGTCCCTGAGTTTCCATCACAAGATCGAGCGGACGCGCGACTGCACTATCTGGAACAGATCTTCCAGGCCTCGCCGGACGGACTAAGCATTGCGGACCGCGACCACTGCGTGCTCTGGGCCAATGAAACCTTTGTGCGCATGTTCGGCTATGAGGCGTCGGAAGTGATTGGGCAGACGCTGGAGGATCTGGTCGTGCCTCCGGAGCGGCTTGCCGAATCGACGTGGGTGACGGAGGCGTTGACCAAGGGTACCCCGATCACACTTGAGACCCAGCGCCGAAAAAAAGACGGCAGCCTGCTGGATGTTTCTATCTCCTGCGCGCCGCTGCGGATCGACGGCAAAATGGAAGGTTTTTATGCGGGATATCACGACATTTCTGACCGCAAGCGGGTGGAAGCCTTAAGTTCCGCGCTCTACCGTGTGGCGGAGAAGAGCAGCAGTGTCCATGACCTGCAGCAGTTTTTTGCAGCCGTGCACCATATCATCGACGAGTTGATGTATGCCAAGAATTTCTATATCGCGCTTTACGATCCCGCCAGTGATTTGCTGACCTTTCCCTATTTTGTAGACGAGCAGGATTCCGCGCCCGGACCGAAGAAGTTGGCAAAGGGACTGACCGATTACCTTATCCGGAGCGGCGAGCCTCTGTTGGCGACTCCTGAGGTCCTGCAGACGATGGAAGATCGCGGGGAGGTGTCGCGCAATGGCTCGCGATCTCTGGACTGGATGGGGGTTCCTCTGAAAGTGGGGAATCATACGTTCGGAGCGCTGGTGGTGCAGACGTATTCGAAAAATATTCGTTATGGCGAACGGGACAAAGAAATACTGACGTTTGTGGCGCGGCAGCTGGCAAGCGCGGTCGAGATCAAGCGGAATGAGCAGGCGCTGCGGCGATCGGAGGCGAGGTACCGGTCGCTGGTGCAGAGCTCGGTTTATGGAATCTATCGGTCGAGCTTGGAGGGAAGATTTCTGGATGTGAATCCGGCACTGATCACGATGCTGGGTTACGGGTCGGCGGAAGAAGTGCTATTGCTCGATCCCGAGAAGGATGTGTTTGCCCTTTGCGAAGAGCACAAGCGACTGGTGGAGGAGTTCCGTAACACCGGCCGGCTGGATGGGATTGAAGTGAAGTGGAAGCGGAAGGATGGCAGCACGATTACCGTGCGGATCAGCGGGCGAGCGGTGACAAGCGAAGATGAGCCGGCCGATGTGCTGGAAGCGATCGCGGAGGATGTGACGGAACGCCGGGCGCTGGAAGAGCAGTTCCGGCAGGCGCAGAAGATGGAGGCGGTGGGACGCCTGGCGGGGGGCGTGGCGCATGATTTTAACAATCTGCTAATGGTGATCAGCGGGTATGCGGAGGTGATCCTTGCCACACTTTCCGAAGTTCATCCGCTAACGGAGAAAGCGAAGGCGATCCAGCAGGCGGCGGACCGGGCGACCACGCTGACGCGGCAATTGCTGGCTTTCAGCCGCAAGCAGCTGCTGGAATTGAAGGTCGTGGACGTGAACGCGATCGTATCCGATATGGAACGATTGCTGCGGCCCTTGATTGGTGAAAACGTCGAACTGCTGGCGCGATTGACGCCAGAAGCCGGCTACACGCGCGCGGATGCTGGGCAGCTGGAACAGGTCCTTATGAACCTTGTGGTGAATGCGAAGGATGCGATGCCCGACGGGGGGAGGCTCACGATTCAAACCCAGCACGTGGTGTTCGATCAGAGCCATCGGCGCGGGCAGACGTTCATCCGTCCGGGGAATTACGTTCTGTTGTCGGTGAGCGATACCGGAATGGGGATGGATCGGGAGACGCAGTCGCGGATCTTTGAACCATTCTTCACGACCAAGGAGAAGGGCAAAGGGACCGGGCTGGGGCTCTCGACCGTGTACGGCATCGTGAAGCAGAGCGGCGGATACGTCACCGTGCAGAGTGAGAAAGGGAGGGGCAGCACGTTTCACATCTACCTGCCGCAGGTCGAGGGCAGTGCCGAGCAGCAGACTGTGCCCGTGGCGCGTGCTGCGGCCGGAGGAACGGAGACGATTCTGCTGGTAGAAGATGAAGACTCCGTGCGCCAACTGGTGCGAGACACGCTGGAGTCGAAGGGTTACAAAGTGGTCGAAGCGGAAAATGGGGAAAACGGCTTGCAAGCCGCCACGCAGCACGAGGGCAAGATTGATCTGGTTATCACGGATGTGGTGATGCCGGGAATGGGCGGTAGGGAGATGGTAGAGCAGCTTGTGAAAACGCGCCCGCAGACGAAATTTTTGTACCTTTCTGGTTACACCGAAGAGGCAATTCTCAATGGTGGTGTTCTCAATGGGACCGCCTTCCTGCAGAAGCCTTTTACACTCCAGAGCCTTACGCGCAAAGTTCGCGAAATGCTGGGCTAGCGATCCACAACGAACGTGGTTTTATTCTGCTGCCAAGCAGGATGAAGATGCTTGCCTTGGCAGTGCCTCTTCGTTAGCAACTCAAGCCCAAACGAATGTAACTTTTCGCTGCGACAAGAGTCCTATAATTGCATACAAAAGGCGCATGCCTGGCCAAGCGCCGGAGATTGTGGGGTTCGCCTATGCTGATCAAAAAAGCGCCGGATATCCGTTCCTCGGAGATCACCCCGAAAGGCATGTATCTCAACCGTCGGACTTTTCTCATGACTGCCGCAATGGCCGGGGCTGCCGGTACGGCGGGGATCGGGCTACGAGAACTCGGGTCGCCGTCCGTTACCGCTTTTGCGGGGAACAAGATTGACGGAATCAAAAAGAGTCCGTTCAGCACGACCGAGACTGTCACACCTTATAAAGACGTCACCCACTACAACAACTATTACGAGTTCGGAACGGAGAAGGACGAGCCGGCCGAGGAGGCGAAGAATTTCCGCACCCGGCCTTGGAAGGTGAAGATCGAGGGGCAGGTGGCGAAGAAGCAGGAACTGGATATCGACACGATCCTGAAGATGGCTTCGCCGGAGGAGAGGATTTATCGGCATCGTTGCGTGGAGGGATGGTCGATCGTAGTGCCTTGGATTGGCTTCTCGCTGAGCGAGCTGATCAAACAAGTGAATCCGACGGGGAAGGCGAACTATGTGGAATTCACTACGCTTTACGATCCGGGCCAGATGCCGGGGCAGCGCAGAAATGTTTTGGAGTGGCCCTATGTCGAAGGACTGCGGATGGATGAGGCGATGAATCCGTTGACGCTGCTGTGCTTTGGGATGTATGGCGAGGAGCTGCCGAATCAGGATGGAGCGCCGCTGCGTATTGTGATTCCCTGGAAATATGGATTCAAGAGCGCGAAGGCTATCGTAAAGATCAAGTTCACGGAGAAGCAGCCGCAGAATACGTGGAATATCTCGGCGCCGCAGGAGTATGGGTTCTATGCCAACGTGAACCCCAACGTGGACCACCCGCGCTGGAGCCAGGCGAAGGAGCGGCGGCTGGGAGAGTTCTTCAAACGGCCAACGCTGATGTTCAATGGATATGGCGACCAGGTGGCGAGCATGTACAGCGGGATGGATTTGAGGAAGAATTTCTAAAGGCAGGGATTTCGGGGTAAGACTTTTGGAGCATCACCGATGCGGGCAACATGCAAGGATTCATCGCCTTCGCTCAAGATGACATGGTTGAGCGATTGCTTGTACGCGCAACTGGTCCCCAGTTCCGGATCCCCAGCCCCTGACCTTCAGAACCTGATTTGACGCTGCGTTATTTCAAACCCGTTATTTTTCTGGCATGCCTGGTCCCGCTGGCCCTACTGGTGTGGCGAGGGTTTCATGCGGAGCTCGGGGCGAACCCCATTGAGACCATCACGCATGGGACTGGTGACTGGACGCTGAGGTTTCTCCTGATCACGTTATCGGTCAGTCCGCTTCGAAAGATCACACGGCAATATTGGCTGATTGGATTGCGACGGATGTTCGGGCTGTTCGCGTTTTTTTATGGAACGCTGCACCTGATGACTTACGTTTGGCTGGACAAATTCTTCGATGTACATGAAATGCTTCACGACATCGGGAAACGCCGTTTCATTACGGCTGGATTGACGGCCTTCGGGTTGATGCTCCCGCTGGCGCTCACTTCGACGAAGTGGTCGATCCGCAAGCTGGGCGGAAAGCGCTGGCAGGCCTTGCATCGACTCATTTACGCATCTGCCGTGGCGGGAGTAATCCATTATTTATGGCTGGTGAAAGCGGATCGCCGCAAGCCGCTGGAATATGGCATGGTGCTTGGAGCTTTGCTGTTGTTTCGCGCGGTGCTTTGGGGTGCCGCGAAAGTGAAGCCCTCTTCGGCGCGCGTTCCGGCAAAGGTGCAGATTTCCCAAAACTAGGGCGATCGTGTGAACTAAGTTCAGAAGGAATCGTTCTCCTCAGGGGCTGAAGTCCACATCCTCATTGGGCATGAGCGGCGCGGCTTGAGGCAGCCCTCTTTCAAAACCGATTTGTGCGCCAGTCTTTCATCAAATCCTCAGTTCCCGGTATGGAACGAACTCACCAGTGATCTCCTGCCGTTTCGAAAAATTCATCGTTCATGGATTGTCAGCTTGCGAGTTTGGGGCATAGCCTAGACGAAGGAGTGATCTATGAGCATCGTTGAAGCAAGCATTCCAGCCGAGATCCAGGAAATCACGCCCTATGCTCCGACTCGATCGACGATCAGCGCGAAGCCGCTGAGCGAAGAGGAACTGCACAAAATCGAAACCTACTGGCGCGCCTGCAACTATCTCAGCCTGGGAATGATTTATCTCCAGGAGAATCCACTGCTCGAAGAGCCGCTGCGGCCCGAGCACATCAAGAACCGGTTGCTGGGACACTGGGGGTCAAGCCCGGGGCTCTCGTTCATGTACGTGCATTTGAACCGGCTGATCAAGAAATATGACCTGGACATGATTTTTCTCGCCGGCCCTGGCCATGGGGCGCCCGGAGTGCTGGGCCCGGGATATCTGGAAGGAACGTATTCGGAGATTTATCCGGAGAAGAGCCTGGATCCGGAGGGGCTGCGCGAGTTCTTCAAGCAGTTCTCCTTTCCTGGAGGAATTGGGAGTCATTGCACGCCGGAAACTCCGGGATCGATACATGAAGGCGGAGAGCTGGGCTACGTTCTGTCGCATGCTTGCGGCGCAGCTTTTGATAATCCGGAGCTGATCGTGGCAGCGGTGGTGGGAGATGGCGAATCGGAAACAGGCCCGCTGGCTACTTCGTGGCATATCAATAAATTCTTGAATCCGTCGCGGGACGGGGCGGTTTTGCCTATCCTGCATTTGAACGGATACAAGATCGACAATCCCACGCTGCCGGCGCGGATTACGCATGAGGAGTTAGAGAATCTTTTCCGCGGGTATGGCTGGACTCCTTACTTTGTGGAGGGGCACGACATCGATAGCATGCATCAGGCGATGGCGGGCACGGTAGAGCACTGCGTTCAGGAGATTCGCGAGCATCGCCAGGCTGCGCGGCAGCGAGGTGTGTTGACGCGTCCGCGGTGGCCGATGATTGTCCTGCGATCGCCGAAAGGTTGGACCGCGCCGCGCGAGGTAGGTGGGCATTATCTGGAGGGATTCTGGCGGGCACACCAGGTACCGCTCCCGGGAGCGAAGAAGGATCCGGTGCAGCTGCAGATTTTGGAGAAGTGGATGCGCGAGCAGAAGCCGGAGCAATTTTTCGATGGCGAGGGCAAGCTGGCGCCGGTATTCCGGGAACTGGCCCCGACGGGCACAAGGAGGATGAGCGCGAATCCGCATGCCAATGGCGGACGACTCAAGAAATCTCTGCGCCTGCCGGATTTCCGCAATTATGCGACGTCCGTCGACCGGCCGGGGAAATCGCAAGCCGAAAACACGCGGCCGCTAGGCATGATGCTGGCGGATGCGATGCGGATGAATCCGCACAATTTCCGCGTTTTTGGGCCGGATGAAACCACGTCGAACAAGCTCGACGCGATTTATGCGGCTACGAAGAAATTCTGGATTGAAGAGCGATTTCCGGAAGATCAGGACGGCGGCAATCTCGCTGTGGACGGCCGGGTGATCGAGATGCTGAGCGAACACACGCTCGAAGGCATGCTCGAAGGCTATCTTCTGAGCGGGCGGCACGGATTCTTCTCGTCTTACGAAGCATTTGTGCACATCATCGATTCCATGTTCAACCAGTACGCGAAATGGCTGGAGATCTGTAGCCATCTCTCCTGGCGTGAATCAATTGCCTCGCTGAATCTTTTGATCACCTCCACGGTGTGGCGGCAGGATCACAACGGATTTACGCACCAGGATCCGGGATTTCTGGATGTGGTGGTGAACAAGAGCGCGCGGGTTACCCGGATCTATCTTCCGCCCGATGTGAACTGCCTGCTTTCGGTGGCCGATCACTGCCTGCGCAGCCAGAACTATGTGAACGTGATCGTCTCTGATAAGCAGAGGCATTTGCAGTATCTCAACCTGGACGCGGCGATCATTCATTGCACGAAAGGAATTGGGATCTGGGATTGGGCCAGCAATGATGAGTCCGGAGAACCGGACGTGGTCATGGCTTCTGCGGGCGATATTCCTACCCAAGAGGCGCTGGCGGCGACGGCGATGCTGCGAAAAGAATTTCCGGATTTAAAAATTCGCTTTATCAATGTTGTCGATCTTTTCAAGCTGCAGCCAACCAGCGAGCATCCGCATGGGTTGCCGGATCGGGACTTTGACTCGCTATTCACGGTCGACAAGCCGGTGATGTTCAATTTCCACGGGTATCCGCAGCTGATTCATCGGCTCGCTTATCGCCGCACGAATCATCCGAACATTCATGTGCGCGGATATAAAGAGCAGGGGAACATCAACACACCGTTGGAACTGGCGATCAAGAACAACGTCGACCGGTTCAGCCTGGCGATGGACGTGGTGGATCGCGTGCCGCGATTGCAGAAAATCGGCGGTCATGCGAAGGAGCGCTTCCTGAATCAGCAAATTGAGTGCAGCAACTACGCGCACCAGTACGGGATTGATAAGCCGGACGCGGCGGAGTGGGTCTGGCCGTACTAGATTCCTTGTGACGCGACTCCCATGTCTCGCAAAAATGAGCGGGACATAGGGCACCCACTTGACCGTATTGCCGGCGGGATTCTTCGCTTTACTCTCGGGATGACAATAGTGAAGCCGGGTTTTAGGAGGGATGCGGCACGCCTTCGATCACTCTGACTGTATCGCGAGCGATGAGGAGTTCTTCGTCCGTCGGGATCGCGTAGGCTTGCAGCTTTGAATCTTCGGTTGAGATCTTGGCTTCTTTGCCGGTCGCATCTTCATTTCTCTTGTTATCAAGACGAAGGCCGGCCCATTCAATGCCGCAGCAGATGCGGGCGCGCACATCCGGCGAATTCTCGCCAATACCTCCGGTGAACACGATGGCATCGGCTCCACCCATGGCGGCGAGGTACGACCCAATGTACTTGCGGGCACGATAGCAGAAAATTTCGATAGCGAGGCGAACGCGGCGATCGTCGTGTTCTTTCAACTCTGCCTGCAGTTCGCGCATATCGTTGGTGAGGCCGGAGACTCCGAGCAGGCCTGACTGCGTGTTGAGCAGCGTTTCGACTTCCGACGACGACATTCCTTCGCGCCGTGCGATTACGCCCACGATGGCTGGATCAAGATCGCCGGAGCGCGTTCCCATCACCAAGCCTTCGAGCGGAGTCATGCCCATTGAGGTGTCGATGGAGTTTCCCGCCTTGATCGCAGCGGCCGAGCAGCCATTTCCGAGGTGCAACGTGATGATGTTGGTCTGCTGACGCGTGAGTCCGCGCAGAGCGCGATAGCGGAACGCTACGTAACGATGGGATGTTCCGTGGAAGCCATAGCGGCGGATCCGCAGCCGGCGGTAGAGGTGATAAGGAACGGCATAGAGATACGCCTGCTCAGGAATTGACTGATGAAATGCCGTATCGAAGACGGCGACCTGGGGAATGTTTTTGCCGAAGATGTCGCGGGCGGCAGCGATGCACTTGATGTTGTTAGGGTTGTGCAGCGGTGCGAGATCGATGCAGTCTTCGATTCCTTTCAAAACTCTGTCGTCAATGAGCGCAGATTCCTTGAATTGCTCGCCGCCGTGAACGACGCGGTGTCCCACAGCATGCAAATCGGCAGTGCTTTTGACTTCCGTGATGCCAGATTGATCTGAAGCGATGTAACGCACGAGGTAATCGAGAGCGGCGGTGAGATCGCGTAGCGAGGCGGTAAAGCGGCGCGCAGGTTCGTTGCGATGCTGGACTTGCAGGATCGCCTCTCCGCCGATGTCCTCCACTTCTCCCCGACAGATCCGGTCGTCTCGATCTCTGTTAATTCGATCCAGGTCGGTCGCGATGATTTGGAACTTGAGGCTGGAACTTCCGGAGTTGAGAACGAGAACGTTCATTGCAACGCCTTTCTAAGAGCAGCGGAGCATTAGTAAAGATAAGCTTTGACGCGCGTCGAGGGCAAAAAAGGATGAAGGGGTCCCGGGCAAAAAATTGACCACAGAGGCACGAGGAACACCGGGGTATTACCGGGGATCACTTGTCATTGGGTGCGAATGCGAGCAGCACATTTCCACCAATTGCGTTGTTGTAGCCGGCGTTAGCGTAGACCATGCCGGCGACAGCAGTGGGGCCGGCGCCATTCAAGGATCCACCGCGGGCAGGAACGCCGTTGACTGTCTGGTAGTCGCGCACCGTGTCAAAGTCCCAGATGACTGTGCCGTCGTTTGCATCGTAAGCGCGCAGATGGCCATCAAGGGATCCGGCGAAAACGACTCCCGGAATGACCGTGGGCGGAGCCATCTGGGCAGCACTGCAGCCGAATTGGCCGATACAGGCGGGTTTTGGCGGAGGTGCGAACCAGGCTTGCTTTCCCGTGCGGACATCGAGAGCGAAGAGTCCGCCACCGGACTCGGGCTTGGCGTCATCCCAGTCGGAGAGCGTGAAATAGGCGGTCGTGGAATCGGCCGCGCCACCCCACTGAATGCCTCCGAGCGGACCCCCATGACCTAGCGTTTTTTCCCAAAGCACCTTGCCATTACGGTCTGGATCGAGCGCATAGACGGCGCCAGATTTCTGCGCGAGCAGAAGAATGTCGTGCCCGCCCTTCGAATGGAGAAGCGGGGGAGCTCCAAAATCGAAGTCATCGCCGCGCCTTTCCGGACAGTTATTTTTCTGTTCTGCCACACAGCCGATATTCCACAAATCGTCAGGCGTAAACTGACGCGACCACAGGAGTTTTCCCGTATCCATGTTCATGGCGAGAACAGCGTCGGAGGTCCGGCTGGGCGGATCGGAGTAGTTGTTTCCAGTGGCTACATAAATGATGCGACGCTTTAAATCTGCGGTCGGGGACGACCAGACGGCGGCGCCCGAAGGTCCCCAGAACTGCACGCCCGCCGCCGTTTTTCGGGTGGGTTGTGGGGCGTGGTCGATGGTATACGATTTCCAGATTGGCTTGCCTGTCTTGGCGTCGAGTGCGACGACGCTGCCACGGAAAGTGCAGCAGGGATATTTCGGATCGGCTGCGGCGCCTTCTTCTCCGGAAGAGATAGGAACATAGAGGCGCGAGCCAACCAGCAATGGCGAGCCGGTGATGCGGGCGGCCACATGCGATTCGGGGTGCGCTTTCCAGATGACTGTGCCGTCGGCCGCAGAAAGCGAATAGATGTTTCCGTTGGTATCGCCAAAGAACACGGATTTGCCGTTGTTCCCGATCGACACCGCAGTCTTCACGGTCGCTGGAGCTTTGAACTTCCACCACATGCATCCGGTGGCGGCGTCCAGCGCATAGACGGTACCGTCTTCGCTGCCAACGAAAAGCCTGCCTGCATATGAAGTCGGCTGGCCATAAGTGGCGGAGGCGCCGGGAAATCCGAACGCCCATTTCAATTTCAATTTTTTGACCTGATCGCTGGTGAGGGCGGCTGCCTGGGCAGACTGAAAGCGGGTGTTATGTGAGTCGACGCCCCATCCGTTCCAGATCGGCGGATTGGGAGGAGGATCGAGGTCACGCGCGCAGACACCAGACATCTTGACGGTGGCAGAAAGCGTGGGGGATCCGAGATAGTCTGCCACAGCATGTCGCTGAGCCTTGCTAAGCCAGGCTCCCTCCCATCTCATCTTTCCGGTTTCAAGAGCGGCCAGAATGGAATCGCGCGACATCTGTCGCAAACCGTCTGGGAGCGGAGCGTTGGAGCCGCTATCAATGCGGTGGCAAACCGCGCATTTCTTCCCAAAAATGGCGGCACCATCCGGAGGCGCGGCGGCACGCTTGGAAGTACAGCCTGCCATAACGAGCGTCAGCACGACACAGACAGCATGTACATTCTTCATCTTCATACGATCGGGCAGACCTGTTTTTGTCGCCTCCGCTCGCCTAGTTAGATGGTAAAAGACGGGTGTCTCGGGCAGACGTAAAGAGTGGTGAGGAAAAGTAAAGTTTTCTCAAGCGCGCTCATGCTGGGAACAGGTGCAATTTTCCTCGGAACATCCCCCCTAAAGCCCTGATTAGATGATTGTTTTCGATCCGTGGTTGGATTAACTCAACCATTTTACCGAAAAATCAGGAAGTGCGTCCCCTCGGGTGGAGTACACGATGGGGACTTCACTCGCTTCCAGCGGTTCGACGGCATCCTACCGAGGCAATGAGCTGACCAGCTTGGCTTCGGGAAGTTCGCTTTTCGTTTCGCCGTATACGTTTATATGTTCGAGTTCGCGGAGATGGTCGTACCAAGTGAACTTCAAAATCACCGAGGTGACCACAACCACCGCCATCGTGACCGCGGCGCGCCCTAACTTCCACGTCACCGCATACATGGGCACGACCACCAGCGCAACCTGCCAAATCATGCCGATGGCAATGTTGAACATATCGCGCCAGAAGTCCCGGTTCGGCTGAAACGAAGGGTCTTCCTCTTGCACTTTCTTCAGGACGGGTCCCCAGAACCCCCAAGGCCGCACCCGGCGATAGAAATCTTTGAGCACTTCCTCGTCTTCGGGTGCGCTCAGGTAGGTTCCGGCAAAACAGCCTACGAGTGAAAAGATGAACACGAGAGCGAAGCTGACCGAAACGTCGAGGTTGATGGAATGAGCATGGGCGAAATTCTGCAGGGCATCGTTCTTGCTGAGTAACGGAGGAATCGTCAGCGCGGAGCCCATTCCGGCTACCATGCCCCAGAAATAGCCGTACCCGTTAAAGCGCCACCAGTACCACTTCAAAACGTTGGAGGCGGTGTAGCCTCCCCACAGCGCGGTCACAATCCAGATGACCACGTTGTTCACGCTGGTCACATACCATCCGATCAAAACGCCGAGCAGAACAACTGCGAACGAACTCAGGTAGCTGAGTCGCACATAGGTCTTCGCGCTGGCTTGCGGATTAATGAAGCGCTTGTAAATATCATTCACGAAGTAGGGAGGCGCGGCATTGACGGTCGCGGCGAAGTTGCTCATGTACGCAGCGAGCAGACCAGCAATCAGCACACCTAATAATCCAGCGGGCACAAACAATGCCAAAGCCGAGGGCAAAATGCGTTCAAAATCCATGTTCGTGCCCATGCTACGGATCTGATCGCTGAAGAAGACAAGAGCGAGGACGGTAAGGCCGGTAGTCAGGAAATATCGCGGGAAGGTAAGCACTAGGTTGACCCAGCCGCTCATCATTGACGCCTCTCGGGGATTGCGGGCAGATAGCACGCGCTGCATGTCGTAGTTCGGAGCAGGTCCCGCCGCGCTGACCAGCATTCCTTTGAAGAGCAGCATCAGGATCAAGAATCCGAATAAACCGTAACCGTCCTGCGCAATTTTCGTATTGGCAGAAGGCACGAGGTTGGACCAGTCCAATCCCAGATGCCAATTGACAAATACACTGTCCCACCCGGCGGGGACGAAATGCTGCAGCACACCGGGAGCGACGCGCATCATGGCAATCGTTCCCACGGCGAAAGAGGCGACCGACAGGATGCAGAACTGCATCACCTCAGTGATCACCACGCTGAACATGCCGCCCTTGATCACGTAAATTGTGGTGATCGCAATCAGCAGCAGCGCGTATTCATTCACGCTGAGATGCCAGGGCAGAAATGTCGCGGCGAACTTTCCGATACCTTTGAACCCGTAAGTGAAGAATCCAATGATGCTGATAAAGGCGTAGATGACAACGATGACGTGGGCCAATTGCGCACCGCGGCCTTTGCCGAAGCGAGTCTGGATCCACTCCGCGCCTGTCATCACATTCGACCGCCGCAGCCAGCTTGAAAGATAGACCATCAGGAAAACCTGGTTGAATGTCGGCCAGAGCCAGGGAATCCAAACGCTTTTTAATCCATACACAAACATCCAGTAGACCAGCAGCATCGTTCCGCTGATATCGAACATGCCGGAAGCGTTGGACACGCCGAGCACGTACCAAGGCAAAAGATTTCCGCCGAGGAAGTACGCCTTGATATCGCGCGAGGCGCGGTGCGATACCCAATAGCCGACTAAAACCGAGGAAACCAGATAGGCGAGGATGATGGCGATGTCGATCGAATGAAGATGCACGCTGCACCTCAACAAAAACACCTGCCGCAGGTTTGCTGGGAGGACTGCGGTCAGTCTGAACGAGCACACCTCTCCGGTTACTTCCGAACGAGGTCCGGAAATGCCGTACCATATCTACATCGAAAACTTGCAGAAAGCCACAAGAAAATCGATATACTAAGCAGTCCCCTGCCGGGCAGTTTCGGTTGGAGCAATCCCATGAAATACGGATACTTCGACGACGCACGTCGCGAATACGTCATTACGCAACCGGACACGCCCCTTCCGTGGATCAATTATCTGGGATGCCAGGCTTATTTTGGAATTATTTCGAATACTGCAGGCGGTTACTCGTTCTATCGTGATGCGCGTCTGCGGCGCTTGACTCGTTATCGCTACAACAACGCTCCGTTTGATTTTGGTGGTCGCTATTTGTATGTGCGGGATAACTCGACCGGTGAGTTCTGGTCGCCATCATGGCAGCCGACGCGGAAAAAGCTGGAACATTATTCGTGCCGCCACGGGATGGGCTATACGGTCATCACCTCGCAACACAACGGGGTTGAGGCCAGCACGCGTTATTTCGTTCCGCTAGGCGAGAACCTTGAAATCTGGCAACTCACCCTCCGCAATCACGGCGAAAACTCTATAGACCTTTCGCTGTTCTCTCTCGTGGAGTTTTGCTTGTGGGACGCGCAGGACGATTCCACCAACTTTCAAAGAAATTTCAGTATCGGCGAGGTGGAAGTCGAGAATGGAGTGATCTACCACAAAACCGAGTATCGCGAACGCCGCAACCACTTTGCTTATTTCGCCTGCTCGGAGCCGCTGACTGGATTCGATACTCAGCGGGACATTTTTCTCGGTCCTTACCGCGGTTGGGACAATCCGGCAGTGGTCGAAGGCGGGCACTCGTGCAATTCCACGGCGCATGGATGGGCTCCCATCGGTTCGCACCATATCCAATTGACACTGGATCCCGGCGAATCCCGCCAAGTCATCTTCGTTCTGGGATACCAGGAGAATCCTCGCGATCAGAAGTTCGATCCTCCGGATTCTCAAGTGCTGAACAAGAAGCGGGCGAAATGTGTGCTCTCGCGGTATCTCCTTCCCGCAACTACTGACGCCGCATTCGATAAACTGCGGGCTTACTGGGACGATTTGCTGAGCATCTGTCAGGTCGACACTCCCGATGTTCACACGAATCGAATGGTGAACATCTGGAATGCATATCAGTGCATGGCGACGTTCAACATTTCGCGTTCGGCCTCGTTCTACGAATCCGGCATAGGCCGTGGGCTCGGTTTTCGCGATTCGAACCAAGATCTGCTTGGCTTCGTGCACATGGTGCCAGCGCGGGCCCGCGAGCGCATTCTCGATCTCGCAGCCACGCAGTTGCCCACCGGCGGCGCCTATCATCAATATCAGCCGCTCACCAAGCGGGGGAACAACGACGTCGGCGGCGGATTCAATGATGACCCGCATTGGCTAATTCTTGGTGTAGCCGCTTATATCAAGGAGACTGGCGACTGGAGAATCCTCGACGAGTTGGTGCCCTACGACAACGAGCCCGGGTCGGAAGCGCCGCTCTACGGCCACCTGCAACGCAGCTTCCGCTACACTCTCGATCGATTGGGACCGCATGGCCTGCCCTTAATAGGACGCGCGGATTGGAATGATTGCCTGAATTTGAACTGCTTCTCGGACTCGCCGGGGCAATCCTTCCAGACGACCACGAACAAAGACGGCAAAATCGCGGAGTCGGTCTTCATCGCTGGATTATTCGTGCTCTCCGGTTGTGAGCTGGCGGAAATTGCCCGGCGGCGGGGCCTTCAATCCGACGCGTCCTGCTATCTCTCCGAAGTCGAGAAAATGAAAAAGGCCATCCATGAGCATGGATGGGATGGCGAGTGGTTTCTACGCGCTTACGATGACTTTGGGCGAAAGGTTGGATCAAAGGAAAACAGCGAAGGCAAAATCTTCATTGAGACGCAGGGATTCTGCACTCTTGCCGGCGTTGGACTAGAAGACGGGCGCGCCGCACAGGCACTCGCGTCCACTCGGAAACATCTTGCGACTCGCCATGGGATCGTGTTGCAACAGCCCGCTTTTACGAAGTACTACCTCGAACTGGGCGAGATTTCATCGTATCCGCCTGGCTATAAAGAGAATGCGGGTATTTTTTGCCATAACAATCCCTGGATCATGATTGGTGAGACACGCGTGGGCAACGGCGATGGCGCGCACCAGTACTACACGTTGATTAATCCCTCCGCCCGTGAGGAGATCAGCGAGATTCACCGTTGCGAGCCTTACGTGTATGCGCAGATGATCGCTGGCCGCGACGCGGCCACGCACGGAGAAGCGAAGAACTCCTGGCTGACCGGTACTGCTGCCTGGAATTACCATGCGATTACGCAATGGATCCTCGGTATTCGCACCAGCTATGACGGATTGTTGATCGATCCAGTCATCCCTGAGCACTGGCGCGGATTCAGAGCGATTCGAAAATTCCGCGGAGTGATTTATGAAATTGACGTGGAACGCGCAGGCGAAGGCAGGAAGCTTTGCTTGCACGTGGACGGCGTTTCAGTGCCGGGAAACCTGATTCCAATCCCTTCGAATGGCGCGCAAAAAGTCGTCGTGAAAGCGACTTTCCATTAAGATTCCTGTTCCACCCTTTCAAACTTATGACCTACGTCGCCGCCGCTTCGCGCTACGAAAAAATGCAGTATCGCCGTTGTGGGCGCAGTGGATTATTGCTGCCCGCCATCTCGCTTGGTCTTTGGCACAACTTCGGCGGAGTCGATCCCATTGAAAACGGCCGTGCCATGCTCCGGCGGGCATTCGACCTCGGCATCACACATTTCGATCTAGCCAACAATTATGGGCCGCCGTATGGATCCGCCGAAGAAACCTTCGGGCGCATCCTGCACTCCGACTTCGCTTCCTATCGCGATGAGTTGATCATCAGCACCAAGGCTGGCTGGGACATGTGGCCTGGTCCCTATGGCGATTGGGGCTCACGCAAGTATCTGTTGGCCAGCCTGGATCAAAGTTTGCGGCGGATGCGTCTGGATTACGTCGATATTTTCTATTCCCACCGCGCCGATCCCAACACACCGGTGGAAGAAACCATGTCGGCGCTGGACTACGCGGTCCGTTCGGGGAAAGCGCTCTATGCCGGGATTTCCAGCTACGATCCCGTGCAGACTGAGGCTGCCGCCGCGGCGCTGCGCCAGATGGGCACGTCCTGTTTGATCCATCAGCCGAACTATTCGATGTTCGAGCGAACGCCGGAGCGCGGGTTGTTCGATGTGCTGCAGAAACAAGGGATCGGCTGCATTGCTTTTTGCCCGCTGGCGCAAGGTTTGCTGACCGATCGCTATCTGAATGGCATCCCCGTGGACTCACGCGCAGGTAAGCCGAATACGTACCTCAGCAAAAACGATGTGAAGGACCGCGACTTGGCCAAAATCCGGGCTCTCAGCGAGTTGGCGCGGACTCGGGGACAATCAGTTGCGCAGTTGGCGCTTGCATGGGTTTTACGCGATCCTCGAGTCACCAGCGCCCTGATTGGAGCCAGCCGGGTCGAACAAATTGAGCAGAACGTGGCGGCGCTCGACAGGCTGCAATTCACCCCTGGGGAACTCGAGAAGATCGAACAGATTCTTGGCTAGAGCCTGGGGGGTCTGATGAGTTGAGTGGAGATCACCGTGTCCGGAAACAATCAGGTGAAGAAGATCGGATCCAGCCAGATCAATATCGGCCGCAGTTAAAGCTCTGAACCTGCACAAGCAAGCCAAACAAAACAGATCTGTGATCAACCGGCGAGATCGGTCTCGCGTGATATGGTACGCTTCTGCTCCGATGCCGGGTTCGACCACGCGATTTCGTGTCACTGCCGCCAGCGATTCGTCGTTGCTGGTGGAATTCGGAAGCGAAATTTCGCAGGATGCGCACGAGCAGGTCCTCTCTCTATTCCAGGTATTGCTGTCGGAAAGAGAAGCTCGAATTCGGAATCTGCATCCTGCTTACGCTTCTCTACTCATTGATTTCGATCCCCTGCAAATCACGCACGAGGATTTGGGTTCGCATGTGCAGAAGTTCATCGACCTCGGCCCACCGTCGGCAGAGGGACCGGGCCGCTCAATAGAGATTCCAGTTTGTTACGACGCGGAGTTTGGGCCGGATCTTCCCTCGGTAGCTGAACACAATAGAATTTCGATCGAAGAGGTGATTCGCCTTCACACGTCCGTGACCTATCACGTCTACTTCCTGGGATTTTCTCCGGGCTTCGCTTACCTGGGAGGACTTCCGCCGCAGCTGCGCACGCCTCGCCTTGCTACTCCGAGAAGCCGTGTGGCGGCAGGATCAGTGGGAATAGCCGGCGAGCAGACTGGTGTTTACCCGCTTGAGTCACCGGGCGGCTGGCGACTGATTGGACGCACGCCCTCGCGAATGTTCGACGCGAGTGCGAATTCTCCCAGTCTGTTGCAACCAGGAAACAGCGTACGGTTCTCCGCCATCGACCGCTCATCATTCGATAAATCGCTGCCTCGCCTCTAACGCAATGACCATCTCTGTTCTTGATCCCGGCTTTGCGACTACCGTGCAAGATCTTGGCCGGTATGGATGCGCACACCTGGGAATCTCACCTTCCGGCGCAGCTGATTCGTTGGCGTTTCGAACAGCAAATCTGATGGTGGGCAATCACGAAAATGCCCCCGCACTGGAGATGACTCTCTCGGGAGTGAGATTGAAGTTCGGTGAATCGGCCGTTATTTCGATCGCGGGAGCAGAGTGTTCCTTTGAGATCGATGGAAATCCGGTCTCTCGCCGACAAGCGGTTCAGATCGGATCAGGGGCGGTCCTGAAGTGTGGTCGAATGAGCAACGGCGTGCGGACGTATCTGGCTGTGCAAGGCGGATTCGATGTCCCGCTCGTACTGGGGAGCGCATCTACAAACATGGTGGCCCGGTTCGGCGGAGTGCAAGGACGTATGCTGCGCAAAGGGGACCAGTTGCAGATAGGAACCTTGCCCGTCCGGAAAGCACGAGTGCTGGATGTCGAGAACATGCCGCGCAGCGGGATCACGGGAGAAACTACGTTCCGGGTTACTCGCGGGGTACAGCAGGAGTGGTTTGCTGCGGATGCCTTGCTGACTTTTTTTTCGCAGCCGTTCAAAGTAACTGAGCAGTGCGGTCGTACGGGGATACGACTGGTCGGCGAAAGAATAGCTGCCCTCAATACCTCACAATTGCTCACCGATGGGATTCCGCTTGGAGCAATACAGGTTCCACCAGAAGGGCAGCCAATTATCCTATTCGTGGATCAGCAGACCACGGGCGGGTATCCGAAGATCGCAAACGTGATTGCGGCCGACATGCATCTGGTGGGACAGTTACGACCGCAGGACGTGGTACGCTTCCGGGAGGTTTCGATCAGTGAAGCGGTGCACTTGCTCCGCGAACAGGAAAACTGGCTCAAGCGATTTTCGAGAGAGTGAGTGATGACGGAACGGTACATCGATCTTAATGCGGATCTTGGGGAATCTCCCGAGGCCCTAGCAAGCGGAGCCGATCTTGAGCTGATGCGGTTCATCACATCCGCCAACATTGCTTGTGGCGGACATGCCGGCGACGATTCGACGATGCAGCAAACCCTCAGGGCCGCCCAGGATTGCGATGTTGCGGTGGGGGCGCATCCCAGCTATCGCGATCGGGCGAACTTCGGTCGCATCGTCATGTCAATTTCACCCCAAGAGATCGAAGCCACGGTGCGCGACCAGATTAGCCGCCTTACTGAGATTGCCGAGGGGCTCGGGATGCATCTGATCCACGTAAAACCGCATGGCGCGCTGTATCACGCGGCACGAGATCGGCAGATTGCGGAGGCGATCGGGAGCGCCGTGATCTCGATCGACCGTCACCTCGTCATGGTTGGTCAAGCTGGTTCGCCTACCCTGAGTCACTGGCGCGCAATTGGGCTCGAAACTGCCGGCGAGGGCTTTGCCGACCGAGCCTACGAGCGCGACGGCACTCTGCGGAACCGCAATCTTGCCGGCGCGTTATTGCACACGCCCGAAGAGGCAGCCCAGCAAGCATTGGAGATCGCCTTACATCGTCGCGCTATCACTCAGGACGGTTATGAAATTCCCGTGCCGGCTGAGACGCTTTGTATCCACTCGGACACCCCCAACGCAAGCGCGATTGCACAGGAAGTGAGAAGCCGACTCAATCAGGCGGGTCTTCGGGTGGTTCGGTTAGCGAGGCGAAAACCCTCGATTCAACCAATTGAGGGGCCCCCACAACCACAATCTGGTCGGCTACCATAGCGGACTTTGCTGGGCCCGTCAATGCGACCTTGGTGGGGGAAGTTGACGAGGCCTCCGCAAAATCTCGCACGGCCGCATTTCTGATCCCAGGTTTTGCACATTCCCATGCAGCGGGGCCCGGGCTTCACCGCTGTGACCCCTTTCCTTCCGAAGTGTCGCGTTACCTGATGAGATCCAAAACGGCTTCCTGCGCCCGTCACTTCAAGGAGTGGAAATTTATGAGGAGTAACTACAAACAGGTCTTCCTGGGGATGCTTGCCCTCATTCTGCTGCTCGGCACGTGGAATTCAAATGGACATCCGGGACATGCGGCGGCCAAGGTTGCCGGTCAGCTTTCTCGCATGCAAGTGGCGGAGGAATATGGACGGATTCCGCTCAGCTTCGAAGCTAACCAGGGCCAAAGCGCGCCTCAGGTGAAATTTCTTGCACACGAGCCCGGATACACGCTTTTCCTGACCGGGGACGAAGCCGTTCTGGCGCTAACGAACCCGACAAACGTAAACAGGCAACCCACACCCACACGGGGCTCTCACGCAAGTTCAAAGCGCGGGCGCGAACACCGGGTGGCCGAGTCCGATCTCCGGATAAGGATCGTGAATTCCAACCCATCCGCCAAGGTCTCGGGTAATGATGAATTCGCCGACCGAACCAACTACTTCCTAGGATCGGATAGCTCGAAGTGGCGCAGCAATGTAGCCACTTACGCCAGAGTGCGATACACCGACATTTATCCCGGAATTGACCTGGTCTACTACGGCAATCGTTCAGGACGTCTGGAACATGATTTCATTGTGAAGCCCGGAGCCGATCCGACAGCGATCAAGTTGAGACTCGCCGGGGCAGACCGCCTGAGCGTCACTCCGGCTGGCGACCTTCAGATCGGGATGGCTCAAAAGAACATAACCTTGCAGCGTCCGGTGATCTATCAGGAAAATGCGAATGGGCTATTCGCGGTAGCCGGCGGATATCAGCTATCCGCGGGGAATCGAGTCTCCTTCGATATTCCAAATTACGATCACTCCAAAACTCTCATCATTGATCCCGTACTCATATACTCCACGTTTCTTGGCGGCGGAAACGGCGTAGCGATCCAGGGCGCAGATGCTATTACAGTAGATGCAAGCGGCAATGCCTACGTCACCGGCCACACCGAAACCACCGACTTCCCCACTACTCCCGGATCATTTCAGCCCACGTGTGGAGGCTGCAGCGCTGTATTTGTTACCAAGTTCAATCCCACCGGCTCCGCGCTGGTGTACTCGACCTACATTGGTGGCACCTCCTACGACGAGGGATACGCGATCGCGGTTGACAGTTCGGGGAATGCCTATATCGCGGGCAAGGCCGAATCAACCAACTTTCCAACTACTACGGGAGCCTTCCAAACGAAGTACCCGGGTGGGTTCTCAAGCGGGTTCGTAACCAAGTTGAATTCCGCCGGCTCGCAACTGGTCTACTCCACATATCTTGGTGGCAGCGGCGGAGGGCTCTGTTATCTCGCGAATGGTTCGCAAGACGACTTGGCGCGCGGCATTGCGGTGGACGCAAGTGGCTATGCATACGTGACTGGCTGTACCGATTCTGCCAACTTCCCGACGACCACGGGAGCGTTCGACCGCACATGTCATGGCTGCAGTGCGCATGGGGACGCCTTTGTCACGAAGCTGAACACGACGGGGACGGCACTGGTCTACTCCACGTTCCTGGGCGGAAGCGATCTGGATGTGGGCTACAGCATTAAGGTTGATGGTTCCGGCAATGCTTACATTGCGGGCTCGGCTACTTCCTCCGATTTCCCGGTTACCTCCGGAGCATTTCAGACGACGAAGGCCGCCGGTGGACAAGTTGGATTCATCACAAAGATGAATTCCACAGGTTCGGGGCTGGTTTTCTCGACGTTCCTCGGAGGGAGTTCTGTCGATCTGATCTACAGTCTCGCCTTGGACAGTTCCCTCAACGCCTATGTCACAGGCTACGCATCTTCGACTGACTTTCCCATTACGTCGGGCGCATTTCAGAAGACTTGCAAAGACTGCGCGAGCCAATTTTCGAGTTTCATCACGAAAATGAACTCGACCGGCAAGACGCTCGGCTACTCGACTTATCTCGGCGGAAGCGGCAGTGACATTGGAATAGGCATCGCGGTTGACAGCTCCGGCGATGCATTCGTGACGGGGCAGACTGAGTCCACGGATTTTCCTGTCACCACCGGGGCGTTCCAGACCACCTGTCACGATTGCAACGTGACGCAGGGAACCTCTAGCGCGTACGTCACAGAAATGAACACGACGGGCAGTGCTTTGAAATATTCCACGTTTCTTGGTGGCAGCACGACGGACAATGGATCAGGCATCGTCCTCGATCCGAGTGGGAACGTATATGTTGCGGGCGTAACCGGGTCTTCGGACTTCCCCGTGACCAAAGGAGCGTTCGATGTATCCTGCAAGGGTTGTGCCGCATATGGCACGGATGCGTTCGTCGCGAAGTTCGCCTTCGCTCCGCCCACGACGGCAACAGTGTCGCCCACATCCCTGAGCTTCGGCAGCCAAGCCGTCGGCACCACCAGTGCAGCAAAGACGGTGACCCTCACCAATACCGGTACCTCGGTTCTGGAGATTTATTCAATCTCCATTACGGGCACGAATGCGGGCGACTTCCTCCAGACCAACACCTGCGGAATCTCCGTCGCGGCGGGAAAAACTTGCACGTTCAGCGTGAGTTTCAAGCCGTCGGGCGACAACTCCCGCACGGCAACCTTGAACGTGAATGGCAACACGAACAACAGCCCTCAAACAGTAAGTTTGAGTGGAACGGGTACTGGCGCGGGAGCCCCGGTGGTGACCCTGAAACCCACGAGCCTGAGTTTCCCCAACACACCGATTAACAACACCAGCCCGATTCAGACTGCGACGTTGACCAACAGCGGAACCGCGGCGCTGAGCATCAGCAGTATTACTTTCACCGGGGCTGATCCGACGCAATTTAGTGGAAGCACGACCTGCACCACCACTGTGGCTGTAGGAGCGAGTTGCTCGTTAAATATCCAGTTCAAACCTACATTCGGAGGGCCGCAGACCGCGACAGTTTCGATCGCCGACAACGCCGCCGGAAGTCCTCAGAAGCTCCCGCTCAGTGGCAACGGCTTAGGGCCAGGGGCAGTTTTCAGTCCGACCAGCGTTACGTTCGCGACACAGTTGCTGGAAACCACCAGCGCAGCAGTAAGCGTAAAGCTGACGAACCCTGGGACGACGGCACTGACGATTTCTGCGGCAGGCTTCACCGGGACCAATCTCAATGACTTCACTGGAACCTCGACTTGTCCCACATCGCTGGCCGCGGGTTCCAGCTGCACGTTCAGCCTGAAATTCAAACCTACCGCCGTCGGCACTCGCACCGCCTCTCTGGAGATCGTCGATAACACGGGCAGTGGTTCGCAAATGGTGTCTCTGACCGGCATTGGGACTGATGTGAAGCTGTCTGTTACCGCGGTGAGCTTTGGTTCTGAAACGGTAGGGACCAAGAGTGCCGCTAAGACTGTAACCGTAACCAATGTCAGCACGACGACGGCCCTGAGCATTTCGAGCATTGCCATCACGGGAACGAACGCCGGCGATTTTGCGCAAACCAACACCTGCGGCACTTCTCTGGCAGCGGGAAAGAGCTGCACGATCAAAATTACCTTCAAGCCCACGGCGAAGGGCGCGCGCAGCGCGTCTGTACACATCACAGACAACGGAGGGGCGAGTCCGCAGGCGATTGCTCTTTCGGGAACAGGTGCATAGAAGAGTGGGGAAAGAGAAAGATAACGGGATAAAACCTACTTGCTGGTGAATCGAATTGGTTCTGCCGAAACGACCCCTTTGCCTTCCTGGATTGAGAGCGACTGGTTCGCCTTGATTCCGGGAAGGGTTTCTTTTCTTCCGGTTGGCCAGACAATGGTGATGGTGACGTGTTTCTCCAGGCCGGTGGGTTTGCCTAACCCGAAAGTGAGTGGCAGCTCGCTCTGCGAAAGGTAGCTTGAACCTGTCTTGACCATGGCAAAGAGATGCTCGCCACTGGGCATAGTTACTGTAACCTTGGCGCCAACGGCATCGCGGTTGGATTTCGCGCCGACCAACTTTAGGCGCAGCATGTCACTCTGGTTCCCGTTCTCGTTGCGCAGCAAACGTGCGTTGCCTCGATTATCCATGATGATCAGATCGAGGTCGCCGTCGTTATCGTAATCCAAATACGCGGCGCCGCGGCCTACGATTGGCTTGGTGAGAGCGCGGCCCGTGCTCGCAGTAACGTCTTCGAACTTTTCATTGCTAACATTGCGAAAGAGCTGGGCAGGCTCTGCGTACTGGATCGTGGGCTGCACCAGGCTGATGTCATCGGCGACGTGTCCGTTGACCGCGAGGATGTCGGGGCGACCGTCGAGATCGTAATCAAAGAAAACCGTACCGAACGTAAGCGAACGGATGGTCATCCGGGAGAGGCCGGAAGCGGGCGCTTTGTCGGTAAAGAGCCCGTTGCCGTCATTGTGATACAGCGCCATTCCCTCGTTGGCAAAGTTGCCGATGACTACGCTTTGCCTCCCGGAGTGGTCGTAGTCCGCGGCGTCCGTGCCCATGCCGGCACGGGTGGTTCCTGCATCACTGAACGCCACACCTGAGGCGACCGCGACATCGGTGAACGTTCCGTCGTGGTTATTCCGATAGAGTTTGTTCGGTTGTGTGTCGTTGCTGACGAACAGATCGATCCAGCCGTCGTTGTCGTAGTCGAGCAGCGCAATGCCGAGAGACTTGCTGGTTGAGTCAAGCAATCCGGCTTTCTTCGTCACGTTCTCGAACGTGCCGTTTCCCTTGTTATGAAATAGTTCAGAGCTTTCGCCCTTGTATGCTTCGGGCGTGCAGTAGGACTTCTCCTTGCCACTCAAAGAGCAGTATTGATCCGTACCGATCGACCATTTCACGTAATGCGCGACAAACAAATCGAGATGGCCGTCATTATCGTAGTCAAACCAGACCGCGCTGGTTGCGAACCCGGGACTGGCGACGCCGGCCTTAGCAGTCACGTCGATGAATTTTCCGTTGCCCAAATTGTGAAAGAGACGGCTGCTTCCTACCGCCGTAATGTAAATGTCGTCGTAACCGTCGTTGTCGTAGTCACCGACGGTACATCCCAGGCCGTACATTTCGACTGCGAGTCCGGCCTCGCGAGTCACATCGGTGAACGTGCCGTCGTGGTTGTTGTGATAGAGCGCAGGAAAGGACTTGCCGGAGCCGTGTCCTGGCCAGTCCATGGAGTTCACGAATAAAATGTCCTGCCATCCATCGTTGTCATAATCGAGGACACAGACGCCCGGGCCCATGGTTTCTGGAAGCAGTTTCTTGCCGAACGCGCCGCTGTTGTATTTGAAGTGGATGCCGGCGCGGGTGGTGACATCTGTGAACTGGATGGGACCCGAAGGCCTGGTAAGCACAGCATTTGGTTTCGTGCTGGGCATCGCGGCCGTGCTCGCCGAAGCCTCCGTCGCCACCGGAGCCGACCCCGCAATCTGTGGTTTTGATGCGGACTCGGAAAGCGTGGCCGGTGTGCGAGTGCATCCAGACAGCAGCCCCAGGACTACGACTGCCAGACATAGAATTGTTCGGGAAGGCTTGAACATGGGTGTTGAATTCAGACGCCCTTCGCAATCAGTGGCGTGGGAGAAAGATTGCGTCGCGAGTCCATCCAGATTTCAACTGCATTGGCAATCGGACCCACGATGAAGAGTGCATAGAACGGTGCATAGACGCTCTGAAAGAAGCGCAGAACCGTCTCTACCACGGCGATCAGGAATGCCACGAGACATTGTCCGCGCTTCGTGCGCACAGTGGTTTTCGGATCCGTAATCATGAAGAAGATAAAAAGCTGGTACATGGGTCCGGTAATCGGAGCAACCTCCGATTGCCAGGGCTCATGCAGGACCCAGCTACGCAGGAAGGCAAACGCGAAGAAAGACACCACGTAAGTGGCAGTTATGTGCAATCGTTTCACGCGCCATACGATGAGGAATCCCAAGATCCAGATCACGATCATGGGCAGAAGATAATTTCCCCATTGAATGCTCAGGCTCGCGACGGTGGCCGGCGCAAGGAAAAGCATCGCGGAAACACCGAAGTTCGAGGGATTCCACAGGTGACGGTCCTTTACCCGCAACACGTACTTTGATGTGATCGAGATCAAGCTGCAGAGTGCATACGGCCAATATGCCGGCGATCGCAACAGGATTCCCACACTGATTCCGGAGATGTAGGCGCTCGCCGGATGCAACCACTTCTTGAGCAGAAACCGGCCTAGCACCAGTTCCGCCGCTATGCTGGTGCCAATCGCAAGCAGAGTGCGCGGATAGCTTTCCAGAATCCCAAACGTCAGCTGCCCCGCGAGCAGAATGCAAGTGATAAATAAGGGCGCGACATAGCGGCTGTCGATGAGCGACCGCCTTGAGGGCGCGTGTTGCGGCGACGGTGCGACGGAAATGCTTGCCTGGCTCATAACGGTTCTTGAAGCGTGTATAGCTGGTCGGCAGAAGGATTGCTCAGCGTCTGACTCTTCCCCGATGGCCAGCGAATCACGGCTTTTTGGATCTCAGGATTCTTGCCCAGGCCAAAATGAACACGGCGATCATTCTGCGCACAGAACCCGCTGCCACCGGACACATCCTGCTTCTGGCGTTGCCCGTTCCAATAGAGAGTAATTTCTGCGCCAATGGCGCTCCGGTTGCTGCTGCTGCCCTGTAATTGGAATTCAATCCACTTGTTCTCTGGCGCCACCGTGTTCTTGTAGACCAGTAGCGGCCCGCGCTGATTGGCCACAACAACGTCGAGAACGCCTCGGTTCCACAGATCTGCCAGGGCAACGGCACGGCCGTCGTGCCGGTCTGTCACGCCCACTGATTGGGCGACATCCACGAAATGCCCGGCACCGTCGTTCAACCAGACGTCTTTGTTCTGGTAGCCGGAGAGGCTGCGACCATCCATAGCGGGCCAGTTTCGCGCATCGGAAAGGATTGACGTATGTCCGCCGGCAATTTTCGAGAAGTCGTACCAGTAATCGCGATTTGGATCGAGAGAAACATAACCGTTGGTGAGGAACAGGTCGAGATTGCCATCATTGTTCAGATCGCCGAATTGCGCCCCGAAACTCCAGCCTCCAACTTCCACTCCCAAATCGCGAGCCAGGTTTTCATATTTCAGATTGTTTCCCGAAGTCCCTTCCTTTGGCACCCAGAGATTATTCCCCTGAATAAGCACGCCGTTCTCAGAGATGTTGCTCACATAGACGGAATATTCGCCGCGATTGAAAATATCGCCGAACGCGGCATTCATGCCGCTCTTGGGAGCGAAGCCGACTCCAGTTTGCTGACCCACTTCCCGGAAGCGCCCTGCTTCGTTGAAGTACAATTCCGAAACGCCGTAGTCGTTCGCGACAAACAGATCCAGATGACCGGTTCCTCGCAGATCGGCAGCGGCTGCAGCGAGCGCCCAGCGATGGCTGTCGATTCCAGCCTGTTGGGTAACATCTTCAAACTTTCCGTCACCGAGATTACGCAGCAGATACTTTCTCCCGCCATTCTTCGCGTATTCGAAGCTCTCCGGCATGATCTCTGTATTTTTGAGATGCCAGAGGTCGATCTTCTCGGAGTAGTAACCTCCAATAAAGAGATCCAGCTTGCCATCTCCGTCGTAGTCGAACCACAGAGCAGTATTCGCGTTCACCCATGCCGGCAGACCTGCCGTGTCGGTCACGCGACTGAAGCCGCGGCCGTGATCGTTATGAAAGAGTTCCGGTTTGCCCCACTTATATAAGAAGAGGTCCTCGTATCCGTCGTTGTCGTAATCGCCCCAGACCGCACCCATGGAAACGCCCGTGCCCGGCTGATTCACGTCGGCCACACCCATCTGCTCAGCGACATCGGTAAACGTTCCGTCATGATTGTTGTGGTAAAGCGCATTCCTGCTCCCGATCGCGCTGTTGGTCACATAAATGTCTGGCCAGCCATCGCGATCGAAATCCACTATAGAGACGGCGGCGCCCATGGAGGCTACTTCCGGCATAATCGGGTCGAGTTTGTGATCAAGCGTCGGGCCCTGATGGACGAAATTGATTCCCGCGATATGGGACACTTCCTGCAGGTAGAACCCATGGCGAGCCAAAGCCGCTTCGGAATTGAGAGCCGTGCCATTCGTGTGACGGACGGACCACCACCGCACCACCGCTGGCGTTGCCAGCAGGCCAATGAAGAACACTGTCACTGCGATTTTTTTTGCCCGCAACGTCACTCGGTGTTCCTCAGCGCGTTCTTAAACGAGTCGTCCCACACGTATCGAGTCTGATAGTTTTGCCAATCTTCGGGATGGTGCTTATATACCCACTCATCCTCAAGCGTTGTTGGCGGCGTCACATACAGATTCTTGGCGTGATAAGGCAGAGGCAAGACGGTTTTACCAAAGGTGGAGTTGTAATCTCCGTCTTTGATCCAGCCGTCGCCGACGATGATGTAATCGCGCACCCATCCTTGGGACGGCGGAGCCTGCTCCGCAAAGCTGAGCGACATCTCATCGCCGCTGTTCATGATCACGTATCGGTCATCCACCCGGGACAGAAGTTCGCGCACATCTCCATAGCGCGTGTAATAGCCTGTGAGATCCCGCCAGCGCTGCTTGCTACCTTCCAGGTGGTTGTAGTCCGGAATTTCCGGCGAAGACCTATTGGGCTGTTGGATCTGCGAATAACCGCGGTAATGCAGATCAGCGGTTACAGGCGCCAATCGGGAGATCCTCAGCTGTGTATCCGGAAGTCCAACCGTCCATTCGATTGAATCCCAGAAAATTTCCAGATTCGTTCGCAAACGGACATTTCGCGGAGTATTGGGCCGGAAAACGTGCGTAAGATCGAACAACACGATCTTCTTGCGGCCAGCCGGAAACCCCAGATTATCCTGCACAACTACCCATCCGCCCCTTCCATCTGGCACCTCAAGACTCAACCCGCGCGCAGCGGGATGATTCCCCTGACCCATGGCAACATTTACTGAGGAGTCCGTCGGATGCATCCAACCCTGAGCGATCAGGTAAAGCGGTCCGCTCTGCGGCACATCGTCACCGAGATCCACTTCGACGTAATGATCGCGCGTCACGCCCTGATATTGGCCACGGCCGAAAGTATCGAGATAGCGTTCATCGAGGTCTTTCACGATGTCGGTGACATCGCTGCCGTTGTCGTCCACCGCGCGCACAATTTTGTGAAGCGGGCCCGTCGCGGTGACCGCGAGTTTCGCGGGCGGTATCACGAAGCGCTCGTCGTCAAAGATCTCCGTTCCAGCGGGATGATCGACCACCCAGAGCGATAGGTAGTCGTAGTAATACGTTTCCCAATACTCGGCGGTGAAGCGCAGATCATAGATGCCGTTATGAGGAATGAGTTGATCACCGCGGATCTTGTACCACTCTTCGGTTGCTTCGACACGGGCGGTGCCGAGGGTATTGATGCGGAGTCCGATGGCCGATGACCAGGGGACCGCGTCCTTTACAAACTCGACCGAGTGGCCGTTATAGGCAAATAAATAAGGACAGGACCCTTTAAGGCGCTGCTCGGTCACCACCTCATGATCAGCCGCCATTGCAAACTCGGCGCGCACCGCGCCATTTGGCCAGATCACTCGGACTACGTCAGCCTGGGTTTGTTCGCCCAGGCCAAAGTGCAGCTGCGGGCCAGTGATGCGCTGTTTCTGCACCAGCAATCCCGCGCGGACTTCGATCTCGCCGCCAATGCCGAAGGGATTAATTCGCTGATCGCCCGTGGCTTGCCGGGCATGCGGCCGCACCACGAGCCAGTGATAATCTTTCGATCCGTGATTGACCCCTCGCACCGGCTGGCCATCAGCCGTGAGGCCGAGGAGATCGAGGCGGCCGGTCGTGTTTGTGTCCGCCGCGTCGAACACTCGATTTGGCGTTTGCGGGCTGATGGCTACGAATTGGCCGTGACCGTCGCCGAGCCAAATCAACGCGCCAGAAGAATCAGAGCTGGCGGATTTTGTGCAATACGCAAGCAGCAGATCCATGGAACCATTGTTATCAAGATCTGCAACGCGGAGGCGTACTTCACCGGCAAGCTGTGACTGAGGGTTGGGGACATTGGCAACAGTAGCGAGGTCCCATGCCTGGCCCTCATTCTTGTCGGACAACCGAAAAATGGAGCCCTCCGATCCCACCGCCAGCAGGTCCATAATCCCGTCATTGTTGGCATCGCCAACGGCAAGCGCCTTGACGGCCGGCAGGTTGGATGGAAGAGAGCGCTCGCGAAACTGGCCTGATCGCTCATTCATGAAAACGTGAAGATGATTTGCGCCGTCGATCAGCGCGACATCGGGGTTGCCGTCGCCGTCGAAATCACCCCAGGCAAGTCCCCGCAGGCCGGAGATGCCCGCGAACGGATGCAGAACGACGAAAGTGCCGTCCCCGTTATTTCTCAGCACGGATGGGATGCCGCTAGCTGTGCCGAGCACGATATCGAGATCGCCGTCCGCTTCGATATCTATGGCCCAAGCGCCTATATATTTGCCGGAGAGAACATGCTTGGGAAGTTTTGTCGCTGCCGTTACATCCGTGAACGCGTTGGGACTGTCCTGGCGGAGGAGGCGAAATCCACCTTCGCCGGACAGCACCAGATCAGCTTTGAAATCGTAATTGAAGTCAATCGGCAAAATGCCTTCCGGCAACGGAGCCGAGTGGGAAGCACCCCCGGGAAATGGGAATGTGGCGCCGCTAGCCAAGTGCACGTTCGTCCCATTCGCCTCAACGACGACCGGGGCGCCCGAGATGCCCAACGAGATGGCACCGATCCAATCCCAATGACCGCCTTCCAAACCGGAGATCGGCTCATTCGTGAATGAGAGAGATTTGTCTTCAGGCGCTGTAGCAAAGATCGGAGACTCCATGCGCACGAAGTGAGTGAAAGGCTGGGCTTCGTCGCCCGGCGGAGCTTTGACCTCCGAGAGGCTCTGCCGGTACTCAGGCACCCGCATCAGGACGTTTCGCAGAAATACAGTCTGGGTGGCTGCTGCATGCAGGTCGGAACTACTGACATCAGCCTGGAGCTTTGCAAGCTGCTGCTGAACTTCCGGCGGCCAACTGGCCGAACGTTTGCGGATCTGCGTTAGCACTGAGTCCAAGGTGGCACGATCTCCGCGCTTGGAGGCGATGCGGCTCAGTTCCACCAAGGCGGCGAGGCTGTCGGGACGCGCTGCGAGAATGCTCTGAATGACTTGCTGAAATTCGGCGTCGCTGTTCGCATCTCCCTGACGCTCGATCTCCTCGGCCAGTTGGTACGCAGCCCGCAGATTCTGCGGATTTTCATCGAAGGCCTTCCGCAAGTCCGCAATGGCTTGCACCGAATTCCCACGATCGCTTTCCAGCAGCCCGCGCAAGTACTCGATGTGAGCGTTGTGCGGAGCGAGGTCACGGGCTCGGTCGAGCCTCTGGGCTGCTGCATCGTAGTTTCTCTGACGCAACGCGAGCACGGCCCAGTTCGCCCATCCTGCCGGTTCCCCGGGAACAAGTTTTGCGAATTCCGCGAGCTTTTCTTCGGCGCGCACGTCGTCTCCGACTTGCAGTGCCGACAGCCCGACATAGAAGGTAGAGACCGCGTTGTCGTAGGCGGCTGAGCCTCTCTCTGGCGTTCGCGGAGAAGAGTGACAGGCCGCCAGCATGATCACGCTCAAGCCGATTAACCCCTGCGAGAATTGCTTTCTTTTCATCATCGCGAGCTATCTAGGAAACTGTGGCAACTGGTCCGTGGCCCCTGGTCCGTGGCCCCTGCTGCAACTCTGTTTGCCCGGCCGCTAGAGGCCGAAGCCATTGAATTCTTCAAGTATTTGCGCATTGCTTTTCGGCGTCTCGACATGCCGCGAAACCACATGAAAATGACGAACGCAAAAGGAAAGGCATAAAGCAAAAGGTCCCATTTTCCTAGGCCGGTCGGTGTTGGCTCGACGCGGGAGAGAACTTCCCCGCCGCCCACCGAGCTTTCCAGCACAAGCCGCACCCGCCAGTATTCCTGCCGATCAAACTCTACCTTGGTGTTATCGAATTGCACATGATCGCGGACGCGGTCACGCCACATGTCATATATGGCCTCGGGTAGCCGTCCGGTTTCCGGCTGCACCGCGACCTTGACCTTCAGATCCCTCGGGATCGATACGCCAGGAGCGGGATCCACGATCACGAAAAAAGTTCCGGTGCCCAGATCTGGGTGAGTCCAAAGCGCGATGATAAACGGACCGACTCTTCTATTTTCGACAATCGGGAAGGGCGGGCCATTGTGCGCAGCGGCAGGAATCACGATGGACAGGCAGAGAGTCGCAACTGCCGCGGTCCAGATCCATCGTCTTTGCGTGGAATTTCGCATTCGCAAAATTGATTCTTTGCCCGATTTGCGAGCCTAACTCATCATTAGTGTGGCGCGCATTTCCATGGGCTGGTACATCAGCCAAACCGCAGCAAGACCAATCACCAAACACACGGCGGCCCATGATAGAAACACCCGCATCGGATGCTGCTCCGAATCTTCTTCTGCAAGCCTGTATGTCACAAGCAGCGCACCCGCAAAACCGAGGCCGATAAAACAGAGCTCAATCGGTTGCACAAAGCGAACCGGAATGCCGGTCCACGTCCAGCGGGGATCGCCCAGGAAAGTTAGTCCCAGTTTCGCGGCGGCGCTTTGAGTGACCGGAATGAATGTGAGAAAACCAGTGAAGAGGTGAAAACCGTAATGGGCGAGCCACATTCCAAAGCCCAGTGGAACCAGAGCGTAACTGTAGCGTACGGCGATCGGAAGCAGCGGCCGATGCACGCTTCCCCAAACGCGCGTCAGCCATGCTGCGAGCCCGAGTAAGACCAACGGCTCAAGGAGCAGAAAGAACGCGAAAATCACGCCAAGAACCGGTGCTTCATGGCTCACATGCATTACGCCCGAAAGCCATTTCTCCACCACGTAGACTGGACTTACCATGCCAAAAGCATTCAATAGTGCGCCAAACGTGAAGACAATGGCGAGAACCGCAAGGTCTTTTCGCCGGGAGAACAGTCCGATGCCGGAACGTTGTGGATCGATCATCAATTCGTCCGCAGGAACGCGGCTGATAATTCCGACATTGTCGTGCGGGCAGGCATGAACGCAGTCCAGGCAGAACGTGCAGTCCATGTTGCCGGTCTTCAGCGGCTGAAACAATGCCAACTCGCAACCGCGCTGAATCGTGACCAGGTCCGGTCCTCTTTTGCCGCGAATGCAATCTTTCGTGTGGCACGTGGAGCATACATTCTGCTCGCGCACTTTCACTTCCAGTGGAGAGATCAGCGACGCTGCAAAGTTGAATTGTCCCAAGGGACAGACGAATTTGCAGAACGATGCATGCTTGAAAATTCCGTCGACCACCAGCACGGCAACGAAATAGGCAATGATCAACCAGGCTGTCCACCACGGCGATGACCACAGATCGAACAGCTCGTAAAGAAAGAGGATCAGCCCGAAAAGTCCTATGGCCAGCCATTTGTTTCGTAAAACCCGCGGCCAATTCGCGCAGGGTTTCAGAAAACGCCGGGCTGCATTGCGGACAAGCATGAATGGGCAAGCCAGGCAGAAGAAATTCCCCGCCGCCAGGATCAGTAGCACCAGGATTCCACGAAAATGCACCCACGTCAGCGTCGTCGCGAGATTCTTAGGGGCGAGCGTCGGTCCAAACAATCCGTGCAGGATCATAACCAGGCTGAGAATGAAGAGCGGAAGCTGCAGGAGAGTTCGCGCATGTCGCCAGCGGAGTATCGCCCCCACGCCGCGAACCTTCATCAGATCAAAGCTGATTGGCTCAGGGGCGTCGAGTGCCTGGTTGTAAGATCCGGTCGCCAAACTACTTTGTCTCAACCCCCTTCAGTTGAATTTCCCGTTCGACCTTCAGCTGGTTCGGGAGAGTCATATGCACCAGCACAACCCAGTCGCCGGGCATTGTCAGATTAATCTTCCCTTGATATCTGCCTTCCCCAATCTCCACCGATTCGACGAACATTGGCGCCATGCCCGGATGCGACATATCAGCCTCCAACTCGATCTGGGTCCCGTTGATCGGTTTGGAGTTTGCATCCTTTAGAAGAAGGGAAATATCTTCAACACCGACGCGAACCGGCTGGGGGGTGATCTGGTAGGTCATAACAACAACGGGATCTGATTCGGCCTGACGGCGGCAACCCAGCAAAAGTAAGACCGCGAGGCCCACAATCCACCATGAAACCCAAAAAACTTTCGGCAGCGGTTCCGCGTGACACCGGCTGCCGAAACAGCTGAATCTTGATCCCGCGTTCAGGGCTGCGGGCGCGTCACGCCGCTGCTGCACTCGAGATCTCTTGGGGATGCCAGGCGCAAGTGCATTTCGCGTGCTGTTCTTCACCTTCCGGCGGAAACATGTGGTAGTACATTCCCATCACCATCGGGATGAAGACGATCGTGTTATAGAGAAGGTGAAGCTCGACACGGGGGATCCAAAGCTGCGCGAAACTGGTGGGAACCGGGGAATGAAACCAATAATGACCGGTGATCGCCTGGTACTGCAGAACCCCGTGCTCGATGTGATGCCAGAACTGAATCCAGAAGGCGACCATCCACCACGTATAGGAAACACCCGTGAAGCCCTTGCGGAGTATCCAGATGCCAATGAGCATGATCAGGGCATAGCCGTAATGTAAGGTTTCGGATTGCACCAGCCAGGGATAAACCAACCCGAGCATTCCCAGCGCCTTGGGCCGAGGCCAATGCATAACGTAGATCTGGTACGCCTGAAAGAGATGTTCCCCCCAATGGCCGATGACGATCGCCGTGAAGATCAGCAGCGCCGGCTTGTGCCACTGGGCGTTGATCTTTTCATAAAAGCTGGGACGGGCACAGGATGAATTGTGAGCGACTGTATGCAAGCTTGGGTTTGAAACCGCCATCACCGTCCTCCTCACAAGGGAACCCAACAGAAAAGTGTGATCACGATCACACTCCAGCCCTTTCGATTTCAATAGTTGTTTTGTATTAAACCGCCTTACCCCAGCGGCAAAGCGTCAAACGACCAACTCAGAAATGAACGTTGGTCTCGAGAAATATCAGCTGCCCATTGGCATTCTTTGGATAAATCGCCGAGATCACGCCCTTGCCCCAGGCATGGCCATAGTACAGCGTCGCGGCAAAAGCTTTCGTGAACTGATAATCGGCGCTCAGATCGAGCACATCGGCCAGGCCCCGGTTCGCGTTGCTGGGACGCCCCGTGTAACCAAACGTATTCGGTTGGAACGCGCCGCCGCCGAGGTACCAGAGGTCTGAGGCACTGGCGAGCCGCAGCGCGTGGGTTTCGCTGCGCAAAGCTAGCCTGGAGGTGGGCTTCAGGTTCACCGTCCCGTACCAATCCTCATTATTCATCATGTTATAAAAGGGAAAGCGGGCATATTGGCGCGGCGTGGTCAAGACTTGAAAAAATGTGCCGTGGCGGGAATCATTCGGATTTCCGTCCCCGCTGCCATATGAATATCCGAGGCTGACCCATGGCTTCACAGCATGGACCGGCATCTGCCATCCTGCCTCCCCTACGAACGCTCCTGCACGCTGCGTGAGAGTTCCCCAGGAACCCGTCTGTAATGCGCCCCAGGCGAGTACATCGAATTTTCCCGCAGCGCTGGTATTGAATACGTGCACATAATCCGCTCCCCACGTGGCGATCTCGATTTTGCCCAGATCTCCGGTACGAACCGGCGTGGGCCGATTGTCGGTTTTCAGCACGTGCGTGCGATGATCGATGTAGCCAAGCGCGAACACGCGCAATTCTCCCGCACTCTGGTTAGCATTTACCGATCGCGTGTATGCGCCGTAATACGTATCCACGTCGAGCTCGTCCATTCCCTTAACCTGGAAAACACCTTCCGTTGGCCGCGCTCCGAAGAATGTCAGATTGTTGTTTCCCGAGGATGCCGAGAGTTGCACTCCGTCGTAAGTGCGCTGGACCGCGGCAAAAGCAAAGTTCGAAATCAACCGGCTGGAAATCCGGCCTTGAATGACAGTTGCGAGAAATGGATCGCTGGACTTCACTTCGAGCCCATCAAAGTACTCGAATCGGCCAACTTTCAGCCCCACGGCTCCGAGTTGCTTGAAATTCAAGAACGCTTGTTTTACGAATCCATTCGCGACGTTGGTGTGATTGTTGTTCGCGGCATAATACGTGCCGCCCAGACCGAGTTGACCTTGCGGCGCCGCGACGACCGCGTCGCTCGGCAACCCTAGGATGGACGGCTGCTCGCCTTCAAGAAACCAATCGAAATGTTCACTGCTCTGGCTAATTCCAACTCGTAACAAGGAGTTCCACAGGCCGTAGTCACTGTTGCCCTTCTGCCCTTCAAACCAATTCCAGCCTTCGGCACGCGTGCGCCAGTTCACTGAAATGTCCAGTGGTCCGAGCTTGTAGTTCTGGGGCGAGGGTGGATCTTTCTTTTCCGCTGTTTGGGAAACCGCTTGTTGCACTGGAGCTGTTTCCTGTCCATAAGCGATGGCCGAAAGTAGCGCAGTTAAGCAGAAGGCCGCCCCGATTCCCAGTCTCATTTCACACTCCCACTCCGTGATGGATCTGCCTTATAGCTTCTGAAAATGCCCCGATGCTGCGAATGGTTGGTGCTCGGAAAAATTGCAGAGGAAGATACTGGGTTGCGGACGAGCGCCGCAATAGTGCAAAGAAACTATGGTTCTGTTTTTCTCAAGATCGAATGAGGCCAACGTGAAGAAAGTACAGGTGATGAACCGCAACGCGCGAGCCGACGGATATTCACACGAATCTAGTACAGAAACGGGAACAATGACCATGATGTATCTCTACTGCGACGGCATGGGATCCCGCCCTGTGTTGAGGACGAGTTCTCCGTTGACTGCATGAGTTGCAACATTGGGTTGCTCCTTTTTGGATTTACTTCGTGAACGGTTGGCAGATTTTGACCCCCGTGGGCTCGTTCCTAGCGAAGCCTTCTTAGGGCTGCACTACCAACCAGGGGGCTCTACAGCTTTATGAGCGTGCCCCATTGAGCGTTTCTAGAATAGGCGTTCCGTCCTTCAGGAAAAATTGGCATCGAATCAGCTGCAAAATGAAGAACCTCTCCTCGTCGTATTGAGTTTTGCGCTCCTAGCGGAGCCAAGTAGGTATAGACGGAACTGCGCCGACCGTCGTTTGGGTCCTCGCGACGCACAATTGTAAAACTCCAGTGTTCATCCGTTGGAGTGGAGGAATGGATCCAGCATCTGCGGCTGTTCTCGTCGCGGGATGCTGCAACGAGAACAAGATAAAACCAGCGGTTGATGTCACGGGAAAGAAGTTGTCTTACCCGCTCAGGCGCATTTCTCGCTTACGGCAGCCGAGAGCCGCAGCATTATTAGCTCGATACGCCAATTTTGTTGCCAGAGAAGCTTTTGATCATGACTTCGGCACCCCGTCTGAAGAACAAAGCGCGGATGCAAGTGGGAACATGTCGGCAAATGAGGAGAGTTTTACTTTGAATTCGCAAAGCACAAGTTTGGGTCCAACGTGGGCGAGCAGCAAAAAGTGTGAATTTTGCGGGGATCCTGCGCAGTATTCGCTCGCATTTGTGCTTTCAACGGTTGGCGTTCGTCCGCGTCGTCAGAAATGTTCCTCCGTTGTTCTGATCTGTAACGACTGTATACAGACTCTCTACGAATCTGATCCCCAGATACCAGAAGAACTGCAAAACGCTCTTAAACGCGCGTATACAACGCTGAATTCCGTTCCTACCGACCATACACAACGATCTGAGACTCAATAATGAACGCTATCCCCTGCCTTCTGTGTGGAAAGAGGCTCGGTAAGAGAATCGACAAAAATCGGAAGCCTTATTTCGTTTGCGATCCTTGCGGCGTTCAGATGTTCATCCGAAGGCCTCAGGGGATTGAAAATCTCGACGAATTGATTAAGACGCTCGGGAAAAAAGAGTTGCCTGTCCGCGAGCATGCGTACGTGCTCTACAAGATTCAGGCCATTCTGGGTGAGATCCGGGGTCTTCGGAAAGAGCTCGATTCCCTGGATGGCATTTTTGATTTGTTTTCCGACAACAAAGAGAAGAAGCGTACGCGCAAGCTGCTCGAGGCGCGAATCGAGAATTTGTTTTCTCAACTGCACCGAATTGCCGAATCGTGACCGAGGGCCACTATGACAACGATCTTCGATAACGCTCAGAACCCAGAAACGCTGTATACAGCCTTGCTGCAATCTTCGGAACGCGAATTTCATGATGGCCTGGTTGGTCCCGCCGAGATCGCCCAGTTGCTCAAAGTCCCGATCTCATGGGTCTACGAACGCACCCGTCGCAGAGGTATCGATCGCATGCCTCACTTCAAGCTCGGCAAATATCTCCGCTTTTCTAAAGAAGAAGTGTTGGAGTGGATTCACAGATCAAGGAGGAATTAGCTTGCCTCGGGCGTATACAACGTTTACGTTGGTACCCGACGCAGAACCCAAGCTGGGCGGGTCATTTGAAGGAGAAAAAATGACTCGAAGGAGGTTCCAGCGTGGTTCTATCTACAAGAAAGGCAAGCGCAAAAAAGTGTGGGTCGCACGGTTTTTCGAAGATGTGATCGCACCCGACGGGGCGCTGACTCGTATACGGCGATCCGAAAGATTGGGCACGATCACGGAAATTCCGACTCGCAGACAGGCTGAACAAGTTTTGCTGGATCGGCTGCGTCTGTTTAACAGCAGCGACTATCGGCCTAGTTCCTCATGCACGCTTCGGGAATATGCCGAGAATCGCTGGCTGCCAGAAGTGCTCCCTACACTCAAACACTCAACCAAGAAACATTACCAGTACGCCCTGAGAGTGCACGTTTACCCCGCGCTCGGGGGCATGCAACTCCGGCTCATCAACCGCGACGTGGTGCAGGACTTCATCTCTACGAAGCTGCGTAGCGGGTTGTCTTGGAGAACGGTAAAAGGTATACGGACCGTCCTCGGGACAGTGATGAGCGCAGCTGAGATGGCGGAGTTGATTCCGAGTAATCCGGTTCGGAAAACTCGGTTCCCGCGACGGGGTCTGACAAAGCAAAGGGCTGAAATTGCTCCCGAGAAGATTCAGGAGCTACTTGATGCCTTGCCGGAACCCTCTCGATCTTTGGCCTGGTTGTTAGTGCTGACTGGGCTGCGGATCGGGGAGGCGTTGGCACTGCGGTGGCGGAACATCGATCTGGTGAGGGGGGAATTGAGGGTGACGCAGACTGTCTACGATGGTCACTTCGATGTTCCAAAGACTCAGCGCAGCCAACGATCCGTGCCGTTGGGACCGAAGGCCGTCGAGATTTTAACGGCGCGGAAACCGAGCGTCACGAATCCGGAAGCTCTGGTTTTCGCTACTCGCGAGGGCAGCGCGTTTGACCGGCACAATCTAACCAATCGCCAACTTAAGTCCACGTGCAAGAAGCTCGGACTCGTCGGGGTGAATTGGCACTGGTTGCGCCACGCAAACGCAACGCTACTGGACGCGGTCGGAACACCTCTGGGCACAGTTCAAGCGCTTCTCGGGCACTCCTCTCCGGAGATCACCCGCGAGACTTACTTGCACTCGATCCCGGCGGATGCTCGGGCGGCGGTGGAAAAGGTTGAGGATTTGCTTAAACGACCCAAATTGACCCAAGTTCCGATTCCTTGGGGAGATGGAAGTCCGCTAATTCAGTGATGGGATTGAAGTAAATGGTCGGGGAGAGAGGATTTGAACCTCCGACCCCCTGGTCCCGAACCAGGTGCTCTACCAGGCTGAGCCACTCCCCGACGATGCCATACCAGACGCGGTGAGGTGGTGCGTCCAGTGTCGATCGAAAACCAATGAAATTATAGCATCGGTGCGGTTCGAGGCAGGGAGCTCGAACATAAGCAATTGCTTCTGACGTGGTCATCGGCTCCGCAGCAGACCAGTCCGACTTTACCGCCCTCCAATCTCCGACTGCTTCGACTCGATGTAGGCGCTGGTTCTGGGTCCAGGTTAAGCTCACTCCTTCCCAAAAGTAAGAAGTGCAACGTATGTTTGATATGAATGGTTAGCACTGTATCAACTCGCATCCTTCAGATGCTGAGGAGTGAAACGATCCATCGGGTACATTCAACCACGATTGTCTGAAAGGACGATCGAAGAATACGATAGGGCTTCAGTTCGAGATCACATGAAAACCGCATTCACGGCGAGCCGGTTGTTTACACCCATCGAAGAGATTCGCGATCCGCTGTTGTTGATGGAAGACGGCAGGATCATCGAGGTCCGCAGCCGATCGGAGAGGGAACTTGCATCTGGGGTTAGTCTCGTTGACTTCGGCGATGCCATTCTTGCTCCCGGTTTCTTCGACATCCATATGCATGGTGGCGCGGGCATCGACCTTATGCGAGCGCCGGCAGATGACCTGCCTCGGTTAGGAAAGTTTCTCGCCAGCAAGGGAGTGACGGCATATTTCCCAACCACCGTTGCAGCTCCTTTGGATTCAACCTGTGCGGCGCTGGATCGATTAGCAGATGCGATCGAAGCCGCGCAGAATGAGTCTACCGATGTCCCAGCCGCGAGGCCGCTTGGCGTGCATCTCGAAGGTCCCTTCTTGAGTCATAAGCGGCGAGGAGTTCATCCTCCGGAGAATCTGCTTGCGCCCACGGTCGACATCTTTGATCGTCTTTGGCAGGCGGCGCGCGGGCATGTGCGGATGATGACGATTGCTCCGGAAATTCCGGGAGCAATTGAGGTTATCGCGGAAGCTGCACGGCGCCACGTCTGCGTAAGTATCGGCCATTCCGACGCAGAAATGCCGACAGCACAAAGAGCCGTTGAGGCCGGGGCTCGCCATGCGACTCACACATTCAATGCCATGCGGCCGCTTGATCATCGGGATCCCGGCATCCTCGGCGAGGTGCTTACCGATGACCGTTTGAGCGCGGATATCATCGCCGACGGAATCCACTTGTCTCCCATAGTGGTGAAACTCTTTTTGCACGCGAAGGGAAAAGACCGCGCGGTGTTGATCACGGACGCCATTTCGGCAACGGGGATGCCGGACGGGCATTATCAGCTCGGGCCAATCGAAGTGGAAGTGAAGGACGGGAAGTGCACCTCAGGCGAAAGCCTTGCCGGCAGCGTATTGACCATGGATCGCGCAGTGCGCAACGTTATGAAGTTCTCGAACTGGAGCATGAAGGACGCGGTTCGCGCGGCCTCGCTGAATGCGGCGAGAGCGGTGGGATTGGACCGGCAGCAAGGAAGTCTCAATGCGGGGATGCCAGCCCATTTTGTCGTGTTGAATGCAGATGGGGAAGTTTTGAAGACGGTGATTGGCGGGGGAGCCTGCTAATTGGGCTTGCGCTTGTTGGCCTCTGCCAAATGGCGAAGCAGCATCAATTCATCGACTCGACTTAGCTTGTCCAGGAAAGAACCCTCCAACTTCGATGTTTCATCTTCCGTTCCGGTGGCAGCGGATTGCCGAAGCCGGTCGCCGAACTCGGGCTCATTATTCATGATCTGGGAATAGAACCACAGAAAATGCCGCATCTGGTCGAGCGCGACGCGCAGGGTTTCAATGGGTTCGGTTTCTGAGAAGGAATTGAGCGCCTCCATTAATTCCGGATCGCTCGGAGCCTGCATAGCAGCGCAATTCAACTCCTGTTGAATGGTGCGTAGGTCTTCGGTGACGCGCGCGATACGGAGATGAAGGTCGTCCATGTCGTTTCGGGCCATTCTTTTGGTCGTCCCAACATCTCATCGGCAGCCAGGAGGGAACAGATGTCCCACGGGCATGCGCTTTGGTAATTCAGCGCGTTACTTTGGTCTCAATTGCACAACACACGCCGAAATCCTTGCTGGACGCCAGGTTTCACGCGGATGGCCTGCCAATGTCAGCTGCTCGGATAATGCCTGTTTTTGCCAGCGCGTTTTTGAGACGCACGTCAGTGCTGTTGTCAGGTGTTCTAAAGTCACTGCCTGGAGACCGGGCCGACAGCGTATATGGCCCTACCTCCGTGGGACAATCGGGCTACAGAATTGGCTTCTGCCCGGAAATTCAAATTCATGGTACAAACACGCCGTGAGAGAAGCTCTCCAAAACACGACGAGCCGTGAGGGATTAATGCGCTCCATCGGGCGCTGGAGCTTCGCCGCTCTCACCGTGAACTGCATTGTTGGAAGCGGCGTCTTCGGCTTGCCCTCAGCGCTGGCGGAAAAGGCGGGAAGAGCCAGCATCCTTGGTGTCGTCGTCGCGGGCGCGATCATGACCCTCATCATGGGGTGCTTCGCCGAGGTGGCATCCCGCTTCACCGAAACCGGTGGTCCGTATCTTTACGCGCAGGAAGCCTTCGGCCGGTTCATGGGAATTCAGGTCGCATGGCTGGTCTGGTTCGTGCGGCTGACAGCCTGCGCTGCAAATGCGAATTTGTTTGTTACATACCTGGGAGAATTCTGGGCGCCAGCCACGCGAACACAATCCAAGCTCCTGATCTTGGCATTGCTTGTCGGCATGCTTGCGGCAATCAATTTTCTGGGGGTGAAGGCTGGCACCCGCGTTAGTACAACGTTCACAGTTGCCAAGCTCGCTTCGTTAGGGACCGTTTGTCTAGCGGGAGCGTTTTACATTTTTTTGTCTGGCCGATTCATCCCAGAACAGATGCCTTTGGGGAACCAAACTTCCTGGGTGCAAGCGGTAGTGCTTCTTATCTTCGCTTACGGTGGATTCGAAGCCGCATTGATTTCGACTGGAGAACTGAAGAATCCGCGAAGCGACCTTCCTTTTGGGCTTTTCGCGGCAGTCATCACGTGCACTGTTCTTTATGGCGTCGTGCAGTGGGTTGTGGTCACGGCGCTTCCGGACCCGGCGCATAGCCAGCGTCCGCTCGCCGATATCGCTAGAATTGCCCTCGGTCCGGTGGGAGCTGTGGTCGTTGCAGCCGGAGCGCTCTTGTCAGTATATGGATATCTCAGCGCCAACATCCTGGCCACACCCCGGATTACCTTCGCGCTTGCTGAACGCGGAGATTTTCCTCGAGCATTTGCGCTCCTGCATCGAAAATTTCGCACCCCATACTTCTCGATCTTCATTTTTGGGGCACTCGTGTGGATATTCGCCTTCGTAGGCAATTTCACGTGGAATGTGACACTTTCAGCAGGGTCGCGACTTTTTTATTACGGAGTGGTATGTGCTGCCTTGCCGGTACTGCGCAGGAGACAATCGGGATCGGCGGCCTTCCATGTACCAGGCGGTACAGCAACGGCCATAGCGGGGCTGCTGGTTTGTCTCATCCTGCTCACAAGAATCGACTACAGCAAATCTCTCTTTCTTGCCGCGGCCTTCGGCATAGCGGCATTCAACTGGCTATTGGTGCGGAAACAGGCTGGAAAGACAACAGAAGACAGTGTTACCGCGTCCGGCGGCGAGTAGTCCTAAAGGGCTGGATTCTCCATTGCGAGCAGAGCCTTCTTGCGCTCCGTGCCCCAGCGATAACCTCCCATGGCGCCATCACCGCGAACGACCCGGTGACAGGGAATGGCGACGGCAACTGGATTGGTGGCACAGGCACGCGCCACAGCTCGTGCAGCAGCGGGCTGTCCGATCGCCTTCGCCACCTGCTGGTAGGAGCGGGTTGAGCCAAATGGGATTGATTGCAGGTAGGTCCATACACGCCGCTGAAATGCGGTCGCGCGGATGTCGAGAGGCAAGGCGTCATCGGCCAATTTGCCGCGCATGTGCTCCAGAATCATGTTGGACCACGCGCTGAGTTCGCTGTCATTCGCCTTGCGTACGGCAAAGGGAAATTCGCGCTTCAATCCCTCCATCAATTCGCTATCCGTCCGGCCGAATTGTATTGAGCATATGCCGCGGTCTGTAGCGGCAATGAGCATTCTCCCGAGGGGTGAATCGGTCACACTATAGCGAATCGAAGCGGCAATGGCACCGCGCCGATACTTATCGGGCGTCATGCCCAGCTGAGAAGCGGTTCGCTCATAGAGACGGCTGCTAGAGCCATATCCTGCGTCGTACATGGCGCGGGTCACCGAGTCGCCTGCCCGCAGATTCCGTTTGAGCAGCTGCAACCGGCAGGAATCCGCATACTCGCGCGGGGTGATGCCGATCGCTGCTTTAAACCTGCGTTGCAGGTGAAATGGGCTCTGGTGGAATTCTTTGGCCAAGCGCTGAAGCGTAATGGGCTCGTCCAGGTGCTGCTCGATAAAACGGCAGATCGTTTTGAAGGTATCCGCCGGCCGATTTCCGCTCACGGCTTTGGGACGGCAGCGCAGGCAGGCACGGTATCCCGCCTTCTCCGCCAACTCAGGACGCTCAAAGAATTCGACATTGGCCGGTTTCGGACGTCGCGCCGCGCAGGATGGCCGGCAATACACTCCGGTGGTCGACACAGCAAAGACAAATTTTCCATCCTGTTCCGCATCGCGGGCGATTACAGCCTTCCACCGCGAATCCCTGTCCGGTGAGTTCAAAGCTGATATTCGGGTCGGCTGTTGTTCCACGTTTGATGGAGCAAGTATGGCATTCGTTGTCATAGTAAGGAAAGCCTAAGGCGGGCTGGGGAACAGAGGCTATCCGAATCTTGCGGCCAAATTGAGAATAGGCAAGGCACCCTAATTAGGTGCAGAGGCCGTCGCCGAAGATTCGAGAATCAGTTACCGAAAACGCCGAATAAAGAGGGTATGTCGCTCCGAGCGATAGAAGCCTACAACGTAGATTGTAGCCTTGCCTTTGGTGGAATAAATAACCTGTCGAATTCGCAGCACGGGAGCACCACGCGGAACTTCCAGCAGTTCGGCGATATTGGCTTCCGCAGCCGTAGCGTCGACTTCCTCGTCCGCATAGGCCAATTCCACCCGGAAATCGTGCTGCAAGGTGGCAAATAAAGAGGTTCTGCCCAAAGGAGCGTCAACAAGATCGGAGAACTCTTTCCCGGGCAAATACACGGTTTCGAGCGCAAAGGGCTCGTCGCCAGTTTCGCGGAGGCGCTCGATCTTAACCAGCGGGCTGGTGGCAGGCAAGGCCAGGCGGGCGGCTACTTCGGGCTCATGGTCAATTATTTTGGCGAGCAACACCCGGGAGCGCGGGCTAAGTCCTCGGCTGGACATGTGCTCGGTGTAACTCATCAACTTGTTGAAATGAATCTTCGGGGATGCAACGAATGTGCCTGCTCCCCGACGCCGCTCGACGATCCCCTCCCGCTCCAGGCCAGCGAGGGCATGGCGGGCCGTCATCAGGCTCACCTTGTGCATGCGGGCGAGTTCGCGCTCTGAATCGACAAGGTCGCCCGGCTTGAGCTCAGACGATTCGATCCGCTTGCGGATGGCGCTCTGGATACGCTTATAGACCGGCGTGCCATTGCGGTGATTCGTCGACATAAACCCTCTAACGCCTGATTTGAGAATACGTTACGACCCTGCCGTCCTACAATTTGCGAACCTGGCACCCGGTCGGGTAAACGATTTCTCCTGCTATATAGCTGGAAGCTACCGATCCGAATGCGTTGCCGGCTCTGCCGGTCTTATCCCCTTCCAGTTGCTATCCAGCCGAGCTATATAGCGGAACGCGTTCCAGTAGTTGCCGTATCCTCGCGAAAATCCTGGAACGTCCTCTCGAGTTTCCAGCAAATCCAAACAAAACCAAGTCCCACGCACCAAAACGAGTGCACATCTACAAAGCCAAGAACCCGCCTTCAGGATCGCCGGCAACGTGATATAGAGCTTTATTCCATTTGTCCAGAAAAAATTTTTTAAAATTCCAGCATTTTTTTCTTGACCACGAACATTCACGTGCTATATAGCATAGTGCCATTGTACTAGCAAGCGAAATCTACTCGCTTGGTGGGGTTGCTCCCAGGAGGTTGTGAGATGAAAAGAGTCACGTGGGCACTGCTGTTTGTTTTCGCGCTGGTAATGGCGATGGGGAATCTGACGCCGGTGTGGGCCCAGGAAGTGACGGCAGCCATTGTGGGCACCATCACCGATCCCAGCGGCGCGCCGATCAGAGGCGCCAGTGTGGCCGCTACAGATACAGACCGCGGCACCGGGTGGACGGCGCAAACCAACGATAGCGGCTCGTATAACCTCTTGCGATTGCCGGTGGGCACGTACACAGTGAAGGTAACCGCGCAAGGGTTCCAGACAGCACAAAAAGCCGCGTTCACGCTAGTCCTGAATCAGACCGCGAAGGTCGATGTGCAGATGAAGGTCGGTCAGGTGAGCGAGACCGTGGAAGTTACATCCGAAGCACCGGTCTTGCAGACGGAAGATGCCAAGGTCGGCAGCGTGATGGATTCCAATAGCATCACGAGCCTGTCGCTCACGAGCCGCAACTACATTCAGTTGACTCTGCTTCAGCCGGGCGTAGTGACGACCGATCCTTCCACCTTCAATTTTGGTTCGCAGACGGCCGAAGGCGCCAATAATGGCGGCGGGCGCCCCTATATCAACGGCAATCGGGAAGAAGACAACAACTTCCTCCTCGATGGTGTCGACAACAATCAGGCATCCGACAACCTGACCGGTTACACACCGTCACCCGATGCGATCGGAGAGTTCAATCTCATCACGCAGAACGCCTCCGCGGAATTTGGCAACTACGCCGGCGGCATCATCAACGCCACCATCAAGTCTGGCACTAACAAATTTCACGGGGATGTTTTTGAGTTCTTGCGGAACGACTACTTCAACGCAAACAAGTGGGAGAACAGCCCGTACGTCTCCACATTCCCTAACGGTCTGCCCACCCCTAAGCTGCGCTGGAATATTTTTGGCGGGACTGTTGGTGGTCCGATTATCAAAAACAAGCTGTTCTTCTTCGGGGATTACCAGGGGACCCGTCGCGATCTTCCAGCCAGCGCCGGCGAAATTACGGTGCTCACTCAGGCGGAGACTACAGGCAACTTCTCCACGCTACCTACACAGCTCTACAACCCCTGCGCTGCCGGAACGGGTGGCACCTCCGGAGTTCCCTGCAGCATCTTGGCTCCTTCTGCACGACCTGCATTTAAAGGCAACATTATTCCCGCCGCGAATTTGGATCCTGCCTTCACAAAGCTGGTCACCAGCCCGCTATATCCAAAGGCGGTTGGAGGGCTCACATCGACCGGCTTCGGTTCGGCCGTGAATACCACTGGCAATCAGTACAACACTGACCAAGGCGACATCAAAATTGACTATATCCCCTCGAGCAGAGACCACTTTAATGCGCGGTATTCCAAGTCGGATGAGTATGATCCTGGGAGCAATTCCCAGCCATTGCTGGGCAATACCATAAGCGAAGCATGGCTGAACAATGGAAGCGTGAACTGGACGCATACGTTTTCTGCGAATTTGTTGAATGAAGTTCGTTTCGGTAAGAACGGCATCAAATTGATCGCCCCTACAGTCTCGTTCGATTCCTCGGTTGGCGCCCTTGCAAACACCCTAGGAATCGCGGATGGGAATCCAGCGGGAATCAATGGACTGCCGACATTTGGTTTCTCGGGCGGGACGGGTAGTTCGGTTGTATCGGGAACTCTCTACAATCTCGGCAATTCCATCATTACCCAACACTTCTCCTCGACTGTGACTCAGTTCGACGAATCTCTGATCTACACTCATGGGCGGCATGTGCTCAAGACCGGCTTTCAGCTGCAGAAATACAATCTTAATGTCTTCTATCCCGGCAATGCGGGCGAGCTGGGAGCCATAGTCTTTGGCCTCGGTGCCGGGGGAAACTATTCTGGCAATGGAGCCGAAGGAGATCCATCCGCTGATTGGGCCCTCGGTCTCCCTGAGAGCGTCGGCCGAGGCGTCAGTACCGGAGGATGGCACGCACGCGACTGGCTCATCGCCGGATTTGCGCAGGACGATTGGCGCGTAACTGACAGTCTGACTTTGAACTTGGGCCTTCGGTACGAGAATCGCACTCCTTGGACCGAGCTGCACAATCACCAGGTGAACGTGAACATCAATACAGGGGCGCTGGAGTTTGTCGGAAATACCCCCGTTCCCGCAGGTATTGTCGGCAGCAACGGAGCTCCCGCGGGATTGTACCCCGCTACCAATGGTCTACCCGACTTCCAACCTCGCTTCGGCTTCGCCTGGAGCCCAAAAATGTGGGGTGGGAACACCGTGGTCCGCGGCGGCTTCTCGATCTCCTCGTTCCAGGAGGGAACCGGCACAAACTTGCGCCCGACGCAGAATCCGCCTTTCACGCCACCCCAGTCTGCGGGACAGAACGTGGTAAGCGGCACGGCCCTCTTCAACACGGAAAGCTCTTTTGCCGCTGCCGCGCCCCCGACGGGCGATCCTTTCCTTTACTCCACAATGTTGACTTGGACAAATGTTCAACCCGCTGTAGCGGATCAATGGAACCTGACCGTGCAACGCCAGATTGCGCGCAACACTACGATGCAGGTTGGCTACGTGGGCCAGCGGACTACGCATCTGATGGTACCTATCGACCTAGATCAGGGAGACTTGCATCCGGATGGCACGATCACATATCCGTACATTGGCGGCCAGAATCCTGTTGGCACCGTGATTGATGGCGTTAAGACGACGCAAATCACGTATGGACCAAATGGTCTTAATCTCGTTAAGCAGAGTGCCGGTGTGGGCAACATGAACTACAACGCTCTTCAGGCGGTGTTGCAAAAGAGATACAGTAACGGACTAGAGGCTCAGGTTTCCTACACCTACCAAAAATGTATGGCCAACAGCGCCGGCTACTACGGAAGCTGGGGTGGTCAATCCCAGAATGCTGACAGCTATTGGCAGAACATTTTCAACCCCAACGGCGACTACGCCCGGTGCTACTGGGATACTACCCATGAGTTGACCGCCTACGCAGTTTATGATCTGCCGATTGGCCGTGGCAAGCAATTTGGACGGAACCTGCCAACCGCGGTGAATGCTGTGGTTGGCAATTGGGCTATCAGCCCAGCCATTACCTGGCACGGCGGCTTCCCGCTTGATCTTCGCGCATCTGACACCTCGGGAACCGGCGATATTTTTTCTCCACGCCCGAACTGTAACGGGCCGGTGTCGTATCCCAAGCAGACGGTCGCTACGGGTATGCAGTGGTTCGATCCGGGCGCGTTCTCACAACCTGCGTCGGGCTTCGGTAATTGTCCGTCCCAAGGCCCGGTCATTGGGCCAGGGTATTCTGACACCGACATCAGTATGCATAAGAGTTTTCCGATTTCTGAAGCGATGAAATTCGAGTTCCGGGCGGATTTCCTCAACGTCTTTAACCATCCGAACTTTAATGCCCCAAGCACCAGCTGTTCAAACTTCTTGAAGGACGGCACGTGCTTCGGTGGGGGTATGGGATTGCTCACAAATACCCAGGATGCTCGCCAGATGATGTTCGCTCTGAAGTTCTATTTCTAAAGATTTGCGCGGTACAATGGGGCAGGCGTTTCTGTGCGCCTGTCCCCTTTTTATGTCTGGGCTTCTTCATTCAATTCCTGGCTTTCTTGTTTTTTGTCTCCTTGCCACTTGTACGATCGCTCAGACCGCGGTCAAGGTGGTCGGTGACGGCACATCTCCGGCGGAACGTGCGCTGACGATGGCGAAGTCCGGCCATTGCAAAGAGGCATTGCCGCTGCTGAAACAAGCGAAATCGCAGGTCAAAGAAAAGGATCTTAAGCGGAGTATAGGGTTCGCAGGCGTGCGTTGCGCCATGTTTGCAGGTCAGACTGACTCTGCCGAGGCTTTCCTTCAGTTTCTCAACCGTGAGTTTCCCCAAGATCCGGAGGTGCTTTATCTTTCGGTCCATACCTTCGCCGATCTTTCAAGCCGAGCCGCCGCCGACCTGGCTGCGAGTGCTCCGATGTCCCCACAAGGACATGAACTGCATGCTGAATCTCTGGAGACGCAAGGAAAGTGGGATGAAGCGGCGAAGGAGTATCGCTTGGTCTTGCAGCAGAACCCCAACCTGCCCGGCATTCATTTCCGGCTAGGGCGGCTGTTGCTGTCGAAGACGAATCCCAGCGATGCTGACACGGCGGAAGCTAAGAAAGAAATGCAGCAGGAGTTGGAGATCGATCCGGATAATCCTGGCGCAGAATATGTCTTGGGAGAGATGGCACGTCAGAGTCAGGAATGGGACGCGGCGGTGCAGCATTTTTCTCACGCGGCCAAGCTTGATTCCAGCTTCGCGGAGGCGTTCGTCGGTTGGGGCGGCGCTCTGGTTTCGCTGAAAGAGTTTTCCGAGGCGATCCCTCCCTTGGAAACTGCTGTGAGACTGGAAGCCGGAAATCCGGCCGCTCACTATTTGCTGGCAATCGCTTATGTTCGTACCGGGCGCAAGCAGGATGGCGACCGCGAATTCGCGATCCAGAAGCAGTTGACGCAACGGGGGGCGGCTGGGGAACCCGCGGCTGATTCACAGCCGAAACCGAACTAGTTTGGTGGAAACGGCGAATCTAATTTGTAGAGCTTTTCGCGAATGAGGGACTCGAACCCGCTGTCCTTTGTACATAAAATCTCCCGACGTTCTTTTATTGCCGGCATAGGGAGCTGTCTCACTACTCCTCTTCTGGGGCGTCTTGCGCCTTCTGCTCCAGCTACTGTGTATCCCTTCGTGGAAGTCCCGCCAACGGCAAGCGGTATTACCTGGAAGCACACCGCGGGTCACTCCATGGAAAAATACCTGCCCGAGACGACCGGCGCCGGCTGTGCCTTTCTTGACTACGACAACGACGGCTGGATGGACATCTATCTGGTGAACAGCGGGAAGTGTGATTTTTTCGATCCGAATCCACCTCTCCGCAATGCCTTATACCGAAACAATCGCGACGGAACCTTTACCGACGTCACCCTGAAGGCGGGGGTCTCGGCCGGTGGCTACGGACAGGGCGTCGCCGTGGGCGATTACAATGCCGACGGTTTTCCTGATCTTTATGTTACCCAGTATGGCCGGAGCATTCTGTATCGGAACAATGGGGACGGAACCTTCACTGATGTAACCGAGAAAGCGGGCGTTGCTGCTCCGGGGTGGTCGTCGAGTGCGGTGTGGTTTGACTATGACAACGATGGTCGCCTCGACCTGTTCGTCTGCCGTTTCGTGGAGTTCGATAAGTCCAAGAATCTTCCTTGCGCCGCGGGCGATAGCCCTGGATATTGCATCCCGCGACTTTACAAAGCTACCGCGAGCTGGCTGTTTCACAATAATGGCGATGGCACTTTCACCGACGTCAGTAAGATCACGGGGATTGCCGACTTGTTTGGGAAAGCTTGGGGAGTGGTTGCAACCGACATTAATAATGACGGCCGCATGGACCTATTTGTGGCGAACGATACGGTTCAAAATTTCCTGCTCGCAAATCGAGGCGGCAAGTTCGAAGAGATTGGAGCGCAAGCTGGGGTCGCTTACAGCGAGGCCGGCCGTCCACGTTCGGGAATGGGCGTGGACTCGGCCGATTTCAACCAGGATGGGTGGATGGACCTGTTCGTCGCCAACATCGATCACGAATTTTATTCCCTCTACCTGAACAATCACGACGAAACGTTCGACGATGCCGCACAGCCGCTGGGGGTTGCGAAAGCAACCCGCCTGATGAGCGGATGGGGGCTGAAATTTTTTGATTATGACAACGACGGCGACTTGGATCTTTTTATTGCTAACGGAAATCCGGACGACCTGATCAAGACATTTCACAAAGATGTGGACTACGAAGAACCGCTCCTTCTGTTTCACCGGGTGGGCAAGACTCTCGATAACATCAGCGATGTGAGCGGTCCCATTTTTGCCCGTCGGATGTCGGCGCGAGGTTTGGCTCTCGGTGACTTTAATAACAATGGCGCCGTAGATATTCTGATCTCCTGTAATGATGAAGCGCCGCTCCTGCTGCAGAACAATGTTGGAACGCATAATCATTGGCTTGGCCTCAATCTGGTCGGGAAGAAAGCCAACATCGACGCCGTGGGAGCTGTTATCACCTACCAGGCGGGGGATCTGAAGCGTCACCGCATGAAAGTTGGCGGGGGCAGTTACCTCTCGTCCCACGATCCGCGCATGGTGCTGGGGATCGGGCAACGCGCGAAATTGGACTGGATTGAAATCAAGTGGCCGCAGCCCAGCGGACTCGTGCAACGCTTGACCGATCTCCCCATCGATCGTTACATCACGGTTCATGAGGGCTCCTCGAAATGAGAATGAGTGTTCTCTCGCCCATGAACCCTGGTCTATTCCTAATCTCATTCAGATCGGCGAACGCGATGGCGCCGGGTTGCACGCTTCCACATCCAGGCCTATTTTGATTCATCTTCGAATCCCCATCCATTAAACTGTAAGGACTCTGGGGGCCCACTTGGAAAAATTCCGATCGACTTCGAAGTGTGTCATCCGTCTTTCGATGGCGTTGCTCGCGGTCTCTGCACTTGCTCAGGTCTCGCCGGAGACTTTCAGTGGCCTAAGGTGGCGTCTCATCGGGCCGTTTCGGGGCGGGCGCGTGGTGGCTGTGTCGGGCGTGGCTGGCGACTCGACGACCTTCTATTTCGGTGGCGTCAACGGCGGGGTATGGAAGACGGGCGATGCCGGCACTGTTTGGGCGCCGATTTTCGATGGACAGCCGATTGCCTCGATCGGAGCAATCGCGGTCGCACCCTCGGATCCGAACACGATCTATGCAGGGACTGGCGAATCCGATATTCGGTCCGACCTTTCTTCTGGCGATGGCGTTTATAAATCCACCGATGCAGGACGCACATGGGCGCACGTGGGCCTCGACGACACGCGCCAGATCAGCCGGATCGTCGTTGATCCGCAAAATGCGAACACGGTCTATGTTGGCGCTCTGGGGCATGCTTATGGTCCAAACGAAGCCCGCGGCGTGTACAAATCCACTGACGGCGGTACCCATTGGACCAAAGTGCTGGATCAAGGGCCAGAGATCGGCATCTCCGATCTCGCGATTTGCTCAAGCAACCCACAGATTCTTTTTGCGGGAACCTGGCACACGCATCGTCCCCCCTGGAGCACTTATGCTCCGATCGATGGTCCTGGCAATGGACTGTTTCGTTCGCAGGATGCAGGAAAGAACTGGATGCGGATTGAGGGGAACGGGCTTCCAGAGGGCGATTGGGGACGCGTCGGTGTTGATGTGTCGTCCAACTGCAAACGGGTTTATGCGCTCATTCCGGCGAAGAAGGCGGGGTTGTATCGCTCTGACGATGCCGGGAATAATTGGACTCTTGCGAACGCCGATCCCCGCTTGACCAGTCGCGCGTGGTATTTCAATAGCATCACCATCGATCCGCAGAATCCTGACGTCATCTACATCCCCAACGTAGCGTTGTATCGCTCAGAAGACGGCGGAAAGACGATCGCTATCGTGCGTGGGGCTCCCGGCGGAGACGACTACCACCAACTCTGGATTGATCCCAAGAATTCTTCCAGCATGGTGCTGGGAACCGATCAGGGGACCACGATCAGCCTGGATCGCGGGACAACCTGGAGCACCTGGTATAACCAGCCAACTGCGCAGATGTACCACGTGATCACCGACAACCAGTTTCCGTATGTGGTTTACGGAACCCAGCAGGACAGTGGAAGCGCGGCCGTTCCCAGCCGGACAGATGCGGGGCAGATTACTCCACGTCATTGGTTTACCGCCGGCCCCAGTGAAGCCGGATACGTGGCCTTCGATGGCAGCGATCCAGACATCATTTATGTGAGCGGAACCTTTGGAACGGTGGCCCGCTTCAATCGCCACGTCGGATTCAGTCAGGACATTACGCCTTGGCCAGCGTATGCGTGGGATCTGCCGATCAATCAGCGAAAATACCGCGCTCCGTGGAGTCCAGTGCTGGTGTCTTCTCCGAGCGAACCGAAGGCTCTTTTTTTCGGAACGCAATACGTTCTCAAGACTGTGGACGGCGGCCTGCATTGGCAGGTCATCAGCGGAGACTTAACCGGGTCGGCGGGTACTCTCAGTAAAGTGCAATCTGAGACCCCGCCGAACGACGAAGCAAAAGCTCTGGGTTACGGGACAATCTCTACAATTGCGCCTTCGCCGACAACCCGTGATCTGATCTGGGCCGGCAGCGACAGCGGACTGATTCATCTTACAAAAGATGGTGGGAAGAGCTGGAAAAACGTGACGCCGACCGGGCTGAGCCCATGGAGCAGGATTTCATTGATCGAAGCGTCGCGCTTCGACCCTGCCGTCGCTTATGTCGCGGTTGACCGGAGCCGACTTCAGGACCAGGCGCCCTATATTTACCGAACGCAAGATTCGGGTGCGACCTGGAAGAGAATCAATGAGGGAATCTCGCCTACAGCGTTCGTACGCGCCATTCGCGAAGATCCTGGTCTTCGAGGGCTCCTCTTCGCTGGAACTGAACTTGGAGTCTATGTCTCGTTCGATGATGGGGACCATTGGCAGCCGTTGCAACTTAATCTTCCGGTGACGTCTGTACGCGACCTGACAGTTCACGGCGATGATTTGATCGTTGCGACCCACGGGCGTTCTTTCTGGATTCTCGACGACATTACTCCGCTTCGCCAGGCATCGGCAGCAGCGAAGGCCGCAGGCACCTTTCTGTATAGCCCTGCACCGGCGGTCCGTATCGATAACGACTCATTTGTAGGTACGCCGCTCCCTCCAGAAGAGCCCACAGGTGAAAATCCTCCCAACGGTGCGATCATCGACTATTTCCTTTCCACGGCCGTCAGTACGATCACCCTTGAATTCAGCGACGCGCAGGGCAACGTCGTCAGGCGATTTTCGTCGGAGGACAAGGTCCCCCGGCACGCGCCGCTTCCAGTTGCGGAACGTTGGCTAAGCAAGCCGGAGGTGCTGGTGAAGACGCCAGGCATGCATCGCTTCGTGTGGAACCTGACTTGGGGAAGCTCCGGGGGACCGGTAGCGGATGAAGAGGCCGACATTCGCAATCCGACCGGGCCGAAGGTTGCACCCGGAACCTATCAGGTGCGGCTTACGCTCGACGGGCACTCGCAAACGAGGTCGCTCAAAGTCATCATGGATCCCCGCTCTCCGGCGACACCCGCCGTGCTGGCCGAACAGTTCCGGCTGGGAAAGCAAATGTTTGAAGAAACGATGAATGCTCGCCGGGTGATGGCTGAGATCAATTCAGTGCGGAAGCGGCTGGGCGAGGCGTTGCAAGACGCCGCTGCCCGGCAGATGGAATTCAAGATGCAGTTGTCCGATGCTCAATCTACCCTGACTCAAATCCTCACCAACAAAGCCGATCCGCAACCGCGATCCGAAGGACTGCAGGAAGCTTACCGCTCTATCGCTTCGGCTCTGCGGGTGGTAGAAAGTGGCGACAGGACCGCGCCATCGCAAGCGATCGAACTATATCAAGCGGCCAGTAAGGATCTGAAGCAGTGTATGGCGCAATGGAGCACATTCAAAGACAAGACCTTGCCCGTGATAAACCACCAATTACAGGAGGCGAATCTCGCCCCAATCAACATTGCTGAAATTGACGAAGATAGCGAAATCCTGGGAACACAATAATTAAGAGGAATCCCACCTTGTGCTGAATCGAGCCAGAGCGCAGGCGTGTCGCGTCACTGAGCCCTGTGATCTAAATCACTGAGCGGGTCTCGAGAATGAAGCATAAACATTGCATTTGGCTCAGTGGTCCAAGCACCTGGACCGAAAGAGAGCCGGTGAAGGAGGCCTCGGCAGACTACACAGGAACTGCTTAGCTGGTAACCAACTTCTTTCATAGCATTCATATTTTCTGGAAATCGCATTTCCTGTCGCCAGTCCGACCAGCAACTTCCCCGAGTCAATCAGACCGAGTTCAAAAGAATATCGCAGTGACTGACGGAAATCACTGCGATCAAGCCTTTCTGTTCTCGAAAATGCGAGAAGTTGCTTCGCCACAGCCGCAGTACCACGGAGTCTCTATGTCGACGCAGAAGGAAACGATTGCAGCTCATCTGAAAAAGAGTGGAGTATCCCGACGCAGTTTTCTAGAGCTTTGTTCCAAAATAATGATCGCGGCTCCGGCTGGTCTGATGCTGACCAGCAAAATGAGCGTCGCGCAGATGGCGCAGCTTGTTGGGAAATCGCGCCGCCCGTCAGTCATCTGGCTGCACTTCCAGGATTGCACCGGATGTACCGAGACCTTGCTGCGGACTTCTGCGCCGGATGTTGCCCACCTGATCCTGGATGTCATCTCGCTCGATTATCACGAGACACTAATGGCAGCTTCCGGAGCACAGGCCGAGGCGGCTTTACGATCGGCGATCGAAGACAATGCCGGCAAGTTCATTCTGGTGATCGAGGGAGCGATCCCGGCGAAGGACGAAGGCGTCTTTATGGAACTCGGGGGCAAGCCAGCCATCGAGGTGGCGAAGGATGTAGCGTCGCAGGCCGCCGCAGTGATTGCCATCGGCTCATGCGCATCTTGGGGCGGTGTGCCTTCGGCGGATCCGAATCCTACTGGGGCGGTGGGCGTCGATTCGGTTGTGTCCGGCAAGCCCATCGTTAATCTGCCCGGATGCCCCCCCAATCCATACAACCTGCTGGCTGTGGTTCTCGAGTACGTCACCATGGGTCGACTGCCGGAACTTGATCAGTTCGGCCGTCCGAAGTTCGCTTATGACCGCGTCATCCACGAGAACTGCCCCCGGCGCGCCCACTTCGATGCCGGACGCTTCGCTGCTGCCTATGGAGATGAAGGACACCGCAAAGGCTGGTGCCTCTACAAACTTGGCTGCAAAGGGCCAGTAACTCATGCGGCCTGCGCGACGCGCCACTTCAACGAGATTCCCGGCGTATGGCCGATTGGAACGGGAGTGCCTTGTCTTGGCTGCACAGAAAAGAACGTCGTGTGGAAGATGGGAACGTTTGAGACAGTCCCGATTCATCTCGCCACGCCTCCGGAGACCTATCCGCCAATCTACAGCACGGCAGGCGGGCTCAAGGTTGGGGCTGCCGCTTTGGTCGGAGCGATCGCGGGAGCAGTAAGCGGAGCGGCTTGGGTTGCATCGCAACGATTCCAAAGCAGTACGGAAGCGGGAGTGGCCCGGGTCGCAGCCGACATTGCACACGCAGAGAAGTTGAAATCGCGCGGCAGCGAGAAGACCGAGAAGAAAGAGGACTGACGTGGCTATCACTCGGCGAGAACTGATTACGAGCATCGCCAAAGCGGCACCTGGGGCCGCGGCTGTCACGGTCGCGAGTGCGCCGCTGAATGCAGAAACGATTCTCGTCCCTAATGCTGCAGTCGGATTGCTCTACGACGCCACGATCTGCATCGGATGCAAAGCCTGTGTGGCTGCTTGCGCGGAAGCCAATGACACTCCTCCGGACACGCGCCGAGATGCACTGCATCAGGCGCCGTCCGATCTGAACGATCTGACGCGCAACGTAATCAAGTTGTACAAGTCCGAGGACGGCTCGGTGTTCTCCTTCGTGAAGCGGCAGTGTATGCACTGCCTGGATCCGGCTTGCGCGGCTGGATGCCCTTTCCAGGCGCTGCACAAAGACCGCGAGAGCGGGATAGTGAACTGGAGTGCGAATGAGTGCATTGGCTGCCGCTACTGCACCATCACCTGCCCGTATCACATTCCACGATTTCAGTGGGTGGGATTCAATCCGCGCGTGACCAAATGCGAATTGTGCAGCCATCGGCTGGAAAAAGGTCTGAAGCCAGGGTGCACCAGTGTCTGTCCAACCGGGGCAGTGATCTTCGGGCCGCGACCGGTGCTGCTGCTTGAAGCGAAGAGGCGGATTCAGAACAGTCCCGGCCGCTATTTCCAGAACCGCATTTATGGTGAAACCGATAACGGTGGCACGCAGGTTCTTTACCTATCCCGCGTGCCGTTCGAAAAATTAGGTCTGCCCGAACTCGGGCCTGAGTCAGTTCCAGCGAAGACCTTGCGTTGGCAGAGACGCTTTTACCAATACTTCGCTTTGCCGGCAGTTCTCTATGCCGGATTGGTCCAAGTCATTCGCAGGAGTCTGAAGGGCCACGAGCAGGAGGCGCTCGAGCGCGAGAAAGAAACCGGTCTGAGGGCGCAATTATGAGCAGCGCGGCGAATATTGATCGGCACAACCCACGCTGGGAACGGGCTGTGCCTGTTTTCGGTTTCCCCGTAGTAAATGGATTTTTTATGGCGCTTTCGGCGCTGGTGCTGCTCGCGTTCGTGCTCACCGCGTACCGCGAACTCGCCGGCTTGGGCCCGGTCAGCGGCATGAATGACGCATTTGGCTGGGGCATCTGGAAAACGTTCAACGTCATGGTGCTGACGGCGCTGGGTTCCGGCGCATTTGCGGTGGGAATTGCCGCCTGGGTGTTCCGGCGCAAGAAGCTTCACGCGCTGATGCGTATGGCTCTGCTGACCAGCTTTCTTGCTTATGCCTGCGGTCTTTTGCTGCTCGGCATTGATGCTGGGCGTCCCTGGAATTTCTACTGGATCGTATTCCCCTGGCGCTGGAACATGCACTCGCCACTCGCGGAAGTGGCGATTTGCATGTCGATCTACGCCATGATTCCTCTCGCGGTAGAGAACATTCCGCCCATCCTCGAACGCCTGTGGTATTTCGATTCGCGGCTGCGGCCAGCGGTGGAACTAATTGAGAAGCGCCTGCATTACTTTTTTCCCTGGATCATTGCCGCGGCGTACCTGCTACCCGGAATGCATCAGTCATCGCTCGGAGCGCTGATGCTGTTGGCCGGCGAGCGCGTTCATCCTCTATGGCAGACTCCATGGCTTCCAGTTCTGTACCTCGGCGCGGCGATGTTCATGTCCTTCGGCTGTGTTGCCGGCACGACGATGCTGTGCTGTCTGGTTTGGAAGCGAGCCATGGATATGGAAGTTCTCGATGAAGCCGCACGCATCACTTCCTGGCTTATCTTTGGCTGGCTCGGGCTCCGGTTTTTGGACATGCTGTTTCGAGGAGTGCTGGGAACGGCATTTCACGTCGACCGTTTCGCCGGTGTTTTCTGGCTCGAAACTCTGATGACTGCTGTCGGAGGAGTCTTGCTCTTTCGTTCGCTGCGCACGCACAGCCTGCGCTCGATGTTCCTGGGATACGTGATCAGTTCCGCGGGAGGGATGATTTACCGCTTCAGTCCGACCACGCTGGCGTTCCGACCAAATCCCGAAGCGCTGTATTTTCCCGCGACCATTGAGGTTCTCGTCTCGCTGGGCTTCATCTCGCTCGGGATTGTCGGTTTCCTGGTCGCGGTGAAGCGACTGGCGATTCTCCCCGCGCCACTGAGCGAGTGGCATGACATGGCGAATTACTTCCGCTTCCGTCGTCCTTATATCCGCTGGACGGGCTACTTCAAATACGGATTCTTCGGTGAGAACGAAACCGAGGCACCCGGCAACGACTAACGAGCAGGCACTTATGGCAAAACGAATCACTATCGATCCGATTACCCGAATTGAAGGGCACCTCCGCATCGACGTAGAGGTTGAAAACAATGCGGTAAGCAACGCCTGGGCATCGTGCACCATGTGGCGCGGCATTGAAAAGATCCTTCGTGGCCGCGACCCGCGCGATGCGTGGCTCTTTACTCAGCGCTTCTGTGGAGTTTGCACCACAGTGCACGCCATGGCCAGTGTGCGGTCGGTAGAAGACGCTCTGAAGCTTGAGGTGCCGCTGAACGCGCAATACATTCGCAATCTGATTCTCATCGCGCACGCGTTGCACGATCACATCGTTCACTTCTATCAGCTCTCGGCGCTGGATTGGGTGGACGTGCTGCAGATTCCAAAGGCCGACGCAGCGGCAACCTCAAAACTCGCAGAGAGCATTTCCCCGTGGACGCGCAACTCGCGCAACGAACTCAAAGCTGCGCAGGATCGTATCAATGCTGTTGCCAGCAGCGGACAGTTGGGAATCTTCGCCAACGGCTATTGGGGGCACCCTGCGATGCACCTTTCGCCGGAAGTCAATCTGCTGGCGTTTTTACACTACGTGCAGGCGCTGGAATATCAGCGGAAGGCGCTGCAGGTCGTGGGCATCCTTGGATCGAAGACGCCTCACATTCAGAATCTCACGGTGGGCGGCGTTGCGAACGCGATTGATCTCGACAGTCAGGCCGCGCTCGGCACGGACAAACTTGAGATGATCCGCACGCTTCTTGCCGAAGTCACCCAGTTCGTGCAACAAGTCTACTTTGTGGACGTGTGCGCTGTGGCTGCCATGTATCCCGAATGGTTCAAGATTGGCAGTGGCGTACGCAACTATCTGGCGGTTCCCGATCTACCACTCGACAGCAAAGGCTCTGCCTATGATTTGCCAGGCGGTTACATTCGCAATGGCGAACTTGGGGACGTGAAGTCTTTCAAAACTGCCTCGGATCCCGTGTTCCGGCAGTCCGTTAGTGAAGATGTCATGCATGCCTACTATCAAGGCGAAAAAGCGTTGCATCCGTGGATGGGAGAGACCGAGCCCGCATTCACGGGCTGGGACGGTGAGCAAAAGTACTCGTGGGTAAAGGCACCCCGGTTCAACAACGAACCGATGCAAGTGGGACCTCTAGCGCAGATGCTCATCGGCTACGCACAAGGCCACGCGCTTACCCGCAAGTACACGGATGTGGCGATGGAAAAAATCGCTGCTATTGGCGGAGTACGTCCAAACCCAGCCATGTTGCACTCTACACTGGGCCGTCACGCCGCGCGCGCCATTCGCGCCTGCATGCTGGCAGAACTGGCGCAAAAGCACTGGCAACTGCTCGTCGACAACATCGCCAAGGGCGATTACACGGTTCACAATCAGCCCGTTCTGCCTTCGCATGAGGTCGAAGGCGTGGGAACGCACGAAGCGCCGCGCGGCACGCTGTCGCATTGGGTAGTCATTAAAGACGAGAAGATCAAGAACTACCAGGCGGTCGTTCCTTCAACCTGGAATGCAAGCCCGCGCGACCGTTCCGGAGCGCACGGCCCGTACGAGGCCTCGCTCCTCCACACGCCGCTTGCGCGGCCGGAGGAGCCGTTGGAAGTCCTCAGAACCGTTCACTCCTTCGATCCCTGCATGGCGTGTGCCTGCCACGCATTCGATCCTTCTGGGCAAAAGATCGCGGTGGCAAGAATCCTGTGAAGAATATTCTCATCGGCGGAATCGGCAACGTTCTGCTCGGCGATGACGCCGTCGGGCCGTACGTTATTCATCTTCTCGAATGTTCCTATCGATTTGACCACTCCGTCGAGATTGCAGACCTCGGCACCCCGGCGCTCGATTTAACGCACCGCATCGCTGGACGGGACGCGGTTATTCTAGTCGACTGCATCGCGTCCAAGGATTACGAGCCCGGAACCGTACTGCTGATTCGTAAAGATGACCTTCTTCGCGCCATGCCGCTGCAGAGACTCGATCCGCATTCACCCGCACTAGCGGAATGCCTGATGACTGCCAATATGCTAGGCGCCGCCCCTGAACAGATGCTGCTGGTCGGAATCGTCGCGCAATCGTATGAACCGGGGCATCCGCTTAGCGAGACCGTGCGGGGAGCGGCTCGCAAGGCGATCGACGCGATCCTCGAAGAGCTGCAACCACTCGGCGTGGAATTCAAAGAAAACCCGTCTCCCGGTGAGCCTTCGACCTGGTGGAGCAACGATTTGGAGCTTTGCAGCCGAACTGATTGCTAAATGGCGTTTTCGTGCAAACGAAATTTCCAAGCAATCGCCTACTCTTGCACTTTCCCGCGCAGCACTGTGATTGACGCCTTCGGCAGAGTGAAAACGGTCTGGTGATCGGCCTGGATAGTAATGGCTACCGGCGGGTGATCCGGATCCGCATGGCTATTCGGCCCATCATTAATCCAGACGTACTGCTCACTCCCGAAAGTTACAAATCGAGTCGGGCCTGAGAACGAGAACTCCTTTTTACTTTTCGAATCGTTGAACGCGATCTTTACGGGGTGAGCATTGTTTTCGTCACGATTCACCAACATCAACGACCAGTCTCCATCCGGCCGCCTCACAGCATAAGATGTGACCAACCCATTCCCATCAGCATCCTTGATATCGGTCTGTGACGGATACATGAAGTGCACGCCCGAGCGATGCTGCACCCACTCCAGGTTGATCATGTGAGCAGCGTAATACGGCGAGGTGTAGCCGCGGATCTCATAATGTTCGTCGGCGACGAAGTTCGACCAGGAAGCCCATCCCAGGCAGGTGTTGCGGATATCCTGCGGCTGAATCGGCGAGTGATAAAACGCTGCCCCGCCTCCTTCAAAGAACGAGCCCACATTGTCCGCCAGCCAAAGCGCCGCAAATATCGTGGTCATGGGTCCGGTGAGTGCAGAGGCCAGATGATTCTCGGTGACCATCAGCGGCACGTCTTTCGGTACGCCATCGTCGCGCCATACCTGCAGGATGTGCTTCATCAGGTAAGGTTCGGAGTACAAGGTCTTCCAGGTGATCTCGCATGGCTCAAACGGATAGTGTTCGAAGGAGACGAATGCCAGATCCGAGAGCCGGCCACGAGATTTCAGGTATTCAATGAAGCGGCTCATCCACGATGTGCGCCCCTGCGCGTCGGGCCACAGCCGAATATCCTCATTCACGCCTTCAAAAACGGGGCCGCCGAGTTTCAGCTTTGGGTCAACCTTGTGGAGGGCAGCCGCCCACTGGATGTACAGCGCACCGTAGTCTTCGGGCATGGCATGTTTGCCGTCTGGTTCTTCTCCCATCTCGATATAGCTCACCTGATACCCGCGCTTCTCGATGTAAGCGATCTGCGCTGCCGCGTCGTCCGGTGTTCCGTAGAGCATCGTAATTGGGATCATAGCGGGCAGATTATTCGTGATGCCGCTGGAGAAGAACAGATCGAAGCCTGTGTGCTGATAACTGCCCGTATCGTACACATCTTCGGCGGAATGCCAAGGATCGATCGAAGAGACGCAATAAGCGGTCAACGGCTCGCTCGGTGTCTTCGACACTTCGGTGAATGTACCGCCCTTTTCCAGTGTTCCCGCCCGTATATCCTGAATCGCATATCCCACACAGTTGCGGACGTCACTCGCCCCGTGCTCATCGCAGGTGTTCGACGAGCTCGTCATGAGAATGCGCAAGTAGCGCGCAGAAACCGGAGTGTCGCTCAGCTTTAAGTTGACCGTGCCGCCTTTCGCATTGTTCAGTACACCCGAGGGAAAAACCTTCCACTCCCCGTCGGGACCACGATCAAAATCCAGCGCGCGCGCGCCCACCCAATATTGGACTTGATAGCGAACTGCATATGGATTGGCCCAGTCGATGCGCATCGCATTCACCGGCTTTTCTGTTTGCAAGTCCACGATGACCCATTGCGGGTGAAGCGCGTCGCTTTCCCCTGTAAATTTGCTGGTCAGATACGGATTGCTTTTCCAATAGGTAAGGTCGGGCCCAGGCAGTGGCCGATCGCCGCTGGTCGCAAAACCACGATGAGGCAGCGCGTAGGAAAGAATGTAGCGGATCGGCTTATTCAGTTCTGTCGTGCCCGTGAAATATCCGCTCTGATGGGCCGCATCGCTCCAGGTGCCATTCGGATTCCAGTGCCAGGCCGCCATACGCAACTCGGAGTTATTGCGATAGGTGATTGGACCCCAACCGGCGGAAAGCGACTCCTGAAGAATATGTGGCGAAAAAACCTTGTCAATGTCCATTCGCGACAAGACGTCAAGAGAACTACCGAGCGAGCGATCCGGATCGAAGGAATTGATTTCGTGTCCTGGCGTGATATCCACGTGCACGATTCCGTTCGCTGCAGAACTGGAAGCGGATTGCGCACTCGCTGCATTCGGCAGAATTGTGTACGAAATAATCACAAGTGTTGTCAGTACCTGTCGCACGCGTATTGCGGCCTTGAGAGTTGCTCGAGGACGTAGTTCAGACGGGGAGGTGATCATGATTCTTCTCTAAAAATCATTGCTGGAGTGATACATCAACAGCCGAGGAATTTCCATGTGGAAGTCATTGACTTTCAGTAGACAAAAACGGTTCCCACTCAGGACCGGGGTAAAGAAGCTTCGCCCAGTCAATCAACTACGGTTGTAAGGAAAAACTGAGTACACAAATCGGGTTCCGGCCGGATTAGACCAGCAATCTTCTGTGCTCCCGGACCTGACGACTGCGAGGTAAACAAGCGCAATTCGGCCGCACAACGACCGCGATGGCACAGCAATGCGGCCCAGTCGCTTGCTCAAAGGCGGATCTCACTGTTGCGAACAGTAGGGGACTGTCGTAGGGGACTCGCCCGGACAGTAGCGGTTCCCCATTCTCCTGTTGTAAGATCAAGCTTGCGCCGAAGGTCAAGAGCCACAGATTGGCGCGTATTACGCCGCACAACAACAGGAGAGGTGGCAGAGTGGCCGAATGCGGCGGTTTGCTAAACCGTTGTACGGGCTAACACCTGTACCGAGGGTTCGAATCCCTCCCTCTCCGCCAGATCCTTTCATTCCAAGCGTTTGCCGCGACTACTAACGGCTGGAACGTACCTTATCAGGGGCCCCAAACGGGGTCCATTGTCATAAAATTGTCATTAATTTTCGGCCCCTACCGAACTGTTGGGCTTTGGGAAGGTGGCGCCTGACCCGCGTGATTGTGTCGAAGAATTTCTAGTTTGTGAATAGCGTCTCTCCTATATTCGTCAACAGCACGAGCGTAGGTACTCAAAATCCTTGTGCCCGAGTGCCCGATGATTTGCGCTACAAAGATCGGTGATACACCTGCGTGTGTCAGTCTTGATGCCGCCGTGTGCCGCAGATCATACAGCCAGAAATACGGCAAACCCGCATCCTTCAGAGCTTTCGCCCAGCTCCTGCGCAGGTCTTTCATTGGTTTCGATGGACTCCGCAGATTGGGAAATACATACGGTGAAAATTCTGAGCCAACGAGGGTACGCCATTGCGAGAGCTCGTTCTTGCATCTATTCGACATCGGGATGCAACGCACTCCCGCTTTCGTTTTGGACTTTCGGACGCTAATCAGATCGTTTGCGAAATCCACGTCGCTCCACCGCAACGGAAGTGCTTCTCGCCCTGAGCGCATGCCCGTTTCAAGAATTAGAACGGCCAAGGCGCGAATGTGAGGCACTGCGGCCGCAAGCAACCGCTCCTCTTCTTCAAAATTGAGGATGTGTGGCGTCCTCTCCTCGCCTTCATCGAGGAATTCCACATCGTCAACAGGATTTTCTCTGATGAATCGTTTGCGTCGCGCCAGCTTCATCATCCGTCGGAGCACCGCCAGATCACGATTGATGGTTGCTGTGCGGACACCTTCTAATAATCGCTTCTCTATAAATTCCTCAATTATGTCTTCGGTGATGTCCAACAGCTTCACATTCCCAAAGAAAGCAGTCAGATTCCGGACTGATGATCCATATCGTTTTCGGGTGTTTAGATTTTTGACGGTTAACAGAAAACTGCGCGTATAAGCCTCGAACCTAGGTGGATTGGATTTTGTCAACCTGAGTCGTCCTTCTCGCGCTGCACCTTTGCGGAGGTCCAGCAGTTCATGAGCATCGCGCTTCTTCCCAGACCGCGAACTCTCAAAACGCTGACGACCTCTCACCGAATAACTAATCCACCAGGTTTTTCCCCGCAGGAATATTCCCATGCTTAGCTAGCGCCTCGTTTTGCGCACAGTTTGTGAGCGGTAAAAACCGAGATCCGGTATCTCTGGGCCAAGTCTCGAAAGGAGGCTCCGCTCTTCACGCGGTCCGACCTGAGCTGCGCAATCTCCTTTGACGAAAGCTCCCGTAATGCCGGTCTCCCCAGTCGCCTACCCTGGGACCGAGCATGCTGTAGTCCTGCCTTCACTCGCTCACCAATGAGGGATCTCTCAAATTCAGCCATCGCACCAATGATCTGCATCTGGAGACGACCCGCTGGTGTGCCCAGATCGATGTTGTCGCGAAAACTTACGAACGCGATGCCGCGAGATTCCAGTTCAGCAATCCCATTCACGAGATGGCGTAGCGATCTCGCAAAACGGTCACACTTCCAGACGAGCAACACGTCGAACCAACCTCTGCACGCATCCGACATGAGCTGGTCCAGTGCCGGTCGCCGTTCCGTCGCCCCCGTTATCTTGTCGCTGTAAATTTTGTGAACTGCCCATCCCCTTTGCTTCACATACTGGAGCAGCTCATCCTTTTGCATTTCCGGATTCTGATCCGTCGTGCTGACCCGGATGTAAACCGCTACCCTCCGCATTTGCCCTCCTTGACCAGAGGATTAGAGGGGACCTTCGGAACAATTGGCAAGCCCTGCGGAGGAGGACAGGGGCTCGAACGGCAGAACTTACTGATATTTGTGTGTTTCGTTGTGCTCGACGTATCCGCCAATTGTGATTTTGCTCTCATCCCGCCTCCACAACCTTTTGCTTCATCTCGCGAGCGAGCAAACCACCCCTGCCTCATTTCTTTCCTTGTAGCGCGGTCGCTACTTAGCGCAGGACCATTCACGTATCATTCGCGTTCCAAGTAGTTCTACGATTAATTTGTCCTCGCGCCGGATTTGCTAGCTTTCGCAAGAATTTCAGCGAAGAATGCCGGTTGCACTCGTCGTCACCTCCACTGCCGAAAATGCTGGCGAACCTGTCAAGGCCAGTTCCGCCGTCCTCGGTCTGAGATCCTGCGAAATCACTGGGGCCGTGCACTCCATGGCGCACAGACGAATTCTCTCGCCGCTGATCTGCCCTTCGGTGTTGCGGTTACACGCTAGCTAAGCACGGAGACCACAGACCGTTTGTGTGTGTATCACTCCGACTGTTACAGATGGGGTTGTGCATAACTCACCTTTAGCCTCATGCCCCGCCATCGCTTTCTCCTAAGCGCATGATAGGCATGGGATGCTTGCTCCCAGTCTTCCAGCTCCACAAACCCGACACGATAGAATTCCCCGGTCTCTTCATCCCGCCCTTCGCGCACCCATGACTCAGTCACCTTTCCGTATTGCGAAAATAACTCGCTCAAATCCTCCCCACTTACCGGTTTGTCAAGGCCTTTCACGAGCAATATTGTGTTATTCAAACTTCCGTCCCACGGATCGCGCATTGTTACATCTCCTTTTTTAGAAATCAGCATTCTTTGTGTACATTCCTCCGGTTATTTCAGTTCCGACTCGCCGACTTGGCACGTTTTGGTGTCTACACCTCACCGCCGTTTTGAGGCTCCTCTGTGTTGAGCATCATCAGGAGCAAACTTGTAAGCTGGGCCTCGCACGAGTTCCTCAATCAACTTTGAGAGATCGGACTCCCTGAAACGCAGACAACGTGCGCTGAAACGAACACAGGGTACGCGGCCTTCCGAGACCCAGTGGTAAAGCGAGCCAGCCGCTATTCGCAGCCTTTCTGCCGCTTCTTTAACTGTTAGCAGCTTATCCATCGTTCCCATCCTTCCGTCGGAGCCTTACGTTCCTGCGCGTTTCAGTTCACTGGTTGGCGGCGAAGTGTGCGCCATTCGCCCGAGAGGGGATCGTTGTACGTCAGTTCTTTGCCAACCTCTGGACAATGCACCATGACCGACGCAGGACTTGGCAAGAATCTCTGGCCACGGTTTTCTGTAGCAAGGAAGCGCTTGACATTTTTTTCCCGCTTGCCAGGTTCGTAATCTATTACCTTGTGTCGCGCTGCAGATTTTATGTGCTTATAGACCAATGAGTTCTTCCAACCCAACTCGTCTGCGACTTCCCTGATCGTGACGGCGCGCCCAAGTTTTCGATTGAGCGCCGCGACCGTGTTTCCCAAATCCACTTCTTGCTCATACACGCCTCCCATCGTTGCTGAGAGGACTGGTTCCAAAATTCGGTACGCAACGCAATAGTCTCGGAAATCTATGTTTAGTGCCCGAGTCGGATCTGATTCGAAACGCCGACAGAGCGATATTGCTTTGCAGAATGTCAGAACCTTGTTCCAGTCTCGTCGGACTCGGATGTGGTTTAAGGGGAGTTGCTGGGCTACATAACGAAGCCAGTTTGGGGGATTGCGGAAATCTCGATCTTGGGCCGTTAGCAAAGAGGTTGCAGTTCGCCATACCTCCAGGTCATGCATCTTTACCGCTCTGTCGCCGGCTGCCTGAGCTTCTAAGATGGCGAGGGTTTGTTCTGGTCGCTCATTGGCATGCACTGACAGGAATCTCGTCTCATCGTCCTCAAAAACTGTGTCGTCTGTTGTTGTCGTTAAAACTACTGGCTTCCCGAATCGCTTCACCGTCTGCGTGCGACGGCGAGAACCCCGAATTGAGGTCGATTCGTGCTTGATCTCTCCTTCAGTCTGAAGCAGACGCAAAAGCAATTGCGAGTCTCTACCACACCGATACTCGAGAATGAAGAGGATCATGGCTGCAAGTGATCCTTTTCCGTAGGCCAGAGCTTTTCCGCTCAAACCCGCACGCTCGATGACGCAATCTGGCGAAAAAAGGAGTATCGATTTTTTTACTAGCGTTGACTTTCCGCTTGAGGTGGAGCCCTTCACTAGAATGGAAATTGGTTCACGGAGGGTTCGAGAAATTCCGGCGAGGAACAAGATCAGCCGGTTCTTTTCCTCTCCGATAATTCCCAGTTCTCCAATTGTCTGGCTAGCCTTAAAAAGGAAAAGCGGATCGGAAAGGAGCCGAAGAGCCTTACGCTCGATCGCAGCCTGTCTCTTTCTCGTGGTGCGAAACTTCATATTTTGTGCCTCGCTAAAAACTGTCAAAACTGTCGAAACTGCCCGGCTCACCACACGAATCGCCGTTGCATCGATCGCAGCAATCTCTCTTCTGGGCAGGCTCGGAGGAAACCGTGCGCACTCCACCCTTGGGTACGGCAATCCGAGATGACGCGCCAAACCGGCTCTGATGCCTCGAACAGGCGGACATGCGACCGAATTTCTCTCAGGGGAAACTTATTTGAGATCGGTATCGTTCGCAGTCTGAAAATGTCTTCCGGCTTCTCGATCCGCTCTGCCTTCAGAAATGCCCTACGCAGGACAAACTCAATACGCAAGACTGACGGCGTTTTTCGATAGATCCTGAGTTGCCAAATGGATCTAGGAGTTCGAACATACGCCGTGTGCCCGAGTGAGTGGAATCTCAGTCTTTGTAGTGAATGGTGCTGCACGAACGACATCGAAAAATGCGTGTCAAACGTAAATTCCAGAAGCGAAACAGAAGAGCGAACTGGTCTGCGGAATAACGCACCGATCACCGCATTGACACCACACTCAGTCGTCGCCGCGAACTCGGAATGTAGAGTGAGCCGATGCTCCGGAATAAATTCTTCCTGCGACAATCGGCCGTAGCGCAACTCAAATGGGTTTCCGGTCGCGCAAATCAGACCCTCCTGAATCCTGCCGTAGTGGGAACATCCCCCGCCAATCGAACGATTCCTGCCAAGTCTGACGGCAGCCAGTGGTCTGCAACGCCTAACGCCCCATATCGATATCGACAGCTTATCCAGAAAGGCTGCGTAGCTTACGAGGTGATCGAACACTCCCTTCATTCCCCTTCTCCTCTCCCACAGCGTGCCACTGCATTGCTATTCCTTCCATCACCGAATCTTCCGGATGCGATCGGGAAGCGACGTTTTTCGGTTATCTGTTTCTCGTGGGGAGGTGCCCAAGCATGTCAAAAAATCGCACTTGCAAATTGGGCTAAGAGATCTAACATCGTGGCGTTGTTCTATTTGGAGGTGTGGCAAGATGCTGGAGACATCGGGTACGCCAAGTCGGCTGGGCGATTTGAACGTGAGGCTTCAAAGAGCCAACTTCTCGAGATCAGTCAGGACAATCTTGGCTCAGCAAGGCATTACCAATTTGGATGACCAGCTACTAAAAGGTCTGTCCGCAGCCTGTGAGCAGGACCTTACAACATTTCGCATCAAGGATTTCGCCAAAACGGCTCAATTTCAAGCCCTGTGGCGCAAGCGTAAACGACTGCTGAAAGAACTCTCCAAACTCGTTCTCCAGGCTCAAAAGGAAGTCGACTGCGCGAGTCATGAGATTCTGGTCGACGTTGACCGAACCAAAATAATTCAGGGAATTCGCGGCTTGGAAGACTCCATTGAGGAGGTGTCCCAACTGTGGCGTGCAAGTCGGGACGTTGCAGAAATCGCAAGGACCCAATCGTTCCCTGCAACTCTCTCGCTTTCGCTGGATGACTTCCTGCGGAGCCACAACGAAGAAAAGCGGAATCAATACGAAAGGAACATGATTATCACGGCGTGTTTGATGGCATGCCAGATCTATCCTACCCGAGACACTTTCGGCGATATCGTAGAGCGTATCGGTATGCAACTCAGCCGAAATACCCGTAAAGAAGGGCGTGTGGTTCGTCGCAATCGCGCCAGGAACGCGACCATGCGGGTCGGGCGTAGCTCCGCGACGGCTCTGGCTGCCGCTGGGCAGCTCCTGGAAGCATCGAAAGTTCAGGGGCAATAGAAAAGGACGGTTCCAGGGCGAACTACCGTAGAAACGCAAATGTGCGCATTTTCCACGTAATCCCATCATTTTGAAGCGGGAAAGCTACCGTTTTTCACGTCAGAACCGCATTTTGGCTCTTAAATTCGGAGCTCGTGTTCTACGGAGCTGTAGAGCTTGTCGTGGGGTCCCCGCGCGGGGCTCTGAGACACGGGCCACCGCGCAAACGTGGAGACGAACATTTTCCTATTGCCGACCTGCTTCGCCAAATCATGTTGAAGAGATTGACTTCAGATTTACGAGCGCCTCAACCGCAACATCCTTGTTGTAATCCCGGATTAGGCTTGGAATCCGAAACGCATCCACCAGCCACCAGAGCAAAAACCCACCGCCTGTTATCCAAAAAAGCACTTGCACACCCCATTTTCGAACGTAGGCATATTGCCAACCGAAAAGAATCCAGGCCAAGTACCCGACTCCGCTGCTTTTCGATTTTCGGCGATACTCCTCCAGGAACGCTAGCTGCTGGTTGGGCGCGAGGCGAGCTAATTCATTCCTCACCATTGCTGGGAGTGTTGCATCGATCGCCGCGATTGAAAACCCGCTCGCACCTGGTTGTACTGCCGGCACGGGAATTTGCTTTTCCAGTCCACTCTTCGCATGTGCGCCACATTTCGGACATGCGACCTGCGCTTCTGCAAGCTCTGTCCCACAACTCTGGCAAAACATTTCAGTCCTCCCGTCGAGGGGGAGTGTCTTTCGGCGAACATAGACTATATGCTATGTACTGAAGCTCGCAAACCTAAAACCATTGGCGAGTGGCTGAACCGCCAATCGATCCTCGCAAGGTTGTAGGTAGACTCATCAGAAAAAGGCGAGTCCGGCTTGGTTTAACCCAGGAACAGCTCGCGGAGGCTGCAGATCTCCACTGGACCTACATTTCAGGTATCGAGCGTGGAATCCGCAACATTTCAATCGTTAACCTGTTTCACATCGCCACAGCCTTGAAGGTGCGAGTTCGCGATCTCCTCGGTGAACTCTAGCGGGTCCAATACTCGTAATCCGCTTCGAAATCCTATTTCGCCAACTCTACGTGACTACAATCGGATCGGGGAAGCACACCAGTGTTGTTGTGGGAAATCAACTCGATTGCCGTTTAGTCGCTGAATCCGAGATCATTGTATTCTTTCGCGCAGTAACTTCCTACGAAACGAACCGATCCGCCGATTTACCGCTGGCAATAGGATTAGAACTCGCCACGAACCGTATGCCGGTTCAAGGTCTGGACGCTTCCAGTAGGCGGCAAGATTGAGCCCCGTCCGTAATGCCCTACCATCCAAGAACTTCTGGGGCTGTTCCGAACAGAAGGGCGAGCTCGGCAATCGATGCGCTTTGTCTTTTCATTTCTGCCCAAACCGTGGGATGACACATTGTTCGGACCGTATCTCTGATTCGTCCAAGCCGCACCGCGGTTCCTCCACCGTTACGTGCGTTAACGTAGTCGAGTAGATGGGCACGATAGTTCGCATATGCCTCTCGCCGCGCTTTTGGCAAATAGTCACGAGAGTTCAGACCGAGTATCCGTATCGTATAATCTGCACGCTGCTGCTCATCTGCGTTGTTTGTATCAATAGGTACAAACAGAAATGTGTCACCTGCAATGTCTAGTTTCATATAGTTTAGAGCGTCGTCAAACCTAGGACCCAGCAGCACAGGATTTCCCGGAGTGGGAGGTAGTACCGGAGAGTGTCTTGCGCGCGCTACTTCCACCAAGGCACCTCCTTGGTCAAACACAGCAAAGTTATTTTTCTTGGGTCCGTTGCATGGACCGCAAGCGTATAGGTAGTTGTCCCATTGAAATACTCGCTCAGGATACAAATCCTTAGGCAAGTAGTGCTCAACTTCGTCAGACGCCGAATCTTCGCAGTACATACAACGTCTAGACCCCGAGCACATTTGCGATAGGGTGTCTCTAATCTCTCGGAAGGTCATATTAGATTTGCGATTCACTTGCTTGAATCGCTGTTTGGCAAGAAGCACTCGAGCCGAGTACACCAGCTCGGCGTCGATCTGGTTTTGGTATTGCGTCAACTGGGCTACCGCACCTGCTGAGAGAGTGCGAGTTGGGACCAGAATCATGAACCTGAATCCGAGCGGCGCAGCGTGTGGGGAGAAGTCGCGAAAATCGCTCTAAGCCCTTCTTGCTCTCGTTTCTCTTGATCGTTCAGCCCTTTGTCGAGTTCCTTGATGTTCAGTTCTGCCAAACGCTCTTGTTTTTGCTGAGCTTCTCGTGATCTTGTATTCGCAGTTCCAAACGCTTCTGTGCTGTAAGCCTCCAGTATGTCTCCATATAACAAGCGGTCTCGCTCCGTTCCATTAAGCATATGGCTACCTTCGTCAGTATTCGGAGATGCCAAACGAAAGATGGAGCCGCGTATTGCCGCTTGGCAAATCAGCGGGCTGTGCGTGGTCACCAGAAATTGGACATTTGGGAAATGCTCAGTAAGCCAGAAGCCTATTTTCTTCTGCCACGTAGGGTGCAAATGAGCGTCAACCTCATCGATCATCACAACACCTGGTGCTCCGACTGTGACCAAGTCGCCATCGAAGATTTCGCTCTCCGGAAAAAACTCGGTCAGTTGACGCAATAGCTCGAACGTCATACTCAAGATCGATCGATAGCCATCGCTGAGCTCATGAACTGAGACTGTGAGTCCAGAGGCATCTTCAAAGAAAACCCCGCTAGAGGAAACTTCCTTCAGTTTGACACCGAATGGTAGGAATTCAGGTTGATTAACAAACGCCTTTAGTTTCGGCAAGAAAGGATCCTTATCCCGTTCTTCGTACTCCTTCAAGCGCAGGTCCTGGAGCCAGAAGAGACTCTCGGGGAGAGCAATGTTCTCGCCAAATATCGATATGTGAGCGCCTAGTCTTGCACTAGAGCGAGAGACACTCTCGGCTTCTTTGTCTCCACCACTGAACCTGCGAAAAGGGCCGTATGACGCGGAAAACCAGCGCTGTTTCTCTCTCCAAAACGGAGGAGCCTTGGTACTCCCGTTCATCGGGACTGTCCTCGTCCTTTTCTTTCTCCGACTCAATAAGACACGGGCGTCAATTTTTCTTTCGTGTTGATCTGCAACGGTGGCGGCGCCATCCTGAGAGTCGGCCACGACCTCTAAAGAAATAGATCCTTCAACTTGATTGCGGCATATCCAGGAGTCCCAATCTTGACGAGCCCCAAGCGCCTCTTCAGGACCCAGTAGAGCGAGACTCAGAGCGCGCAAAAACGAAGTCTTTCCCGAGCCATTGTCGCCCAATATCACATGCCATCCGACCTCAGCTTTTTTCCGAGGCATCCAGTCGAGAGTTTTGATTGCCTGGATATTCCTTATGCTGGCTTTCCGTATTCGCATGACGTATTGTCGCACCTGCTAGTGCAGAGCAGTGTTAGATTGCTCAATCCCAACCCGGTGGCGCAGACAATGCCGCATTATCGTGCAACCACATCTGGCGCATCCTGCAATCATGCATTAGCTTCGGTCTGCCGCGTCTATTTTCAACGGTGCATAGGCTTCACACACAAGGGACCACCGCTTCCGGTGATTCAGCACCAGCGTGGAGACGATTCCCTCAATATCCTGAGGGACGATTCCCATCATCTCAGAATCCGACAATTCGTCGATTCCACCATGGGCCGCCGGGGCTTCCTGCAAATAGCAGAGAAGATCCGAACTGTCGCTGCTCTCAGGTTCCTGCATTGAATCCCCCCGCAAATATTTGATCAATGCCTCAACGAACCGCCTCTCTTTTGCAGAAAGAGACATCGTCACCATCGCTCTGGTCAGAGCACGAAGCTTCGTTCGAAGCGGTTCAAATGCCCGTCGTTGTTTCTGAAGATATGCGATGGCTTTCCGCATCTGCTGCTTGTAGCCCGGCGAACTTGGGTTCAGTACTCTCTTAGATCCATGACCCGGCAATAATGAACAGGTGACTTCAAACATGTCGATGTAGTCACCGTGCACTTCGAGCAGCTCATTGAACGCAGGTTCGAGCAACTCCTTGAACCTCTTATTCTTTCCAGCGTTCCGATATTCAACCAGCTTGATTAAGCGATCCACAACTGATACGAGAGCATCGGTCACAAGCATAATGTCGTGGCTCACTGCAGCAACTATGAAGTATACCGGCAACCACCCACCGCTTGACTCAGGAACAACCCGTGGAGGCAGCGGATTCTCCACTAGACGTACATTTCCGGTATCTAACGCCGATTGCGAAATGTCAAAATTGTCAATCTCTTTTACATTGCCAGGGCTTTTGAACGTGCGATTCCGGGATGTGGTGGATGAACTCTAGTACCTGCGGTATCAATGGACAAATTCGGATGCTGGCCATTTTGCTAGTTCAACATTTTCCGATATCGACTATCCAATTCGTCTGAGTCATCGGCTGGCCGTATTGGCTCGGCTAGCTGCGCCTTCCAGCCTAGAGCGTGCTTGGCAATGGCATTGTCCATATCCAGACTTGCTCTGATTCTCCACCCGCGCTGGAGTTCATCACGGTGCAGCAAACACGTCCGTCCCGATCTGTGCGTCCTCCACACAGGGGTACACGCGCCGTGAAGCCAAATTCAGGGAAGCAAGCGTCGGGCCCGCTTCCTTTGCCTTCTATGGATGACAAAGACTAATCGCGGATTTGTAAGAAAGAAGCACTTTCTTCTAGGGAGCAAACCCGCCGAGTGAGGACTAGAACTCACGCCAGATATCGCAGTGTTCGGATTTCGTAACAGCTGCCAATACAGCTGCTTTGGTGCACAGGGGTGCTATTGCAGGATTTCGGTACCCTTGTACAATTCTGGGTTCCCCAAATTAAGCCGTCCCAGCGGCAGGTGAAAGGTCTGCTCTGACAAAAGTATCTGAGACTGCAGTGCGAGAGATTTTACGGCTACATGCCAATAGCGTTGAGCTAGAGGAGATTGCAGCGACCCTTGGTCTGAAAAAGACTCAAGTCAGCGCGATCATCGCACATGAGGACCTGAAGAAGGATCGGAGAAAGCCACCTGAAGACCAGGTTCCGGAAATTGTCGAGATAAAAGATTCCGATTCAATCCGCAGTGCAGACTCCGTCAGGACCTCCCACCCGGAGGAAGAAGCCGCGCCTGTTGCAGTTCAGGCGGAGGTGAAAGAAGAAGAAGATGGGAATGGTGTGTTGATCGGTGAAGACCGAGAATTTTCGGATCTTCTGTATTGGACGCCAGAGAATCCAGGACAGGTCCAGAATCCGCACTTGATGATCCTGGGGGAGAGTGGTTCAGGCAAGACTTATACGGTCCAGTGCCTAACTGCCGAATTGGCTCAAAAGGCCATTCCGTCGATCGTGTTCGACTATGGCCAGGGATTTGAGATCCAAACTCTCGATGAATCGTTTCGCATCTTCACTCAGCCGAAAGAATACCTGCTAGGAGAAGAAGGTGTTTCGCTGAACCCTCTCCGGATCTTCCCGACCGATGTTCACGGCCCCAAGTCGGTAGCGAGCCGCCTGTCTGATGTGTTTGACGCAGCGTATAGTCTCGGACCGATCCAGAGGAAGGTCTTAATTGATGCGATCCTTACGGCTTTTGAGATGTCGGGGATTTCAAGTGATGATCGAACGACGTGGGAGAAGAACCCGCCCTCCATAACGAACCTGCAGCAGGTTCTTGAGGAGCTTTCGGTCGACAAAGAATACGTGAATTCCAAGAACGCCGTCGGCTTGACTGCTCGATTGACGACCTTCTTCATGCTGAGTTCGTTTCGTTCTGACATGAGTGGTTGGTCATGGGACCGGCTGATAGCGGACCCCGATCATCGCGTGCATGTGCTGCAGTTCCGCGGACTGGAAGGAAAAACCCAAAAGGTCCTCGTAGAAGTCCTCCTGTGGCACTTGTTCTTCTATCTCAAGTCCCACGGGCAGCAGAAGCTTCGTGTCTACTGTGTGCTGGACGAGGCACATCATCTTTCGTTCCGTGATGGCGGACCCATTGATCAACTGCTCAGGGAAGCCCGTAAGTTCGGCGTCGGGCTGATATTCGCCTCGCAACAGCCGGAGGACTTCAGTCCCGCAGCGTTTTCGAACAGTGCGACGAAGTTGGTGTTCCAGACCGCGGACCCGACCCTCAAGGTATCGCGATTTTTGGCAGCGAAGTGTACGAACTACGATTCGCCCGAACAGATTCACGAAACTATTGCGGTATTGCCTCAAGGTGAGGCCCTGTTCATCACTAGGAATCGAGGGCACCTCGTTCACATTACAGACCTTCGTAAACGGGCGACGTTGTGGAGGCAGAATTGAGTCCAGATACCGTCGATGCGCCGAATCGCGAAACTGAAGAACTGGTATACGCCCCCGCCCTCCTGATTCTTTCCCAAGACCTGTATCCCCGTAAGCTCGAAGTCGTTCGTGAATACATTCAAAATGCGAGCGACGCACTTGAGGCGTTCGCGGCGATTGCCGACCAACTGGAAGATTCAACGGAACCCTTGATCAAGTTGAACATACAGGGTCGGAGTCTCGTCATCTTCGATACCGGCATCGGTATGGATGCCGAGGAAGTGGCCAAGCTTCGGAGGATTGCCTACTCGGAGAAAAAATCAGACGTCGAAGCAGGTCACAAGGGCATTGGCCGACTGGCCGGAATCGCCGTAGCGGACAAGCTCAAAATCTCATCCACATCGTACGGAGACCCGAAGCTTCATCACTTCGAGTTTCGCGCCAAAGCCATGCGCGACGATGTCCGTGAGAAGAAAAAGATCGGGAAACAAGAGACTGCTACCAAGGTTATCGAACGCCACACCAGCCTTTGGGACGATGACATCGACCCGAAGGAGCACTACACCATGGTGGAGATTCGGGGCATCAGCGAGAAATGCCCTGAATTGCTCGACAGCAAGTTACTCAAGGAGTACATCGGCGAGGTCGCTCCCGTCGATTTTTCACCTGAATTTTCCTGGGGGCAGAGAATCTCCCAGAAGCTTCGGCAAAACGTTCCCGACTATTTTCCGAAGACGATCTACTTCTCCACCGGCGAGCAGCGGACAAAAATCTATAAACCGTTCACCGACGACATGACGGTCGCCGAACCCGATTTTGTCGAAGTGACGGACCCTGCCAATCCGAACAAAGTCCTCGCGTACGGCTGGTACGCGACGAAGGGTCAACAGATACTCGGGAAGGTGCGCCCCGCCGGAAGGATATTCAGCGTTGACGGAAATGAAACGAAGGCAAAACAACGCTATGCGGGGTTGGTTTTCAAATTGTTCGGCATATCCGTGGGTGACCGCACCCTGCCGCTCAGATCCTTGTGGCCCAAAAGCTCGCCGCGCGCCCTATGGTTCACCGGAGAAATCCACATCATTGATAAAGAGATTTCTCCTACGACCGACCGCTCAGACTTTGTGGAGAACGAGTCCAGGGACCGGTTCTACGCTGCCGCCTCCGGTTGCATTGCTCCGCGTTTGAACAAACTGGCGCAGCAAATAAGTGATACGCGCAAGGCATTCGATGAGGCGCAAGACCTGAGCGAGAACTTCAAGCGCCTGAGGGAGAAGTTGCAGGACGGGAAGGTTCTGCGTTCCGAACTGAAGACCGTCGAGCGGGAGTTGTATGAGAACATCGAGACCCTGAAACGTCGCGCATCGAAGTGCGACGACAAAGAGATAGAGGATTTCAATAAACAAGTCGTTACGCTTGGTCGGAGCCTTGAGAAGGAACTTGAGGCGGCGAAAAAGGTGCGTGGCGAGAACGGCCTGGCAGATGTGGCGACGGAACTCGGCATGACATCGAAAGCGAAAAAAGTGTTTCAGATCGTCATGGAGACTCTGTCACAGCACTACGAAAAGGCACCCGAGGATTATTACGAAGTCGCCGGAAAGATCGAAACCTCCTTGAGAAAGAGATATTCATGACGACGAGGGAAGTGGTATTTCGCAGCAATCCGAACAAGGATTTCCTCCGTCGGGGCTATGACACTGAGCACGTTGCACGATGGTTTCGGACTCTCGGACAGCCCCTCAAGTACCTCGGTCTGCCTGCCTGGGAAATGCTGGACATTCTCGAATGGGAGAAATACCTGAGCCGATTCACCACCATTGAACGCGAGGAGAATCAGCAGCATCTGATGTTCCTGCGAGCGAACGTAAAAGATATCGAGCATCGGCTCCACTCGTTGTACGGCGAATTTGATCGGATTCTGTTGGATGGCTTTGATCAGTACGGCAAGTCCCCAGACTGGCCCTACCAGCTCGTGAATCTCGATTACTTCGGAGGATTGCTGTACTCCGACTTCTCCCGGCCCCAAGCCATCCAGAAACTGATACGCAACCAGGCCGTATACAAGTCGAGCTTTCTGCTCATCGTGACGCAGCACATTCGCGATGGCGACACCGTCGGGGAGAAACTTTCTTTCTTGGAGGACTTGAGGCGGTCGCTCAGGAACGCAACCCTCGATCAGAGCGCCCGCAGGGCAGTCGATCAGATCATGGACTGGTATGGCGACGCGAACACGCCTGATACTGCGCGACAATCGCTCTACTTAAACACGCTTCTTCGGGATGCCGGTGAGGCAAATTACTTCGATGTGACGTGTCGGCCCGCGATTCTGTATGGGGGCACCGGTGGTGCGGTCATGATTCACTTCGTAACAGATTTCACGTTTCGGCCTGGAATCAGCCACAAGGTCGCGAGTTCCCAGTCCATCGTTGACGTGATCTCCTTTGCAGTACGAGAGGTGCAGGAGGGGACCCGCATCAGAGACAGGCTGCTTCCACCGAATATTCGGCCCTGAGGTGCATGACGCGATTCGCGCCCTGGTGTATCCGAGATTCGGATCGACAAGCCTCAATGCTGTCGGATACACTGTAGGACATTCAATCGATTTTGAAGAATCTTGCGGCGATTCCGGAACGCTGGATGATCGTCCGATCACAGGGGCAACGATTCGACAATGGCGGATAAAAACATTCTCCTGATCGAGCCCGGCTACAAGAATAAGTATCCGCCACTCGGGCTCATGAAAATCGCGCAATACCACGGTTCCCGCGGCAAGCGCGACCACGTCCGATTCATTAAGGGCGAGGATCGAACCGTGCTCACAACCGCCTGGGATCGAATCTATGTGACTACCCTGTTTTCGTTTGAGTTCCCGCGGATATCTCAGAGCATAGACTTCGCGCTGTACGTTGCGAATGGGCATGCCGAGAAGGTATTCGTTGGCGGAATCGCTGCTTCACTGATGCACGAGCGGTTCCTTGCCGAGCCGAGATGGTGCGGCATTCGTTTCATTAAGGGGTTGCTGGGACAGGCTCCGGCAATCTCCCTGCAGTTGGATGATTTCTCCGAGGAGCTGTACTCCGATGATGTCATGGGCACGCCCATCGAAGACCTCATTCCTGACTACAGCATCCTGGACCAGATCAGCTATCGATACCCAGTGAATGATGCGTATTTTGGATACGCATCTCGGGGATGTATTCGGAAGTGCAGTTTCTGCGGCGTTCCGAAACTGGAGGGTGACCAACGCGATGTTGCTCCGCTGACGTTGCTTGTGCGGCTGGTGGACGAGCTGTACGGGCCAAAGAAGGATTTGACCCTGATGGACAACAATATTGTCGCCTCGCCTCGGTTCAAAGAGATCATCGCTGAAATACGTGATCTCGGTTTCGCGCCCGGTGCCAAGCTCAATCGTGGGCGTGTTCCAGTACAGCGGCGGGTTGACTTCAATCAGGGAGTGGACGCCCGTATTCTGTGCAAGGACCCGGTGTACTTGAGAGAGCTCGCGACGATATGTCTGAAGCCGCTCCGAATCGCCTTTGACCACTGGGGGCTTCGGAAACCGTATGAGCAGGCCATCCGATACGCCCATGAATTCGGGTTGCATGAACTATCGAACTACATGCTCTACAACTTCCATGACTCTCCCGCCGATTTGTACTATCGGATGAGGTTGAATGTGGAGTTGAATAAACAACTGGACATTCGGATTTGGTCCTTTCCGATGCGCTATCAGCCGACCGATCTTGAAGATCGGTCGCACATTGGAGAAAAATGGACGCGATACCAGCTGCGATCCTTGCAGATCATCTTGCAAGCGACTCACGGCGTGGTGAGCGGTGCTCCGGAATTTTTCCGGAGGGCGTTCGGCGACAGCGAAGAGGCATTCCAGGACTTGCTGCTCTGGCCGCATAAATTCACGTTCAATAGAGATTGGTACGAGAAGTTCGGGGGACAGGCCGAGTTCGATGAATTCAAATCCAAATTTTCATTGCTGTCGCCCGCAGAAAAAGCAGAGTTGCTTGACCTGGTGTCGTCCACCGATCCCCGAAATTTCAAACTGCTCCGTGAGAAAACGAAGAACAAGAAGGTGCGGGAGACGCTGAGGTTCTACTTGCCAATGACGAAATCCGAGGAGGCGGCGATCTGGCGCAAGCGGTCACTCATAGGAGCTGAATTGGATCTTCCGGAAGATGAGAAAGTGGAAGACGCTGGTCTGTTGGATAATCTTGGTGAGTTTTCAGGCGTCTCCCAAAAATCTGCTGGTATTCGGCAGGTGCAACTGTGATGGCTACATTGGTGAGCTTGCATACACCCGAAGCGCCCTGGAGCTATCGGGACGGCTCGATTATCGTCGGCAAAGACATCCTTGAAATCCTGAGCAGTGCGATGTACGTCGACCCACTTGCGATTTACCGCGAGTACATCCAGAATGCCGCGGACTCCGTGGATGAAGCGCACAACACGGGCATACTGGGCAAAGAAGAAGAGGGCAATGTCGAAATAGAGATCGACCTCGCAAGTAGGACCGCGAAGATTCGTGATAACGGTACGGGCGTTCCCGCAGCGGAATTTGACACGAGAATGACTGCCTTCGGGGCAAGTAGCAAGCGGAATACAAATTCCCGCGGTTTCCGAGGGGTAGGTCGACTCTCCGGGCTCGGTTATTGCCAGGAGCTGCTGTTCCGGTCACGTTACAGCGGCGAAACTTCGGTTTCCGAATTGCGTTGGGACTGCAGAAAGGCGAGGACATTGCTCCGTTCTGCGGACCCGTCGTGCGACCTAACTACCGTCGTCGGCAAATCGGTCCAAGCCAGGCGCGTCGACGGGAGGAAATGGCCGGAGCATTTTTTCGAAGTTGAGCTCCGAGGTGTAACGCGCCTTCGAAACGATTGGCTGCTCAACACCACTGTGATTGAGGAGTATCTGTCACAAGTAGCGCCGATTTCATTTTCACCTCAGTTCCGTTTTGGAGGCGACATCGCGTCGATGCTTGGGGATCACGTTGGGGTGACGAACATGTCTTTGAAGTTGGCGAACAATAAAGGTCCGACCTTCCGGCCGCATCGGGATTCCTTCGATGTGGCGGGCGGGACTGATATGTTCGAGGAGTTGCAGCGGGTCGACATTCCAGGCTTGGATGGTGGAACGGCGGCCGTTGGCTGGATACTGCACCATGGATACAAAGGTGCTGTTCCCAGCGCAAATCTAAAAGGGCTCAGGCTTCGCTCAGGCAACATCCAGGTTGGCGGAAGCGGGTTACTTGAGGACCTATTTGCCGAGCCGCGCTTCAACTCGTGGTGCGTTGGTGAGATTCACATTCTCGATCAACGCATCCTGCCAAACGGCAGGCGGGATCACTACGAGCAAAACGCCCATTACTACAATCTCGTGAATCACCTTTCACCTATTGCCCGCGAAGTCAGCAATCGGTGCCGGTCCAGCTCAATCAAACGAAATTGGCTTCGACAGTTTGCATTGCACAAGTTTGCAATTTCGGAAAATGCGGCCATTATTCGACAGGGTGGCGTGAATCTGGTTCAGCGCAAGCAGCTGGAAGCTGACATTGCTCGGTCACTAGAAGACATGCGCAAAATTGCGGGAAAAGACCCGCTCAGTCGCGAGGCCAAATCCTCTCTGCGTCCTGCCATCAAACGGGTTGAGCGAACGCTATCCAAACTCCTGAATGCAGACTTCCGCGCCAAGGCTCTGGCTGACCTTCCGTCCCAGAAGAGACGCGCATACGAGCAGGTGCTGAGCTTGGTCTATGAATGTTCACCCAGTAGGAGCGTAGCGAAGTCTCTGGTGGACAAGATTCTTTCTAGGCTATCGTGACCAAGCGTATTGTCGACACGGCTTCCGCACTCGTCATTTCTCCATATGAGGGAAGCCATGTCTTGAACTCTTGAACATTCTGCCTGAAATTCGGGAAGTCCGAAAACCTTCTCGGATTTAGCCTTTCAAGATAGCGAAAACACTTAGTTTCTCGGTTCCGATGCGACTGTCCGAAAATTGTAGTTTTCTAATCAAGCGACTAGTTTCATGAAGCGCAGCTGGCGGAAATCCGCCCGAAGGCGTCGTTGCCGCTCCAAGGCCGGCGCTCCGGGAAACGATGGCGCCCACGGGTGCGCCCGATATCCAATTCGTTGGAGATGCGGGCGATGGTGCAGCATTCCACTTCGTTACGCGCTGGGCTTTCGAAAAATGAGGTCACCAGCTGCCAGAGTCTCACGGCAGTGATTGCAATCTTTTCGCCTAGTTGCGCCCCACTCCTGAAGAGTACCGCTAACGCCATCAAATTTCTTGTACCCTCGCTGTACGTCCGCGCCAGGGACGCGCGTATCGGCTGTCCGCACACTCGCACCGCCGAAACCCGTCAGTAATTGAAGAACCTCGGTAACCGCTTGGCTGGAAACGACACCGTTTAGGCTAACAACCTGAGCTTCGTCGTTGTTCTTCTCGAAATATCCGCGAGTGGGTCCTTGTTGTTCCGCCTTCAGCTTTTCGTCGGTAATAAAACCGGAGCACCACATGCAGAAGCCCCCTGGAATAAAGGTCACGATGTTGCCAGAGATGCTCACTCGCCGATCTGTTACGTTATTCGTCTCCACTGGCCTGATGCTTACCCCTACATCTACATATGGGATGAGGTAGCGACTCGCAAGTTCCTGGAGGTCTGACCGCGTGAAGAGTGTGTCTACACAGCCTACGATAATGTCGCAGTCCCGGACAGCGGATACCGCCACCGCATTTGGAATCCTCGCGTGGATTCGCCTCAGACGCCCATGCAGGTTGATCTGCCGGACGAGGCGGTACATGATGTCCACTTTTCGCCGCCCGAGATCCTTACCACCTGCCCCTACGACGCGGTGGTGGTTAGTCTCTTCGAAAGTGTCAGAATCAATCGCCACTATTTCGCCAATGCCCAGGTACGTCAGTTGCTGCACGACGTGACTTCCACCGCCACCGAGACCGACAACTGCCACCTTCGCACGGTTGATCCAGCCCTGACCCTGACCGCCGACCACTAGCGATTGGCGCACAAATGCTGAACAATTTTCCCCACTAATCGCCGTGGCAGGTGTCCAGTCGGTTATCGCCGATCCAAACCAACGGACCTCCCCCAGGTCAGAGGGCTGTGTTCTGTCCGGCAGCCAGATCCTGCCCGTGGCGTGTGTGCGCGAAACCACCACCGTTCCATGCGGACGACTGGGCACTCGATTGCGAAACATCGGAATGAGGCGGGCCGCACTGGCCAGGTCGTCTCCTGAAAGCCGAGGTGGGCCCTCGTGATCGTGCGCGTGAATTACGAGGATACCTAAGTTGTCATCCACCGCGTCGCCCATCAGGGGAAACATCGCCGCACCACGCCATGTTGCTCCGTGAGCTCTAGTCGGCAGATAGTCCTCTTCGCGCAACACCACGATCTTTCGCAATAACAGAGTTGGACGTCTACGCAATTGCGCGTGGCTCACTAGGCCGAAGGCAACGCATTCGTGCGTTCCTGTTTGAAAGACGTGATCGAGCAGCTTCTCGCCAAGTCCAAGAGGTATACGGAGATCAACGCTACTCATTTTGGGCAAACCTTTGGCGAGCTGCGGCTACAAACCGAATGATGTCTTGGTTCTCGGCCCAGGGAATGTTGAAAGAAAACTGCATCCAGGTCTCCCCGCCCACCAGCACGTTTGAGCTGTTCTTTGGCACCCTCCCGTTTGCCAGCAACTGCCCCGGCTTTACAAATACCTGTGGCTTGGGCTGATCGACGTCTAGAACCAGGAGGAGACTAGTTTGAGGAGGCTGGCATGTGGGGTAGAGCTCCACCTCCGCAATTCGTATTAGCCGGCGAGGCCCTTCGGCCGCAACACTGATGCCGTCTCGGTAGGCTGCGATAAGTTCTGCCACGATTCGATCTATGTTCTGGGCTGTCATTAACTGACGACCCCCGTAGGCGCAGCGAGAAAGTGATCACCGTTCTTGATTTCCACCAGGTCTGTGGGCGCGATGTTACCTCCCGTGGGTTTGCCGCCCTTCAGCCGGGTCAGATCGTCACTGGCGGGCACACCAGCGGCAGAGCGGATGTCGGCGCCACTCACCGGAGAATGGTCGAATTTGACTTCCTTGTTCCTTCCGTCAATCTCGACGATGATAGTGATCGTCTTTGCCCCGTGCCCTTGCTCAGTTGGTACAGCGATGCCTTGATCAGTGTTTGTGTCCATAGCCTATTTCTCCACGCGGGAAGTTTCCTGCATGCTTCAATATGCCCAGCTGAGGGGTGGATTTGGAGAAAACAAAAGGGCGAAAGATTTTTCGGTGCCCGATTCTCCGAATTACCGCAGATTTGGGCATAGGGAATTGGCAGGCCTATGAGTCAGCGTAAAGACCGCCGGATTCCCCCCAAAGAGGCTGCCTCGCAAGCTGATGTAGCACGCGCGATCGAATCGCTCAGTGCCAGCGACCTAGTCCGCCTGAAGGATTTCGGGTATTTCCTCGTTCGTGGTCTTGGCCGGGCAGCTCAAGGTCGCAACTCCCAGGAACTCCTGCAAGAAGCTCTCAGGGCTACCGTCGAGGGTGCTGAGGGTGGCACCCAAGGCAGGCGCTGGGACAAGGGACGCGTGAGTTTCATCGAACACCTCTTCGGCGCGATGAGAAGCATTGCATCTCACTGGGACACCGCTTTTGACACCGAGGAATGGTCGGATTCTGACGCTGCCCATCTGAACGAACAAGGAAAGTTAGTCAGACCAGTGGAGAATGCGGTTTCCTTTGCCCCGGATGCTTTGAGGGCATATACAGCGAAGGAAGAACTTGCATTAATTGACAAAATGTTCGAGACGGATGAAGATGCTCAATTTGTCTTAGAAGGCTGGAAAGAGGGCATGACCGGGCCGGAGATCATCGCCCAACTGGGCCTTTCAGAGAATCGGTTCAATGCCGCAGTGAGGCGCATCCGGTATAAGTTAAAGGAAAAATGATTGTGCTGAAGCGTAACAAATACGAGGAGCAACTCAGGCGGATCATGAACGCCCTTGCGGCCTCTGTCCAGGGCGCAGCCGACGAGGAACTTATCGACGAAGCTCGGCGCGGGCAGCAGGATCAACTGGCACAGGGCGCTGAAGTACGAGCCGTCCTACGAAGTGCTCTCAGGGACTTTTCGGAGCGTAAGCTTAGAGAAGCGAGAAGGCAATACGAGGCACTGTCCACCAAGTTGCAGAAGAACGAGTATCACTTGCCAGCCACAGCCGCTGAGCGTCGTACCTTGCTAGTATTGGTATTGGATCAACGGCCGGACATTGGTTCAGTCGTTTTCACAGCTCATCATCGGGACTTTAGCGAATTGTCCGATGAGGACGTGGAAAGCTTCTTGCGACAGCTAAAAGAGCTCGGGCTCCTTGATGCTCAGGTCCAACCATCAGGAGAATGAGTGCTCCGCTAAAGTCTCCGAAGAAATTGATAGAAGAGCTCGGTATCATAGAGCCGTCCGAGATTGATATCGAAGCGATTGCACAGTACTGCTCTGCAACAGTCCTGTACGAGCCTTTGCGCGGTTGCGAGGCTCGTATAGTCGGCAACCAAGAGCGAGCCATCATTACCGTTAATGCTAAATCCTCACGAACTCGCCAGCGCTTTTCGGCAGCCCATGAGCTGGGTCACTGGATGCAAGATCGCAATCGAATCGGATTCTCCTGCACCGAGGATGCGTTCATTAGCGAATGGCGCTCCGATAACCCGGAGCGTCTAGCTAATCGTTTCGCGGCAGATCTATTGCTCCCTCCTCATATGTTTCAGATGTATGCGCGAAATCTGCCTTTGGTCTTCGATTCGGTGCGATCACTCGCATCAGTCTTTGAGACAAGCCTGACAGCCACTGCTATTCGCCTTGTTGAACTGGGATCATATCCGGGCATGATCATTTACCTCGTCGAGGGACATAGAAGATGGTTCATATCGGGGCCCGATATTCCACCTGCTCTCTGGCCTCGGGAGTCGCCAAAACGTGCGTCTATCGCATGGGAGCTAGCGAATGATATAAGAGCAGACCTCGGTCCAACAGACGTTCAGGCGGACTCCTGGCTTGAACATCCACGATCGCAATGGTATGAGTTGGTCGAAGACTCAGTGCCGATCTCCCGCTCAGCAGTTTTGACTCTTCTTTGGTGGAAGAATGAGAAACAGCTGTTAGATTTGACGCGAGATGGCGATGAGTAAACGCTTCTGCTGCGCGAATGATCAGAGATTTGACGTATCGGCTTCCCTTGCAGTGGCGGGGAGCCCTCATTCAGAAGGTGGTGAGCAATTTCCTCTAGGAGGGGATGAGGATTTATGCCGACTGCACAAGATATCCGGGATGAGTATTTCGCGACCCTCGACCATGTCGCCCAGGTTCTTCCAAAGCTTACCCACAATCTCGGTCGACATGGAATATTTGCATTCCCTGACGTACACAAGCTTAGCGAAGGGCTTTTTTTGAGTGCTTGGACTTATTGGGAGGGTTTTCTTCGCACCTTAGTCTCCTTCGACCTCGCCACAGACCCGAAAGGTATCCTCGTTAAGGACGTAAGGCATTTTCGCTATGTGAACTCCCGTTACCGACTCGCGGAACGGATTCTGAATCATCCCGACCACCCTGATCGCTTTGCTGAGTGGTCCGACTACGGGTTAGTCGTAAAGCGTGCGGATGAATTTCTTGGCCCTGGCCATCGGTTTGTCATGAACCTGCCGCAGAATGCTGACCTTGCACGGCTCAAACGTATTCGGAACGCCATTGCCCACAAGTCCGACAAGGCATGGTCCAGCTTCACGTCCTTGGTTAGCGGGCCTCCTTTCCACGTAACGCCCAGACAACGTCGCGGTATTACTCCAGGCCGGTTCCTTTCGGCACACCAGTGGAACGGATTGCCGGTGTTGGAAGAGTCCATCAACGTGCTTAGAGGCGCGGCACAGGCGCTCGTTCCCTGACTGAAGGAAAAGGAGTCGTGTTTGAAAATTAAAGGTTTCTAACACTAAAAATGGAGATCACAGTGGCCAAGATTTATGCGGACTTTTCGCCCCGGCTTTTACAAACGTTTTCTAACGCCCCGAGTCACCGTGGGTGTTGTGTATCGGTATCGCAGATCATGGCCTCGGGTAGCGCTGCAGGGACTATTGCATCGTGGTCTGACAAGTATTGGCCTTTGCTGTTCATTGCCAACTCGCCTCCGGCTGTCAATTTTATGTTCGACGGTTGGCTCAATTGTCGGCGTGAAGCTTCCAATGAGCATTCAGATGTGGAGTTTTCAAGCCAGTGCCGAAGAGTATCTAAATAGCATCTTCCGTCCATTTCTGGTCGAAATGATCTTTTTAGTTGACAATTAACCTCGGCGGGTATAATTTTTCGTCCCAATCTGTGCGGCGGGGCGCGAGAGCCGACTGATTCCTCTGTTACATCAATCCTCTTAGCTGCTTCCTTGAAGTGAGAACGTGTTGGCGTGGAGCCCTAAAACGCAAGCTGGGCTCGCGGTGCGAACAATTAGTTGCAGCACGGGTGGCCTGCAAGGACGCTGCCCCAGAACCGTGATCACTGAGAGAGAACGCTTCATGTCGCGACCAAAGCCTCTGATTCTGCTATTCGCATCCGTTTTTATTGCTTTTTCATGTCTTGCGACTGCGCAGGTACCGGACCCAGTCCTAGCAGCGTCGGCACCACAACCGGGCTCTGAACACAGTTACATCGGAATGGGTGCCGAGACTGTAAATCCGGCCGACGGTCAGGTTTCTTTTGATCTTCCCATCCATACTCCCGCCGGGCGCGAGCTGTCTTTTCCGTTCGGAATACGCTATAGCTTTCAAGAGTTATACCATTTGACTATTCCCGCTCCTGATAACACCGGCATTTTTCAATGGACTGCGCAGGGGGGAGCGAGTGGGCTTTACGGCTGGAGCTATGACGTCCCATATCTCGCCGCGCAGGAGCTTGCGACACAGGTGTGGACCACTTACACGAACCCTGGGGGAAATAGCCCAACTTATACTCAGCACCAGTGTGATGGCGCGAGCAATTTCGTTTTTCGGGGCTTCGACGGACGGCAGTACACGCTCTTGCTAGGAGCAGGAAGTTGGAACGACGAAGCTTATCAGGGTTCGAATCCCGAAGACTGCCTCAGTCCGTTCAACTATTCTACTAGCAACATCCACGGGATTCTCGCTACCTACCCACCGACTTACGCCGGCTGGCCGCTGTTTCCCACAGTGACGGTTGTCGATCAATCAGGAACAACGTATCAGTTTTCGAACTTGGGTGGGTACTATACGACCATAAACCCAAACGCCCCCTTTGCTTTCGGAAGCATGGCTCAAACCATCACAGACCGTAACGGGAATCAGATCGTCCTGAACGGGAACGGCTACAAGGACACACTGGGCCGTACTGTGATCTCTTGGGACAACTCGATAGGTTCCAAGACCCCCAATCACGTAACCGTTTCCGGCCTTGGCTCGAACATCACCGTGAAATGGTCATCCACGCCGGTGGGTGCGAATTATCCGATGAGTGGATACGAGCAGTCCGGAAGCGCAAATTGCACCGTACCAACGACAGGCCCTCCCGCCGGCACTGTTGGTATCAACGAGATTGACTATCCCAACGGTCAAAGTTACAAATTTGCGTATAACTCTACATATGGAACAATCTCGCAAATCACATTCCCAGACGGCGGTTCCGTCCGATACTCGTGGGGACTCAACCATTCTGGTGGAACAGCGTTCGGTTCCTGGTGGTTCAACGATAACGGTTACCAGACCCAATATAACTGCAATATTGCCTACGATGTGCCCGTAGTGACCGACCGATGGGTTAACGATGGACAGAGTGACGTTCTTCATCAGGTGTTTTCGTACTGTGAAAGCTGGGTCGCTGGGTGTTCCTCAGCCTACTTCAAAACGACGACTGTAACCAGCCACGACCTTGTGAGCGGATTAACGTCGAGCACACAATACAATTATGGTGTCGGCTGTCCGGACCAGGTTCCTTTCGGGTCGGGTTGCACAACTGCAAGTAACATTCCGTTGGACATGAAAATCGTCTATGAGGATGGTAGTGGAAACACCCTACAGACCCAGTACAAGGAGTGGCTAGACGCCTATGCAGTCGATGGCAGCCAAACGGTTCTGGACAATGGTCAAACGATGACCGAACTTCGCTGCCTAGACACAAACGAGCAGGTGACAAACTTGTATGAGTACGGGTTCCCCAGCGAGGGGAGCTACCCGGGTGATCCCGCGCCGAACAATTTCAATTGTGGTACGAAACTTGGGGTATCCGGTACCGGTGGCAGTATAGGCCCGCTACGGCGGCAGACCGTTACCGCTTATCACAACTTCATGGGTGGCACCCCATCAACCCATATTGTGGACGAGCCCGATGGCGTCACAGTCTTGGACGGTTCCGGAACTCAAGTGAAGCAAACGACGTATGCCTACGACGGGAGTGCAGTTACTGCTTCTGGAGCACAAACCGGCTTAGTAACGCCACCCGGATTACGGGGAAATACTACGTCAATCACTCAATGGCTGAATGGCAGCTCAGCCCCAGTCACGACTTACAAGTACTACGACACCGGCCAAGTCTACACAAAAACCGACCCGTGCGGAAACGGAAGCTGCACGGATATACCCACAGTCAACAGCACCACTGCTTGCGACGGTACCAGCGTGTCCGGCCATACAACCAGCTACTGCTACAAGGATAGTTATGTGAGTGGGACAGGCACTGCACCTGGCCAGACGAACGCCTATCTCACGACGGTTACGTATCCGAATACGGGAGCTGCACACAGCGAAGGCTTCACGTGGGGATACGCAGATGGACAAATCCGTTCTCACGCCGCCCAGAACGGTCAATCAACGAGTTTTCAGTATGGCACTCCGATGGGCCGACTCACCGAGATCGACTACCCGGATTCGGGGAAAACTGCGATAACCTACAACGACTCGACGTATACCCCTGCTAATTACACACCGAGCTATACGGCAACTCAGACTATAAACTCAAGCACCAGCAAGGTTACAACTACGGCTTTTGATGGCTTCGGGCACAAGGTCGCCAGTTTACTGACGTCTGATCCCGACGGGGAAACGTATACACCCGCGGCTTACGATGGCTTTGGCAGGACGAGACTGGCTTACAACCCAACGCGATGCGGCACTCCCACGACCAACTGCGGTGAGTCAACGTGGGGATATTCAACAACGAGTTACGACGCGATCGGCCGCGTTTCTTCTATTGTCAAGCAAGATGGGTCGACAGTGAGCTACGGTTACTCCGGACAATGCACAACTGTGACAGACGAAACAGGGAAGAAGCGCGAGTCGTGTACGGACGGACTGGGTCGTTTATCAGAAGTGTTCGAAGATCCTTCAGGGTTGAATTTCGAAACCGATTATACGTATGACACGCTTGATAACTTGTTAACTGTGACTCAGAAGGGAGGCACAACGGATTCCACGAAGTGGAGGCCGCGTACCTTCAGTTACGATGCGCTTTCCCGCCTGATCACCGCGAGCAACCCAGAATCCGGCACGATTCAGTACAGCTACGACCTCAACGGCAATCTCGCAACCAAAACGGCGCCTTCGCCGAACACTACCCAGAGCGGTAATTCCGTGACGACGCACTACAATTATGACGCGCTAAACCGTCTCTCGTGGAAGACTTACACTGATACGTACAGCAATCCCCCAACACCAGCTGCCGTATACGGTTACGACGGCACGGCTCTGACCTCAACACAGTCTGCTTTATGTGTACAGCAGCCGCCAACAATCACGCCGTCCCCGAATCTCGTCGGGCTGCGCTCGGTAATGTGCTCAGGAAGCAGCGCATCCGCCTGGAGCTATGACGTAATGGGCCGTCCTTTGTCTGACGTGCGGATTAACGCCAGCACTGGGTATCCCACACAGTTTGGAGTTGGCTACACATACAACCTGGATGGCTCACTCGCCGCATTGACTTACCCAAGCGGTGATGTCGTGACGTACACCGCGGGCGCCGCGGGACGCACAACAGCCCTTAGTGACTCGACGTACATCTACGTCGGCGGGAGCAGCACGAACCGGGCGACGTACGCCCCTCATGGAGCTCTTGCGAGCATGGTCAACGGCTACACAAGCTCGTTTGCGGGAATCACAACATTGAATGTCTACAATGACCGCCTTCAGCCTATTTCGCAGTCCGCTACCGTTTCTGGCGGAAGTACGATTTTCAGCCTTTGTTACGACTTCCATCTCCACGTCGCGATCAATAATTCGCCTTGCAGCTTTGCTGCATACTCGACTGGAAATAACGGAAACGTTTTTCAAATTGTCAATAATGTTGACTCTACCCGGAGCTCAGCCTATCTCTATGATTCGCTGAACCGAATCGCACAGGCATACACGTTAAATTTAACCAGCGCTAACTGCTGGGGGGAGACCTATTCCGCTACAGCCACCGCCCACGGTGTGCTTCCAACGACTTCGGGCATTGACTCCTGGGGAAATCTTCTCAACCGTTCCGGTGTGACGGATATGGGAGCATGCAAGACGGAATTATTTAGCACGACGGCCAGCACGCAGAACCAGCTTCTTGGCGTTTACCGTTACGACCTTGCTGGAAACATGACCAATGATGGAAATGGCAACGTGCCAACCTACGACGGGGAAAATCGTATCATTACGGATGCTAGTGTCACATATTCGTACGATGCAGACGGTGTCAGAGTGCAGAAGTCGTCAGGAACCAAATATTGGTTCGGTCCGGACGGCCAGGTACTATCTGAGGCGAATCTTTCAGGGTCGATTTTTTGGGAGTATGTTTATTTCAACGGCCAACGCATTGCCCGCGTGAACCGACCTGGTGGGACCATGCAGTACTTCTTCAACGATCACTTGGGATCGAATAGCGTGATCAGCGGAGCAGTAGGCGTCGTGCGCCAGCAGAAGGACTATTTTCCATTTGGAGGGGTGTCATACGTTAGTGGGAGCGATGCTAACCCATTCCTTTATACCGGCAAAGAACGGGATGCCGAATCCAACCTCGACTACTTCGGGACAAGGCACTATGCCTCCAGTATGGGGCGATGGATGACGCCCGATCCTCTCAACCTCACTAGCGCCCGGCTGGTCAACCCAACGAACACGCTCAACAAGTATGTCTATGGCGCAAACAACCCGCTCAAGTACATCGACAAAGACGGCGAAGACATCACGATTTTCTATCGTCCGTCTGGCCTGTCGCCAACCGACTTCGGTCACATCTTCATCGGCGCCCTCAATCAGAACACGGGCCAGGTGGGATTCCTCGACTACTATCCACAGGGGCGCGGGAACGGGCCTGGACAATTTAACCTGGGGAACATGCAGGATCGAGCAGCCCAGAGCGATCAGTTTGCGACTCTGACCATCAGAACCTCGCCTGAACAAGCGCAAAAGGTCTTAGATCTGATCAAATCCCTGACAGACGGAAAACCTCCTGATTACGCAGCTCTCTCAAATAACTGCACGACTATTTGCGAGGATGTCCTGCACGATCTTGGACTCGACTTCGGAGACATTTTTCCTGATAACTACTGGGCTCACGTGTACGGAAACTTTGCCCCGGAGGCTCAGGACAATCCGTTCAAGAACTTTTTTGTTCCGCGGAAGACTGGGGTTGAGTACGGGAACCCGCGAAACTTTGGGATTACAACACCCTTCTCGCAATGGTTGTTTCAGTTGTACCTGAACCAGCAACAAAAGCAGCAACCGAAAGCTTGTGTTGAGGCGCACGATAGCTCAGGCCAAGGAACAGGAACCGTCTGCCAATAAGTTGAGCGGACACGAGTGGGATCGTGGAGGAAATATGACGCTTGAACGGCCATGGCTGCGTCTAGGGGTCATCTCGGGCCTGATCGTATTAGCCGCCTTTTGTTTCCTTCGATACATCGAATGGGCATTCTCCTACAGTGCCACACTGGGCCTCGCATCAAAGGCGCAGGAAACCCAACTGGCCGGCCATTTAGCGTGGCTGTTCCTTTCCCTGTTCATCGCTCTGGAGGTGTTCTCCGCCATCGTTGTCGGATTCCGTTGGGAATACCCGGAACTCGGCTCCGCATGGCTTCGTTTCTCGGCCCGCTACGGGCTGGCATTGCTGCTGTCTTTGCTCGCAACGGGAGTTGTCGTCGGGGTATGGCTCGTGTCGAGACGGTTTATCTAAAGTGGCCATCACCGGGTCTTGCATTGTGGCGTAGAGGCCCGATTCCAACAACGAGACGGGACGCGGAATGAGCACAGCCAATCCCAACTCGATGCACCGATCCTGGTACTACTGGCTGACGCTGCTCCCGTTGATCATTGGGGCCTCGCATACGCGGGGTGGGCCGCCATCTACAGCGCCTACTATGATCGACCTTCCGAGGCGTGGCGACTCAAGGAAGCTGGTCCCAAAGCAGACCTCTACTGGTGGGTGCTAGCAGCCCTATCGGCGACGGCGACATCGTTGCCACCATCCTGATCCGGCCATTCAAATCAGAGACTCTTCCGGCTGGGTTGAGGGCGGTGATCCGGCTTGCGTTGGGCGTGGTCCTCGTAGCCGGTTCGATCGTCATGGTGACCTACGGGGTGCTGGCAGTTGGGCACTCCCTGAAATAGGCCGGGGCTGTCTCCGAGGAAGTTTCTTCTTTAGCTGCGTTCTCTGGCCGCGCCGAGGTGTGGTGCGGCCTTGCCGTCTGCCGAGGCCGATCCGGTTCCGATTCCGGGGGGTGAGGAGCCGCTGATCCGCGCCCTGATCGGGGTCGGTTTAGTCGCGCTTTCCGGGTCCGATTCGGAGGATGATTGCCGACCTGGGAGTGTGGCGATTCCGGCACGGTGGGGGTGACGTTCTTGCCCTCCCGGAGCGCAGTTGAGGGGTTGAGGTTTTTTGCGGTGCTTTGCGCCGGGTGTAAGCATGGACACTCCACCCCTGAAAGGGTGCTGCACGGTAACTTTCGGTTACCGTGCGCGAACTTGTTGAAACGAGAGCAGCTAAGGAAAAAAGCCCGTCGTCAGGGTGCTGTACAGCAACCTGAAGTTAGCGCAGGCGAACTTGTTGATTCTTAAGCGCGGCTGCTACTCTCGGCGGTGATGTCGAGAGAGGAAGGCCGGGCATGGTGAAGCCGCCGCTGCGCACGAAATCCATCGGTTTCAAAGTCAGCGAGGAAGAGTACGCGCAGCTGGAAACGGCGGCGCAGGCGAGCGGGCAGACGCTCGGGGAGTGGTGCCGCCAGATGATTCTGGGTGCCAGCGATGCAGCGGCCCACGATCCGGCGCTGGCCGAGATCATCGGAGTGCGCTTGCTGCTGGTGAACGTGCTGCAGCCAATGGCGGCGGGTGAGAAGGTGACGCCGGAGAAGTTCAACCAACTGCTGGATCAAATCAGCGATGCCAAGCACCAGGTCGCGGCCAAGTTGCAGCAGCAGGCGCAGGAGAAAGAGAAACCGCAGCGCGAAAAACCCAGCGGCGAGGGGAAGCGGTGATCCCATTTTTTCGCTGAAGAGTGTACGGAGCGCGGGAGCCGCGTCAAGCCTCTCCGCTTCGCTTCGACCGCTAAGGCCGGCGCGCACCAAACGCGCGGGCTTGACCCGGCTCGCTCTCCGCTCCTGTGTTGCGTCCCGCTAGGAAAAAATGTGATTGAAAAATGGGAGGAGTATGTCCCGATCACGACGCCTTGGTGCTCTCTACCGTCTGTAGAAAAGCATCAATCGTGGTCAGCAAGGCCATCTGCTTCCGCCGCGGCAGGCGTTCGATCTTCTCCATGCGGCGCAAGAGTCTGCGGCTGGGCCTGTGGGCAGGTTCGACAGCGACCGGCTTAGAAACCTGAAGCAGCTCTTGAACGGGAACATCGAGTGCAGCCGCAAAGCGAACTGCTGTTTCCGCAAAAAGCCTCGACTTGCCGTTTTCATAATCGGAAATCACAACCTGAATCGCTCCCACGCGACGCGCCAGTTCTTCCTGGCTGAGTCCGCGGCGCGCCGGGGCAGAGCTTCGTCTATGCGCTCAACTTCGAGATGGA
>Ga0209060_10000277_pt1 | contig 109447 bp, 82 predicted proteins | sample Coa_R1_8_FD_187155 | JGI IMG/M metagenome (GOLD analysis project Ga0209060, IMG submission 187155) | Surface soil microbial communities from Centralia Pennsylvania, which are recovering from an underground coalmine fire - Coalmine... | ecosystem: Environmental > Terrestrial > Soil >... | reverse complement strand
TTGTAGACAGTAACGCAAGGGGCTGCAGGGCAGGTCGCGCCAGGAGCGATTGGGGTTGTGTTGAGAGCGAAGGTGCGGTTATAGCTGGGTGCGTAGCCGGTCGGCTGAGTGGTGTTGACGGTTGTCGGGAAGGCATTGCCGGAGCCGTAGTGGAAGAGGCCAGAAAGGGAAAGGCCAAACCTCCAGGCGAAGTCGCCCGTGGCGGTGAGGGTGTGTCGCTGGTCGTCCTGGCCGTTCGCCCACTCGTCATGGATGCCGTTCACGAAGGGTTTGTTGGGGTAGTAGAAGGGCGACTCGCTGGAGTCTTTGAGGCGGGAATAGGTGTAGGCGAGGCCGCTGGTAAAGCCATGTTGCAGTGAGTGGCGAAGACCCATCTGCAGGGCGTCATAGATAGCTCCAGACTCGTTGGGAGTGAAGAACTGGTTGACGTTGGTGAAGGCCTGAGCGCAGACGTTGAAGGCTCCCGGCGTTGTGTCGGGCATGACTCCGCCTGTTGGGCAGGAGACCGTTGTTCCGGCAACGTACTTGCCGCTGGGGTTGAGGTTGAATTGAGGATTGGCAGGATTTTGCAGGAGGTTGGAGTTGAGGCGGATCCAGTCGTGATAGACGCGGGTGTGAACATAGTCTGCGGTAATGATGGTGCGGAAGGGAAGTTCGCGCTGGACGCCTGCAGAGACCTGTAGGGCGTAAGGCGTCGACACATATGGGCCGAGCGGCTGGACGGCTTGACGCGGTGTGGCCGTTGGATTGGCGAAGGGGGATTGCAGGTTCAGCGGATTCGCCGTACTACCAGTGATGGACTGCTGGAGCGACGTGACGCCGTTGAAGATCTGGCTGTCGATGGTCTGGTTGGCAGCGACATCAGCGAAGAACATGCCAGCGCCACCGCGAACGACCGTCTTACCGCTGCCGGCCACATCGTAGACGAAGCCGACGCGTGGAGCGAACTGGTGGTTGTCATTGTTCTGTGGCGTGAGCAGCCCGTTGTTGAGCTTCATACCGGTGTCGAAGATGCCGAGATCGTTGTCGTATCGGATACCTAGGTTGAGAGTGAGGCGTGACAGGACCCTGTAGTCATCCTGAGCCCAGAAGCCGATCTGGCTGCGAGGGAGAGAGATGTTGAAGTTGCCGGAGCCTTGAGTGAAGGTGCCCAAAGCGCAGAGGGAGTTGATGCTGGTGTGGGTTGGGTTGGTCGTTGAGTTGGTGTAGTTCCAACTGCTGACATCGGTGGTGCCATTGGGGAAGAGGTCGGCAGCGACCTGGGCAGCAGTGTAAGAGACGCCGTTGACTGTCTTGGCGGCGATAGCGGCGCAACCGCTTGCTGTGCCGTTGAGATTTTGCTGGAAGAGGCCTGTGTTCGAGCTATGGATGAACTCGACGCCGAACTTGAGGCTGTGTTTGCCGATCAGGTAGTAAACATCGTCGCGGTAGTGCTGAACGTTCTGGTTGAAGATCTGAGGATAGTTGTAGGGTGCTCCGACAGTGACTGCGCCGAACGTGATGGCCTGCGAGGTGTAGAGTGGGAGATTCTCCCACTGAAAGTGACTGTAGCCGCCGTGCACCTCATTGATGAGATTGGTGTGGATGACGCGATTCCAGTCGCCGAGGATGGTGTAGTTGCCGCGGGTGGCGTAGTAGGCCGAACTTGGATCGGCAGTGCCAGAGGAGAAGGTCTTGTCATTCTTGAAGTTAAAGCCGTTGACGCGTCCGTAGATACGATCCTTGCCACTGGCTTGATAGTCGACGCGGCCAAGATACTCATTGACCGTGAGGATTTGAGGGAAGACGAGGTTGCCGGCGCTGCCGGGCAGTAGAGGAGAACTGGTGATGCCGCTGGACTGGTGCTCGCCTTCATAGGAGCCGAAGTACCAGAGCTTCTCCCTTCGGATTGGACCGCCGAAGGTGCCGCCGTACTGCTGGTCGGAGAGCGGGGTGACGACGTGGACGACTGGGTCGGCGGCGTTGAAGGCGTCATTGCGGAAGTAGCCGAAGCCTGAGCCGTGGATGTCGTTGTTGCCTGTCTTGGACTGGACGTTGACGGCGACACCGGCGGAGCGGCCAACGGTGGCGTCGAAGCGGTTGGTGATGATCTGGAACTGGCTGATTGCGTCGGGCGAGAAGCGTGGCTGGCCGAAGCTGGCGTCGGCGGTGTTCTGTGTGACCTGGAGGCCATCGAGATTGATCTGGAACTTACCGGAGTTGGCGCCGCCGAGTGGCGTGTCGTTGACGATGGCGTTGACGCGTACGCCGGGAACGAGAGTGGCGAGTTGCATGTAGTTGCGTCCGTTGATAGGCAGGTTCCTGACGTCGTCGGGGGTGATGTTGCCGGCGACGGTAGAGGATGTTGTGTCGACTGCCATGTCCTCAGCGCGGACGATGACGGATTCGGTGGTGCTTCCGATGGGCAGCACGACGTCGACTGTGGGCGTCTGGCCGATGAGCATGGAGGTCTTTACTTGCACCGTCGTGAAGTTGGGTGCTCTGACGGTGACGACGTAATCGCCTGCGGTAAGAGAGGGAACCTGATAGATTCCATCGGCGTTGGTCTTGGTGTTGATGATGGCTCCGCCGACCTGGCGGACTTCGACGGTGGCGTCGGCGATGACGGCTCCCTGAGCGTCGGTGACGTGTCCGATGATTCCGGTCTGCTGAGCATGAAGCGCGGAGACTGAGAGAAGGAGGGCAAGGAAAACGCGATAGATCGGCTTCATTTTGGAGGAACCTCGAGGAACAGAGTCAGGTGCTTGTTCTACGTCAGCCCGTTCAAGTGGCTCAGAGGAGATGAGCGGGGCGAGGAGTTGAGGATCAGCAAAGGAGCGCTATCTTGAACTGCTTTGTCAGATTCGATCCCGAGTAAAGAGGGAGATCGTGCTGAACGGGAACAAGTTATATCCCGAAGGTAGGGTGCAATTGCGCCTGCGTCGTTGGGTTGCGAGACAGGAAGCTTTTGGGTTGAATGATTGGAGCGTAGAGGCTTTCCGGCGCGGTGTCTAATCGAAAGATTTTCGCGCGTGATAGAAAACTGCGAGGAAATGCAGGTCTGTCGCGGGTTTTCGTTGACAAAATGCGGAACTGCCGTGAATATGTGATTAAGCCGCGATGAACTTTTGGCTGTGATTCAGCAAAAATAAATCGGTCTTACCCACCACAACTTCATACGCATCTCTAACTTGCTTGGAACAGCCCGTAGCAGCGCACAGGTTTTTTATTTGACCGCGAGGCCTACTTTGGACTTCAGAATCAGGCAGCTGAAGTGTTTTCTCACACTCTCTGACCTTCTCAACTATGGGAAGACGGCGCGCGCCTTGTACATGAGCCAGCCGACGATCACGTTCCAGATCAAGTCGCTGGAGGAGTCGTTCGGCGTAAAACTGTTTGAGCGCGACCGGCAGCAGGTGCGACTGACGGATGCCGGATTTGCGTTTCGTGAGTATGCGCAAAGCATCATGGACTCGGTTGACGCTGCTCAGGAGTGCCTGAGCGGACTGCATGCACGACTGCGGCTGCGCGTCAGCTGTGGGCCGGTGGGACAGTTCGTGCTGCTGCCGGCGGTGATTCGCGCACTGGCAGAGCAGTATCCGAAGTTCGAGCTCGAGGTGAGCGAGCTGACGACCGAGCAGATGATGTCGCGGCTGCCCGAGGGCAAGATGGACGCGCTGCTGATGGTCAGCTCGCTGCCGATCAAAGGGCTTCGCTTCGATCCGATCTGTAAGGAGACACTGGTGGCGATGGTTTCGCGCCGTAGTCCGCTGGCTGCGGGACGGAACATCTCGGTTGAAGATCTGCGCCGCACGAGTGTGATCGCGTCGCGTACGAAAGATTGCCGGTTCCATCAGCCGTGGCTGCACAGTCTGCTGGCCCCGTTCGGGATTACGCCACGGATTGTTGAGTCGCCGCAGTCGTGTTCGGTGCAGTTTGCTTATGCGGCTGCCGGGGAAGGGATTGCGATTACGACAGCTTCGATGTCAATCTGCTCGTTCCCTGATGTTGTGGCCCTGCCATTCTCTGAGCCGCTGCCTGCGCTGCAACTAGGGCTGGCTTCCATGGAGAGCAATGAGTCCACGGCGATGACGGTCTTTCGCAAGATCGTGATGCAGTGCGCTGAGGCGACGCTGGAACGACGCTTGCCGATGAATAGCTTTCCTTCGCACGCGCATCAGCCGGTGGTTGCGTTTGCCAGCCAGCGAGAGGCTAGCTAGGTCCTCGCAGGTGCCCTCCCATTGATCGATCAGCAAGTCTCCTATTTTCATTCAGATATAAATCAGCGTGGCGGTTTGGGTGGAACTAAATCGGCATCGCGAATCTCCTTGATTGGTGCGGTGATTCGCGGTTTTGGTGCTTGGCAAGGTTGTAGCCTATGGAAGACGGTCTCTGTGGAAAATCGGAGGAGTGGAAAGGCGACGCCGATGATCTTTGGTGCGCACGTAATCGTATACAGCAAGGACGCGGTGGCGGACCGCGCCTTTCTGCGCGACGTTCTGGGATTTACGTCTGTGGACGCTGGCCACGGTTGGCTGATCTTCGCGCTACCACCGGCGGAGGTGGCGGTTCATCCTGCAGAAGAGAATGACCGGCCTGAGCTTTATTTGATGTGTGACGATCTTCGGGCGGAAATTGCGGTGCTCGCGGAGAAGGGTGTCCAGTGTACAGAGGTGCAGGAAGCCAGGTGGGGTTCGATCGTCAAGGTTCGGCTTCCGGGCGGAGGCGAAGTTGGTCTATATCAGCCGAAGCATCCAACAGCTTTGAACCTCGCAAACTGACCCACTAGCTACGATTCAGTTGGTAGTCGAGGAGTGCGCCTTTTCAAGTGCCAGCACTGCATACGCGGTTGCAGCGTCGCTCATAAAGCGGCCCACGTCGGTCTGCGGATCGCGCTGTTTGTTCAGCGATGTAGCGAGCCAGTCGCCGTCCTTCTGCTGGTGCTGTTCAAGCCACTCGACCCCACGCTGCAGCGTTTTGTCCCGGTGGCTCGTTCCGGATTCTTCCATCGCCAGGACGACTAGAGCGGTTGCAACGCCGTCGCTCCCCTGTGGCTCCGGCGAGTGATCCAGCCGTGGCTTCTTGTCCATTGCGTAGAGCCTCCAGCCGCCGTCAGTCTGCTGGAGACTTTGAATTGTCTGGAGCAATGTCTTGCGCTCGGCGTGGGTCAGTAGTCCGTGGACCTTTGAGGATGCCCACAGGACGTAGATTTGGCTCATGAGCGGTTGCGTTGCATACTGCCGACGAAGGTAGTTGCGCATCCGGTCTGTGTGCTCGCGAACTGCCGCTTCGTGCGCGTATCGATCCGGAGCATTGGCTATTTCGATCATGAGCAACGCCGCGCCTTGATAAGCGGACTCTCCAGCCTCCCACGGACCGAGGTGGAAGTCCTGCCACTTCCATCCGCCGGCTCTCTCGCCGGTTTGCTCCTGCAAGGCCCATGCATTGTCAAAGGCCGTTCGCGTAATGGGGCGGAGATGTCCCTGGCGAGCGTCGTAGCTCGCGAGGATGATTGCGTTCAGCACGGCTTCGGTCGCGTGCGCCTCGGCGGTCTTGCCGGGGCCGTGAACTGCGTCGGAGTAGAACGGGATCATCTCGGACCAGTTGCTGACGCGCTTTTCCACGCTGTCCATCATGATCTTCTCGGGGGCGGCCATTTCGCTGGACTGCTGTCGCAGCGCGGGGCGCGCCATTGCATACGGCACATTGGTGTGACAGGAGATGCAGATAGTTCCGTGGTCTTTCTGGGCGCGCGGCCATTGCTGCCACCAGACTTCGCGACTGTCGAGGTAACTTGCGGCTGCCTGCTGGCTCCAGTGCGCGGGCGAGGTTTCAGGCGGGGGTTTGGAGGCTCCGCGGACCGGCTTTGCTCTCCAGAGACCTATTCCTATGACGGATCCGGCCAGCAACAGATACGTACCTAGAACTCTGTTTCTCACCCGAGATTCCCCTGATTGTTGAATTGACTGCGCAGAATTGCTTGATGGTAACCCAATTTTGAATCGCACCCGCACAAATTCAATGGGCTGCGCACTCATCGACCCGCCTATTGGCGCAAAAATCAGCCCAAAGCTGGCTTGGTGGTCGATGAAAAAATGCTTTTCTGAAGGAGCATCTATTTCTTCAATTGCTAGTGAGGGACTGTGCGTCCTCCAATGCCAGAACCGCATAGGCAGTTGCAGCATCGCTCATAAAGCGGCCTACATCGCTCTTTGGATTGCGCTTTTTGTTCAGCGATGTTGCGCGCCAATCGCCGTTATTCTCCTGATGTTGTTCGAGCCATTCCAACCCACGTTTCAGTGTTGCGTCACGGCGGCTTGTCCCCGATTCCTCCATCGCCAGGACGGCCAGAGCGGTTGCCATGCCATCGCTCTCCTGTGGTTCGGGTGAATGATCCCACCGGGGCTTCTGGTCGATCGAGGAGAGCCTCCAACCGCCGTCAGCCTGCTGGAGGCGTTGAAGCGCCTCGATCAATGTCTTTTGTTCGGCTTGAGTTAGCAGTCCGGGTACTTTAGGAGACGCCCACAAAATGTAGAGCTGGTTCATTAGAGGCTGAGCCGCGTACTCGCGTCGCAGGTATTCTTCTAGTCGCTCCACATGCTCGCGAACCCCCGGCTCACTGGCATATCCATCCGGAGCATTACCCAATTCCAGCATCAACATCGCTGCTCCCTGATAACCGGACTCTCCCGCTTCCCACGGCCCCAGGTGGAAGTCCTGCCATTTCCACGCACCGGCCTTATCGCCGGTCTCTTCCTGCAGCGCCCATGCTGCATCAAAGGCAGTCCGCGTAATGGGGCGTAAATGCCCCTGTCGTGCGTCATAGCTTGCCAGCATTACGGCGTTCAACACAGCTTCCGTCGCACGGGCCTCAGCTGTCTTACCTGGGCCATTGACAGCGTCGGAGTAAAACGGGACCATCTCGGACCAATGGCTCACACGCTTTTCCACGTTGTCCATCATGATCTTCTCGGGTGCGGCCATCCCTGTCTCACTCAACTCATGACGAAGCGCTGGCCGTGCCATCGCATAAGGCACCACAGTATGACAGGAGATGCAGATCGTTCCGTGGTCCATCTGTGCGACCCGCCAATCCTGCCACCATACCTCGCGGCTGTCCAGGTAACCTGCTGCTGCCTGCCGGTTCCAGCCCGCGGATGAGGTTTTTGAGGCTCCGCGCACCGACCTTGCTCTCCATAAACCAATACCAGCGACAGACCCAGCCAACAACAAATAAACGTACCAAGCTTTGACTTTCATCCGATGTTCTCCTGATCGGCTGAACTCATTCCATCGGGATACCTATAGTAAACCCAATTCGGAAGTGCAATCCGCACAAATTCAACCATGATTGGCGCATCACCGAGTGCCAAAGTAGCTCGGCGAGGCGCCCAATCAGGGATCTGATGATAGACGTTTTGTTAGTGGCTACATGGATGGCGTTCCGCGGCCTGTTAGCTGGCGAATGAGGTCGACTTCGTGCTGACGGTAGGGGGTATCGTCCTGGCAGAAGACCTCGTGGAACCAGATGGTGGGCTGAATGAGGACGTAGGGCCTTTGCCATGAGTCCCAAGGGAGCCAGGTTTGGGTCTTGCCGGCCACGAGGCCCCAGTTGATCGCGCCGACGTTGTACTTCTTGGCGAGGGGAAGGATGGTGTCGAACGTGCTGCCGTTGCCGCGGGCCATGTACTCGGTGCAGATGATCGGGCGGTGAAGGGGCTGGAGGGATTTGACTCGGGCCTCGAAGCCTTCGGGCCAGTCGTAGTTGTGGAAGGTGATGATGTCGGACTCGGCTAGCTGGATTTTGGTGACGGGGCTCTGCTTGGCGGGATCGGTCCAGTTACCCATCCATACGCCGCTGGTGAGGGGCTGGATGGGGTGGACGGAGCGAGCCCAGGCGAAGGCTTTCGGCAGGTAGTAGGCGACACGTTCGTTCTTGTTTTCGGGTTCGCCGGGCTTTTTGTCGTTGCCGTTGTCGGGCTCGTTCCAGATGTCCCAGCCGAGGATGCGGTCGTCCTTGGCGAAGGCTCCGACGACGCCTTCGACGTAGGCTTTGAGCTTAGGTTCGTAGGCGGGATCGGTGAGGCCGATGGCTCCGGGGCTCTGGACCCAGCCGGAGTTGTGGATGCCGGGGATGGGCGGGTGTTGCGGGCCGAGGTGAGGGTTAGGCTCCCAGCAGGAGTCGAAGAGGACGAGGAGCGGCTTGATGTGGTGTTTGGCGGCGATGGTAAGGAAGGTATCAAGACGCTGGGTGAAGCCTTTGGGGTCCTGCTCCCAGAGCTGGTCCTGAAGGAAGACGCGCATGGTGTTCATGCCGATGGATTCGCCGAGGCCGAGTTCTTTGTCGTTGAGCGCGGGGTTGAAGGTCGCGGCCTGAAACATTTCGAGCTGGTTGATGGCGTCGGAAGGGATGAAGTTGGCGCCGACGAGCCACGGCTGCTTTGCGTACCACGCGTTGGCTGCTTCTTCGGTCCAGCGTTGTTGCGCGAGAGCCGGAATAGTAAGAGCTAGGGCGAGACAAGCTGCTTGTATCGGACGAAATCGCATCAGGGCCTCATTTTCTTCTGGCGATGGGTGTTGTGATCTGTGGCTTGCGTTAATGGTTGCGCTGCGTTTTTTAGTCAGCGAGATGATACTTGATCGCCGGGGCGGTCTGCATCGCCTGAAGGAATCGGTGAGGGAACTACATCCGCTTTACGCGTGGACGCGTATTGCCACTGGGCCTATGATTTTGTCTCGTGAAAGGTGTAAGCCATGGCCATTCTTGGGGCGTTCTGCTTTCCGGGAACAGGGCATCTGAATCCGATGACCGCGCTGGCTCGCAGGCTGCAGCAGAGGGGGCACCGGGTCATTCTGTTTGGAATCGCGGATACTGCGGCGCGGGTTCGGGCTGCGGGGATTGAGTTTGTGCAGGTGGGTGCGGCGGATTATCCGATGGGAACGCTGCGGCAGTTGGACGAGAAGCTCAGCAGATTGAAGGGACTGAATACGTTCCGGTTTACGGTTGACCGGGTGAAGAATCACTCGCGCATGGTGCTGCGGGATGGGCCGGATGCAGTGAAGGCCGCCGGTGTGGGAGCCATGGTGGTGGATGAGGCAGATATGGCGGGAAGCGTCGCGGAGCATCTGGGACTGCCGTTTGTGTCGGTGGCGTGCTTTCCTCCGCTGCTTGCCGATGACACGATTCCGCCGTTCTGTTTTGGCTGGGGATATCGCACGGACGCGATTGGACGGCTGAGGAATCGGCTGGGCGCGAGACTGCTGACGCGAGTGGCAAAGCCGATTTTTGAAGACGTAAATGCGCAGCGCAAAGTGTGGGGTCTGACGCCGCTGGGTCACAGCACGGATGCGTTGTCGAAGCTGGCGCAGATTACTCAACTGCCGGAGGCGCTGGAGTTTCCTATGCCCAATCGACCTTCGTGGCTGCACTATACGGGGCCTTTTGTTGATAGTCAGGTGCGTGAGCCGGTGGAGTTTCCGTGGGAGCAGCTGGATGGAAGACCTCTGGTTTATGGCTCGATGGGCACGCTGCAAAATGGCTCGGAGCGGATCTTTCGAATGATTGCGGAGGCTTGCGTTGGGCTGGATGCACAGCTTGTGCTCTCGCTGGGCGGTAGTAAGGATCCTGCCGAGTTGGGAGAGTTGCCAGGTAAGCCCGTAGTTGTGCGGTACGCTCCACAGCTGGAGCTGGTGAAGCGAGCGGCTGCGGTCGTGACTCATGCCGGATTGAACACTACGCTGGAGACGCTGGCGGAGGGGGTTCCGCTGGTGGCGATTCCGCTGGGGAACGATCAACCGGGGGTGGCAGCGCGGATTGCCCACAGGCGGGCTGGAATTGTTGTTCCACAGTGGAGGCTTGGAGTGGGGCGACTGCGGGGGGCGATCGACGCGGTGTTGCGGCAGGGGTCGTACCGTAGCGCGGCGAAACAGGTGCAGGCAGCCATGCAGAAGGTCGATGGATTGGAGAGGGCGGCTGATTTGATCGAGTCGGCGCTCGGCCTGCGGAGACAAGGCGATCCTGCACGCAAACGCAGCGAACGGTGTCTGTGGCGTAAGGAAGAACGAGATCAGGCGTCAGAAGTGGCCGGAACGTTATACCCTTGATGCGCGAGGTCATGGGTCGAACGATGAAAGCTCTGCTTCTTTCCGAGTACAAGCATCTGGAGGTGACGGATCTTCCGACGCCTTCTGTTGAACCGGATGAGGTTCTTGTGCAGGTGGCGGCTTGCGGGATCTGCGGGAGCGATGTGCATGGATACGATGGCTCGTCGGGTCGGCGGATTCCTCCTGTGGTGATGGGCCATGAGGCCGCAGGAGTTGTCGCGGCTGTCGGTGCGGCTGTGCCTGGGTTCGCGGTGGGCGATAGGGTTACGTTCGATTCGACGGTGTACTGCGGTGTGTGCGAGTTCTGCCTCCGGGGCGACGTGAATCTCTGCAACAACCGTCAGGTGCTTGGGGTGTCATGTGGCGAGTATCGACGCGCGGGAGCGTTTGCGGAGTTCGTTGCGGTACCCGGGAGGATTCTTTATAAGCTGCCGGACGCATTGTCGTTCGCTGAGGCAGCGATGCTTGAGGCGGTGTCGGTTGCGCTGCATGGGGTACGGGTTGCAGAGCTCAAAGGCGGCGAATCCGCTCTGGTGATCGGTGCGGGGATGATCGGGTTGCTGCTACTGCAGGCGGCAAAGGTGGCTGGATGTTCGCGCGTGCTGGTGGCCGACATCGACGAGACGAGGCTCACGAGGGCCAGAGAGCTTGGAGCCGATGAGATCCTGCACGCGAGCGGTGATGCACTGGTGCGGGAGATCAATTGGCTCACGGACGGCCGTGGAATGGATGTTGTGTTCGAGGCCGTGGGTCGGAAAGAGACGGTAACAGGCGCTATCGACTGCGTGCGCAAAGGAGGCACGGTAACACTTGTGGGCAATATCTCGCCTGAGGTCACGTTGCCGTTGCAGAAGGTCGTATCACGGCAGATTCGGCTGCAGGGGTCGTGCGCTTCGGCGGGAGAGTATCCACAGGCGATGGAGTTGATGTCGCAAGGGAAGATTAGGGTAGGGCCGCTGATTACGGCTGTCGCTCCGATAAGCGATGGCCCGCGGTGGTTCGAGCGCCTGCATGGAGGGGAGCCGAATCTAATGAAGGTGGTGCTCGATCCACGCGAATTTCAGGACGAACCCGAAGGCATGGTGCGGTGACGATGAGTGATGGATTGTTTGATCTGAGCGGTCAGGTAGCATTGGTCACCGGTGCCAGTCGTGGATTGGGTCAGCACTTCGGACGTGCGTTGGCGAAGGCAGGTGCCGACCTTATCGTCACGAGCCGCAAGCTCGATGACTTGACGGCGTTTGTCGCGGAGATTGAGGCTCTAGGGCGCAAGGCGATTCCGCTGGAACTGGACGTTCGCGATCAAGGCAGCATCGAACGAATGGCCGCAGCGGCTGAGACGGCGGTGGGGCAGGTGCACATTCTGGTCAACAACGCCGGATGCAATGTCAGGAAGCCTGCGCTCGACGTGACGTGGGACGACTGGAATCTTGTGCTGGATACGAATCTGCGTGGCAGCTTTTTTGTGGCGCAGCAGACGGCTCGTCGCATGGTGAAGCATGAGTATGGGCGGATCATCAATATCGGCTCGGTGACGAGCGTGTTTGGGTATTCGGGGCTGGCTCCGTATGGTGCGAGCAGGGGTGGCGTGCGGCAACTCACGATGAGCCTTGCGGATGACTGGGGCAAGTACGGGATTACGGTGAACTGCCTTGCTCCGGGGTGGTTCAAAACGGAGCAGAACAAAGTGTTGTACGAGAGCAAGGAATGGGTAGAGTATCTGGTGGACCGGATTCCGTTGAAGCGGCCGGGGCAGGCGCACGATCTGGATGGAGCCGTGGTGTTTCTTGCTTCGGAGGCCAGCCGCTACGTGACCGGCCAGACGCTGCTGGTCGACGGAGGAATTTCAACCGGGGCTATGCGCGCGACCGTGCAGGCTCCTGCGAATGCAGATAAGGAGAAGTGATAATGAAGGTGTTGCGAAGGGTGTGTCTGCTGGCTGTGGTTGGGATTCTTGCGAGTGCGACAATGGGGGCCAGGGCGCAGAAGTCTGAAAGCTCAGCGGACAAGCTGCGGATTTATTTCATCGATGTCGAAGGCGGGCAGGCGACGCTGTTCGTTACGCCGAAGGGCGAGTCGCTACTGATCGACACAGGCTGGCCGGGCAACGAGTATCGTGATGCCGACCGAATCGCTGCCACAGCGAAGAGAGCTGGATTGAGCAAGATTGACTACGTCCTAATCACGCACTTCCACGACGATCACGTCGGTGGCGTGCCTCAGCTGGTGCAGCGAATTCCGGTTGGAACGTTTATCGATCATGGGCAAAATCGCGAACTCGACAATGCTCCAACCGTGCACGATTTTGCGGCGTATGAGAAGGTGATCGCTGACGGGAAATACAAGCGAATCCTAGCGCGGCCAGGTGACGTTCTCCCGATTGCTGGGATGCATGTCACAGTCGTGAGCGCGGATGGAAACCTGTTGCAGGGATCATTGCCGGGAGGCGGGCAAGCGAATGCGTTCTGCAAGGCTTCGGAAGTGCGTCCAGCGGACAAGACGGAGAACAGCCGGTCGCTTGGGGTGCAGATTTCGTTCGGCAACCTGAAACTGCTCGACCTTGGCGACCTGACATGGGACAAAGAGATGGAGCTGATGTGTCCGACGAATAAACTGGGCAAGGTCGATGTGCTCATCGTCTCGCATCATGGGTGGTATCAGAGCTCGAGCCCCGCGCTGGTCGATGCGGTTCATCCGCGCGTGGCGATTATGGACAACGGCGAGAAGAAGGGCGGGTCGACGCCTACGCTCGTGACTATTGCGAAGTCTCCGGGGCTTGAGACACTGTGGCAGCTGCACTATTCGGCTGAAGGTGGCGAGGCGCACAACACGGCGGCGGAGTATATTGCGAATCCGCTGGGGACGGACGCTGGACATTCTTTGGAACTGATCGGGAACCCAGACGGGAGCTTCGATGTGCGAAACGAGCGCACAGGCGCGACAAAACATTATGCGGCTGCTCACTAAGGCGCGATGAAGCTTGTCGCCCATTGGACGATAGGAGCGCATCAATCTTGGATGGGGTTTAGGATTACTGCATGGACTGGAAGAGCAAACGGATCAGCACCCTGCTGGAGGCGGCACTGGCCGAAGATAAAGTTGCCAATGACATCACAACGGCCCTGACGATCGCTCCTGGCCTTCGGGCGTCGGGAACGATCATCGCCAAGGAGGCCTGCGTCGTCTCGGGGCTGGGCTGCATTCCGGCATTCCTCGATATCTTCGCGAAGATGGCTGGTGGAAAGGTTGGCCGGTTCGAGGTCGTCAGCCACCCGGAGATCTTTGACGGCGTGAAGGTGAAGAAGGGGCAGACGCTGGCTGTGATTCGACACAATGCTGCCGCGATCCTCTCGTGCGAGCGTGTGATTCTGAATCTGATGCAGCGTATGAGCGGCATCGCAACCCTGACGAACGAGTTCGTGCGCGCGGTTGCCGGTACGAAGACTAAGGTACTCGACACACGCAAGACGATCCCCGGCCTTCGTGCTCTGGACAAGTACGCTGTATGTTGTGGCGGAGGTGTGAATCATCGACTCGATCTGCAGGACGGCATCCTGATCAAGAACAATCACATCTCGCTGGGTGGCGGGCTGCCCGTCGTGCTCGAGCGTGCGCTTGCCGGACGCAAGGCTGGACAGATCGTGCAGGTCGAAGTGCGCAGCCAACAGGAACTCGACCAGGCGATCGCCGGGGGAGCTGAGTCCATCCTGCTCGACAACATGACTCCGGCCGCGGTGAAGAAGGCAGTGAAGCAGATTCGCGCGGCGCTACCTGGGGTTCCGGTTGAGGCTTCGGGCAACATGAACCTGAAGACCGTGCGAAAGTACGCGCTCGCCGGAGTCGATTTCGTTTCGGTAGGAGCGTTGACACACTCTGCCGCGGCGACGGACCTCAGCATGCGCATCACAGCGGACTTGTACTAGGTTGGCCATGAGTGCGCTCGATCTGCAAGCAGTAGAGGCGGAGATCGCCGGGACGGAGTTCGCTGGACGGATTCTCCACTTTCCTCTGGTCGGGTCGACGAATGTGTTGGCGCTTGAAGCAGCGCAGGCCGGAGCACGGGGTGGCGTTTGGGTCGCCGATGAACAGACGGCAGGGCGAGGTCGCGGTGGCCACGGATGGCACTCTGTGGCGGGAGACGGCCTCTACGTCAGTGCACTCACCGCTCCCGCGATTCCTCTTACGATGGCGAGTTGGCTGCCGTTGGCAACCGGGCTGGCCGCTCAGTCGGCGATTGCAGCCGTCACGGGACTGCATGCGGACATTCGTTGGCCGAATGATCTGCTGCTGAATGGGCGAAAGTGCGGCGGCATCCTCGTCGAGACGGCATCGATTGCAGGAAGGCAGAACGAGCCTGAGATGTTGCGGTATGCAGTGATCGGTGTAGGGATCAACCTCAATCACATGAGCTTTCCGCCGGAGCTTGGAACACTGGCTACTTCGTTGCGGAAAGAAGGTTGCAGTGCAATATCGAGAGACGCACTTCTGGCTGGATTATTACGCTCTCTTGACGAAGAAATTCGCAAGCTCGTCCGACAATATCGGGGAACGTTGAATGGAGCCGGTTTGCTTGAGCGTTTTGCCTCGGCCTCGACGTGGGTTAGGGGCAAGCGCGTCCACGTCGAAGAGGCTGGCGGCTATACTGGCGTGACGGCCGGACTGGACATGCGCGGTTTCCTGCAGGTGGTCGGCGACGACGGCGTTCTGCACACCGTTCTCTCTGGCGGCGTTCGGGCGCTTGCACAAGATCAATAATCAGACGAAAGAATGAAAATGCTACTGGCACTCGATGTCGGCAATACCAACACGGTACTTGGACTCTACAAACAAGGTGCTGATGGCACGCACTCGGAGATAGTGGCGAACTGGCGCATCACCACATCGGCCAACTATACGGTGGACGAGTTTGGCGTTCTGCTGCGCGATCTCTTCAGTTTGCGCGGTTTGGAAACCGCAATTGTGAACGGTATTGTGATCTCGTCGGTGGTGCCACCGTTAGATTCGGCGCTGCGCCAGGTTTGTGAACTCTACTTCAAACTGAAGCCATTGTTCATCGAGCCGGGAGTGAAGACCGGACTGCCGATCCTGACCGACAATCCGTCCGAGGTCGGTGCAGACCGCATCGTTAATTGTGTCGCGGCCTTCGAGCGATTCGGCGGTCCAGCAATCGTAATCGACATGGGTACAGCGACTACCTTCGACGTCATATCGAAGAAGGGCGAGTTCCTCGGCGGCGCTATCGCCCCTGGCTTGAAAATCTCCGCCGAGGCGCTCTTCGCTCGCGCTGCACGCCTGCAACGCGTCGATGTAAAGAGACCCGCCAAAGTCATTGGTACCAACACCGTCGACAATATCCAGATCGGCCTGTACTACGGCTACATCGGTCTCGTCGACGGCATCCTCGAGCGCATGATCGCAGAGCTTGGCCCGGAGACGAAGACGGTGGCGACTGGTGGCTTGGCAAAGCTGATCGCAGGCGGATCGAAGTACATCGCCGAGGTGGACGATATGCTGACGCTCAACGGCCTGCGCATCATCTACGAGCGCAATGTCGATCGCAGCAGGAAACGCGCGACATAGGGTATCTCCGTTACGCCCTACATACTCAGAACACGCACTGCAGCCGCAGCCAAAGCGGCGCCAGCCAATGGGCCGAAAATGGGCACCCATGCATATCGCCAGCCTGATCCACCCTTACCCGCAATCGGCAGCACAGAGTGAGCGATCCGGGGCCCGAAGTCCCGGGCGGGATTGATCGCATACCCGGTCGTCCCGCCTAACGAGAGCCCAATCCCCCAGACCAGCGCACCTACCAGCATCGGCCCCAATCCCGCTGCAACTCCGGCCGGAGAAACACGCTTCGAGAACAGAGCGGTCGCGACCAGCACCAACACGAACGTCCCAAGCACTTCGCTGAAGAAGTTCCACATCGGTCGATACACTGCAGGCGCAGTCGCAAAGCAGGCAAACTTCGTATCCGCATCTTCCGTGAGCTCCCAGTGAGGCTTGTACTGCAGCCACACCGCAACGGCCCCGAAGAACGCCCCAAGAAGCTGTGCCGGAATGTAGGTGATCAAACGCATCGGATTTCCCGTCATCATCACGGAAGCAAGGGTGAACGCCGGGTTGAGGTGGCCATCGGAATCACCCAGCGCAGCGCTGACCGCAACTCCTGCGAACACCGCGACCGCCCACCCAGTCGTGATCGAGATCCACCCCGCATTCTGCGCCTTCGATTTATTCAGAAGCGCGCCGGCGACAACTCCATTACCTAGCACGATTAACACGAACGTTCCGACGAATTCACCAATAACAGCAGACCAATTGACCATAGCCCTCATTCACCTTTGTAGACATACCCTTGTGCTACTGCATAAAAATTCGCGAGATCCTTATCCCGCCACGCTTCCGTGCGGCTGAGTTCCTTCGCCAGCAGATCGGCAACGACGGGTGCTGCTTCTATCGCTGCCCGCGCATCCAAAAATAGCGCACGTGTTCGACGAGACAGTACATCCTCGACGGTGCGCGCCATCTCGTAGCGCGCGGCCCAGACTACCTCCCGCAACCGATAAGGAAGCCGCGGATGCAGCAGCGTGCTCAACGTGGAGTCGTGGTCCGAGAGCGCCTGGATCAGCGGCAGATCGGTCCCATACACTCGCTCCGGCTCCGCAATGCCGGCCGAGTCATCCGTCCATCCATGCAGCTTCAGATCGAGCGTCCGCGAAGCTACCTTGGGCAAGCCCGCAACATCCACAGCGTGGTCGATCGCATCTTGGCCCATTTTGCGATACGTTGTCCACTTGCCCCCGGTCACCGTCACCAATCCCGACTGCGAGACCAGTACAGTGTGATCGCGCGACAGCTTCGACGTCGTTCCATGTCCCTTGCGAACAAGCGGGCGAAGTCCAGACCAGACGCTGAGAATCTCCTCGACACGCGGCTTGCGTCCAAAGTATTGAGCGATGTGCTCAAACAAGAACTTCCGCTCAGAAGCCAGCGAACGCGGTTCCGCAGATGCACGATCAACCGGCTCATCTGTAGTTCCCACAACAGTCGCTCCGTGCCACGGAATGGCGAAGAGCACTCGTCCATCAGAGGTCTTCGGAATCATCATCGCCGCACCGCCTGGGAGGAAAGACTGCGGCAGAACAAAGTGAGTCCCCTGGCTCACCGATAGCAATGATCCGGGCTCCGCTCCATCCATCGCGAGAATCTCTTCGGTGAATACACCGCCCGCATTCACAACAACCTTCGCGGTGATATCAAATCGCGCATCGCTCTCGCAGTCACGCGCTTGAATCCCCACCGTCTTTCCGTTCGACTTCAGTAGACCGGTCGCTTCGACATAATTGATTGCAGTTCCGCCCAGATCCTGAAATGTTCGCAGCAGCGCGACTATGTATCGAGCATCGTCGAACTGCCCGTCGTGATACAAAACGCCGCCTTTAAGACCACCGTTTGCGATGCCCGGCAGCATCTCAAGTGTCTTGTCACGTGAGAGTACCCGCGAAGACCCAAACGAAAATCGACCCGAGAGCCGCTCATACACCTTCAAGCCAAATCCGTAATAGGGAAGCCCGAAGTAGTTGAACACCGGCACGACAAACGATAGATCGTGCACAAGATGAGGAGCGTTGCGCAGCATGTGTCCGCGCTCCCGCAGAGCATCAAGAACGAGCGTCACATTCATCTGCTCGAGATAACGCACCCCACCATGCACCAGCTTCGTGCTGCGGCTCGAGGTTCCTTTGGCGAAGTCATCGCGCTCCACGAGCACCGTGCGGAATCCACGCGCCACCGCTTCAACCGCAGCACCGAGACCCGTCGCGCCGCCGCCGATCACCAACACATCCCACGGCTCAGTCTGCTCGCCCAGCTGGCGCAGAAGCTCATCGCGTCCGGTCAACCTTCAGCCTCCGCCTCTTTCGTCCAGCCTTCTGCACGTCCCAAAGCTTTGCGCCAGGAAGCCCGTACCTTGCCCCTGGCCGCCGCGTCTATCACAGGACTGAAGACGCGATCCATCTGCCACTGCCGCGCAATCGTTTCTTTGTTGGGCCAATATCCCATAGCAAGACCAGCTAGATAAGCCGCGCCCATCACTGTGGCCTCGGCGTTCTTCGGCCGCACAACTTCGATCCCAAGCACATCGGCTTGAATCTGCATTAGCAAGTTGTTCGCTGAGGCCCCACCATCCACACGCAACTGCGCGAGCGGCAAACCCGAGTCCGCCTGCATCGCACCAAGCACGTCCGTCACCTGCAGGGCGATTCCTTCTAGCGCAGCCCTGGCGATGTGCGCCCGCGTCGTTCCCCGTGTCATTCCCAGCAGAGCACCGCGCGCATACTGATCCCAATGCGGAGCCCCCAGTCCGGCAAACGCCGGTACGAGTACGACTCCATTTGAGCTAGAAACCGACGCTGCCAACTCTTCCACCTCAGCCGACGTGCGAATCACCCGCAACTCATCCCGCAGCCACTGCACTACGGCGCCAGCCATCAGCATGCTTCCTTCCAGCGCGTATTCGACCTTGTCGCCGATCTGCCACGCAATAGTCGTCAGCAACCGATTCTTCGAAGCCATCGGCTGCGTTCCCGTGTGGAGCAGCATGAAGGCCCCTGTCCCAAACGTGCACTTCGCCATCCCTGGTTCTGTGCACATCTGTCCAAATAGCGCAGCCTGCTGGTCGCCCGCAATCCCCGCAATGGCGATCCCCGCAAAGAGACCGCGCGTAGTTCCGCAGTGCCCGCTCGAAGCCACAACCTCAGGCAGCATCGATCGCGGAACATCCAGCAGCCGTAGTAACTCCTCGTCCCACTCAAGCGTGTGAATGTTGTAGAGCATCGTCCGCGAGGCATTAGTCGCATCCGTGACATGCCTCTCCCCCTGTGTAAGCTTCCAGATCAACCAGCTGTCGACAGTCCCAAAAGCAAGCTTCCCCGCCTCAGCCCGCGCCCGCGCCCCATCCACGTTATTCAGGATCCAGTTGACCTTGCTCCCCGAAAAGTACGCATCCGGAATCAATCCCGTCTTCGCCTGGATCATCGCACCATCACCGCGGTTCCGCAGCGTATCGCAAAATGCCGCCGTACGTCGATCCTGCCAGACGATGGCGTTGTAAATCGGCTCGCCAGTCTCGCGGTCCCAGACAACGGTCGTCTCACGCTGATTCGTAATTCCGATAGCAGCGATATCGTGTTCTGTCAGGTCCGCAGCGGCAAGAGCCTCAGTCGCAACGCCGCTTTGTGAAGACCATATCTCGGTCGGCGAATGCTCGACCCACCCCGGCTCAGGAAAGATCTGTCGAAAAGGTCGCTGCGCAATCGACACCACGCTGCCCGCTTCATCCACCACCATCGCACGCGAACTCGTGGTCCCCTGATCCAGCGCAAGAATGTACTGTTTTGCCAAGTTGCTCTACCCCAACTTCCTCGCAAAGCTAGAGCACACGCTCCGCCCGCAAAAATGGTTCGAGCAACTTTACATTGGGCCTGCCCGTTAGACCAGTCCCTACTCAGTCGCGCTGGGCGATATCAATGATTCGCAACGTTGTGTCAGAGGCTGTACACAAGCGCTATTTTGATTCTGTTTTCCAGCCAACCGTGACTTTATTTGCCGCGTTCTGTTGCCTCAGCCACGTATACAGCGGCTGGAAATATTCAATCATCGGTCCTGCGCCCAGATGGTCCGTTCCTGTCATTGCTTTCAGTGTCTCCTGCCATGGCTTCGACCGCCCAGCCTCCAACATCGTGTTCAGCTTCGCCCCTGCTTCTTTGCTGCCGTAGAAGCTGCACCGGTTCAGCGGCCCCTTGTAGCCAGAGGCATCGCACATCGCCTTGTAAAACTGGAACTGATAGACGCGGGCAAGGAAGTACCGCGCATAAGGAACATTGCCCGGAATGTGGTACTTCGCGCCCGGATCGAAGTCGGCCTCAGACCGCTGAACCGGCGGTGCGACTCCCTGATATTTCTCACGCAGCTCCCACCATGCCCTATTGAAGTCTTCAGGTTTGGTCTGCCCGCTGAAGACCTGCCATCGCCATTTATCGATCAGCAGTCCGAAGGGAAGGAATGCGATCTTATCCAACGCCGTGCGAAGCTGGAGCGGAATATCTGCCTCGGGCGGAGGAATCTGATCGATCAGATTCAACTGTTTCAGATAGTCCGGCGTGATCGAAAGCGCGATGGAGTCGCCAATCGCCTCGTGGAACCCATCGTTAGCCCCATCGCGAAAAAAAAACGGCTGCTTCCGGTAAGCCCGCTGATAGAAGTTATGTCCCAGCTCATGGTGCACCGTCGTAAAGTCGTCCGCGTTGACCTTAATGCACATCTTCAGCCGCAGATCCAGATCGTTGTCCACGTTCCATGCGCTGGCATGGCACACGACATCGCGGTCTCGCGGCTTAATGAACTGCGACCGCTCCCAGAACGTCGCCGGTAGCGGTTCAAATCCCAGCGAAGTAAAAAATCCTTCACCATACTTCGTCAGCTTCTTCCCAGCCTCCAGCGGAGAAACCGGGCCAATCTGCTTGTTCAGCGCAGCTTCAAGGTCATACATCTTGAAGCTGCCAGCGTCCGTAGGCGCAACGATGTCATAGACATTTCCCCACTCCTGCGCCCACATATTCCCCAGCAGATGGGCCGGAATCATCCCATCCGGTCTCTCTGCTGCAGCGCCGTACTTCTGAATCAGCTTGAACCGCACGTAAGCATGCAGCTCCTGATAGAGCGGCTCGAGCTGCGTCCACGCCCTCTCCAACTCGGCCGAAAACTGCTCTGGTGTCATGTCATATCCCGACCGCCACAGCTCACCCGTATCCCTGAAGCCGAACTCCCGTGCACCCTGATTCGAAAGCTCCACCAGCCGCGCATACTTCTCTCGCATCGGCGGCGAAATCTTATGCCAGCCCACCCAAAGCTCCTGCAGTTCCTTCGGGTCACGCGACTTCGCCATCAGCACGTCGAGATCATCAATCCCAAGGCAATTCTTCTGATCTCCATCAGTCGAAGTTCCCGCAGCCGCGGCTCCCGTTCTGCAATACTTACCCTTCCCATACATCCCGTCCAGCGACGTAGATACCTTCGTCAACTCCGCGACCAACTTCGGGTCCGTAGGCGAGCCGTTCAATCTCAGCAACATGAACTTGCGATCCAGATCAGGCGGCAGCTTCATCCCCTTAAACCGTCGCGCCCCGATCACCAGCTCATTCGTCCTCGTCAGCAGCCGCTCGTCGGCCTTGGCCGCGATGGCCTCGGTGTCATCTGTGATGAAGGTGGCTTGCACCCAGGCTGCTCGTCCGGCCTCATTTGCCAGAGCCAGCAGATCGGCCTCCGCCTTGTCCATAAATGCCTGAGCCTCAGCAACAGTAGGGGCGGCAGTCTTCGGCGTCTGTGCAACGGCAAAGACCGGTAGGAAGGCGACGGCGAGAAGAGCGCTCTTTAAGTGCATGGCGCAGTTTACCGAATCTCGCCCTCAATTTTCCCCCTCAAAAACTGGGAGAAAGATGCGTGGTACTACCAATTACAGGTAAGATTCCCCTGAGCGCTGCGGCGCCTTATGGAGACATCGAAAAAATGAACAGCTTTGGCAATCGACTCGCGGCACTCGCAACCCTGACCCTCCTGACGCTGCCCGCACTTGCTGCAGGTAAGATCTGCGACGCTCGCACCTACGGCGCCAAGGCCGACGGCACCACCAAGGACACCAAGGCCATCCAGGCGGCCATCGACGACTGCGCGAAAGCCGGAGGCGGCACCGTCAAGCTCGCCGGGGGAACGTTCCTCTCCGCCCCCATCGTGCTGAAAAGCAACATCACCCTCGACCTCGCCAAAGACGCAACCCTCTTCGGTTCACCCGATCACGCCGATTACCCCGCCATCAGTGAGTTCCGCGCCCCCGGCACACAATCCCTGGTCCGCGCTGCCAACGCCGAAAACATAGCCATCACCGGCGCCGGCACCATCGACGGCAACGGCGAAAGCTGGTGGAAGATCGCCCGTGCGACCCATAACGCCGGAGTCGTCGGCGAAGTCACCTTTCGCCCGCGCCTCGTTGTCTTCGACCACTGCAAACACGTCCGCATCGAAGGCGTCACCATCCAGAACTCCCCCAGCTGGCAGGTCGTCCCCTACTACTCCGACGACGTCATCATCCGCAACGTCCGCATCCTCGCCCCACAGCATTCGCCCAACACCGACGCCATCGATCCCTTCAGCTCCAGCAACATGATCATCGACCACGTTTTCGCCGACGTAGGCGATGACAACATCGCCATCAAGAGCGGCATCATCAACTCCCCCGGCCCCGATGACCCCAGCAAAAACATCACCATCACTGACTGCGAGTTCATGCACGGCCACGGCCTCTCCATCGGCAGTGAGATCGCCGGTGGCGCCCACAACATCCACGCCGAGCGTATCCACTTCAAGGGTACCGATCAGGGCCTCCGTATCAAGGCCAACCGCGACCGCGGCAACCAGGTCTACGACATCTCCTTCAAAGACATCACCATGGAGGACGTCAAAACCTCCATCCTCATCAGCGCCTACTACCCCAAGGCGCTCCCTGAAGGCGAAGTCGCAGCCGCGCCCATCACGCGCCTCACACCCTTCTTCCACGACATCACCATCGAGAACGTAAAGTCCGTCAACACTCCATGGGCAGGCGTCATCGTAGGCCTACCCGAGTCACCCGTCAAAAACGTTGTCCTCAAGAACATCGACATCCAGGGGACGAAGGGCCTGCAGATCGCATATGCAACCGTAACCGGTACAAATGTAAACATTACAGCTTCGGAAGGCCAGCCGATCACCGTAGCCCCCAACGCAAAAGCAACGATCAAGTAGGTATCAGCACAAATCAACAGGCAGGAGCGCGACCCGCACCTCATCCGCGCTCTTGCCCGTAACGCGCAGCACCTTCGACCGGCTTGTCATGCCGCTCACAAGATTCACCCGCCCCCGAGGAACCCGCAGCAACTCCGCCACAAAAGCAATCAGAGCCTCATTCGCACGCCCATCCACTGGCGGGCTCGTCAGCGAAATCTTCACCGCTCCCGCATGAACCCCACCCACGCCATTCTTCCTAGCCCCCGGATGCAACCGCACGCTCAACGTGCATCCATCCGCAACATCTCGCGCGAACTCAGCTGTCTCATCCATCAAGCGCCCGCCGGATAAACCCGCTTCCCAAAGATGCTCGTTCCCACCCGAACACACGTGCTGCCCTCTTCAATCCCCACGGCAAAATCGTTCGACATCCCCATCGAAAGCTGCGTAACCTTCGGAAACCGCACCACAGCCTCACCGCGCAGCCGCCGCAACTCACGAAAGTAAGGCCGCGCCACCTCTGCATCCTCCGACCACGGCGGCACCGTCATCAAGCCCACAGCCTCAACCGCCTTCAACTCCTGCATCGACTCCAGCAGACCCAACAACTCCGCCGGAGCCACTCCATGCTTTGACTCCTCATGGCTCAGCTTCACCTCAACCAGCACAGGCAGCTTCTTGCCCAACGCCACAGCCGCCGTATCCAGCCGCTGAGCGATCTTCAACGAGTCCACCGCATCAATCGAATCAAACAACTCCGCAGCCTTGTTCGTCTTGTTCGACTGCAGCGGTCCAATCAGATGAAATGCAGCATTCGTCAACGCACCCAGCCCAGCCGACTTCTCCTGAAACTCCTGCACTCGGTTCTCGCCAAACAACCGCTGCCCCGCAGCATAGGCCTCTAAAATAGACTCAACGGGATGGACCTTACTCACGGCCATTAGCGCAACTTCACTGTCAGAGCGGCCAGCTTTTCGGCAGGCTGCAGCAATCTCTTCATGCAATCGGGAGAGGTTGTCGGCGATAGACATTCTTAATGCATCTTACCGGCAATAACTGGTATTCGGAGGCTGTTACATATGTGGACGATTCTTCTCCTGACTGGGTCAAACATCTTTATGACCTTCGCCTGGTACGGACACCTAAAGTACAAAGACGTCGCACTCTGGAAGGTCATCCTCGTCAGCTGGGGCATCGCCTTCTTCGAGTACTGTCTCCAGGTCCCCGCCAACCGCATCGGCTCCGGCACTTTCTCGCCTTCCCAACTCAAGGTCATCCAGGAGATCATCACCCTCTCGGTCTTCGGCGTCTTCACCGTCTACTACTTCGGCGAAAGGCTCCACTGGAACCACGCCGTAGCCTTCTGCTGCCTCGTCGCCGGAGCCTTCTTCATGTTCCACAAGTTCTAAACAGATGCCGATCCAAGCCTTGCTCAGGGAACTCGGTAAAGCGCTTCCTTGGTATATAGGTAGAACTCCGCACCTCGAGCCGCTGCATGAAACGTAGAAAGGGGAATTAATTGATCATCCACTGGGTCTAACTGCTGTTTACCAAGATCACTAAGATCAATTTCAACTAGCGATTCTGACTGATATGCGGGAAGTGCCAAGAACTTGTTGCCGCGGATTGCGAATGCGGAAAAACTGCCCAGGCCTTCTCGCAGGCTTTGGAGTTTAAAGTCGGACAGACAGACAAGTGGGAAGTCCGAGTAATAAGAAAGCCAGGTTTCGCTCTCTGAGACATTCAGAGCATAGCAATCATCGATATGGGGGAGCTTTGCCGTCTCTGCGAATTCTGCAAACCGGTAAATATCATTACCTTGCGCATCGAAACAAACCAGACCATTGGCTCCTATTCCGTTACCAAAGATTCCTTCATCAAAATAGCTGACCCAGATACGCCCATCAGCTGTTGTTTGAACATCCTGAATCGCGTCTCCAAAATTGAATGTTGTGAGATGAATTCCATCTTGGTTACAGACACGACCAATTCCGCCGCGACCTTCGACTAAAAGCCAATAGTCTCCAAGGCGTTGAACGAAAGATGTGCTTTTCACACCAACATCGTTGGGGAAGACGATAGTTGCCCATCTCGCTCCGTCAAAGCGGATGAGGTGATGAGCTTTAGGTATGGTCTGATACCAGCGGATTCTTTCTTCGTCGCTCGAAAAAGGAAAGGGAGGCCGCCCCTCCTCAAATAAAAGAAGAGGCTTGCCATCCCAATCTGTCGACACCTTAATCAAAGCCCAGTCCGCCGCAATCTCGGCGAAATTTAAGACCTTTTCAACTTGAAGTGGAGTCGCCATAGCTGAGCGAGCTTACCGCCCATGCTCTTCCAGATACTTCTCCACCTCAAGCGCAGCCATGCAACCCGACCCCGCAGCCGTAATCGCCTGCCGGTACCGCCGGTCCTGAATGTCCCCACACGCAAACACGCCCGGAATAACCTCGCCATTCAGCGTAGTCAGGACATTGTTCTTCGTCAGGATGTAGCCGTCGTCATCTAAATCCAGTAGCCCCTTGAACGCTTTGGCATTCGGAATATGCCCAATCCCAAGGAACATCGCCGACACAGGAAGGACAGACTCCTCTTCCGACAAGCGGTTCTTCAGCTTCAGACCCCTGACGTCCTTCTCTTCAACGCCCAACACCTCTTCCACAGTTGTGTTGGTCATGAACTGGATCTGAGGATGAGCCATTGCGCGCTCTAGCATGATCGGAGAGGCGCGGAACCTCTCGGTCCGGTTGATCAGCGTGACCTTCGTCGCAAACCGAGTCAGAAACAGCGCCTCTTCCATCGCGGAGTCGCCTCCGCCGATCACGGCAATCTCCTTACCGGAGAAGAAGAACCCGTCGCACGTCGCACACGAGCTGACCCCATGGCCAATCAGCGCCTGCTCGCTCGGCAGGTTCAGCCACCGGGCGCTCGCCCCGGAGGCAATAATCAGCGTCCGCGTATGGATCGTCTCTTTGCCAATGTTCAGCTCAAAAGGATGCTTCGTAAGGTCGATCGAATTCAGGTGAGCCATCCTCAGCTCAGCTCCGAACCGCGTCGCCTGCTTCTTCATGTTCTCGATCAGCTCCGGCCCCTGAATCCCCTCCGGCCATCCCGGAAAGTTCTCCACTAGCGTCGTAATCGAGAGCTGCCCTCCCGGCTCATGTCCTTCCAGAACCAGCGGTTTCAGATTCGAGCGGGCAGCATAAATGGCAGCGGTAAGTCCGGAGCATCCGGAACCGAGGATGACAGTATCGCGAGTCGTGTTTTCACTCATATTGACTCCCTCAGTGTATATGCGCCACAACCCAAAACGATTCGCGCCGCTCCCAACCCCCATCCATCACATCCAATACCCCTTTCTCCCTTACGGTGCGACGCTTATGGAATTTTCACCACGAATCCTGTCAAGCCCAAGACATAACCAAACCATTTGTTATCAGCAACATCCGTTCGCGGAATCAATCGCCCCGAACTTCTATACTTAGTACAATGGTTCTAGATACAGCGAGCACTCTCTGATGGCAGAGGGATACTTTGCATGGAAAGTCCAGAGCTAAACCAAATAAATGCAAGACTTTAGCGCCAACCAGTAGGAGGGTGGGGGTACCCTTCAAGCAAGTGCGACTAGAATCAAAAGCATGGCAAACCTGACGCTGGTCTACGGAATGAGACTGCTACCCGCCGACGAGGTAGCAGAGGTGGGCGACGCTCCAATCGCCCTGAAGAACGGCAACCAGGCACGCGTCACCATGCACGTCCTCGAAGGTAGCCGTGAGCAGATCGAGGCCCAGCTCAAAATGAGTCTCGACGCCTTCTTCGACTTCTATCCCGAAATCTAAGACCCATCGGTAACGTGTCCAAAGTGCGACCGCAACCCCGCAGCACCCTCTAACCCTGTCCTCTCCTGACGAAAGAAAGGGAGAGGAGGCAATGAGATGGCGCACCGCCGGTGGACCGTACCGATTACTCCATACCTTCGAGCCATAGCGATAGCGACAGTCGCGATCGCATCGTTGGCTCGTGCGCAGACCTCGCCCAGCGAGCCCGCCCAGACCATCGAAGACGCGCTCCACCAGATGTCCGATCAAGCCGGCGTAGCCTTCGTCGGAGAAGTCACCGCCATCCGCCATATCAATGGCTCCAATGGAGCCTCCGGCGTCGTCGAGGTCGAGTTCCGCGTTGACCAGGCCGTCCGAGGCTGCACGTCGGGCACATACATCCTGCGCGAGTGGGCCGGTCTATGGGCCGGAGGAGACCAGCGTTACCGCACCGGCCAGCACCTCCTGATGCTCCTCCACACTCCCGGGCCCAACGGCATCACCTCGCCCGTGGGAGGCATGGCCGGAGCCATTCCCCTCCGTGGCGCAGACATAGCCCCCCGCGCCACGGACGCCACCACCACCCACCAGCCCACCATCGCCGACCTGCGCTGGGTCGCCACAAAAATCCAACGCCCGATGGTCTACACCAACGCTCCCGCAATGCCATCGATTACGGTCAATCTCTCTCAACCCATCACAACCGGACAGACCGTCACGACCACTGCACCCACACCCGCGAACGTAAGCGACGCCTCCATCCCAACCCAACAAGCCACCGTCGACTTGGTCGTCAACATGCTCAGCACATGGCAGAGGGCGCCTCATGCCCTTCCGTAGAACCGTCCGCAGCTTCCTGCAAATTGGGCTCTACCTGCTCGCTGTCACTCTCACGGCACAAGCCGCCGGACCTCGCTGGGTCGGAGGTTCACCGTACTACACCAACCACGGCTCCCTCGTCGTCTGGTACACCGACTCTCCGCTCTACTTCACTGATCCCGGCGACCTCAGCCCCTCGGTCGACCACGCCGCCGCAGACGCCATCGTCGCCGCCGCAGCTGGTGTCTGGAACGTCTCCACCTCCAGCCTCGTGCTGACGAGCGGTGGCACCCTCGCAGAACACGTCAGCGGAGCGAACGTCTACGCCACCCCCACCGGCCTGGTCTTCCCCGCCGACGTGCAGAGCGCCAACTATCAATCGATCCAGATCGCCATCATCTACGATAGCGACGGCTCCGTGACCGACCTGATGCTCGGCGGAGGAGCAAGCAACCCCTCCGGCTGCCGTCAGAACGCCGTCACCGAAAGTGTCGACTCGATCACCGCTGACAGCCATATCCAGCATGCCATCCTCGTCCTGAACGGCCGCTGTACTGGACCCGATCCGCAGCAACAGCTCCAACTTCAGTACCAGCTTATGCGGGCCTTCGGACGCATCCTCGGGCTCGGCTGGTCGCAGACCAACGACAATGTCTTCACCGGTAGCCCCACGCCGACTTACAACCAGGCTATCAACTGGCCAATCATGCACCCAATCGACGTCATCTGCGGTCTTTATACCTACCAGTGCATGCCGCTGCCTTTCACCCTGCGCCCTGACGACATCTCATCGCTGGACTATCTTTATCCGGTCACGTCCTCCAACCCTGCTTCCGGCAAAGAAAACACGCTCCTGAACGGCAACCAAATCCGCGGTACGATCACATTTCCAAACGGACAAGGCATGCAGGGCGTCAACGTTGTCGTTCATCGCGAGCAGGCCTTCTGGGCCTATCCCGAGGCCTGGCAATCAGTCTCTTCCGTCTCCGGATTTCTCTTCCGCCGCGATGGCGATAACCCCGTCGACGGCCCCGTTGCCCCAGCCGTTACCAATATGGGTACCTACCTCGAAGCTGTGGAGGGCTACTACGAGATGGCTCGTGTTCCCATCCTGGCCCCGCAGTACGATTGGCAGAACGCGGTCGTCACCACGGAGCCCATCAACCCTCTCTACACCGGTCAATACGCCGTCGGCCCCTATGATGCCGGAGCGGTCGAGCCATCAGGCACAACTTCCGCAGGTCAGGCCTGGCTCATGACCCCCTATACCCAGGCCGAAATCGACTTCCCCGCCACTGTCTCAACCAGCAACAGCGCGCCAGCTGCTTCCGGTACTGCGTACTCACCCGTCAACACCGACCCACAAGGCTGGTGGACCGCCTGCCTCTGCGACTACGCTCGTACCGCCTGGTCCACCCTTGCCGTTCGGGCCAATCGCACGCTCACGATTGAGGTCACAGCACAGGACGAGCAGGGTTACACCACCGCCTCCAAGATGATGCCGATCATCGGCGTCTGGAACGTCGCTGACGCCACAGGCGGCCTGCCCACAATCGCCGCCACCGGGACCGCCTTCAATGGCACTGCCGTTGGCATGACGACCTTAGCCGTCCAGAGTACGCAACCGCAGCAGTTACGAATCGCCATCGCCGACCAGCGCGGAGACGGCCGCCCCGACTACGCCTACCAAGGCCGCATTCTGTATGCCGACAGCATTGCCCCTGCTAACGTTCCCGCAACCGGAGGCGCAGTCACCATCACTGGCATGGGTTTCCGACCGGGAAACGCAGTGACGGTCAATGGAGTCGCCGCCACGGTCACCAGTTGGAGTCCAACCACCATCGTTGCCGCTGTTCCCACGCTCAGCGCGCTTCACTCTACCGCAGCGCTCACTGCCGACGTTCAGGTCAAGGACCTCACGACCGGCGGCACGACCCAAATGGCCGCAGCACTCGCATATGCCGCGCCCGTGCCTTCGCTCAACCTCATCACCGCGCCCTCCGGTACAGTCGCCGCCGGACAAATCGCCACGATTCCATTCACCCTAAGGGCACTGCAAGGCGATGGAGCGACGCCAATCGTAGGACAGCAGGTCACGTTCTCTGTCACTTCTGGAACCGTCCAGTTCAACGCCTGCGGAGCCGCCACCTGCACCTTGTTCACCGACGCCTCGGGTTACGTCACGACCGCCATCACCCCACTCACAGCCGGGAGCATCATCGTTACGGCGACCAGCTCGATCGGCGCCCAGACGGCCTCATTCAGCGCAGCTTCACTGGTCAGAAGTATCGTGGTGACTCCGTCCATTCAGTACATCGCCGCCGGAGCCAATGTAGCTTTGACCCTGCAAGTAGCCCTCACCGACAACATCTTCCCGGTCAACGGCGTACTCGCGAGCTGGATGCCCACGGGAGGTGCTATCGCATTTACGCCCGCTACATCCGCCGCAAACGCCCAGGGAACAGTCGAGACCAATGCGGTTGCAGGGCCACTCGCATCCGGCTCTCAAGCCACGGCGTCTGTCTGCGCCTGGACAAGCGTCTGCACCAACTTCACCGTTCAAAGCGTAGACCCAAGCCTGTGGCGTCTGTCGATTGTCAGCGGAGGCGGTCAGTCAATCTCTTCCACCGGCACACTCGTCCCCGTTGTCCTGCAAGTCACCGATCCAGCTGCCCACCCCATCGCAGGCGCGTTGGTCGAGATACACCAGACCATCGATGCATGGCAGCCCCCATGCCCCGACCGTGGCCGCTGTCCCATCGCTCCCGTCTACCGCGCCTCCACCGTCACAGCAACCTCCGACACAAATGGTATGGTCACGATCACACCCCTTGAACTCCCCGGAGTCGCCACAACCACCAACATCGCCGCGGCTACCGGAACTCAGGGCTTCGTCTCCCTCACCCTTCAGAAACAACCTTGAATCAAGCCTCTCCAATGCCTGATACCAGAACCCCTTCTTCAGCATCAAAATAGTAAGACACGAAGCCGAACAAAGATGAAGGAGCCTGAATCATGGCGACAGGCAACAACGTACGCAAGCGAGTCATCGTAGTGGGCGGTGGCTTTGCAGGGATTAACGCAGCCATGGAGTTGGCGAAGCTCTCCGTGGACATCACTCTGGTCGACCGCAAGAACTACCACACCTTCCAGCCCCTTCTTTACCAGGTCGCGCTCGCCGTACTTTCGCCTGCCGATATTGCACAGCCGATCCGCTCCATCCTCCGCGACCATCAAAACGTCGAGGTCCTCATGGATGAGGTCGTTGGCTTCGACCTTTCCGATCAACGCGTTCTCCTCAAGACCGGCTCACAACTAGAGTACGACTACCTGATTCTCGCTTCCGGGTCCACCCATTCCTACTTCGGCAAAGATGACTGGGCAAAACTCGCCCCCGGTCTCAAGACTGTCGAGGATGCTACAGAGATCCGCCGCCGAGTCCTGCTCGCCTTCGAACTAGCGGAGCGACAGATGCAGGAGGCCGGCAGCCACCCTCCACTCAACTTCGTCATCGTCGGCGGTGGCCCCACGGGTGTCGAACTAGCAGGGGCAATCAGCGACATCGCCAAGCTGTATATGACGAAAGACTTCCGCCACATCGATCCCGCGACCGCCCAGGTGCTGATCCTCGAGGGATCACCCAGCATCCTCGCCGCGTATCCGCCCGACCTCCAGGTCAAAGCTCGCGAACAGCTCAACGCTCTTGGCGTCCAGGTGCGTACCGGGGCGCACGTCACAGACGTCCAACCCGGCTATGTCATGGTCGACGACGAACGCGTAGAATCTGCTGTCACGCTATGGGCCGCGGGCGTTCAGGCTTCGCCGCTTGGCAAGCTCCTCGGCTTCCCGACAGACCGCCGCGGCTGCGTCCTCGTCGACCAGTTCCTGAACCCTCCGAACCACCCCGAGATCTTCATCTGCGGCGACCTAGCCCACGTCGAAGAGAATGGCCGACAGCTTCCCGGCGTTGCTCAACCTGCCATGCAAATGGGAGTCTACGCAGCCAGACGCATCGGCCGTCTTGTGGCGCGCGACTTCGGCAGCGACGGCACAGGTCTCAATCAACCCTTCCACTACTTCGACAAGGGCGACATGGCCACCATCGGCCGCAAAGCCGCCGTTGCGAACATCAAATGGCCTTTCCACGGCCACTGGAGCGGCTTCCCCGCATGGATGACCTGGCTCCTCGTCCACATCTTCTTCCTCATTGGCTTCCGCAATCGCATCGCCGTCTTCAGTCAGTGGGCATGGACGTATCTCTCATTCCGTGACGGAGCACGCCTGATTACCGGGTCACAAAACCTTCCCGGCTGGAACGAAAACTACGGAACCCCGGAGGATGCGTCAACCCAGAGGTCGCTCGATCTGGCAGTCCCAAAGACCTAGAAACTACAAAATCAAAAAGCGCGCCGGCCCAACAAGGGACGACGCGCTTCTTGCAGACTTAATGCATTTGCTTACTTCGCCGACTGCTCGATCTCTTTCCACTCAGCGTCACTCAACTTCACGCTCGCAGCTGCGACATTTTCCTCCAGATGCTCAACCGAAGATGTCCCAGGAATCGGAAGCATAACCGCAGAACGATGCAACAACCACGCAATAGAAAGCTGTGAGAGTGTAGCCCCATGCCGCTTTGCCGCAGCATCCAGTTTTCCGCCGGGCTGTGTCAGCTTGCCAGCAGCAACAGGGAACCACGGAATAAACGCAAGCCCATGCTTCGTGCAGTAGTCCACAACATCCTCATGCGTCCTGTCGCCGATGTTGTATAGGTTCTGCACGCTCACAATGTCGATCACCTTCCGTGCCCGATCGATCTCGCGTGGCTTCACTTCACTCAGTCCTACGTGCCCGATCTTGCCCTGCTCTTGCATCTTCTTGATGACGCCAAGCGACTCCTCAACCGGCACCTTGGGATCGATGCGATGCAGCTGCCACAAATCAATACGCTCTCGCTTCAATCGCCGCAGGCTCATCTCGACCTGCTGCTGCAGGTACTCCGGACGGCCCACCGGCAGCCACTTATCTGGTCCCTGTCGCGTCAATCCGGCCTTCGTGGCGATTACGACGCCATCGGCATACGGAGCCAGTGCCTCGCCGATCAAGCGCTCGCTCACCTCCGGTCCATAGGAATCCGCAGTGTCGATAAAGTTCACACCCAGCTCGACAGCGCGCCGCAAAACCTTCTTCGCCGTCTCAGGATCTTGGGGCTCGCCCCAAATCCCCTTGCCAGTGATCCGCATCGCACCATAGCCCAAACGATTGACCTTCAAATCTCCGCCAATCGTCAACGTCCCGCTCGCATTCGCTGTTACAACTTCGCTAGTAGCCATAGCTCATCAGATGCGACTCGAGCGGAAAACGATTTTGAGGCTCCAGCAAAAGCCATCCCTCAGATCAGCCCAATCGCAGAGTCTCACCCTCTTCCAGAACCCGCACTCGCTCGCGAATCTCCAGCCGTCCGGCCTCTGCGCCAAGTCGTTGCACTGGTTCATCCATCGGCTCCCGCCCCAGCCGAAAAGTCCCATAATGCATGGGCACCATCCACTCGGCACCCACTTCAACAAAAGCCCGCGCAGCCTCCTCCGGACTCGTATGCACCGCCCGATAGCTGTCCGGAAAATAAGCTCCAATCGGCAGCAACGCCACCTCGGGCTTCAATCGTTGGCCAATCTCTCGAAACCCATCAAAATAAGCCGTATCGCCCGAGTGATACACCGAATATCCGCCACTCTCCACGACATATCCGCCATACCCACGATGCGTATCGTTGAACATCCGTGCCCCCCAATGCCTGCAGGGAGTCATCGTCACCCGCAGCCCCTGCACCTCCAGCTGCTGCCACCACTCCATCTCGTGCACCCGCGCAAATCCCAGCCGAGCCACCAGATCTTCCACGCCCTTCGGCACCACGACCTCAGGAGCCCTGCCCGTCAACCGCAGCGTCGCCCGCACAACACGCCGCAGCGAAGCCATATCCAGATGGTCCATGTGCGCATGTGTCAACAGCACCAGATCGATCGCCGGCAAATCCTTCACCAGCAGTCCAGCCCTCCGCTGTCGCCTCAGCAAAATCAATCGCTTGGAAAACACCGGGTCTACCAGGACATTCTTCCCACCCACTTGCAGCAGAAACGAAGAGTGCCCAATAAACGTAACGCCTAACTCCTCCGGCGTCACTAACTCCGGCAGCCGCGAGACACCCGCCATAGGCTGTTCATGGCTCTCCCGAACCAGCCGCCAAAGCTGCCCTAACTTCGTCACCACAAAAGGTCTACGCTGCAAAACTTGAGCCATCTCCTAATTAGATGCTCTTCACCCCACAGACGCATCACCTTGAACTCGGCCACCAATCCCACGCACTTCCGCATCTATCCAGTGGAAGGGGGCCGCAGATTATCCCCGCCGACCACAGCCTCGATAAGCCCCCCGATCCACGCCAGCAACGTATCTGGGATTATGTCTCCCGATCACCTTTACGCTCGCTTTGGAACCTTCACGGCATCTCTCCCCGGGTGATAGCAAAACGCACCTGGAGGTCTTTCATCGACGATAACCTCTTAGGTCACGCAGCCGAACTCGGTTTTTACTTCCTTTTTGCGCTCTTCCCAACTCTGTTCAGTGCCAGCGCACTCCTCGGTCTCGCCGCTCGCTCGGCCTCCACCATCTATGACCGGCTCCTTCACTATCTGTCTCTAGTCATTCCGACATCAGCCCTCGGCATCGTCCTGCAGACGTTCAACGAGACTACAGCTGCCGCAACCTCAGGCAAATTGACCTTCGGCCTGATCGCCTCAATCTGGTCTGCCTCGGTTGGTATCTCCGCGATCCAGGACTCCCTCAACATTGTCTACAAGGTGCACGAAACTCGCTCCTACTTCCACGCCCGAATCTCTGCCATCGGCATCACCATCGTGCTGTCGGGAATCGTTACCCTCATCCTCACATGCATGCTCGGCGCAGACTTCTTCGCCGCCCTTGCACATCGCCGCATCGAGCAGCACTTCCTTGCCGCACTCACAGAATTGCTGGCGCGCATCGTCGGTTGGGCAACCGCTGCCGTTCTGCTGGCCCTCTCGTTCGCTGTTATTTATTACTGGGCACCCGGTCTACAGAAGACACGCTGGCATTGGCTTACACCCGGAACCGCAATCGCCATCCTTGGATGGCTGCTAGCTTCCTTGATGCTCCGGCTCTACCTGCACTTCTTCAACTTCTACTCCATGGCGTACGGCTCTCTGGGGGCCGTCATTATTCTTTTGATGTGGTTCTACATCACCGGCCTCTCGCTCCTCCTGGGAGCCGAGATCAACAGCGAAATTGAGGCCGCAGCCGTTGAGAAGCGCCTTGCTGGCCCTTCAGCCGCGCCTCCGTCCGCAGATTCGCCGCCGCGAGCTCCAGCCTCTACGGTGTCGCAGCCCGCTCCGCTGCCAGAGTCTTAGCCGCCCACGCCTCATACGTCAACCGGCCCTTCATCGCTTCCCAATCCTTCTCCGGAAGCACCATCAAGTCTTCCCGCTTGATCCCGGGATATCCCTTCCCCAAAGCATCCAGCCCACCCTCCCGGTCCTCGCGGAGATAGTTCGCCGTAATATCCACACCATTCGCCTTGGCCCACTCGCTCACATGTGTAACCGGCATAGTTGCAATATCCTTATCGGTCCAGTAAGCAAACTGAATCTGCCGTCCCAGCCAGCTCACTCCATCCCGATCGACCCACGAAGTCCGATGACTGATCCCCGGATACAACACCGTCGTAAACATATCTCTGTCAGTACCTCGCAGAGCCACGGCCCGCGCCCGTTCGCTCGCAAACCAATCCGGCCCATGATGCGCCATATCCATCACCGTATCGTTATCCCCATTCATCACGAACATCGGTCCTCGAGCCGCATTCAGTGCATACAGCACCGCCCCTCGGTCTCCCAGCACCGACAGCGACCGATAAGGCGGCGACTGACAGGGCAGGGGATTCGAATCGAAGTATCCACCCGGTCCGTCGTACACGCCGCCACCACTCAAAATCACCGCATGAATACGCGGATCGATTGCTCCCGTAATCCCCGCGATAAAAGCCCCCATCGAGTACCCCACCACAGCAATCCGCTGCGCATCCACTTCGGGCCTCGCCGCCAGATAGTTCACCGCTTGCATCGCATCCACCTGCATCAACCCGGCCAGTCGCTGCCCCCAATGCGGCGCATCCACGATCTTGTCATGCGACCCCGCACGAGACTTCTTGTCGATATTCCGTTCCCCTTCGCCGATCGGGTCATACGTCACGACCATCGCGCCCGCGCTCGCAAACATCATCCCGCTGTAAAACGCATACCAGCTGAACTTGTCGCCACCATGCCCATTTACGATAACGATCCCCGGCAGCTTCCCCTGCCACGGCACCGTCTTCGGATCCGGCCGATACACTACCGCCGGCACCACCATCCCATCCGCAGTCTGATATGTCACCCGTTCAGCCACCACACCCGCCACCGGAGAAAACGTCGACCACGTCTTAGCCTCGAGCGGCGGCAGCACCTCCGGCACATACAGTTGGCGCCGAATCTCCCGTCGCCACTCCTCTTCCCGTGCAGCCCTCTGCTTCGTAGACAAAGCCTTCGCCGGGGTAAGCTCCTTCACCGGCGCTCCAACCCAGTCCTTGTCGCCTACGCTCCTCGCTGGGGCCTGCCCGCCCAAGGTCACTGCCCCCGCCAACACAAAGCCAGCCAGCACGACTCCGGCCCCTGGACATCTCATCACCCACCTCACACCATAAATCGACGTACTTAGGCCATCCGTAGTTGCATCAAGCTACAATCGCTGCATTACATGAATCTTCACGCTGCTGTAATCGCCATCATCGTTCTGACCCTGCTTACAGTCTCGCTCGCCCGCCTGGGCAAAGTAAAAACCAAGGCCGACTACCTCGTCGCCGGCCGCTCTCTTCCAGCCTTCGTCCTCGTCTTCACCTTACTCTCCAGCTGGATCGGCTCCGGCTCCCTCCTCGGCGGCGCAGAAAACGCCTATAAACACGGCTTCGTCGCCCTCTGGCAAGCCGGCGGAGGTTGGGCCGGCCTCCTCCTCATCTACTTCATCGCTCCCCGCGCTCGCAAATTCGCCCAGTTCACCATCCCCGACCTCCTCGAGACCCGCTACAACCAGACCGCCCGCGTCCTTGGCGTCATCGCCATCCTACTCACCTACACCGCCATCACAAGCTACCAGTTCATCGGCGGCGGCGACATCCTCCACCTCATCTTTCCGGATGCCATCTCGCCCATCATGGGCCGTTACATCCTCGCCGCGTTCGTCATCGTCTTCACCGCCATCGCCGGCATGTCTTCCGTGGCCTACATGGACCTCTTCATCGGCCTTCTCGCCACCGTGACCATGTGCCTCGCCCTTCCCGTCCTCGTCCATCGCGCCGGAGGATGGCCCGCCGTACACTCCGCACTCCCCGCCTCGCACTTCCAGCTCTTCGGCGACCTCACCCCCATCCAGTGCCTCGAGCTCTTCCTCCCCACCTGCCTCCTCCTCCTGGGCAATCAGTCCATGTACCAGAAGTTCTTCTCCGCTAAATCCGAGAAGGACGCCACCCGTGCCGTCATCGGCTGGATCATCGGCACCATCATCCTCGAGACCGTCATCGTGGCCATCTCCGTCACCGGGTCCGCCCTCTTTCCCACCGGCGAAGTCAGCAGGGCACCCCGCGAAATCCTCGCTTACTCCGGCCTCCACGGCTTCAGCGACGGCTCCTTCGCCCTCAAGCTCCTCGGAGCCCTCCTCATGGGAGCCATCTTCGCCAAGATCATCTCCACCGCCAACAACTGGCTCTTCTCCCCCGCCACCAACCTCGTCAACGACATCTACGTCCGCTATCTTCGCCCCGACGCCTCCAACAAGAAGATTCTCATCGTCAGCCGCCTCATGGTCGTCCTCCTCGGCCTATGGGCGCTCTTCCAGTCCCTCGGCACAGAATCCGTTCTAAAGAAGGCCCTCTACGCCTACACGATCTACTCGGCGGCCCTCACACCGGTCATCCTCGCAGCTTTCTTCTGGAAGCGCGCAACCGCCGCTGCCGCCGTAGCCAGCATTGCCGTAGGTACAGTCGTCACCGTCGCCTGGGACACCATAACCCCACACCTCCCATCGATCATTGGCCAGCGCGACGCCATCTTCCCGGCGCTGGTCGCCTCGCTCCTCTGCCTCATCATCGTCAGCCTCCTCACCCCACCCCCCACGCTCGAACATCTCCAACCTTTTGCGGAGCGCTAACTCGCACATTCTTTAGCCTTCTGTTAACGTTGCTGTTCAATAATTAACACTTCAACGGGGACCCCTGATCATCGCCACCAAGCCAGCACCTCCGAGCCGTCGGGAGCGTGGATGAACTACCAGCTCCTGCCCGATCTGGCCGCCATGGCCACGCTCCTGACCATCCTCTACTTCCTGCGCCGTCGCCACCCGCAGGAGCGCGTAGGACTGTGGCTCGTCGGCCTCCTCTTCATCTTTCTCGAGGCCATCGCCCACGCCCTCTACACGCCCACCGGCCCTCGCCACATCCCCTCGCACATCGTCGCACTGGACGCCTACCTCGCCGCCGGAATCATCTTTCTTTGGGCAGCCGCGCAGCCCCTCTACCCCCGCACCAGCACCCTGCGCTATCTCCTCATCAACACCCTGCCACTAGCCGCCGTTTTGACCGTCTATGGCCTCGATGTCCGCCGCCCCGGCATCTACCTTATCTTCGTCGTCTGCGGCCTCATTCTCGGCGTCATCAGCCCCTTCATACTCAATCGAACCTGGAGACTGGGCAAAGCCTGGTGGCTCGTCCTTGTCCAGCTCGCGATCTGGATCCCGGCCTGGTTCTTCGCCTCGAACGGCCAATACCGTGACGCCGCGTACTACCCTCTCTTCCTTCTCTATCTCTGCATCGCAGTTGTCTTCCAGCTCAGCCTCCCTCGCAAGAGTCTCGGCAAAGTCGCCATCGTCGCAGGATTCGTAGTCTGGTCCCTCGTCTTCCTCCTGCACTCCTGGGTCAGCAATCACCCGCAATTCACGCCCGTCGCCGCAGAGATCTGGGACTGGCAAAAATTCCTTGTCACCATCGGCATGCTTCTCGTCATGCTCGAGCAGCAGGTCGCAAGCAACGAGTGGTACGCCCTCCACGATCAGCTCACCGGTCTTCCCAACCGTCGCCTCTTCGAGGACCGCCTCACTGCCGCCCTCTTCACCGCCCAGCGCAACCGCACCCGCGCCGCTGTCCTGATGATCGACCTCAACGGCTTCAAGCAGATCAACGACTCACTCGGCCACGAGGTCGGCGATAAACTCCTCCAGCACGTCGCCCGTAACCTCCGTCACTCCATCCGCATGCCCGACACCCTCGCCCGCCTCGGCGGCGACGAATTCATCATCATCGCCACCGATCTCCCGTCCGACCTGCCTCCCAGCCTCATTGCCGACCGCAGCCTCGACCGCATCAGCCACGCCCTACGCAAGCCGTTCGCAGTCGCCGGCAACACCCTCACCGTCACTGGCAGCGTAGGCGTAGCCATCTACCCCGACGACACTACCGACGAAATCCTTCTCCGCCGCCTCGCCGACGAACGCATGTACGAGCAAAAGCGCAAAATCCACACCGAACCGTCGGCATCAGAGCCCTTGGCTTTTCAAGCGCGCTGAGAAGCAATCGCCACGAGCGCGTCAGTCAGGACGGGCGAATCATTCAGGCTCTCAGCCCGCCAAAGCTTCAATCCAAGCTCTCGCGCCATCTCCCGGAAAGCGATATCGATGTCGTAAAGCACCTCGACATGGTCGCAGACGAACCCGACCGGCTGAATCACAACCCCACCGTGCCCCTCGTCCCGGATGGCCTTCAGACTCTCCTCCACCGTAGGCCCAATCCAGGGACCACCACTAACCCCCTGGCTCTGAAAGGCAAAATACCAGTCACCATCACTTAAGCCAGCGCCAGCCAACCGGTCAGCCACCAACTCCGCCGTCCGCTTAGCCTCAACAGGATAAGGATCAGGAGTCATCTGCATCGGAGTACCCGGCCGTGCGCCCGCGATCGAAGCCTCACCAGTCATGATCGTCCGGCAAGGGACGCTATGCGCGGTAAACAGCACAGGAACCCGCCGCCCCAACTCGGCAGAAGCCTTCGTCCACACAGGCAGTAGCTTCTCCGCGAAGGCCTGAATCAAAGACGGCTCTTCCGCCCACCCCGCAACAAAATCAACCTCAAGGCCGCCAGCCGCCTCCATCACCCCACGCCGATACAGCCCAACGCTCGTGCGTGAGTTCTGCGGAGCCAAACAAATCGCCTTGATCCGAGTCACGCCATCTGCCCGCATCTGCGCAATCACATCAGCGATATACGGATGCCAGTTACGCATCGCAACGTAAACCCGCGTACCGCCAAGTCGCTCCTGCAGCAAACGCCCCTGCGCCAGCGTCCACTTCGTCAGCGGCGGAGGCTCAGCACCCGGCGTCTCGCCAAGCCCGATCTGCGCATACCGATGTTGCAGCTCCTTGACGACCTCATCCGGAAGAGCCCGTCCACCCGTAACCTTGCCAAGATACTCAGCCATCTCGCCGAGCACATTAGGAGTCCCGTGCGCCAGAAGCAGTACAGCAAAGCTCATTGCGCGCCGTACTCCTTCACCCACTCCACCACCTTGATGACGCTCTCAACCGGCGTCCCCGGAACAATTCCATGCCCAAGGTTGAAGATATGCCCCGCCCGCCCACCAGCAGCGGCAAGAATCTCGCGCACCCGCGCCTCCAACACATCGTGAGGCGCAAACAGAGCAATCGGATCAAGATTGCCCTGCACGCCACACCCCTCGCCCACCGCCTTCCAGCCCACATCGAGCGGAACGCGCCAATCAAGCCCAACCACATCGGCGCCAGTCTCGCGCATAGCCGGAAGCAGGGAAGCCGTATCGACACCAAAATAGATCACAGGCACACCCAACGCCTGAACCCGCTTGATCAGCTCCGTCGTCGGCGCAAGGCAGTACTGACGATAGTCCGTCACACTCAGCGCACCCACCCAGCTATCGAAGATCTGAATCACATCGGCCCCAGCCTCAACCTGCTGCTGCGCAAAGCCCACAAGCACCGTGACAAGCTTCTCCATCAACAGCGACCACGCGGCATTATCGCTATACATCAGCTTCTTGGTCTCGATGTAGTTACGCGAAGAGCCACCCTCAATCATGTAGCTGGCCAGCGTAAATGGCGCGCCGCAAAAACCGATAATGCCAAGCTGATCGCCATCAGCCCGAGGGCCTGAGAAGTGTGCCGCAACCTTCTCAATGGCGCGCCCAACATAACTGAGCTCATCCACGCGATCCGTACGAAGAGCATGAATCTGTTCCGCAGCGCGAATAGGTGAATGCACCACCGGCCCCTCACCCGCAAGAAACTCAAAGTCGAGCCCCATCGGCGTAAACGGAAGTAGAAGATCGGCAAAGATGATGGCCGCATCGACGCCCAGCCGCTCCGCCGCAGTAATGGTCACCTCAGCCGCGATCTCCGGCGTCCGGCAGATGTCCAACAGGGAGTGATGCTTACGCACGGCCATGTACTCTGGCATATAGCGCCCGGCCTGCCGAAGAAGCCAGATCGGTGTACGGTCAACAGGCAGCCGCAGACAGGCGCGCACAAAGCGGCTACCGCGCGCCTCAGTGCCGGCGGCCGCAAATTCGGAGGATGCTTCGCTTAGAAGGTTCTTCATGGGTACCCTTTTGAGCCTAGCACCAGAGCGGCGTGCATGGCATCTACAGGGTCGTTAGTCTTCCAGTCGGAACGTAAAGTCTTCGATTACCGGATTCGTCAAGACCTCGCGTGCGATGCGGTCGACCTCGGCCTTGGCCGCTCCAGCCTCTATGCCATCGTCCAGCGTCAGCAGGAAATACTTCCCCTGCCGCACATCGGCAATGCCTTGATATTGCATGCGCCGCAGCGCATCAGCCACTGTCTGCCCTTGAGCATCCAGCACGGTTCGTTTCAGCGTGACATAGACATGAGCCTTCATCCTGTCTGATTATAGACATGATGCAGTTTTAATCCTCCGGCGAGGGTTTATCGCCGTAACAAATTTTCAATCCGGCCCAGCCAGCATCTGACCAGAGGCCCAAACTTTCGCAGAGAAGAGATCCTAACATTTATGCCGAACTATCTTGAGTTACCCGTCGGGGCCAACTCCCCTGAGGTAATCAACGCCGTCATCGAGATCCCCCACGAGGGCATCAACAAGTACGAGTACGACAAGGAACTCCACATCTTCCGGCTCGACCGCAATCTTTACTCGCCCGTTCACTATCCCGGCGACTACGGATTCATCCCGAGCACACTGGGCGACGACGGCGACCCGCTCGATGTGCTGGTACTCGTCGATGCGCCAAGTTTTCCCGGCTGCGTGATGGAGGTTCGCCCCATCGGCCTGTTGGAGATGATGGATCAGGGGCTCGGCGACGAAAAAGTCCTCGCTGTCGGCAAAGGCAATCCGCGCTACAAAGACGTATGGAACTTCTCCGAGATCTACCCGCACATGCTCAAGGAGATCACGCACTTCTTCGCCATTTACAAGGACCTCGAAGGCAAACGGGTCGAAGTAAAAGGCTGGCGCGATGCAGCCTTCGCCCGCGCTAAAGTGCTCGAGGCCCAGCAGCGGTTCATCGACAACAAGATCAACCCACTCCCCAAGCCCGTACCAAAGAAATAGCGCTACGAAACAACATGAAACAGAGGTCGCTAGAGATAGCGGCCTTTTTCATGTCATCGTGTTTGAAAAATCGCAGGCGTGGGATGATGATCATTCTCGATCATCGGGAAATAGCCCCTTTAGAACCAGTCGGTTCCGCTATTTTGGAGCATTGCATGCTCCGTCTTTTACTGCGGTTTTACGGAACTCCAATGACACGGTCTCCGTATAATCCATCAGAGGGTACTCCCATGACACCTCCGTATCGTCCTCCACAGGGTGATCCCATGAGCCGCTTCGTTCTCTTCGTGGCTGCTTTCATCATCATCGTAGGCATCGGTTCTCAGACCTCGCGCGGTAGTGCCTCGATGAAGTCCATGTGCGTCTGCGTCCCGGCTCGGGCGGGATTAATCGTGAAGTCGGCGATTGCGAGGACGCAGGCGCGATCCACGCAGTCATTCACCGCCAAGGCGGCCGTGGCCCAGTAACAGGGGTCAGCGCGACTCAAGGAGCAGAGTTGCCCTCTCGGCAACAGTTGCTTACTCCCCGGGACGATCTACAACTATGCCCTGGATGCGTTCCCGATCTGGAAAGAAGACTCGCCGCTACGTCATCAAAACCAGCCGCCGGACGGCTCGAGGCCATTGATGCGCAGATACGTGACGAGATTGCCATAATGCAAGGCGTCATGATTTCCGACTTGCGTCAAAATGAACATCTTGTTCGTCTTGAATCCCCAGAAGTCCGCCGGATCATTGAGGTGCGCATCGGTGAAACCGGAGAACGCGCCATCGCAGTAGCCGAATGAGCCTTTGAGGTAGGCCACGATCTCCGCCTTCGAACCCTTCGCGGCACCCGTGGCGGGAGGCGCTTCACCCTTGGCGTTTGCACACAAATAGTAGGAAATATCCGCCACATGAGTCACAATCTCGCCAAACGAGCGAACTTCCTTCGTCGGCCGGTAGCTGTACTTGGACTCTGGCATCATGTCCGCCGCCCTCATGATCTTGTCCTGCATATTGCTACGAAAAATGGATAACGTCATCGTCAGCGGCTGCGGCGCTGCGATCGGATTGGGGAAGTTTGGAGAGATCTGGGCGTTGGCCAGGGACGTCAACATCGAAACAGATACCAGGCCAACGGGAACCACAACGCGAGCCATGGATCGGAACATCAGCGCAACGACAATGCGCCAGGTCCCAACTCTTGTAGACTGAGAAATCAGCCTGGTAAGCATCTCGATTAAATTACGAATCGTGTAGAAGAGACTTTCCGGGAAGTATCGCATTTCGATGGTCCTCCTGCATGGCAACGTTTGCACGCAAGGTTCCAGTTGACGCGCTGAGCGCTACCTCTTTGTGGTCAGCAGATAACACGATGGCGAGAGCTCTGGACTCCATGCCGCACTGTCCATTTTCGATAAACACTGTCCGCTGGTAGCATTCAGGCAGTCGTCTAGTAGCATCTCGCAGAGACAACATCACTGCGGATGAGCCGGATCAGACCGGAATATTTCCACTGGATCTCCCCCAGCTGGTCCACGATGCGTTCAAACAGCGGACTTATAAGCCCTATCTAACCGAAACTGGCTTCTGACTGAAAACGGTTTTGCGTATGATTTTGGCAATGCGTTCTATGCGACTGGGCTTTCTCTTCCTTACCTCCATTCTGCTTGCAAGCCTACCCGTGGCAGCACAAACTCCCACTGGCACCGCAGCCCCCACCGGCTGGCACATCACCGTCCCCGCCGAAGGCGGTCTAATCTTCCAGATGAAGGTTGACGGCAAAGGCCCCTATCGCACCGTCTTCGATACCGGCGCAGTTAATGTCATGAGCGCCAATTTTGCGCAGCAGCTTGGCCTCAGGATCGACGAAAAAACAATCGACTTCGGCGCCATCGGCGGCGGCGTAAAAGCGAGAACCGTCTGGGTGGACACACTCACCATCGACGAACTCAACATTAAAAACCAGACGTTTTACGTACTCGACATCCCGTCCGACGCGGGCACGCCGCAAATGCTCGTCGGCTGGGAGTTCATGCAGATGTTCGCTGTCCAGATCGACTCCAAGCGCAACGAAATCACCTTCTTTGAAGGCACGCACTTCCACTATCCGGGCAAGGGCGAAGCAGTTCCGATCTTCTTGCACACAAACGGCAACGGCATCGATGTGGAAGCAAAAGTCGACGGTATCAAAGGCCGCTTCCTCGTCGACTCCGGTAACCAGACAGGGACGTTTCTAAGCTCCGCCTTCGTCACCCAGAACGATCTCGTGCAAAAGCTCAACGCACACTATCGCGGCTATAACGGCCGAGGTTTCGGCGGCGATTCGCCCCCCGCATGGTACGTGCGCCTGCACAGTTTTCAGGTCGGCAAGCTGAAGATCGAAGGCCCCATTTCACGCCTGCAAACCGCAAACGACAGCTTCAATGACAAGCTTGCCGGCAACATCGGCCAGGACATCCTGAATCGCTTCATCGTCACCGTCGACTGCAAACACGCAGTCATGTATCTCGAAAAGACCCCGTTATGGAACAAGCCTGCGAGCTTCAATCGTAGCGGAATGGTCGTCGATTACAACCACGACTCGGATGAGATCAAGACTGTTTTTCCCGGCAGCCCCGCCGAAGCCGCAGGCCTCAGGCAAGGAGACCGCATCCTCACGATAAATGGCACCAAGCCATCAGACGATCCGAACGACCCACTCTTCAAGCAGCCCGTCGGTACGGTCCTTCACCTTAAAGTGCAGCGCGGCGAGATCTCCCAAACATACGACGTCACGCTGCGCGATGTCCTCTAGGCGCACTAAAACTTCATTCCGTTGTCTTCCTGAGCGGAGAGAAGGACCTGCTTCACAGGGACGCTCCATGCTGCCTGTTATCGCGATCTCAACGTGACGGCTCCATCATCACGCTGTGGAGAGCGCTTCATATGCTGTCGCATACCTTCTTCCCGGACTAGTCGTGGGGATGGCGGTCAATCAGAGTTCTCAAATCGATGGCACGTGATCTGTAGTTGCCGATAACCCGACTTTGCGGGAGGGAATCTGCCCTGATGTTTGGCGGTGCAGTAAAGTTAGGATTATGCCTTCAGGTCTTCAAGATTCGCTATCCAAGTTGACGAACTCTTCCGTGGTGGTCTCGCCAGGCAACGGGTTCCCAGAACACGGACAAGCGTCGGTTTCGTTAGTGTTTGTGGACGGGACAAGACTGCAGGCGGAGTATTGGCGCCTTATCGAGGGTGGCGCGGCGAGTTTTAGCAGTTTTGATCACCAGCAGATATACGGCCTTCCAATAGCAATTGACGCTATAGAAGAACTCCAAAAGAGGTTATCCGGGCGGGCGGTCGTGGAAGCTCGACATGATCAGGAAACGGGCGATCTGGTTTTTACGCTCACGGGAAACACTAAGCTCCAGATCTTGAATGTCACCGGGTACGAGATTTGGGAAATAAGGTTTCCGAACGGCGCTGTTGAATACTCCAATTATGCGAAGTGACGAATGCTCCTGCTCGTTGCCGGAAAACGGTGTTATGGGAAACTTAGACGCTTGCAGGACCGTAGTTGCCGAAAAGCCGACCTTAGGGAACCTCTGCGGGGATCAATCAACACCGTTTCCGAGGACTAAGTGATGCCGGCGAACGAACCCAAAGCATGCATAAGCTCGGCGCACAATCAGTAAATCCTTTCTCGTTGACAATTTTCGTGTCGGACTTGAGCATCGTAGTCGCAAAGATAATCTTGATAGGGATGAATTCTCAATGCGTGTCTTTTATTGCTGTGCTCTGTTCATTGTCGGAAGCATCATATGCACTGCCGCCCATGCGGATACAATCAACACTTTTGTGATAGCCGCAAACCTGGCAAACGGTGGAAAGGTCTCGGGCACATTGGACATTGATCAAACAACAGGTTTTTTTGGAAAAATTGACCTCTCGCTTGAGGAAGGTGCAACAACATACATTTTCGATAATGAAACGGGAACTACCAACCCGTCTGCGCACTACGTATTCGGGTTTTTCACCGGGAGTCAAGGTTCATTTTTATCTTTCTCTATTCCTGGCCCAACTCTCGTCGGCTATGCCGGTGGTCCGGTATGTTCGAATTCTAACTATTTGTCATGCGGTGGAATAACCAGCGCGCTAGTGGGTCCTGTCATCGATAGCTTTGTAGATGGTTCTTTGACGTTAAAGCAAAGTGCAGCGACGACACCCGAACCGTCAAGTCTGTTACTTCTTGGCACTGGTATTGTTGGGGTCGCCGGAATGGCGCGAAGAAGATTTATTATGCGCAATTAAACGCTACCTGCGGTCTTCCGCACCGCCAGATAAACCAATGGCCCGGCAGCAGCAATGATCGCTGCGAACCCAAGCGCAGGCAGCCCCGCAACTCGCTCATCACGCGCAGCCCACAGCGCAAACGCAATCAAAATCGCAGGTCCAATCCCCATAGCTGCCGCTGCCCATACCCCGCCCGGAACGCGAAACGGACGATGCAGATTCGGCTCTCGCAAACGGAGAATCACCAAAGCCACAAATTCAAGCACGAGCGATCCCCCATACAGCACGAGGTCAATCGTGATTAGCCGCTCGAACGTAAACCCAAGAGCCAGCGCCCAGCCGACGCTGCACGCCAGAACGCTGACCCACGGAACCCCATTCGTCCAGCGTTTAGCCAGCACGCGAGGAAGAAGACCGTCCTCGGCCATCGCATAAGGCAATCGGGTCAACGAAAGCGTCAGCGCATTGAAGGTCCCAAGCCCATCAAGCGAACCAGCCAGCACGACCCCAAGCGCCAGCAGCGGACCGCCCAGAATCATGCCCGCATCCACCCACGCTCCCGTCGAGAAGCGCTCAGCAGGAATACCCGCCAGCCACACCGCCCCTAGCGGCAACATATAGACGCACATCACCACAAAAGCCGAAGAAAGCATGGCCCTCGGATACGTCCGCTGAGGATTCTCGACCTCCTGAGCGATCGTCGAAGCATTGTCCCAGCCCATGTAGTTCCACATTGCCACCATCACGGCCCCTCCAAGATCAAGCTCAGCAGGAGCCCCTCCTGCAGCCACAGCAACGCCATGCCGAAGCCCCTGCCAGACCGCCAGTCCGATCAGCACCACGAAGGGAGAGAGCGAGATGATCATCATCCGCTGCGACCCGATCCCTACACTTACCGCTCCCCGCAGATTCCAAACGGCAGAGATCCCCACAATCCCAAGCTTCAGCAGCAATCCACGATGGCCAGCGGTCAACCCGGGCGCAATATGTGTCAGATACAGCACAAAAGTCGTAGGGTAGATCGCCATATCGAAGACACTAGCGGTCAAAGACAGCCAGGCCTCCTGAAACCCCCAGAACGGCCCCATCGCCCGCCGAACCCAGTAGTAAAAGCCTCCCTCATAAGGCATGGACGAGGCCAGTTCCCCCACCATTAACGCAGTAGGCAAGCTCCAGAACAGGGGAACCAGCAGCAAAAGAAGCAGCGCCCGCCCATACCCCGCCTTGCCGATGATATCTTCCAGGCCATAAGGCCCCCCCGAAACCATGAAGTACGTCGCAGCAACCAGCGGCAACAGCCGCATCTTTCCCATCTTTGCCACTCTTTGCGCCACTTAATCTCCACAATCGCACCAGTAATAAACACAAATCTAAAGGATGGCTAGCCCGCGCCACACCTGCACGTTATAATCATCCAAGCCGTAAAAAAAGTGGAGAGTTGGCCGAGTGGCTGAAGGCGGCGGTTTGCTAAACCGTTATAGGGTCAAAAACTCTATCGGGGGTTCGAATCCCCCACTCTCCGCCAGTATTTCTTGTAAATCCTTCAATATCAACCAAATGACACAAAATAAATAGCTTAGGTGGTGATGAAGAAGTCTCCCTATTCTCCCCTATACCCCGTTTTTCCCCGTTTTCTCCCGAAAAATAGTACCAAGAGCAAAAAACCGTACCACCATTTTTCCCGTCAGTATGGGGTGCCACCACCATGGAGGCCCGCTTTCCCTCATCCATGCTGTTCCCGAAGCTCCGAACAAAGGTCACCTCGACTACGTCAACTTCACCGCTATGTCTGAAGAAGGTTCGAAGTTGAAGTGCATGGAGAACGTCAGTTCCGCGTGACAAGACTGCTAGGCCCATAACTATTGTTGTGCTGTCGACCCCGGGGCACGACCAGTGGCTGCGGAGCTATACCCTCAGACCCGGCCCCGCCCGACAAATGGAACCGGCACACGGCGCCACCGGCGGTATGATCCCTCATGGCCACTCCACCGCAATCCCAGCTCCTTATCCAACTCCAGCGCCTGCAGGCGACCGGCTTCGATGTCCTGCTCACCCAGTTCGCTCAGGCCAACGGCCTTCCACCGTCCTTCTTCTTTGCGATCGCCAGCAGAGAGACAAACTGCCGAAACATCCTCGGTGACGTGCAGGAGGATGGGGCGCATGGCGTCGGCATTATTCAAATAGACATTCAACACCCGATCGCCAAACAGGCACGAGATACCGGCAGTTGGAAGACCAATCCGGCTCCCCTGATTGAGTTCGGCGCGAAGCTCCTCTCCGCCGACATTATTCAGGTGAAGCATATCCTTCCTGCCTTACAAGGCGACGATATTCTCAAGGTAGCGGCGTCCGGCTACAACTGCGGGATCGCCCGTGCCATACGAGCTGCGGGTTTCGCCAGCGGCGACTCTGACATCTTCACTACCGGTAAGGACTACGGGGCGGACGTCATCGCACGCATGACGATCTTCGATCGGCTGCTAGCTACCAGTCAGTGAGGCTCTCACGATCCCGACGTCTTGATCGTTTAGTTTTCTAATAACCATTCTGTTAGCCTACGTCGCCTACACTCCACGAGTTGTCCTCCAGTTAGCTTAGGTGTAAGAGTTAAAGAGAGGAGGGCTTCGTCCGCGATGCTCATGGCTAATCCTGCCTGACAGGTTCTGTTTTGCCGCATCAAGAAGTCATGGTAGCCTTGCGTTTCCGATTCGTTTTCACCCGACAGAGGCCCGATCCCTCGATGCGAAAATTCGCCGTTGCTTCACTGGCCATTCTTCTTGGAGGTGGAGTCGTTGGTATTACCCTGGTGCAGCGCTCCGTCAGGCAGACGATATCTGAAGTCGCATCCGAAGGTCGGTTGGACTTCACTCTAGACACAGTCTCGAACATCAAAAATGCTGGTTTCGAAGCTCTCGCACCACCCGCGAGTTATACCGCCGGTACGATATTTCAAGGCAAGCTCTACCTCGTGGGTCCTGGTGGTCTAGCAGAATTCTCGTCTCTCGACGCCAGACCGCATCTACTCCGCCCCGGCCTCGAACTTCCCCCGGCAGAGATCATCGCCATCACAACAGGAGCCATCCGTGGCGACTCGCGCCCTAGCCTTATCCTGGCCACCAGAGGCAAAGGCATCCTCTTTTACGATGGCAACGCTGTTCGGCAACTGCTTTCCAAGAATCTCGCAGTTCGCGACCCCACCGCAATTCTGCCTCTGGCCTCCGGTGATCTGCTGATAGGTACCCGCCAGGCAGGTCTTTTCATCTATAACGGAAAGACCCTCGCTCCCTTCCAATCAAATCTCAACTACATCTCCATAACCGCCTTGGCTGGGGATGACGGGGACGTCTGGATCGGCACTCGCAACCAGGGTCTTTTTCATTGGCATGCAGGCCAACTCGATTCTTTCAACTCGTCCACCGGCCTGCCCGATCAACAGGTCGAGTCCATTGCTATCAACTCCTCCAACGTCTACGTTGGCACTCCTCTCGGCGTGGCTGAATTTAGCTCCGGTCGCCCCAATCGAATCCTTGCCCGGGGTTTCTTCGCCCACGCTCTTGCGACCGACGGCAACACTCTCACTATCGCCTCCATCGACCAGGGCATTCGAGAAATCGCACTCACCGATCACCACACCATTCATTCCGCCTCCGATGAAACGCTCAAGGCCGATTCATTCTTCTCCGCTGGAGATAAGAATGGCCTACTCGCCGTAACCGACTCTGGCCTGGTCCGACGCGAACCCTCCGGAGAATGGCGACCCGTCTTGACCGCAGAGTCCTCGCCGCTCGGCAATAGCAACGTCGCCGCTCTCAACTTCGCTCCCGATGGCCGTCTCTGGATCGGCTACTTCGATCGTGGCCTCGACATCCTTACCCTCTCGAAGACCTCTCTCGGCCCAGTCAAGCACGTCGAGGACGACCACATCTTCTGCGTCAACCGTATCCTTACCGATCCAGTGCGGCATACCGTCGATGTGGCTACTGCCAATGGTCTGGTCCTCTTCGATGCCAGTGGCCACCAGCGCCAGGTACTCCTCCGACACGACGGACTCATCGCCGACCAGGTTACCGATATCGCCTTCACTCGCGACAGCACCGTACTCGCCACATCCGCCGGTCTCACCTTCATCGACCCGACCGGCATGCACAGCCTCTACGCCTTCAACGGCCTCGTCAACAACCACGTCTACGCTCTCGCAACCAACACCACTCGCTCTACCTTCTTAGCCGGAACCCTCGGAGGCATCTCGTACGTCAGCGATGGCAATATTCGCCGCAATCTCACCACCGCCAACTCCGGACTCAAACAGAATTGGATCACCGCCATGGCCTCCATCAGCGGAGCCGATAGCGCAGGCGTTAACTCAGATCAAGACGAGTGGTTCGTCGGAACCTACGGAGCCGGAGTCATGAGACTCGACTCATCAGGCCATATCACCGCAATCGAGGGTGCCACCCGCCCTACTGTCATCAATCCCAACGCCATGATCGTTACAGCGCAACACGTCTTCGCCGGTTCCCTTAGTGACGGCCTTTTCGCTTACAGCCGCGCCACGAATCGCTGGTCCATCATTACCTCCGGTCTTCCTTCCCTCAACGTTACCGCTCTCGCCGAACACGACGGTCAACTCTACGTCGGCACTGACAACGGCATCGTCCATATCGACGAAAGCAGGCTCGCTCAGTGACCTTTATCCGTGCTCTTGTCACCTTCATTCTTCTCGCCGCGCCGCTCGCGCACGCCGACTCCGGCGTCCTCATTCCTCGTGATAAACAGCAACCCGATCCTGCCATCCTCTCCCTCCAGGAGATGTCTGTCGCCATCACCATCGACAACGGCGACGCCCGCGTCTTCATCACCCAGATCTTCGCGAACCACACCAACCAGATTGAAGAAGGAAGTTACGTCTTCGCCCTTCCCGTCGGTAGCACCGTCTCCGACTTCGCCACTTGGGACGGTCCCGTCCGTATCCCCGCCGTCATCCTCGAACGCAAGCGAGCAGAGCAAGTCTACGATCAGGCCCGCTTGCAAGCCATCGACCCAGGACTCCTCGAGGCCGGAGAGCGCGACGGCTCCGACCCTAAAGCCGCCTCCACCTTCACTGCCAAAATCGTTCCGATCCCTGCCTACGGCACCAAGCGTCTTGAACTCGAGTATCACCAGTCGCTCACTACCTTTCATCTCGCTCAAACTTTCGTCCTGCCGCTGCAGCCGTCCGTCTTCCAGAAACAGTCCGCGAAGCACTTCACCCTCCGCTTCGAACTTCACTCCGCCCACGCCTTCGCCGACCTCCAAATTCTCTCCAAAACCCTTCCCCTCAAGCTCACCCGGCAGGACGCCTATACTGCTGTAGGCACCTTCGAAGGCACCGACATTGCCCTCACAGAAGACTTCGCCACTACGTGGAAGCTCTCGTCCGCCGCCGCCGCAGACAGTCTCGTCGTCACCACTTACCGCAACCCCCAGCCCCCTCAACCATCTCCCGACGAAACCTCTCTAGTGCCAACCGGGCAGCCTGAACCCGGCTTCTTCCTCGCCCAAACTCTCCTCGCCGATGACGCTCCCAAACCTGCCCAGCCAACCAACCCTCGCAATGTAATTCTGCTCTTCGATAACTCCCTCTCCATGCAGTGGGACAAACTCGAACGAAGCTACGCCGCGCTCGAAAAAACCCTTCTTGGCCTCACCTCCGCTGATCACTTCAACCTGCTCCTCTTCAATCAGGAGATCGCGATCTTCCAACTGCAACCCGTCGCCGCAGACCCGGCAGCTATCCAACATGCACTCGACTTCGTCCGTTCCAGCCGTCTCCGCGGAGGCACGGACATCGGCAAAGCACTCACCGCTGGCCTGGCGCAGTGCACACAGCCGAACAGCAGTCTCATTCTCCTCACTGACGGAGGCTCTGATCGTGGCGCTTCAGTCCTCACCAAAACCATCGCTGCCAACTACGCTCGGCAGTGGAAGCAATCCCCCCAACACCCACGCACCCACGTCTTCGCGGTGGGCGACGATGCGAATCTTCCCCTCCTCAAACAACTAGCTCGCAATGACGGCGTGTTTGAATCCGTCCTCTCGAGCGAGCCCGTCGAAGCCAAACTCAGCACCTTTCTCTCCCGCATCTCTACGCGCCCCATCGCTGGCCTGCATCTTGCGGTCGAACCTCACGGGCCCATCCACACCATCTATCCACTCGACTCCGACGTCTACGCCGGAAGCATCGCCTCCTGGGTTGGCGACTACACCACTCCCACGAAAAACATCACCTTCACCGCGCAAGCCTCCCGCGAAGGGACGCCCCTCAACATCCACACCAAGGTCAGTCTCCCCGCCGAAGACCTCGCTCATCCTCAACTCCCACGTCTCTGGGCTCAGGCTCGCGTCAACGCACTCCTCGACCAGATCGCCCGCGAAGGCGAGACCCACGAGACCGTCGACGAAATCATCCGCCTCTCCCGCCGATACAAATTCGTCACTCCTTACACCTCTTTCCTTGCCGTCCCCCGCTCGCTCCTGCGCCCCCGCATCATTCGTCCCGGAGACCCCATCCTCCGCATCCACACCGATCCCGCCATTACCTCCGTTATCGCGCTGTTCCCCTTCGGCCTCACCAAATCCCTGCGCCACATTCCCTCTGAAGACAGCCTAAAGGGCCAGGATTCTGATCGCCTTTGGGAGACCCGATTCCTCGCCCCGACCGACATGAAGGACGGCACCTACACCGTCCGCCTCATCCTCCGCGATGCTGCCGGCCACACCTACTCCGAGTCCAAAACCTTCGTCATCTCCTCCACTCCACCCGCAGTCCGCGTTACCCTCGAACACTCCCGCTACCATCGTGGAGACCTCATGTTCGTCCGCGCCGGAGCCACCGCCACCACGCGCAGCCTCACTGCCCGTTTACAAGGAGACGGCCCCAACTCCGGCGCATACGGGGTCGCGGATCTCCGCTGGAATCCCAGCGCTCTTTCAAGCACCGGCCAGCTCCGTATCCCTGACAGCCTCGCCCCCGGCACCTATATCCTCTCCGTCACTGCAGAAGACATCGCTCACAACATCGGCTCACAGGAGGTGAAAATTGAAATCATCCCCTAATGCCATCGGACTCAAGAGCCGCCTCTCGCTAGCAGCTGTTGCCCTGCTCGGCGCGACGGCTCTCACTGCTCACGCCGATCTTCCGGTATGGATGCAGCAGATTGTCTCTGCTTCCACGATCGAGTCTGCCCTCTACCGCATGATGGACCTACCGGGCCTCCACACTCTTTACCCGCGACCTCCAGCGGAATCCCGCACAGAGCTCTCCGCCCTTGTTCAGAAATCTCCCGCCGATCCAGAACTCTACGCGCTCCGCGCCCGCGCCAATGAGCAGGCCCTCGACTTCACCGCAGCCGAAAATGATTGGAAGTCCTATGTAGCCCATGCAAAAGATATTCCCGCCGCCCAACTCGAACTCGTCGACTACTACAGCCGTCGTCTTCAGCCACAGCAAGAAATCGCCACTCTCACTGCCTTGGCCACTGCGCCATCCGCGCCGGACGAAAAATTCGTCCCCGTCTCCAATCAGCGCTCATGGCAAGCCTACAGTCGCATCCTTAAAATCGCAGCAGACCAGGCACTCCCATCCGAAGCAATCAGCACCACGTACGTTGCCTGGATTGCCCGCTATCCCAGCGAACCATCGGTCCGCGCCACCTACGTCAACACGCTTATCCATCAACAGCGTTTCGACGCAGCCACTGCGGCCATCGACGACTACAAAAAAGCGTTCCCCAATGATCAGGTCTTTCCGCTCAAAGCCACAGCCCTGATCGCGTATCGCAGCGGTTCCCCCGACAAAGCCCTCGCACTTTACGCCTCTACCTTCCAACCCCTCTGGCCAGCCGAACTTATCCAGAGCTACTACGGGATGGCTGCTGCGCAACACCGCCAGCGCGAGTTGCTCGCCGATGCACGTGCTGCACTCGTCAAGAACCCCGACGATCTCGCCGCCGCCACCCGCATCTTCTTTTACTTTCAGCAACAGGGTAATCTCAACGCCGCCGCGCGTGCCTTCGACGAGTACCGGCTTAACAAAGAATCCCGCAAAGCTACTTGGACACCGGACGAGCTCTACACCCTCGCCACTCTTCTTAGTAACGTCGGCCTCTATGCCGAATCCGCACGTTACGACTTGGCCCTCTACAACACCCCCGGCAAACTCACCGTCAGCACGCAAGCCCCGCGAGAGGCCGCCCTCAGCGGCATTGCCAACATACTCCTCACTGCACCAGACCAGTCCATCGATCTCGGTTCCGGCAACCTCTCCATCTATCGAGATATCGCCACGCTGGATAACGGCCCTGGCTACCTCAACGGCATCCTTTCCTTGTGGCTCAACTCCGCATCGCCCGCGTCCGAATTTCACCAGGAAGAGCAACGCGCCGCTCCTTACTTCCGTCGCTCCAAAGCCGCCGAAGTTCTAGCTCTCCTGGACAAAGACTTCCCCAGCGCAGCGACGCGTCCCGCCCTCCACGCAGCCCTCATTCGCGCCTATGCCACCTACGGGGACGATCCCGCCACCATCAAAGCCGGACAGGATTTCCTTACAGCATTTCCCAATGCCCCGCAGCGAATTCCCGTGGCCATGATCGTGGCCGACGCTTACGCCCGCACCAATAACACGACCGCCGAATTTGCCCTCTACGATCACCTGCTCGCCGATCTCGCCCACAAGTCCCAGGGGATGCCTCTCACTGCATTTGCGGCTGTTACCCCAACTCCCACGCCTACTCGTCCTGACGGGGTGGACAACGAAACGCCTGCAATCCCAGTCATCAAGCCCACCCTCGACCAGGCTCTCGATCTAACCACCACTTCCGCTGCCATTCCAGCGACCCCCGACGACCTGAATTACAGCCAAATCCTCGAGCGCTACCTCGGCCGCCTCACGACCACGGACAAGCTTCCCGAGGCCCTCGCCGTACTGCGTCGCGAGCTGGACCGCAACCCCTATGACCCCCTCCTCTATGTCCGTCTCGCCGACTTCCTCCAGCAGAATAACTTCGCCGCCCAACAGGAAGAGGTCTACCGCCGTGCCATAGCCCGCTTCAACGACACCACCTTCTACGACAAGCTCGCTCGTCTCTATCTCCGCCAAAAACGTCAGCAGGATTTCACCACGCTTACCCGTCAGGTCGTCGACACCTTTCACGGCACGGACCTCGAACAGTACTTCTCCAACGTCGATCGCAACTGGCCGCAGGTTTACCTCCAACTTAATCTCTACGCCCACCAGCGTTTCCCGCACGAGCTCAAATTCACCCGCAACCTCCTCGTTGCGTATCGCACCAAAGGCACAGTGGACTCCGCAGCATGGGAACTGCTCCTCCGCCAACACTGGTTCGAGGCCAACGATCTCCGCGACCAGTTCTTTGACTACCTCAGCCGCACCAACAAACTCGACGCCGAACTAGCCTCTCTCCAACGACTCGTCCCCACCGAATCCCAGCAGCAACAAAACCCTGCCGCCACACGCGAATTAGCCGAAGCCAATCTCTGGCAGTCGCACTTCGAGCAGAGCGCACCCCTCCTCGGAAGTCTCGCGCACGCCTACCCAGCCGACGCCACCATCGGCGACGAAGCCGCCAGCGTCTACCGCTCCCTCGCCTACTTCGATCCCACTCAAACCTCCCGCGCCATAACCATCGAGCAGAACCTCTCCGTCGCCGAACCTACCAACCTCGATCGACTCACGCGAATCGGCGATACGCTGGCCGACAGCCAGTCCACAGCGCTCTCCGTCTCGGCTCAGGCTCAACTCGCCGCCGCCGCTCCCTACTGGCGTCGCCTCCCGCAAATCCACCCAGGCCAGCCCGAGGGCTATCTGCAGGCTGCCACCGTCTTCTGGGACTACTTCCAGTTCGACGCAGCACTCACCCAGATCAACGCCGCTCGCAAGCAGTTCCACGCGCCCGCCCTCTACGCTTACGAGGCCGGAGCTATTTATGAGAACAAGACTGTCCCCGCACAAGCGGTTGCAGAGTATGTAACTGCATCTATTACAGAGAACCCCAGCGGCCCTGCCCGAGCCCGTCTCCTCACCCTCGCCACCCGCCCAGCCTACGCTCAGCTGGTCGAAGAAGCCACCGCCAAAGCAGTCACCACTAGTCCCACGCTCCCTACGCTTACCCTCCGAGCCGACGTCCTCACCGCCCGCAAGCAGCCATCTCTGGTAGCTCCGCTCGTCGACCTTGCCATCGCCCATGCTTCCACCTCAGATCAAGCCGCTGACCTCGCCAGCTTCGCCCAGCAACACCAACTCACTCCGAGCTATCGCACAGCGCTCAAGCGTGAGATCGCTCTCTCCGCCGACCCCGTCCAGCGCATCGAACTTCAGTACGTCCTCGCCCGATCCTACGAGCAGGACTCCCAGCACAAAGACCTCGCCGCCGCCCAAAGCATCATTGAGTCCGTCTACAAGGACAATCCCAAAATCCTCGGTGTAGTTCGCACCACTGCCGACTTCTACTGGACCAACCAGCATCCCCAGCAGGCCATCGCTACCCTCGTCGAAGCCTCACACAGCGCCAACCCAGAACTAGCGCGTGCCTTCACTCTTGAAGCCGCAACCAAGTCCAATCAGAGCGGCGACTACGTCCGGGCCCGCACCCTCCTCACCCCGCTCATCGCGCAAGATCCGTACAATCCACGCTACCTCGCAACCATCGCCGACAGCTACGCCCTCGCCGGCGACAACGCCGCGCTCCGCGACTTCTACACAACCACGTTAGCCACACTAAAAACCGCAAACATACCAGCAGAAAACCGGCGCGACCAGACAGCATCTCTCCGTCAAGGCCTCATCGAAGCGCTTACCCGCCTCAAAGATTACCCCGGCGCCGTCGATCAGCACATCGCTCTCATCAGCGCTTTTCCTGAAGATCCCAACGTCGCGCAAAGCGCCGCCCTCTACGCCCTCCGCTACAGCCGCCAGCAACAACTCGTCGATTTCCTGAACAAAACGGTCACCGACTCGCCACGCGACTTCCGCTTCGCCATCACCCTCGCTCGCGTCGACACTATCTTTGAGGACTATCCTGGCGCACTCGCCGCCTACAACAAGGCCATCGCCATCCGCAGAGACCGCCCCGACGTCTACATCGCCCGGGCCGATCTCGAAGAGCACCTCCAGCACTTCGATGAAGCTTGCGCCGACTACGACCGCCTCTACATCCTCACCTACAAAGACCCGCAGTGGATGCTCAAAGCCGCCGAGATCCGCGCTCGCCAAGGCAAGACGGATCTCGCTGTCCGCGCTCTGGAGGCCGCCTGGATCGATGGCCGTCCCGTCTCCGCCCAAAACAGTTTCCAGGTCGCCGCTCAACTCGAAAAATGGAGCCTACTGACCGAAGCCCAAACCTTCGCCGAGCAGGGAATCAAACTGGCTTCGGATAAAGCTTCTGACGATCTGCTGGCTGCACCGGAAAATCGTGAAGCCGCCGCCACCTACGCCCGTATTCTCACCCGCCAGCGCCGCCCCGCTGACGCCTTGGCCGTCCTGCAAAAAACTCTCGAAGCCACCAACGTCTTCCCATCTTCCCCCGGTCTGATCGTCGAGCAAGTCGAGAAACAGGGCATCGCCTCCATCAGCGACGAGCAATGGCGTCGCAACCGAATCGAACAGCGTCGCAATCAGGCCCAACAGAGCTATCAAAACGCTGTCCGTGTAATGAGTACTACAGTAGCCGAGTTCTACACCCCTGAAGAAAAACTCACCTACGCTGAACTCCTCGATACGCAGCGCACCGGAAAGTCCAACGCCGAAGTAGCCTCTATTTGGATACCGGCCGCAGAAGCCGCAGGACTCAAAGACCGCGAAGCCGACTGGCGCAAATCGCTGCTCCTCTCCAGAAGCCAAATGGCTGAGTCTCAGCTCTCTCCTTTCGACACATTAGAAAAGCAACGCATGGATTACGCCACGCTCGCTCGCACCCTCGAGGCTTATGCTGCGAGCCGCCCGGCCAATGACTCCGCGCCAATCCTCACCATGGCCGCCGACGCTTGGGGGTCCGACGCCAGCCACGGCGCTGAGCTGCGAATCCTCCGCACCCTCGATCTTCAGACCGACGAATATGCAGCCTTACGCGAGCGCTACTTCCGTCTCCTCTTAGCCGCCGACCAGAAATCCCTCCTCACACAGGCATCCTCAGCGAACGAAAACTACGCCGACGCGGCGGCCAACTACATCTTCAGCCACGCATCGCAGTCGCTCATCTATGCAGCTCTCGACGCCCGCGCCCGAGGTCGTCAACCCGTCTGGGACGCTGCCAACACAGTACTCGCCGGTCTCTTCTTCGCCGACAAATCTCCTCGCACCGAAGCAGCCTTCCACACCGCGCTCGCCGACACTACGATTAGCGACCGCCTCACCCATCCCGCAGATCGGGCCCAGCAACTCGTCGGACACGACTGGTTCTACTACGCAACACGCTATGGGGTTTACCGGATGCTCGCGCCCACCAGCCCATCGGGTGATCCCGAAGACTATCTCCCCGCCATTCTCGAAGCCAGCCCAACCGCTGCTGCCAGCTACGTCAACTTAGCCGAGACCTACGCCAACTCCGGCAATCCTGCAGCGGCAGTCCGTGAGTACCACCACGCTCTCGAAATCACCCCACGCACCGCCGCGATCCATCGCGACATCGCAGCCACTCTATGGCCGCTCGACAAGCCCGCCACAGACAAGCCAGAGGCGTTAGACCAGTGGAAAGCAGCCCTCAGCCTGCTCCGAGCCCTCGTCGATACTCGTGTCGTACCCGAGTCCTTCTGGATCGACTTCGCCAGCATCGCCACAGACCTCCACGCCCGCGAGCTTGGTAGCCAGCTTCGACCCGAGATGGATGCCTTGCTTCGCGCCTATATTGCCAAGAACGGCAACTACCGCAGCGCCGAACTTCTCCAGTCCGCTCTCAATTCCCAAGCCTCGCCAGACACCGCCGCTACCGACTGGATGTTCTCGCTGGCCGACGCCTCACGCTCCCCATCATCGATCCTCGCTCTACTCGACGACGCGAACTGGTTCCCCCGCAACCAACGCGGCCGACTCTATCGCCGCCAGCTTGAGCTGGAACAAGCCGCCGTCGCCCAGCTCCCGCACGACCCAACTGACACAGCAGACATCTACGTCACTGATCTCAACCGCACCCGCATTAAGCTCCTCAACTATCTTCTCCAACAAAAAAACAGCGCCAGCGATGCCGAGGCCGAAAATCTCTTCAACTCCATCCCAGCCAGTCAGCGCCGCCAGGATGACCTCCAACAGGTTCGCATTGAACTAGCGGCCCACCAGAATCAAGTCCCGCAACTCCTCGCTGTCTTCATCGCCGATCCATCCAACGCGCCAAACCAGCAAATCATCTCCAATGCCGCGAACAGTCTATGGAGAGCAGGAGACAAGTCATCCAATCGCCTCCTCCTCGAATACGTCTTCCAGCAGAAGTTCGCACAGCACCAACTCACACCGCCCGACTTCCTCGCTTTAGCCCAGGCGCGTCTGGACGCAAACACCACCGCTGACACCACCAGCGCATTGGACCTTCTCCACCGTCTGATCATGCTCCCCGGCAGCGCCACTTCTGGCACCACCTCTGATCTCTATGCCAACCTGGACTCTGCGGCGACGCTCCTCATCAATGCCAACCACACCGCCGAAGCCATCCCCTTCCTCACCACCCTCGCTACCTCCACTCCGTGGAACCCGGACTATCGTCTCCGCCTCGCCCAAGCCCAACTCAAAGCCCAGCAGGGATCGACCGACGCCAACACAACTCTTACCGCCATTGCGGGAGCCCCCACTACCCCTTACGCCACCCGCGTCGAGGCCGCAAAAGCTCTCAAATTAGAGCCCGGCACAAAACCCTTCGACAGCATCGAACTCAACCTCCTCGCTTCCCGAACCCCCATCACTCCGCAACAAGCCAGCCAGCCCTACTTCCTCGCCGCCCGCGTTGCTGCGGCAACCTCTGCCCCTGCTGCCGCCAAGCCATCGCTCCTCCGCGAAGCGATCGCCATCGCTCCCAGCGACAATCTTCGCCTTGCCATCTTCCGTGCCGAATTCGTTTTGGGGCACAATGACCGAGCCCTGACAGCGATCCAGCCGTTGCTGAATTCTCCCAGTGGTTACACCCAATTTCGGAATCCCACCAGCGCTCCCGATTTCAACCAAGCCATTACAGCTACGCAGGGCAACGACGTAACTGACGAGTTCGTTAATCTACCCATTCTCCTTCGCACCCGCGAAGAGAAAATCGTATTCTCCTTGGCCGTGGCCACCGTCTACGAAAAGACAGGCGATCCCACCAGCGCCATCAACTACCTTCGAATCGCTGCAACTCTCAACCAGGATCCATCTCGTCGCAACGAAATCGCAAAACGAATCGACGCCATCGAAGCGCGTCTCCGAATCGACGCAGAAGACGCGAATCGCCGCCCCGTAATCCAGCCCGGTCTCAGTCAAACCGTAGTGGTCCGTCCGCGTATCGCTTCTGAACTCGTCGTCGCAAAGCAGGTCCAGCCATGAACCCCTTCATCACCCCGATTCGCAAACGCATCACCCTGCTGATTCTCGCAGCCATCTCCACCGCCGCGCTCTACGCTGCCTTTCAAACTCTCATCCCTGCTCCAGCCGCTCTCTCCAGCTTTGTCCCGCAAGGCTCGCTCCTCGCAATCGAATCACCCGACTTCGGCGCACTCCTCAAGTCGTGGTCCACATCCTCCGAGCAGCGCACCTGGCTCACCAGCGACAACTACGCCGCCTTCTCCCGTTCCCGTCTCTTCGCCCGCCTCAACGAGGCCCAGGACCAATTCGCCACCTCTGCCGGTCTCCCGCCCGACATGCAGTTCCTCCAGCAGGTTGCAGGAACGCAATCGATCTTCGCCTGGTATGAGATCGGAAATCTTCAGTTCCTTTACATCACCCGTATGTCCCCCGGTGCCGCCGAACAAACGCCTCTCCTCCAACTCCGCAGCAAATTCCAACTTCGCAAATCTGGTGACGATTCCTTCTATGTCCGCACCCAGGGCGATCCCGAACGTACAGTAGCCTTCGCGGTCCGCGGCGACTACCTGCTCCTCGCAACCCGAGAAGATCTCCTCGCCAACGCCCTTCTCCTCATGCAGCACCCAGACGAAGCCTCGCTCCACAACGAGTCCTGGTACGCCTCAGTCATGGCCGCGAACGCAACCCATGCCTCTGACCATCCCGCTCTGCGTATGGCCCTAAACCTCACTCGTATCCTCCCCACGCCCTACTTCCGCAGCTATTGGATACAGCAGAACATCACCGAGTTGAAACATTACTCTGCGGCGCTCTCGGATCTCTACCTCACCAAACAGGACTTCCGCGAAGAGCGTGTTCTCCTGCCTGAACCAACAGGAGCCACGGTTCCCACCGCCGATCTTGCCCCCATCTTGCAGTATCTGCCCATCAACGCCGGAGTCTACCGCGCCACGGCGCATCCCACTACCGATCAAACTCTCGATGCTCTCAACGAGAAGCTCCTCGCCCGTAGCGCATCGTCCTTCCGCGATCAGCACCTCGCCCCTGTTTTCGACCTCAGCGTCCAAAACACCGGCAGCGCAACCGATCTCGAGACCCGTATCGACACCCCACCTATCCCTGTCCAACCCATCACCGCAGCTCTTGTCCCGATGCGCTCTCTGCTGGACGCCGCCCCTCTCGATGCTCTTCTCATCTACTCTTCGACGACCACGAATCAGCATGTCGCAGAGACACTCTTCCTCCCCATCCATACTGCCGTTATCCTTTCCGCGTCCACGCCCTTTGTGCCATCCGCAATCCAGTCAGCTCTCACTCAAGCCTTGAGCGCCCGCCTGACCGTGTCAACTGACTCTCTCAACTGGACGACTCGCCAGGAAGGAAGCGTGGCTTACTTCCAACTCTCCGGCCTTGAGACCCTCACCTTCAGTGTGCAAGGAAAGTTCTGCATCCTCGCTTCCGACCCCGAAACACTCCTGCAGATCCTGGGTAGCCCCCGCCAGAAAAGTCCGCAACCTCTCATTGCCACGACTGCAGCCGGTTTCAACCACACGGCGGAACGTCCCGGTTTCAACCGCCTCAGCTCTCTGCTCGACCGTACCAACACTCCCCCTCAATCCGATGCCAGCGTCCCCGCGTTCTTCTCCCGTAACATTGGCAGCCTCAGCCAAACCTTCCAGTCGCTTGACTCCGAAACATTCACTGAAACCGTCCATTCCCAACCCAACGCCGCCTATATCGTGAATCAGAAAGTCATCTACAAATGGAACCCCTGACCCGCAGCTTGAGCGCGATCTGCACCGCCCTCGCGCTGGTCCTGTTCGTCCCAATCGCCCACGCCCAAACGTCCACCTCAAACTCCCTCCTCGCGCAAGCTATCCAAAGCACGCTCTCTCGTCGTTGGCCGCCTTCGGACCATCTCTCATGGCTGGTCCTGGACACAGCGAGCGGTCAGGTTCTAGCCCAACAATGGCCCTCTCTGGACGATCCCATACCAGTCGGCTCCCTGACCAAGCCTTTCGTGGCCCTCGCCTACGCTCGAACCCACGACAGATTCCCTCATACTCTTTGCAAAGGCACTCAAGACCTCTGTTGGCTCCCCAAAGGTCACGGCACGCTCGACCTCGAGCACGCTCTCGCCCACTCCTGTAATGCCTACTTCCTCGCGCTCGCCCGGCAGGTCGAACCCGCCACCCTCCAAACCATCACACATCTCTATGACCTCCCGGCAGCTCCCCCAGACGCGACACCCGCCACCCTTATCGGCCTCGAGCCCGCGTGGCAGATCGCTCCAGTCACACTTGCCCGCGCTTACACTCGACTCGCCAATCAACCGGGTAACCAATCGATCCTCACCGGCATGCGCCTTGCCACGCAGCAAGGTACAGCCCGCGCACTCGGCGTCGAAGACGCACTGGCAAAAACCGGAACCGCTCCCTGTCTCCACCACTGTCTCGCCAGCGGAGACGGTCTCGTCCTCGCACTGACTCCCGCTGCCAACCCGCGTATCCTTCTCCTGGTTCGTCAACACGGAACGACAGGTGCCGCAACCGCCGTCATCGCTGCCCAGATGCTTCATGCCCTTAAGGCCCAGAATGCTGCCAGCCGCTAAACTCAGTCGCCGCCACTTCACTCGGACTCTGGCCGCCGCGTTAGCACTGCCACACCTTGCCAAGTCACAAACCCCACCCTACGGGCCCCCAATGCGCCGCCGCCCGCGTTTCAGCGTCTTCTCCCTCTTCCAACCACAACGTCTTACGTTTCAGTCGGAGGAGCCTCTTATCCTCCATCTCAACCAGACAGATGCGGCTACAGAATTCCACCGCATTCCACCCGCCACATTAATACAGATCCGCACCCTCTCTGGAAACCGCCTGGAGGTAGCTTCAGACGACCTCACGATCACAACCAACGCTATTCGCCTCGCCTCAACTTCGGGCGAAGACGCCGCCTTCACTCTCGCCGTCCCACCTCCCGCGCTCCACGGGACCATCCATCGGCAGTTCCAGGCAACGCTAGAAGTTCGATCAGCGCTTAACCAGCTTCAGGCCATTCTTACCATGGACACCGAAGCCGCCACGGCCTCAATCGTCCATGCCGAGAGCCCGCCTGAGGCTCCGCTGGCCTATCTTCAGGCCCAGGCCATCGTCTCTCGCTCGTTCCTGTTTGCAGCCGACACTGGTCATCACGGCTTCGATTTCTGTGACACCACCCACTGCCAGTTTCTTCGCGAGCAGACGCCTAAAGGTTCCCCCGCCTTCATTGCCACACGCGCAACCATGAATCTTCATCTCACCTTCGAAGATCGACCCTTTGCCGCCATGTATAGCCGTAGTTGTGGTGGCCGCACCCATACCCTTGCTGATCTTGGACTTCCCACCGCAAACTATCCTTACTATGCCGTAGATTGTCCGTTCTGCCTGGAGCACCCCGAACAGTGGCGACGCGAAATCGACAGCGTCCCCCGCTCGGAGCACGAACGCCTCACCTTCAATCGCATCCACGGCTGGTCCACGTTACCCTCTAACAATTTCATACAGGAGGGTACGTCCCAACATGGCCGAGGCATCGGCCATGGCATCGGTCTCTGCCAGCTCGGAGCCGCCGCCCTGGCCGCCCGCAGTCACACTACCGATCCGATTCTCGCCCACTTCTACCCCAACACAACGATTCGCCAACTCGAGGGATAACGAGTCGGTCCCTGAAATCGTGAGTATCGCGAATGCCCGAAGTGTTTTTCTCTCGATTTAATTAGGTGAGGATTTGGCCTATTCACAGCTATCCTCATCGTATGACTCAAGTAGATGTCAGCCTCACGGACTATGGTCTGGCGGCTGAATGTGTGTGCTTCACATACCTGTTTGCACGGCTGCGGACGACTGCCTCCTCGCTTCCGTTCACGTTCATGGCGTTCTTCTCCTCCATCGCGCTAGCAGCAGCGGCGGGTGGAACCGTTCATGGCTTTTTCTTGGACGAGAGATCGCTTGGGTATCGGATTTTATGGCCTTTCACTCTGATCGTCATGGGAATTACCGCTCTATCGGGAGTGCATATCGGTACAGCTCTACAGTTCTCCCCTTCGAAGGCCGTCTATATCAACCGAGCTGCGCTGGCGGTGTTCATGGCATACGTCTCTGTGGTTCTCTTCATCCGGAGGGATTTTCTCATCGCGATCCTTGATTATCTTCCACCCTTGATCTTCATTGGAGGAGCGTTCCTGCTTGCTCACCGCAGGCAGAAGAAGCCAGCGTTCCTGATAGGATTTCTGGGCGTCTGCATGATGCTTTTTGCCGCTGCAGCGCAACAGGCAAAACTTGGGATTCATCCTCGGTACTTCGATCACAACGCGCTTTACCATGTTCTCCAGGCGGTCGCATTGTTCATGGTTTTCCTTGCAGCACTAGAAAGTAGCAAGTCAGGGAGTTTATCAATTGATTGATCGCCGGGAGTTCCTTGCCGGATCGGCAGCCTTCTATCTGAGTTCTCAGTTCGCCCACGCTGCTGCAGACGATTCGCTGATAGTCAACGACATCCACTCGCAACTTAACCGCACGCGTGTTAACCGCATTCTCAGACCCAAGAGCGTCAAAGAGCTCCAGGCAGCGGTGCTCATGGCCAAACGCGAAAAGAAGCCCTTGTCAATCGCAGGCGGTCGCCATGCCATGGGAGGTCAGCAGTTTGGCACCGACACGATCCTGGTTGACATGACTGCGCTCAATCAGATCGTCAGCTTCGATCAACAGCATGGTTTGATCGAAGTGCAGGCTGGAGCGTTCTGGCCCGAGTTTACGATTGCTTATCTCCAGCGCCAGCAAGGTGCGTCCCAGCAATGGGGGTTCGCCCAGAAACAGACTGGCGCTGACAATATCAGTATTGGTGGGACATTAGCGGCAAATGCTCACGGACGCGGCCTTTCCATGCAGCCGTTCGTCAGCAACATCGATTCGTTCACGTTGGTTGATGCCGAAGGCAAACTCGTTCCATGCAGCCGCCAACAAAATCCGGAGCTTTTCCGGCTCGCCGTTGGCGGTTATGGTTTGTTCGGCGTCGTCTCTTCGGTGACCCTCCGTCTGGTTCCCAGGCAGAAGATCGAGCGCGTCGTAGAGGTGCGGGAAGTGGACGGCCTGATGGATGCGTTCGCGGAGCGCATCCGCAGAGGGTTTCTCTATGGCGATTTCCAGTTTGCCATCGACCCGGCCTCGGACGACTTCCTGCATAAGGGAGTCTTCTCCTGTTATCGCCCCGTCGATCCGACAACCCCGATGCCGACGGAGGAGAAGAGTCTCTCCGATGAGAGCTGGAGAACCCTGCTCTATCTCGCACACGACGACAAGAAACAGGCATTTCGCCGGTACGCCGACTACTACCTATCGACGAATGGCCAGCTCTACTGGTCAGACACCCATCAGATGAGCATTTATCCCGAGAACTACCATCGAGAAATAGACCAGAAGGAACACGCCAAGAACCCGGCCACCGAGATCATCACAGAGATCAACGTGCCGCGTGAGGCTCTGGCTTCGTTCCTGGCCGAAGTTCGGGACGACTTTCGCAAGAACAACGTGGAACTGATCTACGGCACGATCCGGCTGATTGAGAAGGAAAACGAAAGCTTTCTGCCTTGGGCAAAACAATCGTATGCATGCACGATCTTTAACCTCCACACGGTCCACACCGCTGAAGGAATACAGCATTCCGCAGAGGCGTTTCGCAGGCTCATCGATATGGCGGCAAAGCGGAATGGCACCTACTACTTGACCTATCATCGGTTCGCTCGTCGCGAACAGATCTTGGCCTGCTATCCCAACTTCGCTGAATTTCTGAATCTCAAGAAAAAGTACGATCCAGCCGGTCGTTTCCAAAGCGACTGGTATCGGCACTATCAAGCCATGTTTGGGGAAGCGGTGTGACCAAAGCTCTCTTGACCGATCACGCTCAAGCCCACACCGCTCTGCACCGTCGCTATTTCTGGGTTCTCCTTACCCTATTGGTTCTGTTCTGCCTCCGTGTTCTCGGTCAGGTCCTGGTGGCGTTTTTCCATGTCTCGTTCCTGCCACCAATGGACGAGTGGTTTTCAGGTCTTCTCCCCTACCCGGAGCTGCTGACCGCCCAGATACTGATCATCGTCCTTTACGGAAAAGTCTGTCTCGACTTCGCCCGTGGACACGGTTACTTCGCAAATCCACGAAGGAGATTGGGGACAGGTCTCCTGATATTTGGGTCTCTCTATCTCGGCGTAATGATCCTTCGTTACGTCATGCGCATGAGCTTGTATCCCCATGAGCGTTGGACAGGCGGATGTATCCCCATCTTCTTTCATTGGGTACTGTCCTCCTTCATTCTGGTGCTGGGAAGCTATCACTGGCGCACGACTTCGCAACCAGCTAAACCGAGCATCGGGAAGCGAATACTTCGTGGAGCTGGTGCCGCCGCTGCCCTGCTTTGCGTCTCCGTGTGGGCGATCTACCAGATGATCCCATCCCTTCTGGCACACCAGCTTGGATTCCGCCGGTCTCAATTCGCAGTCCGCCTACAGAAACAAGCAACGATGCTTACCTCCGATGGCGTTCCTCTCGTCGCCGAAATCTATCATCCTCAGCACACGACACATACTCCCACGATCCTGGTACGCATACCGCTGACCAAAGACCTCAAGAACTCCCTTTTCGCCAGCATGATAGGGAAGATGTGGGCGGAGCGTGGCTATACGGCAGTCATTCAAGGAACGCGCGGCAGATTTGGTTCGGGCGGCACTTTCTATCCCTTGCGAGACGACCGTAAAGACGGGATAGAAACCCTTCAATGGATCGCGAAACAGCCTTGGTACGACGGCCACATCCTTACGTGGGGAGGATCCGCCTTCGGCCACACGCAATGGGCCATCGCAGACCAGGCCGCTCCAGGGCCTTCAGCCCTAATCGTCTACTTCGCGAGCACCAACTTCCACGATATGTTCTACCCCGGCGGCGCATTCTCCCTCGATAGTGCCCTGAGCTGGGCGGTGCGAAGCCATGGCACTAAGGACCAGACCGACTGGCCTTCAGCGGATATGGTGAAGCAGGCAGCTAATGGATCCCCACTACTTGATGCAGACCGACGAGCTACAGGTACAGATGTCCCATTCTTCAAGGACTGGGTTGAACATCCGGACCAAGACGCTTTTTGGGCGGATATCGATGGTAAAGATCGGCTCCAGTCGCTCAAAGCGCCGGTCCTGCTCATGGCGGGCTGGTATGATCCCTTTCTGCCGACTCAGCTAAATGACTTTATGCGCATTCGGCAATCAAGTGAGCCCGGCGCAGCTGATCGCAGCCGCTTGATCATCGGGCCATGGACTCACGCGAGTGAAGTCACATTCCCTGACGGAACCAAAGCAGAAAACTTCAGACGGCAGAGCCTGGCTGTTAGTCTGCCATGGTTCGATGAGAACTCAGGGCTGGCGGCATCGCGGCCAGCAGCCAGTTCCCCGGTCAGACTCTTCGTGATGGGCAAGAACGAATGGCGAGCCGAGCAGGAATGGCCGCTGGCCAGAACCCAATACACACCATATTTCTTGAGCAGTGGAAGGGCGGCGAACAGCATTGCTGGAGGCGGAACCCTTAACGCTGTTACACCAAACGCAGACGAACCTGCCGATTCCTACACCTACGATCCCCTGCACCCTGTCCCTACGGCTGGCGGGGCCATGATCGGCGGAGCCGCAGGAATCGCGCTGCAAAATGGCATTGAGAGCCGAAACGATGTGCTGGTGTACACAACGCCGTCCTTGAATCAGGATATCGAAGTGACAGGGCCCATATCGCTGATCCTGTACGTCTCAACATCTGCGCCCAATACAGACTTCACCGCTAAACTGGTGGATGTTCACCAGGACGGCTCCGCCTTCAATATCTCTGAAGGCATCCTGCGACGCTCCTACGAGGTTCAGCGCCCCTTTTCCGAGAAAATACATGAAATTCATATCGAGCTTTGGCCTACCAGTATGGTGTTCTTCAAGGGACACCGAATCAGGCTGGAAGTATCCAGCAGCAACTTCCCGCGCTTTGATCGCAATCCAAACACCGGGAAAGCGATCGCATCCGATAGGGACGTTGTCTCCGCGAAACAAATGGTGATGCATGGTCTGGAGTACCCTTCTCGTCTCATCTTGCCGATCATCCCGACACGCTAAGTTGAGGCTCCAATCGCCACCGACCATTCGCAAACTGAACATTGTCGGGTCCGAAGGTTCGATTGGACTGCGAGATTTGCCTCCGAGGAACAAGGCCGTATTGTGGCTAATCGGGGTACGCTGTATAGGTAAGTTCTAGCGACGAAGAGAGGGAAGCGGTGAGCGAAGAGGAAATGAAGGCAGAGTTGGAGCGCCTGCGGGCAGAGAATGCCCAACTCAAGAACAAGGACAAGGGCGGTCTCAGTTTGAAAGTGAGCGAGAAAGGCGCGGTCTCTTTGTATGGTATGGGCCGATTTCCGGTGACGCTGTACAAGGAGCAGTGGCTCCGCATCCTTGCCAGTGCGCCCGACATTGAGGCGTTCATACGCGAGAACGACTCCAAGCTAAAGACGAAGGAGTAGGTAAGGGGAGTGCTCGGTCAGTGCTGCGCTCATCCATGCCCAACGCTCGCAAACGCACTGCCGGACCTGAACCCCCTCCGATTGCTTACACCGGCGACAGGGTGACGCTGGGAAGTGGAGAGCTGCAGCGATCAGCTGCGATCTAGGCCGTTTTCAACGTCGGATACATAGAGGACCACATTACTTCCGCGAAGCCGACATACGAGGACTAATTCGTCGAGTGTCTTAGGTTGCCGATAACGGGAGTGCATCCACGAGAATCCATTTCCGCGTGATGGCTGTCGAATTAGCCACACACCCGATATAGATCGGGAATCGCCTGCTCAACGATCTGAATGATGACGTAGGATTTATCCCCTCAACGCAAAACCTCCTGCGCAAAACCAGTCGCTTGATGCCATCGCGGAGTACGCGGCTGCTTGCCAAGTGTTTTGTCTTGTTTCTCTGTGACTGGCGGAAACGGAGGTTAAGTATTCTCGTACGCCTTGTGGGCCCGCCCTCGCGTGCGGTCCAGCCAGCAAAGTGCGAATATTGGAGACCTCCTCGGCGGCCAATGACGCATAGAGCGAACGTAGGCGATAAATCTTGAAGTGATTTCTCACTCGCATCGCTAATGTTGGAGACCAGATCGCCGGGGGGACCACCGAATAGAGGACTGCTGCAGGTGCGACTTCTATCACGCGAGCATGGAGCCAAATGTCGCCCTCAACATTGTCAAAATATGGATGCAGAGTTTCCTCTGCAGCCGTTGCTGGTAAGGCGTTTGACTTGTTCTTGTTGCAATCCTGACAAGCCGGAACCAGATTGATCGGTGTTAATGCTAGATCTGGGTAATGGGCTTTGGGCAGATGATGATCCAAGGTATAGACAACGCCCCTTCCGCAGAGGGGGCAGCGCCCGTTGGGAGCTGCCATTCTAATTTCATCGTAGATCGCTCTTCCAGGTGCTTTAGGGTCTGCCATCTTGCGGGTGTAGAGCCACCCCATCTGCTTCACCGTTCGAGTCCCCACCATTGTGGTTGCTGGAAACTGATACAAGGAATTGTTTTGGGCAGCGACCCTGAATTGATCTTCTGCCGCCAGCAATAGTGGCGCCGCATCTTCATATGCCGCCTTGTCGGCAGGATCGGCAATATTGCTTATACAGGTTGTTAGCACAGATCCAACGAGGCGCGGGGGCGAAGCTAGAGGCCACATCAGATTTCGCCCTCATCTCGCGCTGCGAGCAGCCCCATCACGATGGCTCTCGCCTCTCCGCCTAGCTCCCCGTTGAATCGGGTCAAAATCTGCTCGTAGGTTTCTGTTCCTGTGGCGCTCTCAGCGAGCAGTCTATGAAAACCAGAGTCCGTCACCTCAAGCCCGAATACCTCGCGTGTCAGAATGCCGACGTTTTCTCCGAATGTCTCGATCTCCGGTCTCTCTGCGACTGAGATCGACCCGCTTCTGCGAAGTTTCCAGACACAGCTTCTGGGAACTTCTTGGAGGATGACCGGCGAGTGCGTGGCGATGATTGCCACACCGTTACGGTTGATCAGCAGATCGGAAAGAGCTCGTATGAATGCCGAAAGGAGTGGCGGATGTAAGTGGGCTTCGGGCTCGTCCAGCAAAACCAGAGTTCGCTCAGCGACCGTTTCGACCAAGCGGGTAATTGTGAGCAGAACGATTTTGTGTCCGGAGCTGAGACGAGAGAAGATATCGTTGGTCGATGAACCGGCTTCTAAGTCACTTTCTTCATCCGATGGAGCCAGAGACGCGACCTGAGCGTCTTTGAAGATGGGATCGGACTCAAGCATCTTCAGTGCCCTGAGCCATCGACCGGCTCGGGCTCCTTGTCTGCAAATCTTCGCGCTCTCCGTAAACTCGCGTGACAACATCTGAGGAGATTTCGGCGCTAACGGTCTATCTTCGCCAGGTTTCGAAACCCGTTTGAGACCAATGTAGGAATATTCCACCCCAGCCTTTCGGCTCTGGCTCGCTGAAATGGGTTCGAATGGATCGAATGCGCTGAAGGTCACCGATACGAAGTTGGCAAACAGTCCTGTTCCGGGCTCTTCGTCCGGGAAAGCAAACCGACCGTGATCGCTTTCATCATCTTGCAGGCGGACCAACGCTTTCGACATTGCATTGAGCAGATGAGTCTTTCCAACTCCATTTCGCCCAATGATGACATGGATGTTCGTCGGAGGCTGTGAGTCCGGTTGTACATCGAACGAGAATGAGGCGCTGGGCCTTTTTGACCTTCCAAAGGCAGCGGCGCTATATGAAAAATGGTACTGGGAAAGCCGGACACCGCCGAGCGCAATTCGACGGAACTGATCTCGCACGCTACCCTTTGCGACACTTCGAAGAAGTGAAACAGTGGTGACACTCTCTTTGAGGGCGGCGTCGAACCGCTCCGATTCGCCGTATGAAAGGTCGCGGAGGGCGCTTAGGATCTCGTCCTTCAAATCTGGAACAAGTTCGTTTAGATGATCGTAATAAGAGTCATCCTGACCTAACGAAAAGAAGCGATCATCCAGCGATTCAAAATCACTTTCCAGTGCGGGACGCCTCTGATTCGTCGGCATGCCAAATTGACCGATTTTGACGCTGCCAATATGATGCCTTATGCCGCCAGAGTCAAATACGTAGACGGTGTACATAGTGCTGAACTGGAACCAGTCGTCCCATTGATCCTCCACGAGGAGAACACGGGGAAGTTGATCCCCAAGACCGGCCCCCGACATCGACGCAACTTTGAAATCCATCCTGAGAATTCTCTGCCTTCTTAGAAGGATATCTCATGTATTTTTACTCTAAGGTTGAAACAGACCCCGACAGATTGGTTCCCGATCCAGTTCCCCAAGAAAAACCAGGGAATGCTGGGCCAGGTGCGTGGGATATGGCAATGCGGAAGTGACGGGACGATAGGTAGGGCGACTCGCCCCAGTTGGGGAACCGGTCGTCCAAAAAATTCCCGCTTACAGAGACGCTGTATCCAATTGGCTCAAAGAGCCGCCGCACCAAATCAGCCCCTCCACGCGAGGCCACTACTGGTAGATTGGCGCTCAGAGGGAGTGGTGAATCTGCCAAGGCTTGACGCTCTTTGCTCCGGCCACTGAGAGCGGTCGAGAAGAGTCGCGCCAGGGCGACGCTCAGAAACGAATTGGCTGCATAGGGTCGATCGCTGACGTATTGCTGTAACTGCCCTCCCTCCCCTGTCGGACCTCGGCGTCCACGGACAAGGGCGATCGGATCAACCTCCAACATGACGGCGGCAGTACATCGTTCGGCTGCAGCCTCCGGATAAAAGACGTGTACCTTGCCAAATGGTAGTTCCTCCGTCTGTAGTCGCGCCGGGTTCTTGTGCAACAAGTATCCCAGGTCCGTTGCCGGACTGTGAGTCGTAGATATTGTCAGTAGCATTCGAAATCAGTTTACGTGATACCGACGCGGCAATCAGCGAGAGGGAGGCCACATCTGTTCGTTGGCCGTCCTCTCGCTGAACGTCCCCCTGTTGTGGAGAGTCAACCGGCCTACGATTGCGTGCCATCCCGGTACGGACTTCGCGCCGAGGACTTCTCCGCGCGGGTCACCCATGCTATCGCATCGGATTCATCCGCAACACCACCGGGGCGCGGTCGATACCACCCAGATGTCCCATGAGGGCAGCATTGACGAACACAACGTCGTCCTTTTCCAACGTTCCGTAGCCACCGTGCACGTGGCCGAATGAGTGTAACCGTAGTGACCTCAGCTCCCTTACCCGCGTCAGCAGCTCCGGATCGCCCATTCGCTCGGGCTGGCCAGGTGACAGATCCAGTATCCCGAACGGAGGCCCGTGCGTGATCAGAATGTTCGTATCGGCGGGAACTTTGGCCCAGTGCCTAGCCCGATCTGCCGGTGACGACTTGCCGAACGCACCACCGTATAACGGGGTCATAGGTGAGCCGTAGATCTTGAGCCCCGCGATAGTGACCGCTTCGTCGATGAGTACGCTCGCGTTCGAGATCATGGACCGGCGATGCGGGTCCGCCTCCAGAAAGAACTCATGATTCCCCGGCACGACCAACTTCCAGCGATGCGGCAGCTCGCCGAGCCAATTGTCAAAGTCCTCGATTGCAGCCATGCTCTTAGAGAACATCGTGAGGTCGCCCGTAAAAATCAACAGATCCCCCGCAGGTACATCGATTTCGCGATGCAGCTCGTGGGTATCGCCCAAAATCACCAGGTCCATTGATATTCTCCATGTCCGGCTCTGTTTTGGTTTGGAACCAATGTTTGTCTAGGCAATAGCCGCCGTGCGGGTGAACCGATCAGCTACGCCCGAACAAGTACAGATGGTTGCACGCTTTGGTGAAAGCGGCGTCCTTTAGCGCAATTGTGCGTGTCGGTTTCGGGAATGAAGTCGTCCTCACTCTCGATAGGAGAGTTGCAGAGCAGGCACCAGCCAACCTTGGGTTTGTCGTATGTCAGATAGGCTTCGATTATCTCCATCAGGTTCGGCGGCACCTGTAGCGGAACCCAGTCCTTATCGGGGTGTTCGTGGGTGCGGTGACGGGCTGAGCAACGGACAGGCCTCGGATACTTACGATCGGGCACGAGTGACTTTACCTCTAGTGGATTGGCGCGGTGCGCGGCTGGTTGGCGGTCGTGAAACTTTAGTGACGTGAGGCCTCGACAACAACTGCCGATGCTCGGCACGGCAAACACACTTGGAGTCAGCACAATTAGACACGTTCCTTTTGGAGGTAAACAGGCACTTCGGCGCGATCTAGGTTGCGATCAACTGTGCGGGCGATCCTAAACAGCATAATCAAAATTCATGTTTTGCCAAGATAAACCTTCCTGTCCAGCGCAACGCCAACAGCGTGGTCCGGACCAAGCCGGAGACTAAGCCCGAAGCCGATCCAGATATAGCAGGATCGTTTCCGTCGTTAGGTCATCGGTCTCTTTTGCCATCAGGTCCCGCGCCTGACTGGGGCTGACATCGAGGACCTCGCACAGCGTCCAGGTGTCGAGGTTCATCGCCTCCGTCAGGTCGAAGAGGACGTTGAAGGCACCGGTGCGCAGCTCGCTCAACGCCATACTGGTCCCGCTGATGAGCTCATGAATCTTCGCCGACTGTTCCGCCAGCAGGGCCTTTTCCGAATCGGTGAGACCATTGACGGCCTTGGGGAACGAGATCAGGGTCGGTTTCCTCTCATCAGCGGATGGCACGTTCGATGGCCTCCTGCTTGGAAGATAGGTTCGTTAGGAATCGGGTCAATGACTCCTTCGTCGATTCCGACTCCGGGTACAACTTGTGGTAATCGCTAGCCGTGTCGGTCCAGCTGATGAAGATCATGTTCTCGTAGTAGGTGTTCGGAATCGTCTTCGATAGGTACTCGCGGGCCAGTTGCTGCTGCTCCCCTGTCGCCTCCCGGACGAGAACGAAGTATGGTGTGCCTTGGTAGGTGAAGTAAGCGAAGACCTGCTTCGACGGGTTCGCTTCCCCGGATTTGATGTTCATCTTGGGTCTAATCCTTTCATGCTCGCCTAGAATCTACGCACCAGAGACCCGTAATGTGGAGATTCTGCCGGGAGAAACGTTCAGCACGCGATGACTTGTCTTTCCGGCCTGCGTCAGCAGCGCTGGCTCCTGTCGTCTGTCGTCGTAATCAATCTCTCCTGAAAGTCCATATCTGCGATCTAAGGTCCGTAGGTTCAATGCATGATCGCTTATGGTTATGAACTCAACCTCGGTTTTGTGCTTCCCCTCGACGAACTCAGGAAAGTGCTCGCGAGGATCAGCGACGACCGCCATCAATGGGTTGCAGCCCCGATTCCTTATATCGTTCCTGCGAACGACGGAGAGCCGCGCCGCTACGTCGCAATCGGATACTCGAATCCGGATCCGTATCCAAATCCGAACTATCTCGCGTTCCTGTTTCCGATGTTCACTCATGGCATCGCTCCGAGCTACGCTGGCCGGGAGGATAACCTTCTGGTGTGTCTCCACCCCAACTGCGGGACCTCGCTTTCGCGGGGCCTGTACGTGGAGGACAGAAAGATAAAGTACGACATGTTGGAGGATTGGAACCGCTGCTGGCGTCCGCTCAAGGCTGCTTGCGTGAGAGGGCACTGCGATCGGAGTTGACCGGATGCGCTTCCACTGCATCACCCTAGCTAAGATGGTTGACCAACACCTATGCCCAAAACAAACGTGGATCTGTTGACCAAGATTGAAATAATCTGTTCCATTCCCGATGTTAGCGGCCCTGCAAGAAGGACCGCGATCCTCCTGCTCTCGGCCATGGACCTTACGGCTGACCCGCTTGGCCAGGCTATTAACGAGATGAACGAAAGATCTGAGCAAGTAGGATCCCTGCTCTTTTCGGATGTCTCCACGATTATCGGCATCCTTTCGAAGGCCGATGCCCGCAAGGTCAGCCCGCTCGCGGTTGACATTCTCGTTTGTCTCAACAAAGCCTTCAACCCTCTCGATATGGATGCCGCGAGAGAAGAACTCGAAGACCTTCCGCTCGCTTGCCTGGACGACGAGACAACCGCACCGGAACTGCCAGCAACAATCGACGTCCTCCGCAGTAGCGAGGACCGTCTCATATCCGCCTCAGTATTAGCAGCAGTGCTTCGCGAACTCGTCGCCGTCCTCGTTGAAGCCAGCTCCTCTCCCAGCTCCCCGCCTATGAAAGAAGCTGTCGAGCAATACAGGCACTTGCTCTCAACCCAGATCGTGATCCATATGGAGGACGTGGAGTTGGACAAAAAAAATGATAAGCATGACGAGGAGTAATCCACTGCGGTCATTTGCGGCCGCTTCACAACGCTGGTCACTGCCGATAGTCCCAAAGGTCATCTATGAGACCGTCCGCGCATATCAGTCCGGCGATCATGCCGCCCTGGAAAGTCACCATCGGACTTGGAGTGAGCGGCTGTACTTCACTAATGCAGCTCAGTACGCGAAGGTTTCGGGTTCATCAAGGCACCCGATGCCGTGCCCCAACAATGGAGCGGCAAATGACGGTGGGATACTTGAAATCCAGAGTCGCGGCCATATTACCGGCAAACCGGTGCCAACAAACGTTCGGAGTCATGGACTGTCGATGCTATCAAGCATCGGTAAGAATGGAACACGAATTGTGAAGAAGAAAGATATCATCGGGGCGGCGCTGAAAGACCTGCTAGCACGGGAAGAAAGTCTGGCCGCTGAGTCGGTCGACGTCCGGGCTTACAAACGGCAGGTCATCGCCACAGTCGAAAAGAAGCTGGCTGACATCCAACCGAATCTCGATATTCCCACCTGCGATGATTTCGCTCATTTCGGAGTGGAGTGCTGCCGGTCTGCCATATCGATTATCCTGAGCGGGAGTTAGACCTCATAAAGATCGAGTCCGGAGGACGAGCATGGCTGTGTTGCACACTGGATCGCGCTCTCAATCCGTCCAAGCATGCGGCCATGGAACAGAGTCCCGAGTGGCGGGAGCTCGAGCGCATGCTCTTCGGAGAAGGCCAAGGCTGACACGAATGACCCCATTTTTCCGAAGCCGAGTTCAGCAGTCACCCATCCTATCTGACCGGCACGTACTAGTACGGCGTCTCGCGGGAGATGCCGAATTCGAGGGCGAGTGTTGCTTTCTTCTCCCCGGCGGCGACACGAGCCCTGAGATTCTTCACTCCTTTTGGGGTCAGAGACGGCTTCCGGCCCGGATAGTGGTCCCGATCAGGCTCCACCCCTAGCCTCTCGCACCATTTCAACCAGAACCTCGCGGGCCTCCTGCGGCGTAACAACCTCGCGGGGGAAGTTAATGCGAGTGCCCTTGACTCCCTCAGCAGTCTTCAATCGCAGGAAGAACCCCAACCGATCTACTGAGGTCATCGTCGCCTCGGTCGCTTCAAGCTTCGAATGAGTCCGTGCCAAGAGGATCATCGCAGCCATATGGTCTGCGTTCATATGGCCAATGATGCTGGGTCCCGACGTGGCCAACGGGTCCGGTGAAGCCCGCTCGTAGTCGTCTGCCGAGACCCACCCCATCACACCGAATCCTCCGACGAAGTAAATGTCGATTGGCTGCAACCGGAAGAGGCTGAAGTCGGCAAAGTCGACCCAGGACCGGCTGTTCTCATGTCGGGCAAGATACTGCTCCCTGGCGGAAGCAACCTCGCCCGCCGGTACCGGCTCGGCATGGCCGACCAACGTAGTCCGAGCGGCACCTAGGGGATCACCGTCGGCATTGGACTGCGCGACGAAGAGGCTTGCTTGCGGGGCCGCCCTTAAGTTCTGGGTGTGCATGGCCATATTGCTGATGAGGAAGAGGGGTCGGCCCTCAGAATCCAAGGCATACGGCATCAGCGACCCGAAAGGAAACCCTGGGTGCTTGCGCGAAAGTGTCGAGAGGGTCGCAACGGTAATCAGCGAGACGAGTGTCCGAACCCGCTCAGCGTGGCTCGGCTCAGGTAGCTGAGGTAGCGCGGCACCAGTATACGCATGCTGGCGAGGCGCAGTAGCGCCGACTGATGACATAGGACCTCCTGTTGAACGCTTCACTATCGTAGCCCCTTCTGGGGCACCTCCGAGTGATCTCCTGATTACAACGGCGTGGGTAGTTCTCCCCGCGTGCCTGACGCCGCGCAGAGGGCTAGTTTCGGAATGTTTTGACCACGTTCAAAATATGTCTTGACTTCCGGGGTATCCACGCCCATGATTTGAACATGGTCAAAAATGATCCAGCCACCGACAAAGGCGAACAAACACGAAAGCAGATCTTCGAATGCGCCCTCGAACTATTTCGCGAGAAGGGTTTCGATTCCACGACAATGCAACAGATTGCGGCCCGTGCTGAAGTCGTGAAGAGCGCGGCATACTATTACTTTCCGAGCAAAGAGGCGATCATTCAGGCGTACTACGAGACGGTGCAGGCTGAGCAAGAGCGTATCTGCGGCGAGGCGTTCGCCCAAAGCGGGAACCTGAAGACTCGTCTGAAGACGGCAATGCACTCGAAGTTCGACTTGGCGAAAGACGACCGCAAACTGCTCGGAGTTGTCTTCCGCTACACGGGTGAGCCGGAACATCCGCTCTCCTGTCTCGGGCGCGGAACGGCGGATATCCGTCGGCGCAGTACACACGTTTTCAGAGACGCCATTGCTGAGGAGAAGCTGCCCAAGGACTTACAGGAACTGCTGCCGATTGCTTTGTGGGCGCTTCAAATGGGTCTTCTGGTTATGTTTCTTTACGATTCGTCCGAGCACCAGCACCGAACACGGCGCATGGCTGATGGAGCTCTGGACCTGACTCTCAAATTGCTTGGGCTTGCCAAACTGGCAATCCTGAAGCCTGTTCGAACCAAGATTCTCGCGTTGTTGCGCGAGGCCGAACTCCTGCCCGAAAACTGAATGGAGATGCGATGACTGAGATGGATGAACAACCCCGGAAGATCGAGCCTGCACAGTGGGGAGTCATAGGGCTTGTGGTTGCGTTAACCGTAGGAGCGCTGCTCTACAGGTTCCTCATGCACGAGCAGCTTGGTCATAGTGCAGCGATGTTCCTCGGGCTACCGGCTGTGCTTGCAATCCTGCTTGCCCTCATGCCCAAAGCACAGAGTGTAACGGGTGGGATAGTCAAGGGCATCACGCTGGCACTCTTGATTGTGGCTCCGTTGTTGGGGGAGGGGTACCTTTGCATCCTGATCGCGTCGCCGCTTTTTTACCTAGTCGGGATCCTGATCGGACTCGCTGTGGATTGGCAGCGTAAAAGACGAAGCGCGACGCTTTGTTGTGTGGCCGTGCTCCTGCTACCGATGAGCTTGGAAGGCGTCATCCCACAACTGTCATTCAATCGATCCCAGTCGGTTGAGGTTACAGGCGTGGTTTCGGCATCTGAGGATGCGGTCGAGCATGCACTCTCACAGAGTCCCAACCTGAAGCGAACGCTACCGGCCTTCCTTCGCATCGGTTTCCCAAGACCACTCGCAGCCTGGGGAAAGGGACTTGAAGTCGGTGATACTCGAACCCTTCATTTCTCAGGTGCGGAGGGAGATCCGCCCGGAGACCTCGTCGTGCGAGTGGTGGAACGGCGTATCGGCTACGTCCGCGTCGACACCATCAGCGACAGCAGTAAGCTGACGCAATGGATTCGTTGGACCAGCTCGGAAGTAGAGTGGAAGCCGCTGGACAAAGGCCACACGATCGTGACTTGGCGCATCCATTTTCATAGAGAACTCGATCCAACCTGGTACTTCACTCCGTGGGAGCGAATGGCAGTCAGGCACGCGGCCGCCTACATGATCGTTGCGAATGCCACACCGGTAGAGGGGAACTAGATGGATCGCGCGGACTGGGAGCGGGCAGTTGCAATTTACCTTCCTCTCGTTGCTGCGATCATCGCAAGATTACTCAACGGTCGGCGGCCAAGACAGTTCGCCGCTTGCTTGCTGAGTCTCTTGTGGACCGCACCTTCGTTACTCGTCCTTCAACGATGGAACGAATCCGCAGGCTGGTGGAGCTTCGCGCCGAGTGGCGGACCTGGACTTCGGGGCATGCCGTTGGAGCTTTTCGTCGGATGGGTAATTTTTTGGGGACTTGTTCCTCAACTGGCATTGCCCCGATTTGGCATTTTCTGGAGTGCTGTCGTGATGGTTGCCTTGGACTGGATCCTGATGCCGACATCGACTTCGGCGATCTATCTTAAATCCAATTGGCTGGTGGGAGAGGCGACGGGCGTCGTGATGGTTCTTGTCCCGGCGTTGTGCATTGCACAGTGGACGCGAGAAGGCACAAACCTTCGAGGTCGGGCCGCACTTCAGATCTCCACGTCCGGATTGTTGTTCTTGTTTCTTGTGCCGGAAATTATCTTCGCGCTGCGACCCGGAGTTGGCTGGGCCCCAATGCTCGGTCTGCCAAGCTGGGTTCGGCAGGTTGGCCTTCAGATCGTCTTGCTGCTCGCATTGCCAGGGATCGCTGCGGTGGTGGAGTTCGCAGAGCGCGGAAGCGGAACGCCCATTCCGTACGACCCGCCGCTACGGCTGGTGACAAGCGGCATCTACCGGTATTGCGCGAACCCTATGCAGCTATCCTGTGGTTTGGTCATGGTCGCCTGGGCTGGCCTCCTCAGAAATGGCTGGATGCTCATGGCGGCATTTGTATCGGTCGTCTACAGTGCTGGGATTGCCGAGTGGGACGAGGGAGAAGACTTGGCACGTCGGTTCGGGGGTGAATGGGTTCGCTACCGGTCTGAAGTAGGCAACTGGTGGCCTAGATGGAGGCCATACCATAGGGGACCGCCAGCTCTCATCTACATTGCCCGAAGTTGCGGCCCCTGCAGTGAGGTTCGGGCTTGGCTCGAAGCAAGAACGCCGGTGGGATTACAAATCGTGGATGCAGAAACGTTGCAAGCAAAGTCGATTCGTCGAATGCGTTACGACCCAGGCGACGGAAGCGAGACTGTCGAGGGAGTACGGGCGATGGGCAGAACACTTGAACATTTACACCTTGGCTGGGCCATCTGCGGCGCAACGTTGCGGCTTCCCGTCCTTTGGATATTTATCCAGTTGTTGATAGATGCCAGCGGATTAGGCCCGCGCGAGATCACGATGGAACCAGAATTGTGCGCGTTACGAGGAGCTCAGTCCCCGAATTCTGCAGCAACCCCGTTGTTTCCCCCAGACGCAAACCTATGCAGATCGCACTTCTCTTCTACCAACGAGTGCTCCGCTCCGAAGCGCTGAGGTCTGGACCATGATTCGACTCGAAGAGACCACAATCATTGATGCACCAATCGAACGATGCTTCGATCTCTCCCGGAGTGTAGAAGTTCATTTGGTCTCAAACGTACATTCCGGCGAACAGGCGCTTGCGGTTGGTGGCATAACCTCAGGCCTGGTTGGTTTCTCACAGCAGGTCACCTGGCGAGCCAAACACTTTGGCGTCTGGCAAAACCTCACCAGCAAGACCACCGCTCTGGAGTCGCCGTCCTATTTTCAGGTCACGATGGTTCAGGGCATCTTCCGTTCTATGCAAGCTGAACACCTGTTTCGAAGCCTACCCTCCGGCGCGACCGAGATGAAAGACCTCTTCGTGATTGCCGCTCCCCTCCCACTCCTCGGGCCGCTAGCTGAAACTCTCTTCCTGCGGCACTACATGCAAGCGCTTTTGAGGGAACGCAACGCAGTCATCAAGCGAATCGCCGAGTCCTCGGACTGGCAACGCTACCTGCTCCCTACCTCAGAGCAGCAAAAGGCAGCGGAGCAATGAAAATTGTTATTCCGGGTGGCACAGGACAGGTTGGGCAGATCCTCGCACGTCACTTTCACCGAAAGGGACATGCTGTCACCGTTTTCAGCCGTAGTCCGCGTCCAGCCCCTTGGCGCGTGGTCCCATGGGATGGGGAGACCCTTGGACCGTGGGTCGCGGAACTTGACCGAAGCGACGTGTGCATCAATGTAGCAGGCAGGAGCGTCAACTGCCGCTACACAGAAGCAAACCGTCGTTCCATCCTCGACTCCCGCGTTCGCTCCACTCAAATCCTCCACCAGGCCGTCGGCTCAATCGAGCATCCGCCCGCCGTTTGGCTCAACGCCAGCACGGCCACGATCTATCGTCACGCGCTGGATCGTCCAATGGACGAAACCACTGGCGAACTCGGCGGTGACGAGGCGGGCGCACCGGACACCTGGAACTTCTCCATTCAGGTAGCGAAAGCTTGGGAGGAGGCATTCTTTTCCACCCCAACTCCTGAGATACGGAAGGTCGCGCTACGCAGCGCTATGACCTTTAGTCCCGACCCGGGCGGGGTCTTTGACGTCTTTCTCCGCCTGGTCCGGCATGGTCTCGGTGGCACAATCCAACCAGGCACCCAGTTTGTTTCCTGGATACACGAGGTCGACTTCATCCGATCCGTCGAATTTCTCATCGCGAACCGGCAGCTTACTGGAACCGTCAACCTTGCTTCTCCTAACCCACTACCGAACCGGGAGTTCTTACACATCCTTCGGCGGGCCTGGGGCATCCAGAACGGCTTGCCCACTTCGAAATGGATGCTGGAAGTTGGCACGTTCGTCCTTCGAACCGAATCCGAACTCGTCTTGAAGAGCCGCCAGGTGATCCCGGGTCGCCTTCTCGACGCTGGTTTTAAATTCTCATATCAGACATGGTCTGAGGCCGCGCAGGACCTAGTCGCCCGCTGGAGACTGGGCTCTGTACCAGAAAAATAGTGACCGGGCATCGTCGATCTATGCTGCCACGGTCGCGCCGTACATTTCCAGGGCACCACGCACTGTAGACGCATACCACGCGGCTCCCTGTGGTGTGCGAAGGCCCAACGCATTCAGTCTGTCGGCAATCGCCCGAAGTGACAGCCCATCGGCGCGGTGCTTCTGCATCATCTCCATCACAGCCGGGGCGGGAGATGCGAGGCCCTTAGCCTTCCGGGCGGCCTCAATCGACTCAAACCAGCGCGGATTGCCTAGCCGCGTCCCGCGCACCCGCGCGGCCTCAAGGGCGGCCTTCGTGCGTAGTGAGATGGCTTGCGCCTCATACTCGGCCATCGCGGCCATGATGTGAACGGTCAGCTTGTTTGCTTGGGGCATGTCCACAGCCACGAACTCGACGTTCGTCTCCATCAAGCCTGAAATGAAATGCACATTGCGGGCAAGCCTGTCGAGCTTCGCAATCACAAGCGTGGCCCTGAGTTTGCGGCATTGCGCGAGGGCAGCCAGTAGCTGAGGTCGGTTCCTTGATCGCTTGCCGGACTCAATTTCCGTGAACTCGGCCACCAGCTGGTCCGACCCTGCATGTTGGGAAGCGAGGAAGCGAGAGACAGCTTCACGCTGGGCATCCAGGCCCAACCCGCTTTGGCCCTGACGCGCTGTACTAACTCGGTAGTAAGAAATGTACGGCGGCCTTTTTGCCATGATCGTTTTCTCGCCGACAGTATTTGATCTCACAGAAGGCCATTGTACTGTTCTGAAATGACCGTTTCAACTAGTACAAGCATGGCACCCAAGAGCCTTCGGTGATAAGAAATAGTGGGCTGGGTCACAAAGTTAGAACGCGTCAATCGACATACCTTCGACTTTCAAATCAGCCCAACTTCATTTGCCTGGGTTCAGAATCGCATTCTGTACCGTTGGGTGCAATGTTCTCTGAAGTTCAAGCACGTCAAAGATGTCGTTCAGAAGAACGTTTGTGTAATGCGTCATCGCAAATGCTTCTGGAGGTTTGGGAAGCGTGGAAGGCGAGTAGAAAATGAGTTGGGTTGTATATCCGCGTTCCCGAATTCCATCCAACAGGGTAAATCCGGTTTCTTTACCCTCGTGGTCCCGAGCAACATCGGAGATCACTAAGTCGTAGGGTGTTCCATTTGATTGCTGGGCTTCCATCAACTTATAGGCGGTCGCGTTGCTTTGGGCACAATCCACGCCGATTCCGATTACCTGAAGGAAGTTCCGCTCTGGGACTTGCCAATTTGGATTGTCGTCCACGCTGCCTGAACCGTCGGATTCTTGTTGAGAATCTCTTCTGTAGGGCTGTTCTCCGTGACACCAACATACGTCGCGAATCTATGGTCATATTGATGTAGCAATTTCCCCTCGAAGAGGGGAGCATAGTCCCAAGCCGCATTGAAACCGGTTGCTCGGCTATCCATAGAGTCGTCCCAAAAAACTATCTCGTCCGAAAAATCGCTTACGTTAATGTAGCGGTCAATGGATAGATTCCATGGGTTGGACAACGGCAACTTTGTGATCATTGGAGGAAATCGGTGATAGCAACTTCTAGCAATCTCAAGCTCTACTGGAGATGGGAATTTGGGACAATTGCCGGTATTGGGAGAAAGAAGCACAATGTCTTCGTAAGACATACGAAAAATTCGACCCTCATCTCGTGCGGATTCCGCGTCAAGATTGTCAAAACTAAATTCAGCATCTCTAACATTGTGGGCGAAAGAGACTAGAGCGAAGCGTTCTCTAGTGTCGACTTCGGCGAATAGTTTCTTTCTATTCTCGAACTCGTAGACGGACTTCAGGCGACGAGCACGCGATGATGCCGAGAACAGCTCCGCGCATATTTTGTCTGTAATCAAGCCAGCCTTGACGATCAGGCCGCACGAACCTCCTGCGTGGTTTAGTTGCAGTCCGAGCTCCGTGAATACGGCGTAAGTGTTGAATTTATCAACCGCTGAAAGCGGAAACCTTTGAGAATTGCGTATCAGTTCCGTTTCCGCTGCCTTCTCGCGACTTGCATCTTTCCACATATGAAACAGAACCGGGTTGCTTGAAGCGAGATCTCGAATCAGCTGTCGGCGACGGTGTTGATTGCCTTCTAGTGAGATTTCGCTTGCCAGGCTGGCAAAATATGCACGCTCCTCGAACTGTAGTCTCTCCCAGGGTGGATTACCAAGCACAACGTCAAACCCGCCGTTCCATCCCGTCTGTTCGTTTTCTGCCGCTGTTCCAATGGGGATACGGAAAACATCTGGAAAGGCCAGATGCCAATGGAAGAACTGGTACTGCTGGGAAAGCCGCGCGATCTCTTCTCGCATCCACTCATCACACGCATGCGGGTTGTGCTCGATTCGTCGGAACACCTCTTCCGTGATGGGGTAGGTAAAGTCTCCTGTCTTCTTCCATACAAAAGCTGCGCACCAGGAATCGGCCCAGAATCGGCCGTCAAGGTAACTACCGGATCGGACCATCGCTTCATACATCCGCTCCTTCTCCCGAATACCCTCGATAGAGTCGTCGGGGGCCATGTCGAGGCGCGTCATGCTCGCTGCTAGGTCTCCAAGGCGTTCCCAAGGTTCGGTGGTTGCCACGAATAAGCGTCCCTGCCCCTCTCTCTCTTCTCTGTTAACTCGCTTGAAACGTCTGCATATCTCCTTGTCGTCACCCTCGATCGGCGTGAAAGCCTCATCGGGGATGCCCATAGCAAGAAGTGCAGGCGTGGCTCCAAGCAGGCTGTTGCCAACGCGGATGAGGTATTTGGGAGTAACGCAGATTCGCCCTCTATTGCTGGCGGCTTTTGGTGAATTCTCAAAGAAGGAAATGGAAAAACTTCTAAAGGTATCAGTGAATTGGTCGGTACGTTTTTTGATTTCAGGTGTTCCGAGCGGCAATCTGGAGGGCTATTACAGCAGGAGTGCAAAAAAAATTAGCGAGGGAAATATCAAGACGGTAGCGGACCTAACAAAGGACATGGCCGGCGTGGTGCCGGACGATGAGAAGTTTATTGCTGCTTTGGCTACTGCGTCTGTTCCGGTTGCGTCTTTCGCACGGTATTACCTGCGTACTCTCCAAGTCGTACAAGATGGCATGAAGGAGCCTATGTACGTTCCTAGCGACGGAAAAGCAGTGACGTTAGAGCACATTTTGCCAGTCAACACCGGCGTCGATTGGAAATACATCAGCGATGAGGATGCGAAAGCTTATTACAATCGCCTGGGTAATCAGGCGCTTTTAGCGGGCACCGTTAATTCTGCAATCGGGAATGTAGGGTTTTCTTCTAAGAAAGAGGCATTGAGTGCCTCTCCTTTTTCATTAACGAATGACGTAGCAAAGTGGAGTGTTTGGGATGTAAGTGCGATTGCAGAGCGTCAGAAAAAATTGGCGTCTCTTGGTGCGAAGGCTTGGCCTCTCACAGTGAAATGAGTTTATCCCTGAAAGCCCCACTGGTTCAATTCTTGATGGCCTCGTGCCAACCTTCGCCAAGCTGTGAGCGGGAAAGGAGTCCATAATTGCCGAAAACAATAAAAAGTGCTGAGATCGAACTCGCGGCCGAAAAACTAGTCCGTTCTATCGGTGCTCTGGTCGTGGAGTATCCCACTGTTGTTGACGAACTCGTAGACTGTCTCTATTACTTAGATCATCCCGATGATATTTTCGTTCAGACCATACATGCTTCTGCAAGTGGGCCGCTAAACATAGACGAAGTCATGAGTACGCGCCAGAAGGCTTGGACCGTACCCGAACTCGCCAAGCTTCACAACCTTTCGACAAGGGGCCTTTACGACCACATCAAGAGCGGCAGACTGCCGTCTTATCAAATCGGTACAGCTATCCGTCTGTGCCCTGCAACTACTCAAGCATGGTTTCGCAGTTGCCTTACGCCCCCCAGTGGATCGCGTTGATGGTTGCTTGCGTTCTTACGTTTTCCTGAGGCCGCAAGTATCGCATCGTGGACTGTAGATCACTGTGACCCATCATCCCTTGCACTGTCGTGAGGTCTAATCCACTCCGAAGAAGCATTGTGGCATATGTACTTCGGAATTTGTGCAGAAACCATCTCTCGCACTCGTTATGGCCTTTGCAACTGTTACAGGTTCCACACTGAATCCCCGCCGCGTTCACCCGCCTCTTGAGGAGGCGCAAAAGCTTCATATTTGGACGATCATTGGTCGTGCCTATTACCAATTGAGACTTTGGGCGTTTTGCTCGAAGTTTTTTTAGACGCTCAAGTAGATCAGGCGGTATGTGTAGAGCTCGCTCCTCTTTGTCTTTAATCTTGAAGCCATACTTTGGTTTGGAGTGTATCGTCAGTGTCCCCGCACCAAACACGATGTCGGCCCACTCCAAGTACATCGCCTCCTGCTCTCGTAATCCTGTCTTAAGTAAGAGCTCAAATACTACTTTGTCGTACAGATCCTCTAGAGAATCGAAGAATCGCTTTATCTCGTCCTCCGTGTAAACCTCAGGGAGTTTCTTCTCGAACTTCGGCGAAGACTTCATCAGGAGCTCGACATGAACACCGGCATCTCGCAAAAACGGCTTGAGCAACCTATGTCGATTGGATATCGTCCGATCACTACTTCCACGCTTTCGCAAGAGACGTTGAGCAATCGTGGATTGAATTTAGTTCCCGCTCGAGAGTCGGCTTGCCGAGATATTGCATGCTCTCAAACAGGCAGCTGCCGCTCTTCGGGAATGGGAAGAAAAAAGAGCCAGAGAAGCCAAGCTTGTTGAAGAACGCGCGGAAGATCGACGAAAAGCGGAAATCCAACACAAGAAACTATCGTAGGATCTGGCTGGCTAGTCGAGCGCTGAAACCCTACGCGCTTTCTTGCAATGTCTGGAAACTGAGATGGAGAAGGATCCGACTTGGAAGTCTGAGTTCGCCGAGCGATGGATCGATCGTGTGAAGAGACAAGCAGAGAGCCTTGACCCATTTTCGGAGGCGTCTACGACTTCCTGGATCATTATCAGCAGTTTGGGTGGGACAAGATGACGAGAGGCCGCTGCCGGCTCGGGGCGGACCGCACCAAGGAAGTCCACTTTGCTTGAAAATGAGTGGTTCGAAGGAACGAAACGGTGCACCGCTCGAATCCTTGTTACTCGAAGAATTTGGCTTGCCTATCGTGGCTATCCTTGGGGTTTGTCCAATCTCGAACAATTTCCTCCATTGTCCTGCCTGTGCTGACACTATTCGCCTGTTCTTCCAAAATTCCTTTGTCGGCACGGCCATCGACAAACGAATCGTCTTGTTTACAAAGAGTCCAGATAGTCCGGGACGCATTTCTCGCGCTGTTCATTCGGGTAAGCGTCCAATCACCTTTCAGCTTTTCTCCGCGCAGCGTAAATTCTAAGACTCCCTCACGCAAGCCGCGCTCGATATCGTCGGATTCTGGATGAGGTTCCCACGTTCCGCGATCCCAAAGCATAATGGGACCCGTCTTATGCAGGCCTTCGAACAGGAGGTATTCACTCCTGTGATCCCTCATCTCGATGGCTCTACGAAGCTCTCCGGCATGGCAACTTGGCCCCTCTGGAAGGGCCCAACTCAACAACACTCCGTTCCACTCCAGTCTGAGGTCGTAATGTAGACGCGTCGCATGATGCTTTTTCATGGCATAGGCACGCTCGCGATGAGCGCAACGGCTGGCTTTTCCTTCCATTTTTGCGAACTAATCCTCCAGCCAAATCGAGTCCATGACCATTTGTATATCGTTTCACTCAAATGAAGAAAGAGAACGAACCTGCTAAAGAAGGACCTGGAAAATGAACAAATGGCGGAATTGAACAAAAAAGGCGGCCCGCTTGAATCTCTGATGCGCATTCAAATTCCCTGCTAGGAGGCTAGAAATTCCCTATATTTTTCCCTGCTAACGGGAATTCACGGAGAGACGAATTCGCTCAGGACTGCATCCACCGCTGGTTTTATAAGTTTAGCTACATCAATACTTAGGGAGATTTAGATCGCAGTGCCACCCGGCTCTGCTACCAGACTCTTTTCCCGCATAATTCCATGCCTGGGACGGCGGAACAGGCGCTCTTCCTTATTACAAGCCTTGGGACAGTGCGAAATCGAGTCTTATCCTGACACGTTTCGTTTGCAACTTAATTTCGACCTGCCTTCATTGCGGGAGCCAACGGCGGTTTGTTCCTGAGCGCTGACAGTTTGCGAATCGCCGCAGGTGCATTCGGATACTGTCGCGTGTGAGACGCTAGAAGTGCCCTGCAATCGAAGGGCGGCGATTGATGACTGGTGCCGGTCACAGCGCAATCTCACCTTGTCCGAATGACACGCGACAGGTGTATCGTGTTGGATGATCATGCGGATGCAAGATTTGAAGTCTCTCTTATTTGCGACGCTTATTGCGGCGACTGCTCCAGGGTTGACTCAACAACCTGCGGTGCATCGGAGCGTAGAACAAGAAGCGCCAGGGAAACCCGTCGCTCCGAAGCCTCAAGACACAGAGGTGTGGGAGCCGGTGCCCAAAGTAGTGACGCCGGGCTCGACCGACGCAGCGCCGCCCTCCGACGCGATCGTGCTATTCGACGGGAAGGATCTCAACGAGTGGGTCTCCGCTCAGGATGGGTCGCCGGCCAGATGGATCGTCGCTAATGGCGTACTGACGGTAAACAAGGCTCCGGGTGTTGGGAACATCCAAACCAAGCGGACCTTTAAGAACTACCAACTCCACATTGAATGGAAGATTCCCGAGAACGTTACCGGCACTGACCAGGCCCGCGGCAACAGCGGAGTGTTTCTCGCCTCCACTGGGCCCGGCGATGCCGGATACGAGCTACAGGTTCTCGATTCGTACAACAACAAGACCTATGTCAACGGTCAAGCTGGAAGTATCTACAAGCAGGGCATTCCGCTGGTGAACCCAAACCGCAAGCCCGGTGAATGGCAGACCTACGATGTCGTGTGGACCGCCCCGACATTCAATGCTGACGACTCATTGAAGACACCGGCTAATGTGACGGTCTTCTTCAATGGCGTGCTCGTGCAGAATCACTTCGAGTTGAAAGGGCAGACGCTGTATATCGGCCAGCCGTTCTACAAGAAATACGACACTGCTCCGATCAAGCTGCAGGCGCACGGCGACCACAGCGAACCAATTAGCTTCCGCAATATTTGGGTAAGGGAACTGAACTAACGCACGCTAAAAAGAGCTCAGGAGCCGATCATGCGTAACTTCGCGCCCATTTCAAGCCTTCCATTGCGACCGAACCGGCGCACCTTTTTGATGGGAGCCGGAGCAGCGATGCTGGTACCCGGAGGTGCCTGGGCGCGCACCGGCCGCGCCTCCGCCTCAAATCGCATTACCATCGGCGTCATTGGATGGGGCATGATGGGGCCAGCTAACACTAAGGCCTTTCTGCTTCAGGATGATTGCCAGGTCGTAGCAGCCTGTGACTTGCACAGCGGTCATCTGCAGAGCGCCGTGGATACCATCAACAGTCACTATGGAAATAAGGATTGCAAGGCATATCACGACTATCGCGAGATGCTGGCGCGAGATGATATTGACGCCGTAATGATCGCGGTGCCCGATCAATGGCACGCACTGATCGCGACGGAAGCCGCAGCCAGGAAGAAAGATATCTACGGCGAGAAGCCGCTAGCGCGCACCGTTGCGGAGCAACAGGCGATCGTCAGAGCGGTTCAACACAATGGCGTCATCTGGCAGACTGGCTCCTGGCAGCGTTCGCTCCCGTCCTTTCACAAAGCAGCGGAAATCGTCCGCAACGGCCTCATCGGAAACATAATTCACGTCGAGGTCGGCTTGCCGGGCGGCCATCATGACTTCCCCGGCACCGTTCCCGCATTGATGCAAAGACTCTCGTCTCTGCCGGATAAGATCACCAGCCCAGCGGAACTCGTGCCGGGAACTGCCGGATGGGATCTAGCCGTAACCGAGCCTCCAGTGGAACTGGACTATGACAAGTGGCTTGGCCCCTCGAAGGCTGAACCCTACATCGACGCGCGCGTCTACCAGAATTGGCGCTGGAACTACAACACTGGCGGCGGACAGCTATTGGACTGGATTGGCCACCACGGTGACATCGCGCATTGGGGGCTGGGATTCGATCTCACCGGCCCTTCGGAGATTGAAGGCTATGGCGAGTTCCCGCCGTCGAATGCGGCCTGGAACACCGCGACCAGGTACCATATCGAATGCAAATACCGTAAGGAAGTTACGCACTATCCGGTCGACGTCGCAATGACCATATCCGGTGGTTCTCCCGCAATCGGCATGGGAACAAAATGGATTGGGACAGACGGTTGGGTGTGGGTGGATCGATCAGGATTCGATGCGTCCAATCCCGCATGGATCAAGGGCGATTCCCTCCCGGAGGAACTTCGCAAGGTGAAGCTCTACGAATCCCCTGAGCACCGGCGCAACTTCCTAGACTCTGTCAAATCCCGCAAACCTACTATCACTCCAGTCGAGACTGCGCATCATTCCACCCTTCCCGGGCATCTTGGCCTCATATCCATGCTTGTCGGACGAAAAATCCAATGGGACGTGGCTAAGGAAGAAATATTGAACGATAGTGCCGCCAGCGGGTTGCTTTCAAGGCCATATCGGGTTCCGTGGAAATTCCCCGGATGAAAATTCCCTGTCCTGATCTCCACAAACCAAAGTTCAGCCGTCGCCGTCTGGTGTGAGAAGGGACCCCCCACCGCCCTCCTACAAAGGCTTTCGAAGCAATCCGCGATCCACTGTTGGTGGTGGATGTCGCTTCGGATATTCGTTATGGGTCGAATTTGATAAGCAATAGAGCATTCGGGCTCAGTTGGAGCTTGAGCTGTCCATTCTGAAGCTTCGTCCGTTCGGGGTCGGGGAGCGCCGATTCGCGGTTCAATTGTTCTATCTGAGTGGGTGTTGGGTTGAGAGGTTTTCCCATGGCTGCATAGTGCTTCAAAACATTCCCGTGCTCTTCATCGACACGCTGAATCGTGACGTTAGCTTCTCCGGGGACGCCACGGAACGTGAACTCCATCGTCTGGGACGAACCATGTTGATCAGGTTCGACCAGATTCCAGGCGGCTATTGCAAGGCGCCCGTCCTTAGTCTTTGTAACGATTATGTCCTTTGACGTGCTCGCAATACGCCTGTCTCCAAGCTGATGCAGTAGACCGTACCCATAGTAGCTGGGCTTGTTGATTCCCCCCTTTGCACGAAGCCCGAACATGCCAATGAACGGCCGGTCGATCGGTCCACCTTCCTCAAACACATCGGAGAACGTCCAGAAGGAAAGTTCCTCCACCTTACCGTCGCACTGTCTCACGGTATTGGCTACTGCGGGTCCGACATAGATGGTGTCTCGCACCTCCATCTTTCCGGGGACGTTCCACTCGGTCCAGTACAGTGGCAACTGCGGCATCGCTGATTGATGAATCTGCTCTCTCACTTTTTCGACAGCGCGGCAGACGCGCTCGCTCATGGGAATATCCTCATCTGTTCCGAATAGATCCAGGACTGTATCGTCGGCATAACCATGCGTAGAGACAAAGTCGACGGGAACTTTATTTGCCGCAGCATGTTTTAGAAAGTCATCGACCCAGGATGCAGCGGCAGTGGCCGGGCCTCCGACCCGCAGCCGGGGATTTACGCTCTTCAAATCGCGGGCGGTGTGGTCATAGAGTTCAAAGTAGGATCTCTGCCGTGGAACACCGCCCCAGAAATCGATATTTGGCTCGTTCCAGACTTCGAAGTACCAGCTTGCAACCTCGTCGATACCGTAACGGTCGACAAGGTGCTGGGCGAAATGGGTCATCAGATCGTCCCATCTCTCCATGCTCTTGGGCGGTGAAACATTCTGCTTGTACCAGAAGGCATGCAGGGCATCTGGATTGAAGGCCAACTTCTTGGGCATAAAGCTTATCTCGACAAATGGGCGCACCCCATTCTTCAGTAGTCCATCGTAGATCTGGTCTACGTATGCGAAGTTGTAGACCGGGTTGCCGCGCCCATCCTCGTTATAGACACCCACCTCATCGTGCAGGATGGCGTGGAAACGCACGTAGCGAAAGTCGGTAACCTGCTTTACGGCACGCAGGTCTTCGCGATAGCTCTCGCGTAGCGTGAGAATCGCGCGTCCCGATCCAAACATTTGCTCCCAAAAATGCGGAAAGGGTGTAGTCGGGGCCGTCGCGTCGATCTGGATGTGCTCCTGCCCTATGGCTTGTAGATTCGAGAGCGGGCTTATAACGAGCACTATCCACACGCCCAGAACAAGGAATCTGACTGTCAATCTGTCGCGCATTGTGTCTTTCTAGGGGCCGCATCTTCTGCCTGAGACGGCTCCGCGTTATACAAATGGCCTGATAAAGAGGAGGGTGCCCTTGAGGAGCACCCCATATCGATGATGGTCGACAGTTCTGCTTAGAAGCTGAACCGTGCCTGTAAGCTAACGGTTCGCGATCCAAGGGCTCTCTGAGCCTGGCCAAAGTTCAATAGCATGATGTCATTCGTGATGCTGGTCGGATCGAAGTTCAAATTGTTAAAGAAATTGAAAGCATCGGCGCGGAACTCAAACTTCGCGTTCTCTCCTAGAACTGGGAGCTTCGGCAGACCAAATGCCTTCGCAAGACTGGCATCAAGATCTCGGTAGCCTGGACCGGTTAAGGAATTACGCGCCACTCCTGGCGATTGCGGAACGGAAGAGGTACCAGGAAACGCAACTGCTGGGGTAAAAGTGGGTGCCAAGAAGTACGGTTGCCCAGGACCGGCCAGCGGGAAGTTCCTATTCTGATTATTTCCCACACCAGGCCCGGACTTAAACGCACCATTACTTGTATCGTGCCCCGCGCCACCTAGATAAGCAGCAGGCCGCAATTGAGAATAGCCGCTGCCTTGGAAGTAAAGGGTATTACCTTGATTGTTGATATTGGGAACATTGTAGACAGGGGTCCATGGAAATCCGGTATGAATATTCAGGATGCCGCTCAATGACCATCCGCCAACTACCTTTTCCAGCCAACCATGGCTGCCGCGGAAGAACACAGGCTGCCATAGAGCGTAGAGCTTAAACGCTTTTCCTACGTTGTAGTCGGAGCGTCCGCGTGCATAAGCTTGGAAGTACGGATAGGGATCTCTCTGATACGGTCCCGAACCGTCATCCATACTTTTTGCCCAGACGAACTGTGCGTCCGCCATAAATTGATGCGAGAAACTGTGTTTCAATCCAAGCTGAAGTGCGTTGTTATTCGACGCACCCTGATTGTTGAAGTAATTCACATTGGTCACGAGAGGATTCAATGGAATCCGTTGGGCCGCTGCTAGAACGTAGGCATCCGAATTTGTGATGATATGGCGTGCCGTGCTGCCGTAATATCCCACCGTGGCAATCAGCTGATGACCAAGATCGTATTGGGTATCCAGCGAATAGTGGTGGGTATACGCTGTAGGAAGGTTGGCTGGAAATGCCGTAACTCCGACACCCCCGCCGGTTGGAAGGTTGACGGAGTTAAATGTTGTGATGGTATGGGGATTAGGCGGGTACCCAAACAGAGAATGCGGATCGCTTGCAACTGCATAAACAATGTTCGGGTTGATATTGCTCGGCGATTGGCTTGCAAAACCTGGCGAAACCGTCGAGGGCGGATTGCTACTTGCATTTCCAGAGATCGCGATCTCTTCCTGATTGAAGTTGAGGCCGTAGCCACCTCGTACTACGAACCGATCGTGAAATATCTCAGGACTCCAGGCGAATCCAAGTTGTGGACCGAAATTCCCCTTCTGTGCACTCCATAGATTGCCGCCAATCCGGATGCTCATTCCAGTGAACATGCTTGATCCACTACCAAACTGAACTGAATTCAGATTGTCTTGTTTAGTTGAGAGCGGTCCAAAGTAGGAATAGCGCAATCCGGCGTTGACAGTGAGATTGTGCCGAACCTTCCAGTCATCCTGAATGAAAAATCCATAGATGGTGACTCGATTGTCCTGCCGATGCGCAGTGGGTATACCCGTGAGCGGATCGAAGGTGCCACCCTGGAAGTGCGGTGCATCGTTGAGGAAGGCCCAGATATTGTAGAAGTTGTAATTAGGCCGCGCCGAACCGGTTGACTCGTTCAGATAGTACAGTCGTGTGACTTCTCCGCCAAACTTAAGCGTATGGTTGCCGGCTACTTTGGTTGCTACATCCTTATAGGTATATGTCCACTGGTTGAAGACGCTTGGCCCGGGTGCGCCGAAGGTAATCAGACCAGTGCTAGGAATGCTGCCGATTTGGTCGATCTGTGCCTGTGGCAAGCCGAATGGCATCTGCGGATTTGAATTGACCTCATTCCAGCGCCACCCTGCCGCATTGGCACGAGCCTCATTGAGGAACGATGGTGAAAAGGTATGGTTCCAGATACCTGCAAATGCGTTGTTGATCGCATCATGATGAAAAAGGTTGTACGCCCGGACGGGGCCGTTGAAATTGGTAGTGCTGACGGGAACCCAATAGATAGCAAAGCTCGCATGGTCTCTCTGGGTCACATTAGCGTCGAGACGGCCGTTGTACTGAACCTCAGTCGTCGACGTTGGATTCAAAGTCGTGAAGTTTGCAATGTCGGCGACATTCGTCAATCCACTGCCAACGCCAGGATTGCCGGAGCCCGTCCATGTAAGGTCTTGCGTTCCCAGCGGTGATGTCAGTGGGGACCCGATATTCAAACCTTGCCCAGGGATCGTCCGGCAGTTCACATTTTCAACTAGTCCAATATTTGCGCATGTTTCATTAATCATTCCTGCAGCGCTCACGCCTGCGCCGGGAAAGGTCAGAAATTGTGATGAGATGCTGTTGGGAGGCCCCAATTTATCGAAAGCCGCGGTCTCATACCACGCGGTTGAGGTGGTTGACGCGCTGAGTCGTATCGTCTCATACGCAAAAAAAGCAAAGATTTTATCTTTCCAGATAGGGCCGCCAACGCTGCCACCAATTTGGTTGAATTGCTGCGTATCCCTCAGTAGACCTCTCTCTGCAGGTGTACCTGGTTGCAGTGAGCCTGGCCCGTTATACGGCTGATAAGCGTTCAGGCCCGGACGATTCGCCCTAAAGAAGAAACTGCCGTGAAAGTTATTTGTACCGCTCTTGGATGTGACTTGAATCTGCGCACCGCTAAAACGGCCGTTCTCCGCGTCGTATCCGTTGGAAACAATTTTGACGTTATCAACGGAATCTTCATTGGGCGTGATGACGGTCGTTCCTCCCCACACCGCACTGACCGTGCTGATGCCGTCGATCGAAATGGAGTTTGTCTCGTATTGGCCGCCATTCGCAACCGACTGAGGACCGTTCTCGGTTTGGAATATTCCGGCGCCGGCGCCTGTTCCACCTGGACCCTGTGTGCCGGGAAGATTATTAGTGCCGCCACCCGCTGCCTGTGATCCATTGCCAAAGACGCCGGGGGCCAATTGTACAAGCTGGAAGACATCCCGCCCGAATGAGGGCATGTGCTGGATCTGATTGCTGGTGATGGTTCCTCCAATGGAGGCAGTCTGGGTATCCAAGGATGGCACCTGAGAGGCATCTACGGTAATCGTCTCTGTTGCTCCGCCGATCTCCAGTTGCACATTTAATGCGTTTGACTGTTCGGGGATCAACTGTAAATCATTGAGAATTTTTTTCTTGAAGCCTTTGCTCTCTATAACTAGTGAAAAATGATCCGCAGGTAGAGCATTGAAATTGAAGACGCCGCTTCCGCTACTCGTTCTTATAAGGGTCTCGTTGGTTGACATGTTCGTCAGGGTTAGGGTTGCACCTGGGACGACTTCTCCCTGAGGATCGGTTACAACGCCTTGGATTGATGTCCGAAACTGGGCAAAAGCTGTTGCCGAGACCAGACAGCCTGCTAGGGACACCAAAATCATCCAAAAAAGGATCCGAGAGACGACTACGTTCCACGTCCATGGACCATGAACACCACGCAAAGAATCTTGCATAATGCCTCCATAAACTCGAACTCTGGTTAATTGTCATGTCACGGCTGCTCAACACGCCTCGTACTTAATGGCCTGTTTCGTGCATGCTCGCCGACGTCAGCGCAAACGATTGCGCTTCGAGTAAAAGGTATACCCCACAAGTAACGATGGTCAAACCATGGGAACGACAATTTGGGATTTGAGGATTCGAACTGGACAGCATCGGATAGTGGCACCTCGTTGGGTATTACGGTGTCCTCAGCTCAAACGGCTCCGTGAACCACTTCCTCGATAGTGGGGATCTCTTCACCACAATTGATTTTTCCTAGCGCCATGCAGAAAGTCGCCGTCGTAATCCATACGTATGGACGAGATCGTTGGGCGCAAGGACGATGATGATTGTCTTGGAAAATGCCGCTGGGTTCACGACGATCGATTTCCCGGACGCGACCTCCCGAAGTTGTCTCTTGCGGCATTGGATGAACGTCGACGGCGAGCGCCGCCGTATCCTTGTTAGTTTCACCAATGGTTAGTCCATCGCACCTTCGCGCACCCAATTCTCGTCGACAAGCTGCTCCACGATTTGCGAGACGGCGCTTTGTCCAAGCCCGAACGTTGCGCCAGATTAGCGCGAAATGGGTTGGTCCGGATTAACTCGAGCACAATATCCCGGTCGATGACCCGTGCCGTCTCACTCGACGCGAGCCGTAATTCAGTCAGGTCAGAACCTCTGATGTTAAGCATGCAATAAACCGCTCCGACCAAAAATAAGCGAAGCCTGTCGGCAGCTGTCATCAAATTTGTTTTTACGACGAACGAAATATAACCCCGACAGCTTTTAAGGAAACGGCCATTGGAATAATAGAAAAGTAGCAGCTAAATGGGGGGAGATGTTAGCGGTTTCATCGCAGTCATTTGGCAATCGGTGCTAATAAAACGTGAGTTAGTTAGATTTGAACCAGTCTCCGCTGCTGGATATGGCTACTTCGGATTTTTCGGGGTCGGGGTACATGCGAAAAAGCCGTCTACATCGCAAGTTGGAGTTTTTTCTTGACAGGGCAGAAACCGCACCCATATAGTCTCGGTCGCTAACAAAATTGAAATTGAAGGTTAGATTGAAGCGACACGGATTCGCTCGCGGAGCTCGTTTGTTGGCGGAATTTTTAGGAGGCAATATCAATGAATAACGCAAGTGGCGTTCTTGGCAGGCGAGGACCGAGTCGAGACGCGCACCAACTCTGTGGAACAGGTCGATGGGTCCTTCCTCTCATCGTGGTCACGTTCTTACTTTTGTCCGCGTCCCTGACCCACGCGCAAACCACAGCTCAATTGACGGGTATGGTGCAGGATGCCTCGGGAGCTGTGATTCCTGGGGCCCAAATAACGCTGACCGATGAATCGACCAGAACTTTGCGCATCGTAGAAACGAATCGCCAGGGATTGTATGCCTTTCCCGCGCTAGTACCTGGCTCCTACATGGTGAAGGTCAGTGCGAAAGGTTTCCAACCCAAGGAGATTACTGGAATCACGCTGCATGCCGGAGACGAGCGAACTGTCCCTGCGTTTGCGCTGACGGTGGGCTCTCCTGATACGACAGTTGTAGTCGAAGCATCCGGCGATCTGATTCCCACGGACAACGGAGCGCGCACCAACGTCCTGGACTCCAAACAGATCGAGAACCTGGCTCTTGCCGGCCGCGACACGACAGAGCTGCTGAAAGTGTTGCCGGGTGCGACAACAGTCTCCTCCGGCCTAACCCAAAACGCTCCGATGTATAACGATCTAAACGTATCCGTACAGCAGAGTGCAATCGGCAACGGGATCAATATCAATGGCGCGGTAAATCGTGGTGGTACGGCGTTGCTGGCTGATGGAGCCAACATTATCGACCCGGGCAACATGGCGTCGTCGGTCTCGATTGTCAACCCGGAAATGACCTCGGAGGTCAGCGTACAGGCGTCGAACTTTGGTGCTGACACACCGTTTGGCCCGGTAGTTGTAAGCACCATCAGTAAATCGGGGGGTGAGCGGTATCACGGTGAAGCCTACTTCAACGCGCGGAACAGCGCCCTGAACGCGAATGACTGGAGAAGCAACCATCAGGGAGTCGCGCAGGGGCCTCAGCACTATTACTATCCCGGTGGTAACTTCGGCGGGCCGGTACCGGGTACAAACAAGAAGCTCTTCTTCTGGGGCGGCTATGAAAAGTGGCTTCAGAACCAAGGCAACTCAAATGTGCTGACGTCTTATATTCCGACTCCGGAGATGATGGCGGGAGATTTCAGCACCGATAACGCAGACAACCTGGCCCTTTGCCCCAACGGATTTTTCGCGACTCCAAAGAGCAGCTACCCGCAGGGTCAATGGTGCGGCGATCTTTCCGGAACGGTCTACGCAGATGGCTCTACTGCGAATCCTACTCCGGCTCCTTACGGAAGCCAGGGCGGAAATGTGGGCCAGAAGATACCCGCTCAGTTCATTGATTCTGGCGCGGCAGCACTGGCCAAAATCTGGCCCAAGGCCAACGCGAACCCGGCAACCTCTGTTGGCAATGTCAACTACTATCAGCCCATTCCAAACCTGAACAATGGATGGATGTATCGCGTTCGGGTCGACTATCAACTGGGGGAAAATACAAAGATCTACGGGTCTTACCAGCAGGCATACGACTCGCAGCTGGCACAGGGCAATGGAGCGCACCTGTACTGGACGCCTGGCAATGCCATCCCCTACCCGGGCGGCGGCGAGTCCGAGGCTTTCTCCGGCAAATCGCTGGCAGGGCACTTCGTACACAACTTCAACGCCACAACGACCAACGACTTCATGGCGGCATGGGCCTTCGGCAGCTTCCCTTTTGTCCAGCCTAACCCGTCGGCGGCCTACCGGAGCACATTAGGCTATACCTACGGCAAGGTCTTTCAGACCGCCTCTTCCAACATCCCTGCCTACAGCAGCGCCGGAAACTTTAGCTTCCCGGATTTCTCGCAGGCTTCTATCTTTGACAACCCTCCAGGGAAATATGCAGTCCGCAAGGAAGCTCCACAGTTCAGTAATACGCTGACCAAAGTTTGGGGCGCTCATACGGTGAAATTGGGCGCATTCACGCAGACCACCGATAACTACCAGAGCACCTTTAGCACAAACCAGGATGGATCCCTCACCATTCGCGCGGGTCAGAGCACGAATATCATCACCGGAAACCAGCTTGGCTCGCCTCAGAACCCCGTGGCCAACTTCACGATGGGCATACTATCGGGCTACAGCGAAAACAATTCGTCTCCCATTGCCGATACTGCATACCAGGCAACAGCGGTATTCGTGTCCGATAACTGGAGAGCAACCAAACACCTGACTCTTGAGCTGGGCGTGCGCGTGGAGCACATAGGCCACTGGTATGACCGTGATCACATTGGCATGGCGGTCTTCTATCCTGATCGGGTACTGGCTGACTACAACGGTGGCAAGTACGCTCCGGGATATTACTGGCACGCCATCGATGCGGGCGTTCCGCTGAGTGGTCAGCCGAACCGTTTTGCTTATGTCGATCCACGACTGGGTCTTTCCTACGATCTGCGCGGGAACGGCAACACTATGATTCGCGGCGGATGGGGCGCCTACCGCTTCGTCACCCAAGTCAACGACGTTTCGGCGCCGTTGGTGACCGCGCAACACGTCCTCAGTTACAACCTGCCCGGTCAGAAGAATGTCATGCTTTCGCAGCTCAACCAGTTGGCATATAAACCCTGCACATCACAATGCACAAGCGGAACACAAACGGGCTTCGATCCGGGCGACTACGGTCAGCCGCTCACCTTTGCCTACAATCTTACAATTGACCAGAGGCTGAAATGGAATTCAGTGCTCGATGTTGCGTACGTCGGAAGCAGCACCAGTCAACTTTCCAACAACAGCGAGGGCATTGAAGGCAGCAATTTTGCTGCACTTGCCGATCAGAACAAAACTCCGCTCGGAGCCTTCTTCAAACCCGATCCAGTGACCGGTGTACTATCCACCAACCCGGAAAACCTAGGAACGAATCCTAACGGGACAACTGGCACTTCAACCGGGAATAAGGCGGCAGATTATCACCCATACGGTTACGCGTACGGTACCGCTTCCGCCCTCATGAATCAAAGTACCGCTTATACCAACTACAACGGTCTGCAGGTAGCGTGGATCAAAACAACCGGCAAGCTCGGCTATAACCTGAACGCTACCTGGTCGAAGACACTGGGCACGAGCCTGCAAGAGAATCCATATGATATCAACCGTAACTATGGCCCGACCTCCACGGACCGGCCGTTTGTTTTCAATGCCTCTTACTACTACCAGACCGGGAGAATCGGTTCGTCCAATCAGTTTGTCCGCGGGCTGCTGGGTGGATGGACGATCTCCGGAATCTCGACGTGGCAATCTGGGGGATACATTCCCGCTGCGCTCGGAAACGGTGTGCCAAACTTCGGTATGGGACTAACGTATACCGGTCTGCCGGCAACTGCGAAGGCCCAGGGCATAGGTAGCGGCATCGGTAGTGCTACGTACTTTGGTACGGATGCTCCTGTTCCGATTCTGCCCACCTTAACCTGCAATCCAACCTCCGGCCTCGCCCACTACCAACGCGTCAATGGGAGTTGCTTTGCGGCGCCGGCGGTAGGAACGCAGGGCGGTCAAAATTACCCCTATATGAGCGCCGCAGCCTATTTCAATAATGATCTGGCAATCTACAGGTCATTCCATATCCCTGGTCGTGAAGGGCAACAAGTTCAGTTCCGCGCCAGCGCATTTGACTGGCTGAACCACCCGTTGCCTGGTTACAGTTCGCTGACACCGCTCACGCTGAGTTACAACGTGGATTATGCCGGTAAAGCAATCACGCCAAACTACAACACTAAAACCTTCGGTGTTATGGACAGTAAGACTGGCTCTCCATACCAGCGAATTATCGAATTGAATGTGAAGTACTTCTTCTAGAACGCCTCATGTGAAACGGAAGGCAAACGATCGTTTGCCTTCCGTTTTTCTTTTAAAATTTCTGGAATCTCTCTGTCTGAGTTACACCGCCTGCCACGATATCGTATTTGAGTCTTCGTCGTTTAAACGGAATGCAATCCCGAAGTCAGCAATAAGCCGGTCAGACCAGATGTAGAACTATAGATATAGGGTGATTTTACAAACAACGGGTCCGCAGTATGGTGAGGGCTGGTCCCGAAAGTAGTACCTCCGCTAACGGTGGGTGGCGGTTCAAAATCCAGCAAGAACAGGGCCCGATCTTAGAGAAATGTTGATCCGCCTCGCGATCGAAGATCGGTGCCGCAGCAGACTCAAGCGAGATCAATCGCTGATCAGCAAGCGGACGTATGGTTTCGAAGCTAGAGCTCTCGAAGAGCGCGATAATTGGGGTCACACCCAACAAACTGGCTCGTATTCTCTGGACCTTATTTCCAGCGGGATTACCGCACGCCATTCAGTTGTGTTTGCCTAAAAAAACGGCCTGAAAAACGCCAATGCTTGGAAAGTCCTTCCGCGCCGAACGGACTTAGATCCCCAATGCTGGACTGTTAAATCCGCCGAGGCAACGCGTATTTAGGCCATGGGAGTCATGGGTGTCTACAACTTGTGCGCCAGTGAATACACATGACGTGTCATACCCCGCAACTATTCGGCAAGTCATGATGAGTTGTGACAAAAGGTTTCCCAAAAAAAGTATTTAAGACAAACACAGAGCATGGGACTTCATACATGCGCCATCAACACGTCCGTGGAAGCCATATACGTTGGGCTTAATTGGTTCCCACTAGTCGATTTTTCTCCCGAGCTCCTTTTTGAGATGTTTGCTCGGTGCTTTGCAAGTGACACATGACCGAGAACGGCCTACCGGCCATGAACGCAAGCACCAAAAATCTTCTAGTCGCTGAACGCGCAGAGGATCCATCGCAGAAGGGCGAATACTAGGTCGTTGTAATAGTCGAAAGGCTAGAAATGTTTGAATTCTTGAAGACTGCGCAATACCTTGGTTCTTTTTTTCACCGGTTAGACCTATTCAAAAATGTTAAGAAGATATGGAACCTACGTCTATGCTTCTTGATAAATACCAGGTCTGTTCTACTGCAGTCTTCCTTCCAAACCATATCGTGTGTGGAAGCAATTGGAATGCCACGAACATCAGGAAAATCAGAGTCAATATTTAAAGTTTCTAATAGTTCAAAGATCCACGGTTATTTCTCATTGGCTTTGCTCGCCATAATGTCTTGTGGCATAGCGGGTGCCCAGACTCCGACTACTGTGAGCCTCTCAGTCACTCCAGTGACCGCGTCCTACGGATCCGTAGTCCAGATGACGGCCACTGTGACTGCCGGTGCAACACATCCTTCAGCCGGGACAGTTACTTTTAGCGACACCTTCAATACTGTTACGCACGTTCTTGGTACGATCCAGGTTCAGTCAGCAAACGGCAAAGCAATTTTGCAGCGAGAACTGGGTGGAATTGGAAATCATTCCATTACAGCCACTTTCAATGCTCCGAAGACCTATCAGTCGAGTTCCTCAACTGCGCAAATTGTGGCTATCACGGGGCAGTATCCGACGACGGCAAGTCTTTTACAGACCGGTGGTGCGACGGGAAATTGGTCACTCACAGCGACAATTACGGGAACTGGCAGCCTGTCACTGTCGCCAGGCGGGAATGTATCTCTTCTTGATACGTCCAACGGAGGCTACCTTCTTGGCATGGCCGGCCTTGGAACGGGAACTATTGCACAGCAGACCGTTGCTGGCGCCGGATCACCCATTGGTGTCGGTACTAACCCGGAGAGCGTAGCAGTCGGAGACTTTAACGGCGATGGCTTCATCGATATTGCAGTTCTTAGCAAGAGCAACAATAACAACGTAAGCATTCTGTTAGGTGACGGCACTGGCGCATTTACCGAATTAGGAACGAAGCTAAATGCCGGCAACAATCCCGTTGCTGTGGTGACCGGAGACTTTGATGGCGACGGCAATCTTGATCTTGCGGTAACAAATTCTACTTCCAATACGATTAGCGTTCTGCTCGGCAATGGTGATGGGACTTTCCGCAACAGAGCTACGTATACCGTAACGACGCCCTACGCCCTGGCGATAGGAGACTTCAATCGGGATGGTATACCCGACCTCGCAGTAGCCAATAGTGGCAACCAGGTGAACATCTTGTTGGGCAACGGATCCGGAGGCTTCACCCTATCCAGCGGATCGCCATTCACCGTGGGCAACGGCGTAGCCTCCATCGTGGTGGGAGATTTTAACCGCGATGGCAACCTCGATTTCGCGACAGCCAACCAAACCGATAATTCGATTAGTGTCATGCAAGGGGATGGTACAGGCACTGTCTTTACATCCATTATAGGTGCGTCGCTTTCGCTGGGCGCCGGTACGACTCCCCTCTCTATTGTTACTGCGGATTTCGATGGGGATAACAAACTCGACCTCGCTGTAGCGGAATCCGGAAAGAACAGGATCGGTGTTCTCCGTGGCAACGGCGATGGAACCTTCGGGCTACAGGCAACGTACGCCACGGGGTCCACGCCCTATGCGCTCGCTGTAGGAGACTTCAACGCGGATGGCAACTATGACATTGGAGTAGCCAATTCAGGCGCGACAACCGCAAGCATTTTGCTTGGAAATGGCAACGGTACATTCCAATCTCAGACGACACCCTCTGTCGGGACGAATCCTAGATCTGTGGCTGCTGCCGATTTTGACGGAGATGGCAACGTTGATCTCGCCGTTGCAAATTATGGCAGCAATAATGTGAGCATTTTATTAAACCAGATAACGGATACGGCGACGGCGTCGCTGACGATGATCTCGATCCCGGGTGGCGGCAACCATTTACTGGATGCGACGTACGCAGGCGACACGAACTTCAGCACGAGTACGTCGAATAAGGTGTCGTTAGCTGCATCCCCAATAACAACGTCGACTCTTTTGAGTACAAGCTCAAACTCCCCCACCTACGGACAGCAGGTAGTTCTGACAGCAACGCTAAGCACCAGTATGGTCGGCACCCTCACGCCAGCCGGAGTCGATACGGTGACGTTCAAAGATGGCGCGACGACCATCGGAACCTCGACGCTCTCAAGCGGTGTAGCTGCTTTGAATGTCAGCAATCTAAGCGTCGGTAGTCACACGATTACAGCTGTTTTCGGTGGAGATAGCAACTTCCAAACTAGTACGTCCGCTCCGGTGAGCATCGTTGTAGGTACGGCGACACCTGTCATTACATGGGCTAACCCCGCACCCATCGCTTATGGGACGTTATTGTCGACCACGCAACTGAATGCGGTAGCCTCAGTAAACGGCATAACCGTCCCTGGCACTTACACCTACACGCCGGCTGCTGGAACTTTACTTGCGACCGGGTCGCCGCATACGCTTAGTGTTACTTTTAAACCCACTGCTTCAGGAAACTACACCACGGCAACGGCGAGCGTGTCGCTCACTGTCACCCAGGCAACCCCAATCATCTCTTGGGCTACTCCGTCGCCTATTGCTTTTGGAACGCCGCTCAGCAATGTACAGCTGAATGCGACGGTAACGAGCACCACGGTGGTTCCTCTGTCCAGTTATTACAATGTGAACGGCATCATCGCCGATGGGTCGGCGGTAACGAACGGTGGATTTGACAACAGTGGCAACGACTACTCCGGCAACCAGCTTGGCCCATCGATTAGCTGGAATGGTGTGACCTACACATTTGGTCCAGAGAACGCTGCAGATGCCGTCAGCAACATCACAGTTAATCTTCCACAGGGCCACTTCGCCAGCCTCAACATGCTCGGCGCACTCGTCAACAACGCGTCGTCGTCGAATACTTTTACCGTTACTTACACTGATGGAACAACCAAGAATTTCCCACAGAGCCTGAGCGATTGGGTTTACCCGATGAACTACGCGGGCGAATCGAATTTGAAATGCGACATCGCACGCGATCAATCCGGCGGAGCACAGGACACTCACTCAACCTGTGTCTACGGATATCAGTTCGCGCTTGATAGCACAAAGGTTGTGCAGAGCGTTACGCTTCCAAATACGCGCAACGTTGTGATGCTTGCGATGGGGCTGACTTCTCCTCCCATCGCAGGGACGATGGTTTACAGCCCAGCCGCCGGTACGGTTCCTGCCGTTGGTACAGATACTCTTTCAGTTACCTTCACGCCAACGGACACTGTCGATTACTCGAGCGCGTCGGCGACGGTGCAACTCGTCGTCAATCCAGCCATAACCTACCTCAACTGGCCCACGCCCGCGCCAATCAGTTACGGAACGCCACTAAGCTCGACCCAACTTAATGCCAGCGCGGTAACGGCTACGGGAGTAATCCCCGTTCCGATTTCCACCTATTATCGTGTCAGTGCTTTCTTCACTGACGGAGTCCAATACCAGGTCGGAGGATTCGACAATAACGGCAACGCGTACTCTGCTAATCAGCTTGGAACGACGATCGCATTCAACGGCATCAACTTTGCACTTGGGCCGCCAAGCGTTCCGAACTCGATTACGAGCACTACTGTTTCGCTTCCTCAAGGAAACTTTACAACGCTGTCTTTCATCGGAGCGGCAGCCAACAGCGCACAAACTAACCAGACATTCACCGTCAACTATACCGATGGCACCACCACGACCGCGCCGATCAGTCTCAGTAGTTGGACGGCGTCGAGTGGCTTTGCTGGCGAGACGATCGTTTCAACGACGACCAAAGAAGACACTTCCGGCGGATCTCAAGTAGCAGGCACTTACAACCTGTACGGCTATCAGATCGCTCTCAGTAACACGAAAACAGTTAGCAGCATCACCCTTCCGAACAATCTTAATGTCGTCGTTCTGGGCATGGCCCTCAGCACATCATCATCTGCGACAAACCCAATTCCAGGGACCTATGCTTATACCCCCGCCAGCGGAACGATCCTTAGCTTGGGGCCCCATACCCTATCGGTTACGTTTACCCCTACCGACACCACCCACTACTCCGTTGCAACCAAAACGGTTTCCATCGTGGTGAACAAAGCTGTCCTAACAGTGACCGCAAATAGTCAAAGCGTGGTATACGGTACGTCACTGGTTCCTTACACGTACGCCATCACCGGGTTCGTCAACGGTGATACCCAGACGAGCGCAACGACTGGTACTCCATCGTTGACAACAAACCCCACGACTCCCTCCAACGTAAATACTTACCCAATCACTGTGACTGCGGGCACGCTCGCCTCCGGTAACTACAGCTTCACCTTTGTTAATGGATCTGTGGTCATTACGCCGGCCACCCTTACACTCAACGCCAATAACGCCTCAAAGCTCTATAACACCGCCAACCCCACCTTTACCGGGACCATTTCCGGGGCCGTCAACGGGGACACCTTCACCGAGAGCTTCTCCACGACCGCCAACACCTCTTCAGCTGTAGGCACCTATCCAATTACCCCTGCCGCTTCCGGCACCCACCTCTCCAACTACACGCTGGCGGTCAATCCCGGTACCTTGACCGTCACCCAGGCTACGCCGGTGATCAACTGGAGCAGCCCAGGCGCAATCACCTATGGCACCGCACTATCCGCCACCCAACTAAACGCGACTGTCTCGGGCTCGATTGCTGGCAATCTGGTCTACACTCCTGCTCTGAACGCGGTTCTGCCTGCAGGTACCCAGACTTTGTCGGTCACGTTTACCCCCACCGATACCACCGATTACGCCCCTGTAACCAAGACTGTTTCCATAGTGGTGGGCCAGGCGACCCTGACGGTGACGGCAGGCAACGCCAGCCGCGCCTATGGAGCCCCCAACCCTGTGCTGACGGCCTCGGGCGCGGGAGCGTTGTCGAGCGACTCCTTCACCTACACAGCAACGACCACGGCAGTGCCTTCTTCTCCGCTGGGAACGTACTCGATCGTGCCCGCGGTGACGGGAGCGAACCTTGCCAACTACAACGTGGTGTACGTGGATGGCACTCTGACGGTAGGCCAGGCGACTCTGACGGTGACGGCAGGCAACGCCAGCCGCGCCTACGGGGCCCCCAACCCTGTGCTGACGGCCTCGGGCGCGGGAGCGCTGTCGAGCGACTCCTTCACCTACACGGCGACAACCGCGGCGACACCTTCCTCCGCGATAGGAACGTACTCGATCGTGCCCGCGGTGACCGGGGCGAACCTCGCCAACTACAACGTGGTGTATGTGAACGGCACCCTGACGGTAGGCCAGGCGACCCTGACGGTGACGGCGGGCAACGCCAGCCGCGCCTACGGGGCCCCCAACCCTGTGCTGACGGCATCGGGAGCGGGAGCGCTGTCGAGCGACAGCTTCACCTATACGGCAACGACGGCGGCGACACCTTCTTCCGCGGTGGGAACGTACTCGATCGTGCCCGCGGTGACGGGGGCGAACCTGGCCAACTACAACGTGGTGTATGTGGATGGCACCCTGACGGTGGGCCAGGCGACCCTGACGGTGACGGCAGGCAACGCCAGCCGCGCCTACGGAGCCCCCAACCCTGTGCTGACGGCCTCGGGAGCGGGAGCGCTGTCGAGCGACTCCTTCACCTATACGGCAACGACCACGGCAGTGCCGTCTTCTCCGCTGGGAACATACTCGATCGTGCCTGCAGTGACCGGGGCGAACCTCGCCAACTACAACGTGGTGTATGTGGATGGCACCCTGACGGTAGGCCAGGCGACCCTGACGGTGACGGCAGGCAACGCCAGCCGCGCCTACGGGGCCCCCAACCCTGTGCTGACGGCATCGGGCGCGGGAGCGCTGTCGAGCGACTCCTTCACCTATACGGCAACGACCACGGCAGTGCCGTCTTCTCCGCTGGGAACGTACTCGATCGTGCCCGCGGTGACGGGAGCGAACCTTGCCAACTACAACGTGGTGTACGTGGATGGCACCCTGACAGTGGGCCAGGCGACTCTGACGGTGACGGCAGGCAACGCCAGCCGCGCCTACGGGGCCCCCAACCCTGTGCTGACGGCCTCGGGCGCGGGAGCGTTGTCGAGCGACTCCTTCACCTACACGGCGACAACCGCGGCGACACCTTCCTCCGCGATAGGAACGTACTCGATCGTGCCCGCGGTGACCGGGGCGAACCTCGCCAACTACAACGTGGTGTATGTGGATGGCACCCTGACGGTAGGCCAGGCGACCCTGACGGTGACGGCAGGCAACGCCAGCCGCGCCTACGGGGCCCCCAACCCTGTGCTGACGGCATCGGGCGCGGGAGCGCTGTCGAGCGACTCCTTCACCTATACGGCAACGACCACGGCAGTGCCGTCTTCTCCGCTGGGAACGTACTCGATCGTGCCCGCGGTGACGGGAGCGAACCTTGCCAACTACAACGTGGTGTACGTGGATGGCACCCTGACAGTGGGCCAGGCGACTCTGACGGTGACGGCAGGCAACGCCAGCCGCGCCTACGGGGCCCCCAACCCTGTGCTGACGGCCTCGGGCGCGGGAGCGTTGTCGAGCGACTCCTTCACCTACACGGCGACAACCGCGGCGACACCTTCCTCCGCGATAGGAACGTACTCGATCGTGCCCGCGGTGACGGGGGCGAACCTCGCCAACTACAACGTGGTGTATGTGAACGGCACCCTGACGGTAGGCCAGGCGACCCTGACGGTGACGGCAGGCAACGCCAGCCGCGCCTATGGAGCCCCGAACCCTGTGCTGACGG
>Ga0209060_10000275_pt1 | contig 109957 bp, 66 predicted proteins | sample Coa_R1_8_FD_187155 | JGI IMG/M metagenome (GOLD analysis project Ga0209060, IMG submission 187155) | Surface soil microbial communities from Centralia Pennsylvania, which are recovering from an underground coalmine fire - Coalmine... | ecosystem: Environmental > Terrestrial > Soil >... | reverse complement strand
AGTACTCGGTATTCAGGGTGGTCCGTACGTAGGTGTCGGTAAAAACCGTATTGGTGCGGTTCGGCTTCTCGATCGGTTCCAGCAGCAGCCAGCGTTGAATGAAGCCGTCCGCATCCGGCGCCTTGGGCGCCGGCGTCGCCGGCATGAAATAAGGCGAAAGCGTCCGGGGAGTATTGTCGGGAGGGCTGGCCGGACGCCCCGGGGCGTTCCCGGCCGCGCCTGGTTGCGCCAGACAATTTCCCGCGGCCCAGATTCCTGTCAACGCCAGGAGAACCAATGCTCGTTTCATATCCTTGACACCTCCGTACTTCTATCCGGCACAGCCTCACTCGGTAAGGAGCTATTGTAATCGCTTGCGGGGATTACGCAAAGGGTGCTGCATTCTCAGGTGCTTCTTAACCGGTTCGACTCCTACTATAATTCGAATACGGCGTTTGCGGCGGGCGGTTGGCTACCGCAAGCGCTTGCAGAGAGGCGATGAAAGCGCTACTATCGGCCTTTTGTTTCGTCCTTGAGGCGAAGAAACACTTACAGGAGATTAGACTTGAAAACCGTTCCCTTCGCGATCACTTTCCTGACGTTGGGCGTGTCTTCGTTCGCTCAAGCGCCGGCAGACGCGCCCTACATGAATCCGAATCTGCCGACCGGCCAGCGCGCGGCGGACCTGGTCTCACGGATGACGCTGGAAGAGAAGGTGCTGCAAATGCAGAACAGCGCGCCGGCGATTCCGCGCCTCGGCGTGGGCGTCTTTAACTATTGGAACGAAGCTCTGCACGGCGTCGCCTCGGGCCGCGCCACCGTGTTCCCCGAACCTGTCGGCATGGGGGCAAGCTTCGACCCCGATCTGGTGCATCGCGTCGCGGATGCCATCTCCACAGAGGCGCGCGCGAAGTATCACGAGGCGCAACGCCGGCCGCCCATCCCGGAAGTGCCGCCGGGCAACTCTCCCGGCCGCATCGCCTGGCTGACCTATTGGTCGCCGAACATCAACATCTTCCGCGATCCGCGCTGGGGACGCGGGCAGGAGACTTACGGTGAAGATCCATATCTGACCAGCCGAATGGGCGTGGCTTTCGTCACGGGCATGCAGGGCGACGACCCGGACTACCTGAAAGTCGTCGCGACGCCGAAGCACTACGCCGTACACAGCGGGCCGGAGCCGCTGCGCCACACCTTCGACGCCAAGCCCAGTGAGTACGACCTGCTGAACACCTACCTCCCGGCCTTTAAGGCCGCGGTGATGGAAGGCAAAGCGGATTCCGTGATGTGCGTCTATAACTCGGTGGACGGCGTGCCGGGATGCGCCAGCACCGACCTGCTCGAAAAGCGCCTGCGGCAGGATTGGGGCTTCAAAGGTTTCGTGGTGAGCGATTGCGGCGCGATTGGAGACATCTTCCGGAGTCACAAATACTCGCCCACCCAGGGCGCGGCGTCGGTCGCCGCCGTCAAGGCGGGCACCGACCTCACTTGCGGCGGAGAGTACACCACACTCGTCAATGAAGTAAAGGCGGGCACGATCTCCGAAGCCGAGATCACACGCGCCACCGAGCGCCTGTTCGAAGCGCGCATCCGCCTGGGCATGTTCGACCCGCCGGAGCGCGTCCCGTACACGAAGATTCCCTATTCGGAAAACGACTCCGCTGCCCATCGCCAACTGGCGCGGCAGGCGGAACGCGAAGCCATCGTACTGCTGAAGAATGAGGGCGGTTTCCTGCCCTTGAAATCTGCAGTCGCCAAAATCGCGGTAGTCGGCCCTTCGGCCAACGATCCAATCGGTCTGTTGGGCAACTATAACGGGATTTCCTCCAGGCAGGTGACCCCGCTCGAAGGTATCAAGCGCCAGTTCACCAAGGCCACGGTGCAATACACGCTGGGGGCCACCTACACAACCGCCGCCCCGGCGCTGGTGGACTCCGCCTTCCTTTCGCCGCCGGACGGCAAGGGCGAGGGTCTCCAGGCCGAATATTTTGACAACCCGGATTTCCAGGGCGAACCGAAGTTGCGTCGCGTGGATTCACGCGTTTACTTCGACGCCAACATGGAAGAGCCTGCCCTGGTGGCCGCCTTCCATGGCGACAAATACGCTATCCGCTGGACCGGTACTCTGATTCCGCCCGCTACGGGCGATTACGTGATCTCGGCGCGCACCGGCATGTGGAACCGCGATGGGAAGATCACCCTGACCCTGGACGGCAAAGAGATGAATTCGGGCGGACGCGGCGGCCCTCGACCCGCGGGTTTGGGGCCGGGACAAGGTCAGGGAATGGGGCTTGGCCAGGGCGGCCGACGCGGAGGCGCAGCCCCGATGCAACTCGAAGGCGGACACCGCTACTCCATCAAGGTCGAGTACACGCAGAACGGACGCGGAGGCGGAGCCGAATTGAATTGGATCCCGCCGGCGCCAGTGTTGCTCGCGGATGCGGAGAAGGTGGCAAAGGGTTCCGATGCGGTGCTGGTCTTCGTCGGCCTGAATGGTTCGCAGGAAGGTGAAGGCCATGATCGCAGCGGCATCGACCTTCCAGAGCCGCAGGAGGGATTAGTGAAGGCGATGATCGCTACCGGCAAGCCGGTTGTCGTGATTCTGACCAGTGGCAGCGCCGTGGCCATCAATTCCGCGGCGGCCGGCGCGACGGCCGTGCTTTCGGCCTGGTACGGCGGCGAGGAAGCCGGCTCCGCCATTGCAGACACGTTGGCCGGCGTCAACAACCCGGCGGGCCGCCTGCCAGTCACCTTCTACAAAAGCCTCGACCAGGTACCCGAGTTCACCGACTACTCGATGAAGAATCGCACCTACCGCTATTTCCAAGGCGAGCCGCTCTACCCGTTCGGCTACGGGCTCAGCTATTCGACGTTTGCGTACTCGGGCCTGCACGCGAAACGCACCGCAGGCGGCGCCGAGGTCAGCGCGACGGTGAAGAACACTTCCTCGCGCGAAGGGGACGAAGTGGTTCAACTCTACATCGGCGGCGACGCCGATGCTGACGCGCCGGTCCGGAATCTGCGCGGCTTTCAGCGCATTCACCTCAAACCCGGCGAAAGCCGCCAGGTGAAGTTCACGTTGATCGCCGCGGACGTCCCGGCGGCGAAGGTGGATGTGAGCGTTGGCGGCGGACAGCCCGTCGGCAGCACGCCGTGTGTGAAGGGTTCCCTGTAGCGGCCGGCCGAAAACACGGTTCCGGCTGAAAGGATTTATGCGAAGGGGTTTCATCCGTTCGGTTGTCCTCTTTTCCCTGGCCGCGGCCCCGCTTTCGGCCGCCGACCCTGCGCTCTGGTATCGGCACCCGGCTTCGCGTTGGGGCGATGCCCTTCCCATTGGCAACGGCCGCCTGGGTGGAATGGTCTTCGGCGGAATCGCCAAAGAGCGAATCGCGCTCAATGAAGACACCATCTGGAACGGCAAGAAGCGCGACCGTGTCAATCCCGAAGCGCTGAAAGCCCTTCCGGAAGTCCGCCGCCTGCTGTTCGAGGGCAAGGTGAAGGAGGCGGAGGTGCTGGAAGAGCAGAAGATGATGGGGATTCCTAACCGGCAGCCTCCCTACCAACCGCTCGGCGATCTCAACATCGAATTCACCGGTCTGGACAACGCTCAGGATTACCGGCGCGAGTTGAACCTTGCTACAGGCGTGGCGCGCGTAAGCTATCGGGTTGGCGACGCGACCTGCATGCGCGAGATCTTTTCGTCGGCGCCGGATCAGGCGATCGTGCTCCGCTTGAGCTGCGACAAACCCGGCCAATTGACTTTTCGCGCGACCCTGACCCGTTCGCAGGATGCCCAGGCCACCACAGCCGCGCCCGATCGCGTGATCCTCGCGGGCGAGGCTATCGCGCACACCAATTTCTGGATCACGCCGAACCTGACGCCCGAAAAGCGGAAGGCGGAAACGGACCAATTGGAGCCGTCCGGCGTGAGATTCCGCGGTGTGCTTCGCGCCGTCAACGAAGGCGGCAAAGTCGAGATTGCGGGCGCCGATGTGGTCGTGACCGGCGCGAACGCCGCGACACTTCTGCTGGTCGCCGCTACGGATTATCGCGGCGGCGACCCCGCCGTAGCCTGCAATCAGTATCTGACGCGCGCCGCCAAGTCTTACGAGACGCTGAAAACCGCGCACCTCGCCGATCATGAAAAACTCTTCCGGCGCGTGGAAGTCGTGTTCGCGCCGCCGGCCGGCGATCCCGCCGTCGAAAACCTTCCCACCGACGAACGTCTCGCCCGCCTCAAGAAAGGCCAGGAGGATCCCGGGCTTTCGGCCCTATACTTCCAATTCGGGCGCTATCTTCTGATGGGCAGCAGCCGTCCGGGAACCATGGCGGCCAATCTCCAGGGGATCTGGAACGAACTCATGTCTCCACCCTGGGACAGTAAGTACACCACCAATATCAACCTGCAGATGAACTACTGGCCGGCTGAAGTGGGGAACTTGTCGGAAACCACGGGGCCGCTGTTCGATCTGGTCAGGATGTCGCTCGACAGCGGACGCCGCACTGCCAAAGAAATGTACGGCGCCCGCGGCTTCGCGTTTCACCACAACATCGATGCCTGGGCCGATACCGCACCCGTCGACTACGCCTACTGCGGCATCTGGCCGATGGGCGGCGCGTGGCTGGCCCTCCATTTCTGGGAGCACTATCAATACGGACTGGATCGAACCTTCCTGAGCCGCGACGCCTATCCCATCATGAAGGAAGCCTCTCTGTTTCTTGTGGACTTCCTCATCGACGACGGTAAGGGCCACCTCGTCACCAACCCGTCGTACTCGCCGGAAAACAGCTACCGGATGGCGAACGGGACGGTAGGCCGGCAGACCGTCGGCGCCAGCATGGATTACGAGCTTATCTACACGTTGTTCCATGCCACCATGGATGCGTCGCGGATCCTGGGTATCGACGCGGATTACCGCCAACAACTGGAAGCTACGCTCAAACGCATTCCGGACTTGAAGATCGGTAAATTCGGCCAGCTGCAGGAATGGAGCGAAGACTACGACGAGCCCAGCCCAGGCATGAGCCACATCTCGCACTTGTTCGCTCTATATCCGGCCGATGAAATCACGCTGCGAGGTACGCCGGAACTGGCCAAGGCCTCGCGGATTTCGCTCGAACGCCGGGTGCAGAATGGCGGCGGCAGGGGAGGCTGGTCCGCGGGCTGGTACTCGAACCTCTGGGCGCGGCTCGAAGATGGGGATCATGGGTACGTGCACATTCGCAACCTGCTCTCGTCGGCCACTGAGACTTTGCTGAACGCGGGCCGCCAATTTCAGATCGACGCCAATTTCGGCGGAGCTTCCGGAGTCGCGGAGATGCTCCTGCAGAGTCACTCGGGCGTTATCGCCATACTACCGGCGCTTCCTTCTGCCTGGCCAGAAGGCCATTTCCAGGGACTGCGCGCTCGTGGCAATGTCGAAGTGGACGCGTCCTGGAAGGGAGGCCGGGCAGTCTCCGCCGCGCTACGCCCTTCAGTGGCCGGTGAACTCCAACTGCGGCCCCGTAGCGGTCAACGCATCGCCAGGATTCAGTCCGGAGGACGCACTCTGCCCTCGTCCGAATCCAACGGCATCTGGCGCGTGCGTGTAGAGCCGCGCCGGGAGTACACCATCACGTTCGAATAGACTTGATGCCGCCGATTCCAATCAGAATCTTCCTAAGGAGGATACGGTGAAGCGCAGAGATTTTCTTACGAGAGGTACGGCGGCCGCGGGCCTGGCCGGATCCACAGAGCTGTTGAAGCCGCTCGAAGCCGCTCAAAGCGCGGCGCCGAAACCCGCTCAGTCCGCGGCGAAAGCGCCATCGGCGCACGAGGAGATTCGCTCCGCCGATTACCTGCGGCGCGCGAAGCAAGACAAGTATCTGCCGAAGCCGCCGGCTTTCCGGGAATCAAGCGGGCCCATACCGGTCTCGCCGATGCCATTGGCTGAACGAATCAGGCGCAACGTCGTGCCGCGCCGCGGCTTTTGCAGTATCTCCACCACCAGCGATGCGCTTCTCATCTCCGGCAACGGGGCGATGAGTATTGAGACGGCCTGCGATCCCTACTCCGAGCAGATCGTCTTCCGGCACGAGAGCCTGTTCACTCCTCATAAAAGGCCATTCGAAGCGCCCACGATCGCCGGTATCTTCCCGCAAGTGCGGCAGATGCTGCTGGACGGCAAATACCACGACGCTGCCAGACTCGGGTATGACGAGTGGCACAAGACCACCATCGCGGGCGGCGGGTTTGGTGGGGGCGGCGCCGGATTCTCGATGCATCTGGAGTATCCCAAAACCGCGGCGGTGAAAGACTATCTTCGCACCGTAGATTTCGAAAGCACCGAGTTGCAGGTTCACTGGACGGACGAGCGCGGCGAGTGGGTTCGCCGCACGTTCGCGTCGCGGCCTGACAATGTTGTGGTGCAGTGGCTCGTCGCCCCCAAAGGACAACCGCTGAACGTTCGAATCACCATGCAAAGGTCGGTGGCAGCCGGGCGGGGCGCGCGGGGCGGTACTCAGGCCGCTGGAGCCTTCGGCCCACTGGCCAATGCCCATCAGGACTTCAATGAGCAGCGGCTGATATTCAAAGGCATTTTCGATCCCTCGATCAACAACAGCGGCTACGCCGGCGTGACCCGAGTGGTTCACACCAATGGCTCAGCCCGTATGGACGGCGGCACGCTGGTAATCGAGAATGCCTCATCCGTGATGATGCTCACGCGCATCGAACATCTCCCCGACTACAGCGAGGATCGCGTAGAGGCTGTGCGGCGGGCGGTGGAAGCGCTCACCCCGGACTACGCGGAGCTCCTCGAGCGGGCCCGGAAGGTCCAATCGGAGATGCTCAACCGCGTCACCGTGGATTTCGGAGGCGCCTCCAAGCGTGCCCTGTCTTCCGAGGAACTCCTGTCAGATCAGCGGTCGAGCCCGGGCTATTCGGGGGCGTTTCTCGAGAAGTTATTCGAGATGTGCCGCTACTGGTTCATCCTTACCAGTGGCAAGTATTGCAGCATGTCGGCCGAGACCAACGCCAACATCAACCTGCAAATCGCGCCCGGGGTGCAGGGCGATCACCGGGAAGGCATGGATGCCTACTTCAACTGGATGGAGAGCCTGTACCCGGACTATCGCACCAACGCGAAGAACATATACGGCATGCGCGGCGCCCATTACTCCCTTACGCCGACTAAAGACGAGGGTGTCGACAAGATGTACGACTTCGCCGGTTCGACCGGGGAGACATGGCCGCATCCCTATTGGCTTTCCGCCGGTGGATGGTGTGTGCGTCCGTTCTGGGACCATTACCTGGTAACGGGTGACCTGGATTTCCTCCGCAAACGAGTCGTGCCGGCGTATAAGGACCTGGCGCTATTCTACGAAGATTTCCTGGCGGTCACCGATAAGAACGGGAACTATATCTTCGTCCCATCGTTTTCGCCGGAGAACAATCCCGGCAACCTGGATCCTTCGTGCATGTTGGTGATCAACGCCAGCATGGATATTGCGGTGTGCCGGGAAGTGCTCGCGAACCTGGTACGGTCCTGTGAGCTTTTGGGCATCGATGCCGAAAGCGTGCCGAAATGGAAGGCGATGCTGGCCAAACTGCCGCCCTACCTGCTCGAACCGGACGGCGCCATGAAGGAATGGGCGTGGCCCTCGCTCGCGGAACGCTATAACCAGAGGCACATTTCTCATCTCTATGGCGCCTGGCCGGGTGATGAAATCGACCCGGACCGCACGCCGCTACTGGCCAAGGCCGCGTTGATCGCTAACCGTCACCGCGTTCCGGAGCGTCTGGCGGCCCATGGCCGCTGCCATCGCGCATTAGTTGGAGCGCGGCTCAAAGACAGCTACATGGCGGACACCGAACTGCGCCAACTGATTGAGGAAGGCAACGTGGGCCCAACGCTCCGCTGTTCTCACGATCCTTACGTGCAGCCCATGCCCGATGCGCAAGGCGGGATTCAATTGATCATGATCGAAATGCTGGCCTACTCGCGCCCCGGCGTGATCGAGGTACTTCCGGCGCTTCCTCCGTCGCTGATGAAAGGCTCGATGAACGGCATGTTGCTCCGCACGTTCGCGAGACTCGACAAACTGGCGTGGGACATGGATGCGCGGACCGTGGACCTGACGGTTACGTCAGCGCGGAAGCAAGACGTCACCTTGATCGCACGGCATGGCATCGTAGCGCTCTCCGCTTCGCCGGGTGCTCTGGGGTCGCAGCCGGAGCCCGGCAAGGCGGCCTGCGACTTGCGCCTGGAGGAAGGAAAGCCGGTGAAAGTTCATTTGAAACTGGGACGGCACAACCCGCTGGACTGGGTCAACTGGGTCGCTTGATGGTCTCGTAGCCAATAGCCAGAGAGGAAACGATGAAACGCAGAGATCTTCTGAAGACGAGCGTGGCCGCTGCCGGCCTGATAGGCGTCGCGGCCGAAGGTGATCCTCAGAGACCATCCGAACACGCTGGAGCACCGCCGCTGGACAATCGTCCGGCGGAATATCTGCGCCGTGTGCGAAGAGATCGTTTTTTGCCCAAACCGCCGGCGCCCGCGGCCTATCCGATCTCACCCATGCCCCTGCCCGAGCGGATCCGACGGAAGGTTGTGCCCCAGCGGGGCTTCTGCAGCATTTCGCCCGGTAAACTGGTCAGCGATAGTCTGATCTCCGGCAACGGAACGATGAACATCGAGTTGACGGGCGATCCCTTCGAGGAGCAAATCCTCTTCCATCACGAATGCCTGCTCATGCCGTGGAAGCGGCCCTTGGAGGCTCCGAACGTCGCAAATATTTTCCCGCAAGTGCGGCAGATGATCCTGGAAGGGAAGAATCGCGAAGCGGTGGCGCTGGCCATCCAGCACATGAACGATGGCGCGATCAAGCAGGACACCGAGCCGCACCTCACCGTCCCTGCATTCCTGATGCAACTCGAATTTCCGAAGGCCGCGCAGGCGAAGGACTACCTGCGCACCGTCAATTTCGAGAACGGCGAGATTACGGTTGCCTGGAGCGATGAGCACGGTGACTGGGTCCGGCGGACCTTTTCGTCCCGGCCGGACAATGTGGTGGTTCAGTCGCTCACCCCGCCGGCCGGTCACTCGGTGAGTGTCCGCATCTCGTTACAGAAGTCGGCGGAGTGGAGCATGCGTTCCGGGATGGACTGGGGCAGCCACTCAGGCATCGGCGCCACAGCGCCGGACCGGGGAGCGTTCAACTTGGGAGGAAACGGAGCGCCCCCAAAAGTAGCTCCTCCGAAGGGCGTCGAAGCCAACGAGGTTCACCTGGACTGCAGCTCACAGCGGCTGATTTACAAATGCCGTTTGGATCCCTCGGTGGACAACAGCGGCTACGCCGGGGTCGTTCGCGTTGTACAGAACGGCGGGTCCGCGCGGATGGATGGCGACACCGTGGTCGTCGAAAATGCGTCGTCCGTGATGCTGCTCACGCGCATCGAATGGTTCGCCGAATATAGCGATGACCAGGTGGAAGCCCTCCGACAGGCGCTGGAGCGGCTCAACCCGGACTATTCGGAACTGCTGAGCCGCCATCAAAGAGTCCAGTCGGAGATGTTCAACCGCGTCATTGTGGATTTCGGAGGCGCCTCGCAATATGGTATGTCCACGGAGGAACTCCTGTCCGACCAGAGGTCGAGGCCGGATTTCTCGCCCGCGTTGCTGGAGAAGATGTTCGAAATGGGACGCCATTGGTTCCTCCTCACGAGCGGCAAATATCCCAGCATCGCCGCCGGGATCAATGCCACTATTAACCTGCAGACGGCCGGCGCTGTGCAGGGAGATCTGCGGGAGGGCATGGAGGCATACTTCACGTGGATGGAGAGCCTGGCTCCGGATTGTCTGGTCAATGCCAGGAAGATCTTTGGATTTCGGGGCGCCTCCTATCCCCTCTTTCCCGACAAGGGAATCGGCGTCAACTTCTATTACACCGGCAACACTCCAATCGGAATCTGGCCCTACTGGATCTCTGCCGGGGGCTGGTACATACGCCAGTTCTGGGACCACTACTTAGTCACTGGAGACGTGGAATTCCTCCGCAATCGCATCGTGCCGGCATATAAAGAGCTGGCGCTCTTCTACGAAGATTTCCTGACGGCCACCGACAAAAACGGCAACTTCGTGTTTGTCCCCTCCATCTCGCCGGAGAACACTCCCGGCAGTACGGACCCCTCGGGGCCCACGCTGATCAACGCCACCATGGATATTGCGGTGTGCCGGGAAGTCCTGACCAATTTGCTCCAGGCGTCGGAAACGCTGGGCACCGAAACCGATCGAGTGGCTAAATGGAAGGCGATGCTGGCCAAAATGCCGCCCTACCTGCTCGAAGCGGATGGCACCCTTAAGGAATGGGCTTGGCCCACGCTCCAAGAGCACTACACACATCGGCACGTCTCGCATCTCTATGGAGTCTGGCCGGGGGATGAAGTTGATCCCGATCGTACTCCGCAATTGGCTAGAGCGGCGGATATAGCCGACCGGAGGCGTACGGTTGATGCATTAGCCACCGCGGTCGCGGGCGAAACTCTACCTGCTTACGGCCGCTGCCATCGCGCTTTGGTCGGGGCACGCCTTAAAGATAACGTCATCGTGGACGTCCAACTGCGTCAATTGCTGGAACAGGGTTACGCGGGCAGCGGGCTCCGTTGTTCGCGCGAGCCCTATGGCCCGCCGGTGCCCGACGCGCAGGCCGGAATTCCGGCGATCATACTGGAGATGCTCCTCTACTCTCGCCCTGGGGTGATTGAGGTGCTTCCTGCACTGCCGCCAGCGCTAGTGAAGGGGTCGATCAGCGGGATGCGCGCCCGGACGTTCGCGAGGATTAACAAACTGGCATGGGACATGGAGGCAAGGACTGTTGAGTTGACCGTCACATCGGTAAAGAAGCAGGACTTGACCCTGATCGCGCGATACGGGATCGAAGCGATTACCGCGCCGGTGGGCTCCCTGGTGAAGCCGCTTCAGGTCGGTGTAGCGAACATTCAGGTTCACTTGCCGGAGAATATGCCGGTTACATTTCACCTGAACCTGGGGCGACACAAGCCGCTCGATTGGCTCGATCAGGTTGTCCGCGCTTGACGGATGATATGAGCAACGATTCTTTATGCAGTCACCCAACTACCTTTTGCTTTGTGCATCGTTGACAAGTCTCGTTGCGTTGCCGGTGGCCGCGTCGGCCGGCCCCGCGCAAGTGGCCCATCGATCGTGGGCCGCCGACAACGGGAATGGGACCTATTCGAATCCCCTGTTCTACGACGAGTTCTCGGACCCCGACATGATCAGGGTGGGAGCCGATTACTACCTGACTGGGACGACCATGCACACCATGCCGGGACTGCCCATCCTGCATTCCCGAGACTTGGTTAATTGGCGAATCATCGGTTACGCCTTCGATCGCCTGGACCTCGGTCCGGACTTCCGCCTCGAAGAAGGCAAGCAGATTTACGGCCAGGGGATCTGGGCGCCGAGCTTCCGTTACCACAACGGGACCTTTTACATTTTTGCGAATGTGAACCGGTTCGGCCTGCAGGTGTTCCGGGCCTCGAGTCCGCGTGGGCCATGGAGCCACAATCGCATCGAGCAAGGACTGCACGACCTTTCGGTCTTATTCGACGACGACGGAAAGATTTATGCCGTCTACGGCGCCCGGACCATCCGGATCGTGGAACTGAACCAGAACCTCACCGCGCTCGTTCCGGGCACGGACCGAATCCTGATTGAATCCAAGCTAGAGATGGGCGAAGGTTCGCACTTTTATAAGATCAACGGGAAATACTACATCGTCAGCGCCATTCCCGGCGCTCACGTGCCAATGAAGTGCGCCAGGGCGGACAGGCTGACGGGCCCGTGGGAGATAGAGACCATCAGTGCGGAAGAGAGCCTTGGCATCGGCCAAGGCTATCGACCCAAGGGCGGCGGACGCAGGACTGCCCCACCGATGGAGACCAATCCCCCGGATTCGAGCCAGAGCCGGGATCTCGACCTGCACCAGGGCGGCATCATTGAGACGCAGACCGGCGAGTGGTGGGGTTTTTCCATGCAGGACCACAACTCCATCGGCCGGCTCACTTCTCTCTCTCCGGTCACTTGGGAGAATGGATGGCCGAACTTCGGCCTGCCAGGGAACCTCAGGCGGACGCCCTCCACTTGGGTGAAACCGAACACGGGACACAATGAGCCGATTTCTTCACCCTACGAGCGTTCCGACGATTTCTCGGGACCGAAGCTTCAGATGGTCTGGCAGTGGAATCACGTACCCGACGAAACGAAGTGGTCGCTCTCGGAGCGGCCGGGGTATCTCCGTCTGCATTCGCTGCCGGCCCCCGATTTCTGGTGGGCGCGAAACTCGCTGACCCAACGCGCGGTGGGACCGGAATCCACGGCCACCACGGAGTTGGACGGCAGCGGCCTCAAAGCCGGTGACGTGGCCGGATTGGCGCTGCTGAATTCGCCCTACGCCTGGATCGGGATGATGCGGGACGATCGCGGCTTCACGATCGCGGAGTACGACCACAGTACCGGGAAGACCGTCAAGGAACCCATTGGTGCTCCGCGCGTCTGGCTTCGCGTGCACAGCAATTACGACACGGAGATATCGAAGTTCAGCTACAGCACGGACGGGACGACCTACAAGCCGCTGGGCCCCGATTTCATCACGGTGTTTCAGCTCACCACTTTCCAGGGCGTGCGCAATACCCTGTTCCATTACAATACCGGCGAGCAACCTGGCGGCTACGCGGATTTCAATTTCTTTACTCTGGACGAGCTGCGACCGCGCGGGCTGACCAAACCGATCCCCGTATCTCAATTCATCACCATCACAGATCTCGGCGGAGGGAACGCGCTGGCCGTGGTGGATGGCAAACTGCAATCGGTGACTTCCGCGGAGAAGGAGACGGCGTTTAAGGTTGTGGACCAAGGCCGCGGCCGGATCGCGCTTCAGACAAGAGACGGGAAATACGTTTCGGTCGGAGGCGATGGCAAATCCGGCGACGTTACGATTAAGTCCGGCAAGCCAGGCAGGGGAGAGACTTTCCAATGGGTGGACCTCCAGCGCGGTGACACGCTCTTCCTGTCTCTGGCGACGCATCGTTATATCGTCGCCCCTAAGGACCCCGGAGCTGTAGCCGCCGACCATCCCGGTCCAGCGCCCGACCGCAAGGATGGTTCCTGTTTCACCTGGAAAGTTGCGGGCCGCTGAAGTTCTCATCACAGGAGGTTGGCAATGTCCTTAACGAGAATAGGCCGCCAGGCGGTTCCCCTTGGGGCCTTCGTAGTCCTTGGCGCGGCCGTGGCCCTTTGGTCCCAACCCGCCGCGCGCAGCGTAGCGGCGCCGGTGGTCGGAAAGGCCATGCGCTACTGCAATCCACTTCCGCTACCCGCCTCGTCCACGGACGGCGCGCCACAGGGCATCAGCCTCGGCGACGTCACGGTGGTGCGCGAAGGCGAATTTTACTATCTGTTCGCAACCGGCGGCGGCGCGTGGGTTTCGCGCGACTTCGTCAACTGGAGCTTCCAGCCGGTCGATGTTCGCGGCGGCCGCCTGCCGGTCGCGCCGCACGTAGTCAAATACAATGGCGCATTCTATATGTCCGGCAACAACGCCCCGCTGTACAAGGCGCCGGGCATCCTGGGGCCGTACGAGGTCCTCGGCCCGTGGAAGGACGAACGGGGCGAGCCGTGGAAAGTTACGTTCAACGGGACTACGGCCAATGGCGCCTTCGACGTGGATATCTTCGTAGACGACGACAACAAGCCATACCTGTATTTCCCCGGCCGATCGACAGCGGGAATCTACGTGGCTCCGCTGGACCCGAAAGACCTGACACACCTGACAGCCGCGCCCAAACATCTGTTTGCCTTCGATCCGGCGCACGTCTGGGAGCGTTGGGGCGAGAAGAACGAATATACGGGAATCGCATGGATCGAAGGCCCGTGGGCGTTCAAAAGAAATGGCACATACTACATCGAATACAGCGCCTCGGGTACGCAGTGGCTGTCGTACGCGAGTGGAGTCTACTCGGCGAAGAGCCCGCTGGGGCCGTTCACCTACTCTCCGCGAAATCCGTTGCTCAGGAAGACCACCGGAATCGTCACGGGCCCGGGCCACGGCTGCGTGGTGAAGGGTCCCGACGGGAACTGGTGGGTGTTCTATACCATTGTCATGGCGAGTCCCGCCGGGGGCCGCCGGATCGGCATGGACCCCATCGCATTCGATGCCAACGGCAACCCGTTCACCGGCGGTCCGAGCGAAACACCGCAGTGGGCGCCGGGCGTGGTGGCTGATCCGGTGCGTAACGGCGACTCGGGTTCGATCGCGGTCAGCGTAAACAAGCTCCGCGCCATGCATGCGCAAAGCGCATTTTCCAGCGAGCGCCCCGGACATGAAGCGGCATACGCAATCGACGATTCCAACGGCACGGTCTGGCAGCCCGCCGAGAGCGACGCGCAACCGGCGCTCACACTCGACCTGGTAGCGCCCACCGAATTCGAGACCAATCAGTTTTTTGTGATCGACTCCGCCCGAATCGAGTTCGCGGCCGGCCGGGGCGGCGGATTCGGAGCGCGCAGTGCAGCGTCCGCTCCCGAAGCAACGGCGGCGGCCTCCGGTGGTGTCACGGCGTTCCGCTACAGGATAGAGGCTTCGCTTGACGGCAAAGAGTACGCCACCGTTTTGGACAAGACGAAGAACGACAGAACGCTGTATACGGAATTCGACGAGATTACGCCCACGCGATGCCGTTTCGTTCGATTGACAATCACGGATTGGCCGCGCCGTGGAACCACGCCGCTCGGGATCGCGGAATTCACGGTTTTTGGAAAAGCTGCGCCCGCGCGGATGCGTTAGGCATTCAGTAAGGAGAGAATCAGAGACATGCAGATGCGATGTAAGACCGCTTTTTTAATTTCGGCGATGGCGCTGCTGAGTGGCAGCCCATCCATCGCGCAGCCTCCACAGAGCCCTCCCCAGCAGAACAGTCCGCAGCCATTTGTCAGTCCCGTCTTCGCGGACCACATGGTGCTTCAGCGCGGCAAGCCGAATCCGGTTTGGGGATGGTCCGAGCCGGGAGACACCGTGCGCGTGCAAATCGGCGAGCATACCGCGACCGCAACAGCCGGAGCCGATGGCAAGTGGATGGCGAAAATCGATCCGCCCGCGACTGGCGGGCCCTACACGATGCAGATCTCCGGCCACCGGACCGTCGAACTGCAGGACGTCCTGGTTGGCGACGTGTGGATCTGCGCCGGCCAATCGAATATGCAGTTTGGTTTGGGGCAGGCGAGAAACGGCGCCGAAGAAGTGAAGAACGCGAACTATCCGCAGATCCGTTTCTACAACGTCGGTGAGCGGGACAGTTATTCGCCCGCGGCCGTTCCTCGCGGGGGACCGTGGAGAGTCATCACACCGGAGAGTCTCGGGGGACGCAGCGGCGGTCTTTCTGCGGCGGCCTATTTCTTCGGCCGCAAAGTGTTCCAGTCCGTGCACGTGCCTATCGGCCTGATGCAGGTCGCGGTGGGCGGCGTCCCGGCGGAGACCTTCACCAGCGTTGACGCTTTGCGCCCGTTGGGGGACTTCGACGATCGCATCGCGTTTTTCGAGCGATTGCGGCAGAAAGGCGGCCGTGAGTACGGCAACTACATCATGCCTTGGTATGAGGACTACGATATCGGCCAGAAGGACGGTTCCTGGGCCGACCCCGGACTGGACGATTCATCGTGGAATACCGTTCAGGTTCCGGGCGACTTCCAGGAGTTGGGCGTAGCCGGAGTCCCCAGCCTCACCTATCTGCGAAAGGCGATCTCGATTCCCGATCCCGTGCCGCAGGGCAGAGCCACCATCTACCTGGGGCAGGTGGAAAAGATGGACACGGTCTATGTGAACGGACGACAGGTGGGTTCCAGTTCCTGGGTCGAGAATCCGCGGGTCTACGGCGCCATGGGTTTGAAGCCGGGCAAGAACGTCAGTACGATTCGTTTGTTCCGCGTGAACGCCGAGGGTGGTGGTTTCATTGACGGAGCAGCCGGCATGAAACTGGTGCTGGGCGACGGCACAACGATTCCTCTGGCCGGCGAATGGAAAGGCAAAGTCTCCGTGGACGGCCACACGCCGGGCGTGCTGCCGCCCGGATACGAAAGTGTGACGAGCATGGTGAGCGTGCTGTACAACGGCATGCTGGCGCCCATCGCTCCGATGGCGATCAAGGGCGCGATCTGGTATCAGGGAGAGTCCAACGCCGAGCGCGCCTATCAATACCGCAAACTGCTCCCCGCCATGATTGCCGATTGGCGCAAGCTTTTCGGTCAGGGCAATTTCCCGTTCTACGTCGTAGGCCTGCCTGCTTACATGCATCACAAAGGCAAGCCCGGCGACGACTCTTGGGCGGAGTTTCGCGAAGCCCAGGCAATGGTCGCGAAAAGCGTTCCTGACTCGTGCCTGGCGACCACCGTCGATACCGGCAACCCGGATAACATTCACCCCATCGACAAGCTGCAAGTCGGCGAACGCCTGGCCTTCTGCGCCTTGGCCAATTCCTACGGCCAGAAGATTCTGTATTCAGGACCGACGCTTGCTTCCGTCGAAAACATGGCCGGCGGCGCCATGAAAATTCACTTCGATCACACCGACGGCGGCCTAATGGTGAAGGGTGACAAGCCTGGCGAGTTCTCGGTGGCAGGCGCGGACCATAAGTGGTATTGGGCGGACGCGCGGATGGAAGGTGATACCATCATCGTCTCGTCCCCTTCGGTCCCTAACCCTGTGGCAGTCCGTTACGCCTGGCAGTCGTTCCCCACGGCGACTCTGTACAACGGCGCGGGCCTCCCCGCCGTGCCTTTTCGGACCGACGACTGGCCAGGTGTCACGTTCGGTAAAACGATCTACTAAGATGCGAATTACATCCTTAATCAACATTCTGGTCTGCGCGCCGTTATTGGGCTCAAGCTTGTGCCATGCCCAAGACAGCGATGCTCTCAAGCTCTGGTACCGGCAGCCTGCCGGCGCGTGGACCCAGGCCCTGCCGGTGGGCAACGGCCGGCTGGCTGCGATGGTTTTTGGAACCATAAAGAAGGAGCACATCCAACTCAACGAGGACACCATTTGGTCGGGCGAGCAGCGCGACCGGAGCAACCCGGAGGCGCCCAGAGCGCTGGCGCAGATCCGCCGCTTGCTCATGGAGGGGCATCCGGCGCAAGCGCAAGCCCTGGCCGATAAGACGATGATCAGCATTCCTCGCGCGCTGCCGGTCTACGAGACTCTGGGCGATCTCTGGCTGGGTTTCGGCAGTGAGCCGGATGCCACCGATTACCGGCGCGAGTTGGATTTGGACACCGGCATCGTCACCGTGCGGTACACCGCCGGTGGAGTGCATTATGTACGCGAGGTCTTCGCTTCCGCTCCGGGCAGCCATTGTCTGATCGTTCGGTTGACCGCAGACAAACCGGGCAGCATTTCGTTTCAGGCCACGCTGAGCCGGCCCGCGGACGCGTCGACTGAGTCGTCGGCAGGTCGGCTGATCATGACCGGACAGGCTTTGCCGAAACGCGCCGCCGGTGAAAATAACACCGGCGTTCGCTTCCGCTCCGAGGTAAAGGCCGCGGTCTCCGGCGGAAAGTTGGAAAGCGCCGGCGACCATCTGGACATCTCCGGTGCGGATAGCGTCACACTGGCCATCGTCGCCGGGACCGAGATTCGGGAGAAAGACCTGGCCGCCGCCTGCGCGCGCGATCTGGCCGCCGCCTCGCGAACCTATGAAGCGTTACGGAGCGAGCACATCGCGGATCACCGGCATTTCTTCCGGCGGGTCCATCTGGGGCTTCCGGTAGATGCTGCGGTGCGCGCGCTGCCCACCGACGAGCGTCTCGCGCGCGTGCAGAAAGGCGAGGTAGACAACGACCTGTTCGCTCTCTATTTCCAGTACGGAAGGTATCTACTCATCGCAAGCAGCCGGCCTGGAAGCATGGCGGCGAATCTCCAGGGAAAATGGAACGATAGCCTGACGCCCGCGTGGGGCAGTAAGTACACCATCAACATCAATACCGAGATGAACTACTGGCCGGCGGAGACATGCAACCTCTCGGAGTTGACCGAGCCGCTCTTCGACCTCATCGATACGGCACGCGAGGATGGGCGGCGCGTAGCCAGGTTTTACTATGGCGCCGGCGGGTTCGTCCTTCATCACAACACAGACTTGTGGGGCGACGCGGTTCCCATCGACGGCGCCCAGTTTGGCATCTGGCCGATGGGAGGGGCGTGGCTGTCGCTCCACCTGGCGGAGCATTACGATTTTACCCGTGACCGTAGGTTCCTCGCCCAAAGAGCCTATCCCGTCATCAAGGAGGCAGCCCAGTTCTTCCTCGACTACCTCGTGGACGACGGCAAAGGGCACCTGGTGACAGGACCTTCGCTCTCACCGGAAAACACTTATCGGACGGCCTCGGGGGAGCGCGCCGTCCTCACCATGGGGCCGACCATGGACACGGAGATTCTTCAGCAGTTTTTCGGGCGGCTCATTGAAGCGAGCCAGATTCTTAAGATCGACCCGGATTTTCGTGCGAAGGTCGAGGCGGCGCGCGCCAAACTGAATCCGCTCAAGATCGGCAGGTGGGGACAAATCCAGGAGTGGCCTGAGGACTACGACGAGGTGGAGCCGGGCCATCGGCACATTTCGCACCTGTTCGCACTGTTCCCTGGCGACCTGATTACTCCCCACAAGACGCCGGAACTCGCTACGGCCGCCCGCGCCACCATCGAGCGCCGCCTGGCGAACGGGGGCGGCGGTACAGGGTGGAGCCGCGCGTGGATCGTCAACTTCTGGACAAGGCTGGCCGATGGCGAGAAGGCTTATCAAAACCTGACTGCGCTGCTGGCCCGGTCCACGCTGCCCAACCTGTTCGACAATCACCCGCCCTTTCAGATCGATGGCAACTTCGGAGGAACGGCCGCCATCGCCGAGATGCTGATCCAGAGCGAAGCCGGCGAACTGCAGTTTCTTCCCGCCCTGCCGAAGGCTTGGGACCACGGCGAAGTCACCGGGCTTCGCGCGCGCGGAGGGCTGGAAGTCGACCTCGAATGGAATGATGGTTTGCCAGGTACCGCCACATTGAGGCCCACAGTAGCCGGCGTCCACGTACTCCGGCCGCCGACGGGCAGCCGCATCCGTGAAGTTCGGGATGGCCGCCAGTCGATCCGTTTACATCCGGGGGCTGGCTCAAGCGCGTCGCTCCCGGTGAAAGCGGGGCACGTTTACTCCATCCAATTCGAACGCACCGGAGGATAGCTCGACTTAAATCATGCGGCCAAGCGCCTGGCAGGCGACCGGAGCGCCTTTCTCAGCGTCGCAGGTGGACGCGAACGCGAGCCTCAGTGCACCATTGACTCTCGTTCTTGTGTTCATTTGATGTAATCGCTTGCGGAGCCCGACGACCACTATCTTTTGAATTTGGGCTATTCCGCGCTATAGTTTAGGGCTAGAGAGTTCTGTAAGCGTTTACTCCAATCGTGGAGAGTGCGAACGATGAGACGAATACTGACTTTTGTGTTCCTCTTGGCCATCTCGGCTGGAATCTGCCTGGCTGCCCGCGATCAGCAGATGCCTCCCGCGACCGCCGGCGCGGCGCCGCAAAATGCCGGCAGAGGTGCCGCCAGAGGCGGATTCGGCGGACCGATCGAGTTGGGCCCTGACGATAAGCCCGCTTTCCCCGATCCACCGGCTGGTTTCAACCAGAGGCGCGAAAACATTCCCCATGGCGAGTTGACGGCGGTGGAGTACGATTCGAAGTCGCTCGGAACGCACAGGCGGATGCGTATCTACACGCCGCCCGGCTACTCGACCTCTCGCAAGTATCCGGTGCTTTATCTGCTGCACGGCATCGGGGGCACCGACACCGAGTGGACGCAATCGTGCCACGCGGACAATGTGATCGACAATTTGTTGGCGGAAGGCAAGATTCAGCCGATGGTCGTGGTCTTCCCCGACGGCAATTCCAGCAGAACTGTAGCTGACCTCAATGCGCCGCCTGCGCCGCGGGGAGCCCCAGGAGGAGCGCCCGGCGCGGGAGCGGGCCGCGGGCGCGGAATGAATATGGACGCGTGGCTGACGCCTTTTGAGAGTGACCTGCTCAAGGACATCGTCCCTTACGTCGATTCCCACTACTCCGTGTATACCGATCGCGACCATCGGGCACTGGCCGGCCTTTCGATGGGCGGCGGCCAGACGTTGAACATCGGCCTGGTTCACCCGGAGACGTTCGCATTTGTCGGCGGGTTCTCTTCGGCGCCCGATACCAGGCAGCCGCCGGCGGCGCTAGTGCCGGACCCGTCAGTTCCCAAGCAGTTGAAGCTGGTGTGGCTCGCCTGCGGCAATAAGGACGGTCTGATTCGCATTAGCCAGGCGGTGCACCAATATCTCAAGGAGAATGGCGTCCCGCATATCTGGCATGTGGATGGCAACGCGCACGACACCACCGAGTGGGATAACAACCTGTACCTTTTCAGCCAGCACATTTTCGTCGACCGGCCGATGCTGGCCGCGGCCGCACAGGCGCCTCAGGAGGGGCGAGGCGGCCGCGGGGCGCAGCCGCCCGTCGAAATCGATAAGAGCGCACCCGTGGAAGACTTCAAACCCTCGGAGCTGAACGCGATGGTCAACGGGCAGCTCAGGCAGTATCCCGAGGTCAATTCGCAACACCGCGTGCGAACCCGTTTGCGGGCGCCGACTGCGCAGAGCGTGCTGCTCGATATCGGGGGAGTCCGATACCCGATGACCAAGGACGCCGACGGCTGGTGGAGCGGCGTTTCCAACGCGCAAGATGAAGGCTTCCACTATTACCAGCTCAACGTGGATGGCGTAAGTGTCCCCGATCCTGGAACGCTTATGTTCTACGGAGCCAGCCGTTGGGGCAGCGGCGTCGAAGCCCCCGCGCACGATGCGGATTTCTACGCGATGAAAAACGTGCCGCATGGCAACCTGCGGGAGGTGCACTTCTTCTCTAAGATCGCCAACACCACTCTGCAATGCTACGTGTATACTCCTCCCGATTATGAAAAGGGAACGAAGCGTTATCCGGTGCTGTACATTCAGCACGGCGCCGGGGAGGATGAACACGGATGGGGCGGTCAGGGCCACGCCGGCCTGATCCTGGACAACCTCATTGCCGAAGGCAAAGCCAAGCCATTCATCATGGTAATTGGCAACAGCTACATCCCAGGCATGAGCGGTGGCCGCGGCGCCGGGCCCGGCGCGGGTCCGGGCCGCGGCGCGCCTCCCGCGGGAGCCCCCGCGGCCGCTCCTGCCGGTCAGCCTGGGGCGGTACCTCCGGCCGGCGCTCCCGCTGGACGTGGAGGGCCAGGCGGACGCGGATTCACCATGACCGACACGCCATTCGAGCACGTGCTCATTGGAGAGATGATTCCCTTTATCGACGCCAACTACCGGACGCTCGCCGACCAGCCTCATCGCGCTATGTCCGGTCTCTCGATGGGCGGCGCACTGACCCACGGGATCACTCTCGCCCACCTCGACAAGTTCGCCTACATCGGAATGTTCAGCGGCGGCAGCATCGCCCCGTCGGAGATCAAAGATATGGCCGACTTCAAGAAGAAGGTGAAGCTGGTATTTGTCGGCTATGGAAGCCGCGAGAATGGCGCGACTGGCAAGGCGAACGTGGAAGACCTGAAGAAAGCGGGCGTCAACGCCGTCTACTATGAATCTCCGCTAACCGCGCACGAGTGGTTGAGCTGGCGGCGCGATCTGCACGAATTCGCGCCTCTGCTGTTTCAGGGCAAGTAATCCAGGGGCGTCGGTGGCGGAGTGGCGATTCACGTAAGCATCTCCTGAACCGCTCTTCCTGACGTGCAGGCGGGTGTCGGATTGTGTGGTCGTGAGCGACACTATGATCGAGGAGAAGGCGGTCAGCCGAAGGCCGACGGGTGGGCCGAACGAATCGCTGACGCGATGAAAGAGAGCGGCTGCCGGCTCCTGCCAGACAGTCCAGGGGATTTCCTTCGGCAGATTTGGCCGTAAGCCCAGCCGGCTCACTGGCTTTTGGCTTGGATCCCATCGTCCGCGTTCCGGAAACAATCCATATGAGCGGTGAAGCAGCCCGTTCCAAACAGAAATTGAGCGTCGGCAAGTGCGCCAGCGAATGTCATGCAGCTATTCCCAGGCCGGCACATGGCGCCACGACCCGACCACGGCAACGGCCGCTTCGGCATCGGATAGCATAAGATACGGGAAATATGACTTCTGCGAGGACCTTGGCGCTGTTACTGCGCTGCATCCTCATGCTGCCGCTCTTCACCCTCGGTCTGTTTGCTCAGTATGTGGGCAGCCAGAGTTGCCAATCCTGTCACCCCGAAGAGTTCGCGGCGCAGGCAATGTCGGAACACGCGCATGCATTGGCTCCCGCGAAACCCGGCAGCCCCGGCGAGTGGGCCTTCGGCGCCGGCCGCAAAGCGATTACCTATGTCAGCCACACCGGCGAGGAGACGTACGTCGAACGGGCGGCCAGCTACTATGCGTCCACAAAATCGATGGGCGTTACTCCCGGGCATACCGCCGCAAAAGATCTCGAATATCCGACTTTCGACCCGACCACGTCGGCCCTGCGGTGCTTTCGCTGCCACTCTACCGGCCAGCCGTCGCTTTCCGCGGGTTTTGCCATTCAGCCCGCGGAGAACGGAATCCGCTGCGAAGCGTGCCACAGCCCCGGTGCGGCACACGTTGCAGCCGGAGGGGGCAGCGGCACAATTCGCAATCCCAAGCGCCTCAACGCGGTCGAACTCAACGCGTTCTGCGGAACCTGCCACCGCAAGCCGCCCGAGGCCGGGGTGGACGGGGATTGGACAGATCCCTGGAACGTGCGCCATCAGCCGGCGTCCCTCAGCCAGGCGGCCTGTTTCCGGAAAAGTGAGGGCAACCTGTCCTGCCTGACCTGCCACGACCCGCACGCGCCTCTTGTCACCTCCACCAAGTCCTATGATCAGCGTTGCGCGGAGTGCCATCGGGACGTGCGCCACCAGACAGCCACGGCCGGTAAGGCATGCGTCACCTGCCATATGCCGGAGGTACAGGAGCCGGTGCCGGAACTCCACTTCACGAACCACTGGATCGGCATCTATGCCAATGGGAATTCTCTGGTGCCCATCTCCCGGCCGGACCGCAGTCTCCCACCTCTTTCATTGCCGCCCACAGCCGAAGGAAAGTTTGTGCCACCGAATTCACCCTCCAGTCTGCTCCCGCTCTTCGCACAAGCGGTCAGCGAACGCGAGAAGGCGCTCGGCGCCTGGGACGCGAAGGTGGCGCGCAGCCTGAAGGCGCAGGGCCTGTTCCTCAAAACCCTTGGCGGCCTGGATGCCGCCGCCGTCCCACTGGGCAGAGCGCTGGAGATCGACCGGCATAACAACGACCCCGATCTGTTCGTGGTGGAAGAGTCCCTGGCGCAGACGTACGAACTCACCGGCAACCGCCGGCGAGCCTTCGAGTTGTTCCAACAAGCGGCAGCCGGCCCCGACATACAAGTGGCGGCCCGCAGTTACGCCAGCCTGGCGCCGCTCGATCCCGCCCGAGCCAGCGACTATTACGCCAAGGCCATCGCCGCCCAGGAGAAAGTGAGCGGAGCGGACCATCCGCGCGTCGCCACGCTGTTGAACCGCCTCGCCCAGGCTCTGGAGGAAAAGCAGAACTTCCGGGAGGCCGAAATGCTGCTGCGGCGCGCCCTGGCCATTCAACGGAAGGCGCTGGGACCGTCCGCCGATACGGCCACGACCCTGATCAACCTGGGTAGCTTGCTGCAGAACCTGCAGCGCGCCGCGGAAGCGGAGCGTCTGGAACGGGAAGCCATCGGCATCCTCGAACAGAAGCGTCCGCAAAGCGTGGAACTCGCTGCCGCGTATACCAATCTGGCGGACCTGCTGGTGCCGCAGAAAGACTTCGCGCCCGCCGCGGCATTGTTACGGCGCGCCATCGCGATTGACGAAACCATTTACGGTACCGGCGACCCGGAAGTCGCGGTGGATCTGACGAATCTGGGAGAGTTGCTCAAAGGCCATCGGCAGGATGCCGCGGCCCGCATAGCGCTTGAGCGAGCCCTGGCAATCTACGAAAAGCGCTTTGGCCCCGAGAGTCCGCAGGCTCGCAATGCACGCGAGAGTTTGCGGACTCTCCGCTGAGCGGAATCAACCCGCTTGACGACGACAAAGTGGCTTGCTGTCAGAACACGAGCCGGAGCGACATCTCCATTTGCCTAGGGTTCAGCGTGCCCGTCATGCGGTTCAGGTTGGCGTTGGTCTGGACCAGGCGGCCCTGGAGCCAGTTCCGCCAGTCGTACGACGGTGTGATGTTATACGAAGAGAACTGCGTATGGTTCGGGAGATTATACATTTCTGCTCGGAACTGTAAGTTGCGCCCTTCCCGCTTCAACGGGAAGTTCTTCGTCACGGTCATATCCAGGTTGCTCACCCGGGTGCCGGGGATGTTGAGGAGTTGGCCGGCGCCGGCGTTGCCCAGGCAGGAGGGGTTCTCGCCCACGCCGTAGTGCGGGTCGGCCGCGGGGAACTGGCTGCAGGGGAACGGAATGGTGAAGGCCGCCGTGTTGATGATCTGGTTGCCGGGGTTTCCGTTCAGGGGGTAGCTCGGAGTAGCCGGGGTGCCGGACGTGGTGGCCGTCGTGCTGGCAGCGGGGTTGATCTGCAAGGTTTCTCCGATGCTGGACAGGTGGTAGTTGCCAGTGACAAGCGCACGGTAGCCCTCGCCGCTGCCTGTCCAGTTCCACTGCGGGTAGCAGTTAGCAGTGCTGGAGCACGTGGAACTGGTATTGGCGAAGGTGGGGGTAGGGATCGCGGCCATCTGGTCACTGCGCCACTGATACAGGCCCGAGAGGACCCAGTGATCGGTAACCCAACCCAGCGGCTTGAAGTTCAGCTTCTGTCCCAGGCCCGGAATCTCGTACACGGCGTTGACCGTAAAATAAAACGGCGTGTTCGCGTAGGACGGTCCCCAGTTGCGGAATTTGTCGGGCAACAGCGGGTCGCGGCTGAAGGCCGGATCATTGTTGTTGAGGAGAGCTCCCGCCGGTCCCATTGACTTGTTCCAGGTGAAAGCGTACCCGAAGGAAAGGCGCCTCGTCATATTACGCCGCACGTTGATCTGTAGAGCCTCGTAGTTCGAGGTCCCTTCGAACTGCTGCGCGGAGATGCCGGAATAACTGGAGACGCAGGTGGGGCACACGCTCGGATCGAAGATGTACTGCCCGCCCAGCAGCCCCAGACCGCTGTTGCCCCCTTGGTACCCCGTCAGAGCATTGTTTTGGAGGTACGCTGTCGTAGGATTCACCCACGCAGCGCCGTTATTGAACTGCGAGTAGAGCGGGTAGTAGTCCAGCGGAATATTCAGCGGCACGTGGCGGCGCAGTTCGAACACCCAGGATGCCTCCACCACCGTGGAGAAGCCGACTTTCTGCTGAACCTGGATGCTTCCGTTATAGGTGGATTCGTTCTGCTGATGTCCAATGAAGTCGGCGTTCATACTACCCGGCGAAACGGCGCCCAACGAGGCCGCACCCGACGAGATATTCGTGATGTTTCCGTAGTACAGGTTCAGCGTCTGAAGAACGGGCGGGAACGAAGACGGACTCGCGATTTGGTTGTAACTGAGCCGGTTCAGGAATTGGCCGATACCCCCGCGGAGGGCCGTTTTGCCGTTGCCGAACACGTCCCAAGCGAAGCCGAACCGGCCCCCCGGAGAAATGAGCGGTACGGTGTACAGGCCCTGGGGCAGGGCCGCAGTGGTGCCGGCGATGACCATACCGGGGTAGGGAGTCGCCGTGGATGGATAGTTGGCCACGGAATTCGGAACGAATGTTCCGATTAACGACGAAATGGCAAAGGTACCGGTAAATGGATCGTAGGCCTTAGTTGTGTCGCTGCTGGGGCAGGGGCCGTTGGCGGTCGAGATCAGCGCATTGTTACTCGGGTTGACACACTGGCCAATGTACAGCCGCTCCACCTGGTTGGAGTTATAGGCCGAGGGAACGAACTCCGTGGAAGCGTTCCGGCCTGTCGCGACATTGGTAATCGGCGGCATGCTGTAGAAGCGCATGCCCAGGTCGAGAGTCAGACGCGAGGTCACACGCCACGAATCCTGCAGATAGAACTCCGTCTGCCAGAACTTCCAGTCGCCTATATTCTTTTGGCCTTCCGCGTACTGCCGGTAGTTGCCCAACCAGGCGTTGGCATAACCATCCTGCGTGTCCAGTGGGTTCTGCCCGCTCCCATCGTTGCCGAAGCTGTAAGAGCCGAGATAGGTGCCTTGGCTGCCGTCCTGCACCTTGAAGGTCCGCTCGACGTACACCCCGGCCTTCAGGTTGTGCTTACCCACAACCTTGGTGAGGTTATCGGCGAACGTCCACGCATCCGCCTGATTGGTATACGGACAGCCGTTCCAGCAGGGGTTGGTCGACGGGGCAGTCTCGGTGCGGCCCGCAGTGTCGCCGTAGGAAACAGTGGGCACGTAATTGGCGAAGCTCAGCGGGCCGTTGCCATCCAACCACCGCTTCCCGTTGTCGTTGAACAGCGGATCGGTGGCGAAGTTATCGAACGAGGGCGGATTGCCCATGTTCGACCTTTGGACCTGGGAATCGTTGGCCTCGTAATAGCCGATTCCGTTGAAAATCTTCCCGAAAGTGAACTCGTTCACCATGGTTGAGGATATGGTGGTGGTGAGGCCGATCGCGTATCCATGGCCCGGTTTGGTGAACACCGCGGCGGTGGGAGTATAGTTGCCGGAAGTGTCCCTCACCGGGATGCCAAAATTGGTCAAATCTCTGTCATAGTCTTGCGAGTAACGGGCAAACACCCTGTTCTTCACGTTGATGTTCCAATCGAAACGAACTGTGTCGTTGCGCCGCGGGTGGACTTCGGTGGCGGTCCAGAAGTAGTTGTCGCCGTAGTTCCACGCCGGATTCGAAATGGGGTGGTTGGAGAAGCCGGCGGGGCAATTGGTTGGGCTGATCGCCATGCCGTTATAAATGCCGGCGGCCGCTGTGCACAGGTTCGGCAAAGGGAGATACTTCAGCATCGCCTGGCCGATCGCCGCGGAAGCCGGATTGTAAACCGAGGTTCCAATCAGTTGATTCAAATTACCGCCGGCCAGCGTAGTCTTGCCGGCAGCCGGATTCACCAGGAAGGTGCTCCTGTCATTCCCGTTGTTATCGGTGTAACCCGGCGTGCAGGGAACTCCGTTGACGCCGGTGCCGACCAGACAGCGGTCGTAGAAGTTGCCTTGCAACTGCGCTGCCGTAGGCACCATCGCGGCTTGCTGGGTGCTGGACGGTTTTGTCTTCGTGTACTCCTGGGAGAAGAAGAAAAACAGCTTGTTCTTGCTCACGTTCCAGACTTTGGGAATGTAGACCGGTCCGCCGATACTGTAGCCGTATACTCCGTAGCGGGAAATCGTCTTCTGGTTGCCGTTCAAGTTGGTGAAATAGTCTTTGGCATTAAACATCTCATGCCGCTTATTGTAGAAAGCGCTGCCGTGGAATGAAGTGCTGCCGCCCTTGGTGATCAGACTGATCTGGCCGCCGGAACTGTGGCCGAACTCCGCCTGGTAGTTGGACGTCAGAACGCGCATCTCGGCGATGGTGTCCATGGTCGGCTCGAAGTCCACCTGGGCGTTATTGCCATTGTCCACGTCCGGCACCCCATCGACCACGAAGTTGGTGCGCGCGGTACCGGAGCCATTGATCTGCAGGTTGCCAAAAGTATTCGCAGCGTTACTGGTAGCATCGGCGCCCGTGCCCGAAAGCAGAGCGTTGCCAAAGGTCACCCCGGGAACCGTCTGCAGGATTTCGAATAGATCGCGGCCCTTAATGGTGATGTTGTTCAACTGCGCGGCCTCGATCAGTTTGGAATTCTCGCTGGAAGACGTCTGCACGGGCGTATTGGTAGCGGTGACCGAGATTTGCTCGGTCACCGCTCCGATCGTCAGCGTCATCTTACCCAAATCGCGCCGCTCATTCGGCGACAGGGGGATGCCTGTCACAGCATAGGCCTTGAAACCGGACTTGGCGGTAATCGTCAGGTTGTAGGTGCCCGGTTCGACGCCGTTCAATATGAAGATTCCGTCCGCGCCGGACACCGCATTGCGCGTTGTTCCAGCACTCGGATCTTTGATTACGATGGTTGCATCCGGCACTGCCGCGCCGGCGGGGTCGACCACAGTCCCCTGCAAAACGCCAGTCGTTGACTGGCCGAAAAGGTAGCCGCACATCAATAATATGGCGCATCCGAGACGTGCCATCTGGCTGACTTTCATCGCTTCCCTCCAGGCAGACATTGCCCAAGTGAGCCCAACAATCTCACACCAGAACTTCGGCAATTCTACACTGAAATCGCTTGCGGTCAAAATCTAATTTTGAATTTTGAATCAATTTTGTCCGATTCATCTCGCAAGCCGGCGATGGCGGGTTGTTTTTTCGCCACCATCCTGCAAGCGCCGATGCCTTCGAACGGCTACCGAGGCTCTTTGGAGTCCTGGATCGGCCTATCTTTACCGTTTGCCAAAGAGTGGTGAAGTGGCTGTATCTACCTATTGATAAACAGGTTAACGTCAAGTTTCGGGCCAGCCTCGAAATCCTTACAACACGGGGATCAAGATTTCCAACGCACACCCGGCTCTACCTCCTCCGTTTCTTCTTTTGTAAACTTTTACGATTCGAGTGGCCCGGGTTTTGAATCGGTCCCATCGGTTGTCAGCGCTTGCAGCCTTGAGCGCGGTGCGCCCATGCCGTCGCATGACGTCCTATGCTCGTTGCGGACCTAGTTTCGTTCTGAAAGAATGACAGCGATGGGATTTCGGCTCCTGCCGTTCCTGCTCGCGGCCTTCCGTCTGCTTACGTGGGCCGCTGACGATTGCAATGGCGCGAAGCCCTACGATTGCGCAGTCGCCCTGGTCCAACAGGGTCGCTTCCCCGCCGCGATCGACCTGCTGGAGAAACTGACCGCGGACTCGCCCCAAAACGTCAAGGCGTTGAACCTGCTCGGCATTGCTCTCAGCGCTGCGGGGAGCCTCGAGAAAGCGAATGCGCGCTTCCATCAGGCGCTCCAGGCGGATCCGGCATTTTTGCCGGCTCTGGAGAACCTCTCGATCAACCAGTTTGCACTGGGCCGCACGGAAGAGGCCAAAGCCGGCCTGGAGAGGGTACTCAAGAACTCTCCGAACGATGAGGTCGCCCACGTTTACCTGGGCGAGATCGCGTTCGGCGTGAAGCAGTTTGGAGAGGCGGCCGCGCACTACGAGAAAGGGCGGGCGAAGGTGTACCCCGTCATCCAGCATTACGCCGAGTGTCTGCTCGAGACCGGCCGGAAAGACGACCTTTTGGCTGTTCTCCGCGCCATGCCGGAGCAGGACACCGAAAAGCAATTCCAGGCCGGGATCCTGTTGGGAAAAGCCGGGGCCTACCTGGAGGCGGCGGCATACTTTGGCCGCGCACGTCTGCATTCCGGCGATCCATATAGCGCTGCATACGATCAGACTCTGATGCTCCTCCGCGGCGGTGATTACCCTGGAGTCATCCGGCTCTCAACTGAGCTTTTCACCGCCGGCTTGCGCCGCGCCGAGTTGTACAACCTGGTTTCGGAAGCCTACGTGAAAACCGGGCAGGTCGCAAAGGCGTATGACGCGCTGCGCACCGCCACCGAACTGGAACCCGAGGCCGAAGACAACTACGTCGACTTCGCGGGCATCTGCCTCGACCATGCCAACTACGAACTCGGCCTGGAAGTCGTCGCTATCGGCCTCAAGCACCTGCCGGATTCTTACCGCCTGCACCTGCACCGGGGTCTGCTGCTGGCGCACCAGGGCCTCACGCAGGAATCCGAAAAGGATTTCGAAACGGCCAGCCGCCTTTCGCCTTCGCAGTCGCTGCCCTATGTGGCGCTGGCGCTCGCCTGGATGCAGCGGGGGGACACCGCCAAAGCGGTGGAAGTGCTGCGGGCGCGGGTAAAATCCAACCCGAATGATTTCATGCTGCCCTACATCTTAGGAATCGCGCTGAACCGTTCGAGCGCCGACACGGGCGGCGAGGCCCGGGCGGCCTTCGAAGCCTCCGTACGCCTGAACCCGCAGTTTTCGCGAGCCCGTGCTGAGGTGGGGAAGATGCTGCTGAAAAGCGGAGACATCGGCGGGGCGGTGGAGCAACTGGAAACGGCGGTGAAGCTCGATCCCGAGGACGCCACAGCGGCGTATCAGCTTGGCCAGGCCTATCGACGGATGGGCGACGGAGCCCGGGCGCAGGAAATGCTCGCCCGCGTCGTCAAGCTTCGCCATCAGAAGGACGGTATCGACCCGCAGCTCGACGCGAACGAAGAAATGCAGCGTCTCATTCGCACAGGCGCGGCCTCCCGCGAGCACCACGTCGCCAAGTGAGACCCGCCCGGGAGTCCCGCCGGCCTGTAGGGTTTTAGTGCGCTCGAAGAGATCCTTTCCCTTGTTCCAGGAGCACGATCTTGTTCGCCGACCCGCCGGGAAAGGTTTCTGTCTCGCCGCCGGGCCATTTCACTTCAATCCCGCTGTAGGCGGAGTCGTCGGCCAATCCGAAATGCAGCCGCGAATCGTTCTGCGAAAGGAAGCTGGCCCCGCTCTGAACCTCGCCCGAGAGTTTCCGTCCGCCGGCAAATACGTACGCGCGCGCTCCCACCGCATCCCGGTTGCATTTCACACCGCGGAGTTGCACCAGCAGCCAGTTCTTCTTCATGCCGAAGTTCTTCAGCAGGCTCGGCCGATCTCCCAGATTGTTGATCACCACTTCAAGCGAGCCGTCGTTATCGAGATCGCCCGCCGCGGCCCCCCGCGAGGACCAGGCCGCGCTGATTCCCGGCCCCGCCGACTCCGAGAGATCCTTGAACTTCCCGCCGCCGACGTTCCAGAACAACAGCCGCTGCTGGCGATATTTGGTCCCGCGCGAGATCCGATCGACCTCCGGAAACACGTGCCCGTTCACCAGAAGAATATCCTTGCGTCCGTCGTGATCCACGTCCAGAAACAGCGCTCCCCAGCCGAGGAACTGGTTGCGCACGCCGAGTCCGGCAGAATAGACCTCATCGAAAAAACTCCCGTCTTTGGAGTTGTGGTACAGGTTCGGCGTGTCCTCGCTGAAATTGGTTTTGAGGATGTCGAAGTAGCCATCCTCGTCGTAGTCCGCCACCGCCACGCCCATGCCGGCCTGTTCCTCTCCATCCTCGTTCAGCGCCGTGCCGGAGAGAATGCCGGTCTCTTCAAAAGTCCCGTCTTTCCTGTTGTGATAGAGCAGGCTGGGCCGCGCATCGCAAGCGACGTACAGGTCCGGATAACCGTCGTTATCGAAATCCGAAGCCACCACCGTGAAGGCGTAACAGCCCGTCGGCTTGCCGATTCCGCTCGGCGCCGATACATCCTCAAAGTGGCCGCCTCCTTTGTTATGAAACAGGAAATTGCGGCCGGGGGGCAAACCTCGCGGGCCGCAGAACACCGGAATGCCTTTCCACAGGCAATTGCTGCCGGCGCCCGGCTCGGGAATGCGCGTGCGATCGAACTCCAGATAGCCGGTCACTACCAGGTCGAGCTTCCCATCCAGATCGTAATCGACGAATGAGCAGCCGGTATCCCAGCGGACTGCGTCGGAACTTAGCCCCGCCTCCTTGGTGACGTCGCGGAACACCCCGCCGCCTTCGTTGTGATACAGCACGCTGTGGCCGTAATAGGTCACGAACAGATCGCGCCGGCCGTCGTTGTCATAATCGCCAACGCAGACGCCCTGTCCCCAACCAGTGCGCCCTAAGCCGGATTTCGCGGTGATGTCCTCGAAGCGCAGGTTGCCGAGATTGCGATAAAGGTGACTGGTCGACTTCTGGCCCGGGCCGCTGCCGTCGAGCGTGGTCCCGTTGACCAGGAACACGTCCATGAGACCGTCATTGTCGAAATCGAAGATCGCAACCCCGGCGCCCGTGCTTTCCAGGATGTACTTCTTGTGGTCCGTTCCGCCGGTGACGTTGATGGCGGTGAGACCGGCCTTCTCCGCGACATCCCGGAAGTCCGCCTGGATCGGCGCCAGGCTGGTTTGAATGGCCGCGGCTTTAGCTGGCCGCGTTGCGGTGGATTGGCCCTGGAAGCCCGCGATCAGAGCCGGTCCCCAGGCGAGCATCACTGGCACACACAGAACGGCCGCGATGGCGGAGCCGCGCAGGATCGGGAATGCCATCGGACCATGCTACTACGTTCGCGTATCGATCAATGCTTGACCGATGCGGTGAGCGCGGTATTGCGCGAAGAGCCGCCGACGAAGAACTTATACTCCCCGGAGAGCAGCTCCCAATCGTCTTTCTGTTCGTTGAATATGGAGAGAAACTTCGGCTCCAGTTTTACCGTCACGGTTCTTGCTTCACCCGGGGCTAGCCGAATCTTCTCCCATCCGACCAACCGCTTGGGAGGTTCTTTCGCTTCGGCGGGCAGGCCCACATACACTTGCGCGATCTCCGCGCCAGCGCGTTTGCCCGTGTTGCGCACCGTGAAGGTGACATTATCGATGCCGGCCTTCAACCCGGAGTAGGAGAAAGTAGTGTACGAGAGTCCGAAACCGAAGGGGAACAGGGGTTCCTTGCCCTCGGCATCGAACCACTTGTAGCCAATCTTTAGGCCTTCGGTGTAGTCGATATCGAAGGCGGCCATCATTCCTCGGCCTCCTCGGCCTCCCGCGGGCGCCGGGGTTGCGGCTACTGGCGCCGGCGGCGGGCCGGGAACTTCGGGATGCGGCAAGTCCGCGTCCGACTTCGCGAAGGTGGCAGGCAGCTTGCCGCACGGGTTCACGTCGCCAAACAGAATATCGGCGAGTGCTTCGGCGCCGCGGATCCCCGGGTACCAGATTTCGATCGCCGCACTCACTTTGTCGATCCAGGGCATGGCTGCGGGACCGCCCGTCTCCAGCACAACGATGGTGTGCGAGTTGGCGGCGGCAACGGCGCTCACGAGGTCGTCCTGTTTGTCCGTAAGGTTCAGAGTACGCATATCGCGTCCCTCGCTGGTCGGCTCATTCACAAATACAATGGCGATCTGCGACGCCTTCGCGAGCAGGGCGGCGGCTGCAGGGTCGGCGCCGTCGTTGTATTGCACCTTGGACTTGGGAGCTTTCTTGCTGATAGCTTTCAGCGGAGACGAAGGGAACCAGACCGGCGGCCCGCCAAATCGGCTGGCGCCACCGCCGGGAGGATCCACCTGCGCAGAGCCCCCTCCCGAGAGCACGCTGGTATCGGCGTCCGATCCGATGATCGCAATGGAGGTGACCTGCGACGCGCTCAGCGGGAGCTGATTGGCTGCGTTCTTGAGCAGCACCGAGCCCTGCTCCGCTACAGTCTGCGCGGTATCCGCGCCGCGAAACGGGTCTACCACGCGGCCCTTCGGCGGATCGTCCACGATGCCCATGGCGAATTCGGTCCTGACGATGCGGTGCGCGATGTCGTTGAGGCGCGACATCGGCACCTCGCCGCTCTCTACGGCTTTCTTCAGAGCGTCGCCGAAGCGCGAGCGCGCAACGTCCCCACCCGGCTGTTCGTTGTCCAAACCGTTAATCGCCGCCTTCGCGGTGCTGTGAGTTGCGTTCCAGTCCGAGACAACGAATCCCTTGAAGCCCCAGGTTTTCTTCAGCAGATCGTTTAGGAGATAGCTGTTCTCGCAAGCATAATCGCCGTTGACTTTGTTGTACGAGCACATGACCATGCCCGGCTGTCCTTCGGTGATTGCGATCTCAAAGGCAAGAAGGTCGGTCTCGCGCATGGTGCGCTTGTCCATCCTCACGTTGTAGATGTTGCGTCCGTTCTCCTGGTCGTTGAACGCATAGTGTTTCACGTCCGAGATGACTTTCTGGGACTGCATTCCCTTAACCCACTCGGCCAGCATCTTGCCCGCGAGGACCGGGTCCTCGCCCATGTATTCGAAGTTGCGGCCGTTGCGGGGTTCGCGCATCAGGTCGACCCCGCCGCCGAGCGAGGCGTTATAGAGCTGGTCGCGCAACTCGCGGCCGATCAATTCGCCATACTCGTAGGCAAGTTTGAGGTCCCAGGTGGCCGCGCCGCCGATCGTGGAGGGCAGCAGGGTGGCGTAGCGCCCCCGTTCGGCCGCGGCGCGCACACCCACCGCAGAATCGGCGAGTTGCACATCCGGCAACCCCAGCCTGGGTATGCCGGGGATCATTCCGGCGCCGCCGTTGGAGTGCGGGCCGGCAGCCTGGAAGCCACCAGGGCCGTGCGCCAGCGAGATCTTCTCGTCCAGCGTCATCTCTTCCACGACCATATCGGCCCGCTGGTCTGGCGAAAGGTCTTTGTTCATCCACGGACCCGCGGGCGCCGCCTGCGGAGGGCGCTGCGCCGCAACGTGCGCAAGCGACAACGTCATGAGAATCGCGGCCGTGCCTGCGGTTATCGCCAGGCGGCCACGCCGATTTCCACTAGACATGTGAGACCTCCGTTCTTTGTTGCCGTTCATCGTGCCACTGGCGAAACCGTTACCACGCCCGTCGCCGTCAGCTTTTCGGCGTCGGCAGCTGTTAGCTTCCAGTTGCCGTCAAACCGGCCCTGAACCAGGATGTTGGTGGGTGTGTCCTTGTACAAAATGAAGTCTCCCCACTTGGTTAACGAGCGTTGAGCCGGGGCGAAAAAGTCGATTCCGAGCGAAATATCCTGACGGGCGAATGCGGCGCCTCCCGGATCCCCGGCACCTCGTCCCGCACCGGCCGGAGCCGCTCCGCGTCCCCCCGGGATCCGCGGCGCCGGGTCCGTAAGCGGAAACCACGGAGTGCCCGAACCGATCAGGAAGTAATGTTCGTTTACGGGATAAACGTAAACCAGCCCGTAACCCTCGGCCCTTGGGTCTAGATGCAGCGGCAACTGGTCCGCGAATTTCGCAATCACTGTGTTCGTTTCCTTCGTCCCGAACAGAAACAGGTCGGAACTCTGAAGGTCGCTCGGACGAACCTGCGTATCCGGGACGGCGCGCATGCCCAGAAGCAGCCGGCCGCTGCCGGCGCTGGTATTTCCCCAGGCGGCCGCCCGATTCGCCATTTCGCGCCGCGCCAGCGCTTCTTCGCGGGTGGGACTGCCGGCCGTGCCGTAAACGTAAACGTGCCGCCGGTCGATGGCAGAGCCCATAGGGCCCTCCAGTCCGGCACGCTTGGCCGCCGGCTGGGGCTCGTATTTGCCGATTTTCCAGGCGCCGTTTTCCTTGACCAGGCCGATCGCATCACCAGTCGCCTTTAGGGACGCGCCGTCGATTGTGATTTCGACTGGGCGGCCCGTGGTGTACTTCGGATGACCAGCGAGATTGACCGTGAAGGCGTCGAGATCGCTGGTGGCGATCTCGATCCTGTTTGGCGCCTTGAACTGGGCGTCAATTTTGGCAAACGTGCCCGGCGTCAGTTTGTCAAACTTCACCCAATAGGCGCCGCCGTACTGATAGGCGTCGGTCACGAACCGGACTCTATCGGGGAGCTTGTTGCGTTTGAACTGTCCGAACCACTTGAAGATGGCTTCATCGGCGTAGGCCTTTTCCCACGAGTTGTGCTGAACGCCGGGATATTCCACGTACTCTACTTTCGTGCCCAGATCTTCCAGTCGCTTCCTCCACTGGCGGGTGCCCTCTGGATTGACCACGGGGTCGGCGCCGCCCTGGAAGAAATGAACCGGGAAATTCAGCGCGTTGGGCGCGCGCTCCACCGTGCCGAACGGCGGCGCCGGGCAGACCGGAGCGATGGCGGCCCATACGTCTGGGCGTGTCAGCCCGATCCAGAGAGTTCCACCGCCGCCCATCGAAAGTCCCGTCAGATAGGTGCGGTCCTCATCGATATGGAAGCGGCGCTTGACGTCCGCCACAACATCCCAGACGTCCTTTTCCGGTATTCCCTTGTAGCCCATCGTGCCGCGGGCTAATGGCGACGCCACGATGTAATCCACGTCGGACCATTGCTGGAAATAGCGGGTGGCTTCGAGATCGGTTTCGCCCTGCTGGTTGCTGAATCCGAAGACCCGCTTCAACGAGAGCCTGTGATTCGACTGTGCCCCGTGGAGCATGATCACCAGCGGATATTTCTTCTTCTCGTCGTAGTTCTTCGGGAGGTAGAGACCATACGGTTGCTCCGAATCGTCGACATCGGAGAAGAACGTGAGCACCTGGGGGCCAGGCGCCAGGCGTTGGGCATTTGCCGTCCGCCAAGGCGCGCAAAACGCGGCGGCAGCCGCCAGTGTAAGTACGAAACCGGTACGGTGAGACATGTTGTCCTCCTGTTCAATGCACGCTAAAGAGCCGGCACAGAAGTGAAGGCGCGCCGGCGGAATGCCTGGCAACGGGCCTCCAAAAGAGATTCCACGGTACCGATGTTCCTGGGAAGTGTCAAGTTGATCTATAGACGGCATGAATTACTGCTATTCGAGAATTCGAAGTGTGCGATGATCCAAATCTCGGACTTCACGATAGAATCGGACTCACCATGTGGCGTATCGGGACGTGCTTGCCTTTCTTGTTTGCTTTGTCCGGCAATCCCACCTACGCGATGCCGTGCGAGAAGTTGACGGCGCTGACGATTCCGGGGACTGCGATTACTTCCGCGGTGACAGTGCCTGCCGGGCCGTTTTCGCCTGCCGGGAGGGGCGGTAGAGCGGGCGCCCCGGCGCGTTCTTTCCCGGCATTATGCCGTGTGACTGCCATCGCCACGCCGGTCCCGGATTCCGAAATTCACCTCGAACTATGGCTGCCTGAAAGTAGTGTCTGGAACGGGAAACTGCTGGGCACGGGCAACGGAGGCTACTCAGGCGCAATCGGATACACCGATATGGAGCGCGGTTTGCGCCAGGGATACGCCGTCGCCGGTTCGGACACGGGCCACCAGGGCGGCGACCTGAAGTTCGGCTTGGGGCACCCTGAGAAAATCAACGATTGGGCGTGGCGCGCCGTTCACGTCATGACGGAAGCCGCCAAATTGTTAGCACGCAGCTTCTATGGACGATTCGCCACGCATTCCTACTTCTCGGGTTGCTCGACAGGCGGGCAGCAGGCCCTGACCGAAGCCCAACGCTATCCGGGCGACTATGACGGCATCCTGGCCGGCGATCCTGGAAACAACCGCGTACGGCTGAATATCGGGTTTCTTTGGTCGTGGTTGGCCGCCAACGCTGATGCTTCCGCGCCGCTTCCCGTGTCCAAACTGGCGTTGATCAACAAGGCGGCGATCGCGGCGTGCGACGCGGCCGACGGCATCAGAGACGGAATCATCGGCGACCCCCTGTCCTGCAAATTCGACCCGGCGGATCTCCAATGCGACGGGAATGACGGCGCCGCTTGCCTGACCAAATCGCAAGTGGCAGCAGTTCGCGCGATCTATGACGGAGCCAAGAACCCGCGCACCGGGGAACGGTTGTATTCCGGATGGGTGCGCGGCAGCGAAGCCGGCTGGTCGAGCTATTTCGTCGGGCAGCAAGAACCCGCGCGCCTCGATTTCTGGCGGTACTGGGTCTTCCACGATCCCAATTGGGACTTTCACGGGTTCGACTTCGATCGCGACGCGGCCTACGCAGACTCCAAAATGGGATTTCTCACGGCCAACGATCCGGACCTCAGCCCCTTTTCGGGCCGCCGGGGCAAACTCCTGCTCTATCAAGGTTGGGCGGACCCCGTCGTCCCACCGGAGGACACCATCCGCTATTACGAAAGCGTGGTACGTTCCATGGGCGCAGAAAGCGCGTCGAACGTTGCCCGCCTCTTTCTTGTTCCCGGGATGGGGCACTGCTCAGGAGGGCCCGGCCCAAGCACGTTCGACGGGCTCTCCGCGCTCGACGCGTGGGTGACACAGGGAACGCCGCCGTCGAAGATTCTCGCGACGCACACTGCCAACGGAACGGTGGACCGCAGCCGGCCGTTATGCCCGTATCCCCAGGTAGCGCGCTGGAAAGGCTCGGGAAGTACCGACGATGCTTCCAACTTCGAGTGCGTCGCTCCAGGCCGATAGCGGGCTCAGATGTTAGCGGTAGGGCTATGGATGTCGACCTGAGGCACCTCCGGGCTTTCGTTGCCGTCGCAAGGCACGGCAGTTTTACGCGGGCGGCAAAGGCCGTGCACATCTCCCAGCCCACGTTCACGGTACAAATTCGTCGCCTGGAAATTTCGCTGGGGGTGCGGTTGGTGGACCGCAACACCAGGTCCATGCAACTGACGCCCATCGGGCGGGAACTTGCGCCGATTCTCGAGCGAATCCTCCGCGATCTCGATTCTGCGCTGCTCAATACGCGGGCGCTTTCCAGCCGGGCAAGCGGTTTCGTGGCAATCGCCGCCCTGCCCACACTCTCCGCGACCGTGCTCCCCGGCATCATCGCGGCCTTCCGTCACGAGAATCCCGGCATCGCCATCCATTTGCGGGATGCAGTCGGCATTAAGGTGGCCGGAATGGTTCGGACGGGTGAGGTGGATTTTGGGTTTGGAAGCCTTCCGGTGAGCGAGCCTGACGTGGAATTTACACCCCTGTTCAACGACCGCATGAGCGCTATTTTCCCGCGCCATTCGCCGTTCGGCGAAAAGCGATCGCTCTCGCTCAAAGACCTGACCGCTTCGCCCCTGATTCTGATGGGGCGAGATAGCAGTGTCCGGGCAGTGGTGGACCGTGCGTTGGCCACTATTGGGCACCTCGACCCACCCGCGTACGAAGCCTCGTACATTTCGACGGCGCTGGGAATGGTCGAGGCGGGTTTGGGGATTACCATTCTGCCGGCTTCGGTGCTTCGCATGGACCGCGGCCACGGACTGATGAGCCGACCGATTCAGAGTCCCAAGATCGACCGCGAAGTCGGCCTGATTCAGTTGAGGGGCAGGTCGCTTTCGCCCGCCGCCGGCGCCTTCCTCCGGGCGCTGCGGGAACGGTGCGCGGAGTTGTTTGCCCGCCGAAAATGATTTATCCCGTGCTTCCATATTCGAGCGCGCCTCAAGTGGGCTTCCGCGAACCTGCCGGGGCCGTGTATACACGGTTGTCAGCCCGTGTATACACGTGCTGGACGGCAGCCACCGAACAGGCCGAACCAGCCCCTTTTCCCCAGTCAACAAAGTGTGCTACCATCCGGCCACAGGGAGCTCACGCAGATGGGCTTGACAGATGTGCCGGTGCCACGTTGCAAGGACGCTCCTGCGGACGCCGTAGTGGAGCGGGAGGAATTGGTTCACCGCGTCGCCTCCAGCAGCACTTTTGAGAGGTCGCCGCGGCTTAGAGCCTTCTTCTTACACGTGTGCCGGTGCGCCCTCGACAACAAGCCCGAAGCGGCAACCGAACTGCAAGTCGGCATTTGCGTATACGACCGGCCGCCCGGTTACAACGCGAACGAAGACAACATTGTCCGCTCGCAGGCTCGACTGCTGCGGATGAAACTGGAGCACCACTTCGCCAACGAGGGCAAAGACGAGGCGATCGTTATTACGATACCAAAAGGCAGGTATCTACCCGTCTTCGAGCCTCGGTTCGAAGATCCGGTGATACTGCACGCTGTTCCCCCCCAACCGGAGCAGGGCAAGTCTCGCCGTTTACTGCAGATCCTCGTCGGAGTGGCCATGTTGTTCGGACTTGTGATTGTCTGGCTTGGCTACCTTTTGTCCAGGTCGACATTTGCCACGCCACAGGTTTCAGTAGCTCCCGCAGCCCCAGTCACCCGCCCGGAATCCAGGGAGACAGACCCGCTACCGACGAACCCAGCGGTCGCGTTAGCCCCCAGCGCCGGCGAAATCCGTATCGCCGCCGGTCATACCGGCGCACCTTACGTGGACCCGTGGGGGCACCGCTGGGAAACTGACCGTTACTACGAAGGAGGCGTTCCGCAGCCTGGTCCGCGGCACTTCTTTCCCCCGGTTGCCGATGAGGGCCTCTTCACGACTATACGGGAAGCCATTTCCGCCGAGATGACGGTCCCGCAATCGCAGCGTCAGATTCGTTACGACATCCCGGTGCGCTCAGGCGTTTACGAGCTGAGGCTCTATTTCGCCGACCCCCAAAGGCAGCCGGATGTAGACCGGAAGGAGGACGCCCAGAATTACCGCCATTTCCAGATAAACCTGAATGGACATCCGTTGCTCGCGGATTTGGATCCGGTTGCCGACGCCGGTTCGGCGGCAGTAGATGTGCGTGTGTTCCGGGATGTTTACCCAGACTCAGACGGCAAGATCCACCTGGAGTTCCTTTCGAGTTGGGGGAGGCCGGCATTCGTAAGTGCGCTGGAACTTACCCCGGGTACGCCGGGAAAGATGAAGCCGATCCGGCTTACCGCCCAACCGTCGGATTTTGTGGACGCCGACGGCACACGCTGGGGCGCGGACAATTACTTTGTCGAGGGGCGTACCCTCCTTTATAAGAATCCCGAAACGGGGCCAAAGATCCCCCTGCTATACGCCGGAGAACGGCACGGTAATTTTAGCTACGCGATTCCCGTTCCCCCAGGAAGATACACCATCAAACTGCATTTCCTCGAATCGTTCTTCAGCTCGGAGATTCCCGCCGCAGGCTGCCGGGGCGTAGGGTGTCGAGTCTTCGATGTCGCCTGCAACGGGGTCCTGCTTCTTCAGGACTTCGATATTCTTCAGGCGGCGGCTGGCGCGTTCCGGCCCGTAGTCCGCGAATTCCACGGTCTCCTTCCCAACGGCCAGGGCAAACTGCTGCTCTCTTTCTCGCCGAAGGTGAATTACGCCGAAGTCAGGGCGATAGAAGTCCTTGACGAAGCGAAGTAGGGGAAGCACGTTCGAACCCCGTGCCGGATCCGGCCGTCTCGGTCCCATTACGTCCGGCAGCACAGCACAGTCATGAAGCGGGCGGTGCGTCCTTTCCGTGTTCCAGCCCTTCTGTACTTCCCTGAAAACTGCTGACGAGGGTCGCCGGACAGGCGCCCCGGCCGGCCGGTGGTCATCTTGACTCGCTCGGACGCTCCGCCAAAAGGAATTTGTCAACTGTCAATGCGTCGAGGGACCGAAGATCGGCATTGATCCACCGTGACGTTCCTGTGAATACACGGTGAACTCGACTCGTAACACCCCTATGAAGACTAGTTAAAAGTGATTAGAATGACCTTGGCTTTGGGGGTTAGACAGCGCAAACGCTTCTAGTGTAGCTAGAAGAGGCAGTTCGGCAGGGTGTTCGGTGTCCTTACGTTCCTCCACACTGCCTCGAGCGGTAAGATTTGTGCGAATGAGCCCCTTAGCTGACGTTCTACGACTAAGGAGAGAGACATGCGCAAGTTGCTTTTCGCGACAGGCACGAACACCATGTGGCGGACATCCATGCTGCTGATGCTGGGCCTCGTTTTGCTTGGCACAGTAGCGTTTGCTCAGGAGACCGCCAGCATTGTGGGTACTGTGACTGATCAGACCGGTGCAGCAGTTCCAAACGCCAAGGTCACAATCACGAACACGGACACTGGAATTGTCCGTCCCACCACCACCAACGCCAGTGGCAGCTATGGCGCCCGCGAACTCCCCGTTGGACACTACGACGTCAAAGTAGAGGTGGCGGGCTTCAAGACGTATGAACAGAAAGGCCTTTCGCTCAACGTGAACGACACCGTCCGTGCCGATGCTCCACTCCAGGTCGGCGAGACGCGGGAGAGCGTCACGGTCGAAGCCAACGCTGTTCAAGTGCAGTCAGACAGCAACGAAGTCAGCAAGACCATTACCGCAGCCGAAGTTGCGGATCTCGCTACCAACGGCCGCAACGTCATCCAACTTGCGGCTTTGGTGCCCGGCGCGGGATCCAATATTCCGGATTTCGATACTCCGATGGCTCAGACCCAGAACCGTTCCATCCAATTCAACGGCCAGCGGTCCGACCATAACGACTGGATCATCAATGGTGGAGAGGCCTATGACCGGGGCGGCGGCGGAATCATGCTCGTCTCCCCATCCCAGGATTCGCTCCAGGAATTCAAGGTAATGACGAGCAACTTTGCCGCCGACTTGGGACAAGCATCAGGCGGCATCATTACCATGGCCACGAAAAGCGGCACCAAGGACTACCACGTCAGCGCCTGGGAGTACATCCGGAACGACAAGATCGACGCCAACACGTTCTTCGCCAATCTCAACGGCCAGCGCAGACCCGAACTCCGCTACAACACCTTCGGATTCAACGGCGGCGGTCCGGTTCCCAAGATTGGCCACGAGAAGAAGACCTTCTTCTTCTATAACCAGGAGTGGCGCAGGGAGATCCAGGGAAACCAGATTAACGCTTCTTCGTATCCCGCGGCCGCCAGAGGCGGCGATTTCGGTTACCTCCTGCCAACCAGCGCCGGAGGCACCTGCACCGGCAGCAGTTGCAAGGTACTAACGGCGCCCCAGACATCGGACCCCGCCGAAATTACCAAGCTCGCGCAGTTCGGGCTCACCCCCGGCGGTGCCATTCCAAACAACGTGATTCCGAGTGGATTGATCAGTTCCAATGCCAAGGCGCTTCTAGGCGCGGGACTCTTCCCCGCAGCCAACCAAGCCAACAATCTGTACTACGCCACAGCCAATCAAGCCGTCTTCTACCGCGAGGAGAACTTCCGGGTCGATCACCAGGTCGGGAGCAAATTGAACTTGATGGCTTCCCTGATCTACGATAACGCCAGTGAGAGAGATATACCCCCATTGTGGGCGGGCGGCACCTATGCCACCGCCGGTTCGGTCATGGCTGTTCCGTCCTGGGCTGGTGTAGTACACGCGACTTACACCATCAGTCCCACGTTGTTGAATGAGGCAGCCTTCAACTACAATGGCAACGACCTCAACATCACCGATTTCGGTCTCTGGCAAAAGCCGTCCGGATACACCGTTCCGAACCTGTTCCCTTCCGACAATCTGTCCAACAAGCTGCCCGGGATCAGCATTACAGCTCCCAATAATGTCAGTTACACCCCGGGTTGGTGGCCCTGGACTAACACTTGGCGGAGCTACCAGGCGAAGGACGATCTCTCCTGGACTCATGGCAAGCACAACGTGAAGTTCGGGGCCGCTTACATGTACACGCATAAGTGGCAGCAGTTTCAGACGAATGCCGGCGGGCAATTCACTTTCAACTCATCGGCCACCGGCAATGGGCTGGCGGACTTCCTGATGGGCTTCGCCTCTGGGTACAGTGAACCAGCGAACGTGAATTTCGTCCGTATCTCCAACAAAACCTATGACCTTTATGCTCTGGACGACTGGCGCGTTTCCAACCGGCTGACACTCAATCTCGGCATTCGTTGGGAAGGTCTTCCGCACGCCTACGATTCCGAAAACAACACGGCGAATTTCTACCCGAACCTTTACAACCCCGCGCAAGCGGCACAATTCCTGCCGAGCGGCGCTCTGAACACGAGCGGTCCCGGATTCTCCACCGTCTCCGGCATTGCCCTATCGAGCCAGCCGTTCTACCTGAATGGAATCGGCATAGCCGGGCGCAACGGAATTCCCAAAGGCCTCGTGGACAACCACTGGGACACGTTCGCCCCACGCATCGGGTTTGCCTACGATCTGACCGGGCACCAGAAGACCATTCTGCGCGCTGGGGCCGGGATGTTCTATGAACGCCTCGCGGGCAACGAAATGTATAACCTGGGGCAAAACACCGTTCCCTTCTCCTACCAGTCCTCCCCGAGCAACGTGTATTTCGACAATCCAGCGACGAGTTGGACCAGCGGATTGACGGCGAGTTCGCCATATTTTCCCGCCGGCAACCTCCAAGCCCTCGCGAACCCTTACAAGACACCCACGGCGGTTCAGTGGAGCCTCGGAATCCAGCAGCAGTTGCGCCAAAATGCCGTGTTGACGGTCACCTACGTCGGCAACTCGAATTATCACCAGTCGGAAGGCATCAACATCAACGCCTTGTCGCCAAGCGATACTCAAGACCGCTTGGGGGTTTGCGGTCTCACTTGCGGATACACCGGGACGCCCTTGAATCCCAACCTCTACAGGCCGTATCTGGGCTGGACGACCATTTCGCCCATGTTTATGTCTGCGAACTCCAACTACAATTCGTTGCAGGTGGGCTTCCGGGCTACAGCGTGGCACAATCTGACGTTGAACAGTAACTACACCTGGTCCCACGCATTCGACATTATCGACGGCGAACTCTTCGCCAATGTCAACAATCCGTTCAACGCCCGCTGGGACTACGGTCCCGCCGGTTTTGACCGACGGCAAATCCTGGTCACCAGCATCATTTACACCATCCCGCTCTTCAAGGATTCCGGCACTCGCGCCGAGAAGGCACTGATCGGAGGATGGGAGATATCCAGCATCGCCACGTTCGAGTCTGGAAACCCTCTCTCCATAGGCAACGGCGTCGATAACCTCGGGTTCGGGGGCGGCACCAGCAACCGGGCGAACGTCGTCGCGCCGATCACCTATCCGGGGACCCGGTTCCAGTGGTTTAGCACGTCGTCCTTCGCGGCGCCAGGACCCCTCCAGTGGGGCACCGCGGCCCGAAACGACGTCGTCGGCCCCGGACGCAACAATTGGAACATCGCGATGTACAAGGGGTTCCGGTTCACCGAGCGCGCTCAGTTGCAGTTCCGCGCGGAAACCTTTAACTCCTTCAACCATACCCAGTTCACCAATCCGAGCACAACCTTTACCTCAGGCAACTTCGGACAGATCACAGGTACCTACCAACCGCGCATCTGGCAGTTTGGTATGAAGTTCCTGTTCTGATCGAATCAAGACCAGCGCCCGCTCGCCTGCCGGCAGTCCGCCAAGGCAGGCCTGCGGGCTTTTTGCTTTCTTAGCGGCGTTGACATCGCCCCGCCTTTTATGGAGAATCGCCAAAGAGCCATACACATGGTCCCTGTCGCCGCGTGGTTCTTGAGTGCCGCTCTCCTGGCGGCCCAAACGGAGGCGGCAGTTCCGGGCGCCGTCGTCGAGGCAGCCCGGGGCACGGCTTTAGCCCGCGAGGGAAAGTACGACCTCGCGATCGAACACTACAAAGCGGCCTTACGCCTGGACGCCAGTTTGCCGGGACTGCAACTCAATCTGGGGCTCGCATACTTCAAATCCAACCATCTCCGAGAAGCGGCGTCGGCCTTCGAACAGGTCGTGAAAGCCGATAGCGGCAACTTCCAGGCTCGCGCACTTCTCGGTATGTGCTACTACGGCTCGAGCCGGTACCGGGACGCCGCGGCGCAGTTGAAACTCGCTTCCGAGACCCATCCGGACAACGTGGAGCTCCGTTATACCCTGGCGCAGAGCTACTTATGGTCGGAACAGTATCCGGAAGCCTTAAGTGAATTCCAGTTCCTGCTTTCGAAAGACCCGGATTCCGCGCCGGTTCACATCCTTCTGGGCCAAACGCTCGATGCATCCAACCGGACGGAGGCCGCGACTGCGGAGTTTGAGGCCGCCGTAAGGGCAACGATCGTGCCGCCCAACGCGCACTTCGGGCTGGGATATCTCTACTGGAAGCAGCGGCGCTACGAAGAGGCCTGCCGGGAGTTCGAAGCGGAATTGGCCACTCAGCCGCAGCACGCCCAAGCGTTGGCCTACCTGGGCGACGCCGAAATGCAAGCGGATCGGAAAAAGGCGGCCGAAACGCATCTCCGGCGCGCGCTGGCGTCGAATTCCGACACCCGGCTTGCTCAACTGGATCTTGGTATCCTTCTGGCCGCCAGAAACGAATCCGGCGAAGCCGCCCGCTGTTTTCGCGAGGCCATCCGGATCGATCCCTCCAAGCCGGATGCGCATTACCGTCTGGGCCGGTTGTGGAGTTCGATAGGACACCAACGGGAGGCGCAGGAGGAGTTCGAAAAGGTGAAAAAGCTGGCGGCCGAGGAACCACCGCCGCCACTCGTCCGGCTTCCCGGGCGGCCACTCCCGTGAACCTTGCCGACGGGCAGCAGATTGACCCGTAACCAGGCGCTCTGGTATTCCTCCGAAATCCTGAAGCAGAAGGGGCGTCGCATGTACATCTATACACCACCCGGATATGAGTCGAGCAAGGCCAAATACCCCGTGCTCTACCTGCTCCATGGCGGTGGCGGCGATGAAGACGCCTGGACCACCATGGGACGAGCGAACGTGATCCTGGATAACCTCATTGCGCAGGGGAAGCCAAGCCGATGATTGTCGTCATGCCGAAATGGCAATGCACTCAGATCGTGTCGCAGGGTTACGCCTAAGGCCCCACATCGCCCCGTCAATCCGTTACCGCGCCCGCGCCTCGACCGGTGCAGGCGGAGCAGCGTGGTCTGGCCATGGGACGCCGGGCAACCGTTCGGGACCAGAAGCGGCGTCTGTGCGATCTTGCAAACAACAACTCAGCTTTCGACCTAAAGCAACCGCACATGCACCCGTGGACGTTGGCATACCTCGCCGGACATGCTACATGACCAACACCAAGCGGTACGTGCACCCGCAAATTCAGACGGTACGCGCAATATGGAAAGGGTGCGTGAGGGAAAAGGTGGGCATACTTCTAGGCATTCCGCACAAAAGCCCTCTTATAAGAGATGCCTGCGTCTAGCCCAACTATTTGATTTAAAACGACTTAAATGGTGCGCCCGGAGTGATTCGAACACCCGACCTTCTGGTTCGTAGCCAGACGCTCTATCCAACTGAGCTACGGGCGCTTGCCGTGGGGAAACTCGAATCCTTACTGTAGCTGAGTCATGCCCCGATTCGCAACTGTCCGCCGAGCCACGTCAGATTTAACGCTAAAATGAAGGCGCTATGCTGCGCCGGAGCTTCCTTCGGGGGACACTTGCCCTTCCCATAATCACGTCGCTTCACGCGGACGAATCCTTCGACCTGATCGCCATTGAACGAGGGCGCGTACTCAAGGCCGCCGATCGCTACCTCGCCGACGGCCCCGTTACGGTCACCGCTGCCAGCTCGCCGCGCAGCGCCGGCGGCAAACACGATTTTTTCTCGGAGGGCGATTATTGGTGGCCCGATCCGCAGAATCCCAAGGGACCCTACATCCAGCGCGACGGCATGAGCAATCCCGATAATTTCGTCGAGCATCGCCGCGCCATGATCCGCCTTAGTCTCATCGTGCCGGCGCTCGCGGCCGCATACAAAATCACCCGCGAGCGCAAGTACCGCGATCACGCTGCGTTGCACCTGCGCGCCTGGTTCGTGGACGACGCGACGCGCATGAATCCGAATCTACAGTTTGCACAGGCCATCCAAGGACGTTTCACCGGCCGCGGCACCGGCATCATCGACACGCTTCATCTGGTGGAGGTCGCACGCGCCGCCGGACAGTTGGATCTGGCCGCCGCCGATCTGGAGGGTGTCCGGCAGTGGTTCGCCTCCTACATCGAGTGGATGAGCACCCATGCCTACGGAATCGCCGAGCGCGATGCGAAGAACAATCACGGCACCTGCTGGGTCACCCAAGTCGCCGCCTTCGCTCGACTCACGGGCAATACAAGCATGACGGACTACTGCCGGAATCGCTTCCAAACGGTATTGATCCCCAACCAGGAGGCAGCCAACGGGAGTTTCCCCGAAGAGTTGCGGAGGACCAAGCCGTACGGTTATTCCCTCTTTAATCTCGACGCCCTGGCGATTGCAGCGCAAAGCCTCTCCACGGCGGAGCACGATCTTTGGCAGTGGCAACTTCCCGATGGCCGTGGAATGGCAAAGGCGATGGCGTACATGTTTCCCTACATGCGAGACAAGAGCACATGGCCGCTTCCGCCCGATGTGATGTACGACAGGGCTTGGCCAGTCCGCCAGCCTTGCCTGCTGTTCGCGGCACTCGCGTTGCACAAGCCCGAGTACCTGGCGCTTTGGCGCAAACTCGATCCCGATCCCACCGTGGAAGAGGTGCTCCGCAACTTTCCGGTACGACAGCCGGTATTGTGGGTGTGATCGCCGCCGCCGGATCTTTCGGCCACAATAGTCTTGATGCTGCAAGACCTTGCCTACGCACTTCGCCAGCTGCGCCGTAGCCCGGGATTCGCCGCCGCAGCCATCCTCACGCTGGCGCTCGGCATTGGCTCCAACACCGCCATCTACCAGGTATTGGACGCGGTCGCCTTCCGCTCGCTGCCGGTCCGCGACCCGCAGAGCCTGGTGCGCCTGCAGGTCTTCGAGAACGGCAAGCCGATCAATCTGAGTTATCCGATGTATCGCGAATTGGCTGCGCGGCAACAGGTAGCGAGCGGCATGTTCGCGGTCAGCAATTACCCGCTGCACGCCGCGGTGTTGCGAGGCCGTGGTGACGCGCGCACGGTGAATGCTGTGCTGGTGAGCGGCGGCTACTTCGACGTCCTCGGCGTTCCCGCGCATATCGGCCGCACTTTCAGCGATGCAGACGATCAGGCGGCGGCGCCTCCGGTGGCTGTGATCAGCGACGGCTTCTGGGATCGCGAGTTCGGGCGCAGTCCCACGGCACTGGGCCAAATCCTCGAGATCAATCGGGCTGTGGTCACGATCGCCGGTGTGGCTCCGCGCGGATTCTCCGGAGAGACGCAGGGGAATTCGCCGGATGTCTGGCTCCCTATGAGCGTTGCGCAGCAAGCCACGGCTTCCGACTGGCTGAGCGCGCCAAAGTCTCTTTGGTTAACGGCGATGGCGCGTCTCAAGCCCGGAGTCTCTGCCGAGCAGGCGCGAGGTGCTTTCGACGCGCTCTACGCGCAGTTGCCCGCCGGAGAGCGGAGAGTCGGGGCCGAGTACCACGTCACCATCGAACCCGCCAGCCGTGGGATCGCCGAGTTGCAGCAGCGCTTCGAAAACCCGCTTCTGGTGATGATGGCGGTGGTCGGGATGGTGCTGTTAATCGCCTGCTGCAATCTGGCCAACCTGCTGCTTGGACGCGCCACGGCTCGGAGTGGCGAGATCGCGGTGCGCCTGGCGCTCGGGGCCGGACGCGGGCGATTGATCCGGCAGGTGCTCGCGGAGAGCCTGCTGCTGGCAGCGATCGGCTCGGCTGCCGCTTTAGCGGTGTCGCATTGGGGCGGAATGGCCCTGGTCACACTCGCCTCCGAGGGGCGCGATTGGACTCTTCCGCTCGGTCCGGATTGGCGTGTGCTGGCCTTCACGGCGGCGGTCACGGCGGGCGCGACGTGCCTGTTCGGGCTGGCCCCGGCATGGTCTGCCACGCGTGTGGACTTGCTGTCTGCACTGCAGGGCGCGCGTGGCCAATCGGGCGGACGGCATCGCCAGTTTCTGGGAAAAGCCTTGGTAACGGCGCAGATTTCGATTTCACTGGTGTTGCTCGCGGGCTCGGCCCTGCTGGTGAGATCGTTGTGGAGCTTACGGCATCAGGACTTCGGATTTCGCAGCGAGCACGTGCTGATGGTCGATCTGCCGTGGGAGTTCAGCCCTTCGATGATGGCACGCTACCGGGCGCTGAGTGTGCCTTTGTACGAGCGTGTAAATCAACTGCCGGGGGTGCTCTCCGCGGCCTTCTCGTGCTTCGGACCGATGGGCGGCGATCAGCACACGGGTCCCTTGTCCTCGCCGGAACATGCGGCAAAGCGGGAAGACCAGACACGGATCGTACATGTTTCCCCGCAATATTTCGAGACGATGGGAATCCGGCTGCTGGCGGGTCGTGGCATCACGGTAGATGACCGCGCCGGAGCACCGAATGTCGCAGTGCTCAGTGAGACTGCGGCGAATGCGCTCTTCGGCGCCGCCAACCCGGTGGGCCGATCCGTGACGTTTGGCAACAGCTTCGACGCGCGCCAGGCGGTCCAGGTGATTGGCGTGGCGCGCGACGTTCGCTTCGCCAATCCGGGCGATCCCTTCGGACTCCTGGTGTATGTTCCGATGGCGCAGCAGCCGGCGCCGATTACCGCGGTGATTGTGAGAACTTCGGGCGATCCGGCTGCGATGGCGTCGAATGTGCTCGCGCTGCTGCGTTCTCTCGAGCCGGGAATCGCAATTGGCGCCGTGCGTTCTTTGGACGACACGATTGATGCCAAGCTGTCGCATGAGCGCCTGTTGGCGCTGCTGGCGAGCAGCTTCGGCCTGCTGGCGCTGACGCTTACCGCAATCGGCGTCTACGGGGTGATTGCGTATGCGGTGGCGAGACGTACTCGCGAGATCGGCATTCGCCTGGCGTTAGGCGCCACCCGTGCGCAAGTCGCGTGGACGCTGATGAGAGAGGTCGGAGTGCTGGTGCTGGCGGCGGTCGCACTGGGAGGCGCCGGCGCTCTCGCGATGACTCGGGCGTTGCGCAGCATGATCTTCGCGTTCGGCCCGGCGGACTACTCGTTGCTGTTCGCCATGGGATTGAGCCTGGCGGCGGTTGCTGCTACCGCAGGGTTCCTGCCGGCTCGCCGCGCCGTGCGACTGGATCCGATGCACGCCTTGCGCGAATCGTGAAGGCGGTTTGACAAAAATGCGCACAGATTCTGACTCCGATTTGAAAAGGGTCAGGAAGCGAGATCAAATCGGCCTGCTGCGTCGAAGATCACTGCGGGCAACAGATTTGGTGGACCTCCGAAAAGCGTCGACATGAGTGTCGACGCGGCAAACACGAGTGTTTGCGCCACGCCTTGCCACGAAGATTCTCATGCACTTGAAGAGGGGGCTGATCCGCTATGCTGTCCATATGGAAGCTCCGGAGCGTCAGGCATGAGACTTAGCGCGTGCTTGCTCCTCGCGGCGGCCGTTTCCATGGCCGCTCCTGCCCGCCGCGTCCTGCTCATCGGGAACTCCGCATACGAACACCTTCCACACCTGCGATCCCCCAAAGCCAACGTCCAGGCGCTCGCGGCCACGCTGTCCAAAATGCAGTCGCAACCGCAGACTGCCTACGACCTCTCGCAGGTGGACCTGGTCACCACTATCCGTAACTTCATGAGCACCGTCCAGCCCGGCGATTTCGTCATGATTTATTTCTCCGGGTACGGATTCCAGGATTCCGCCAGCGGGCTCAATTACCTTCTGCCCGTCGGCTTCGATCCGAAAGATCACGCCGCCCTCAGCCAGAAGGCGCTGGCCCTGCGGGGTCTCGAAAGCCGCCTGGAGGAGCGGAAAGCAGGCACCAAAATGCTGCTCCTTGATGCGAGCCGTCAGGCTCCAGGATTGCCTACAGGGCTCGCCTCGGTGGTGCCGCACGCGAGCGAGGTCGTGTCCTTCGCGGCTCCGACGAATCAGGTCTTGGCCGATCCCGCGGATGGCGGCGTCAACTCGTTTACGGCGTCTCTGCTCGCTGCGCTCGAGACACCGGGCTCCACGCCCGCCAGTGTCGCCTCTCAGTTGCCTTCGATGATGCAGACACCCTTGGAGGCTCTCGTATTCACGCCATCGCGTCCCGAATCGGGAGTGCGCTCTCTGCCTCCCTCGCTCACCAATCCCCAGCCAGGGTCCACGGCGCAGCCGACAGCGCCGCGCAAGCCCGGCGACCCTGCACTCAATCCCAAAGACAAGCTGATTTACGTCTGGGTACCTGCTGGGACCTTCACCATGGGCTGCTCCGCTGGAGATGCCGAATGCGCGGCCAATGAGAAACCCTCGCACCAGGTCAAAATCACCAAGGGATTCTGGATGGGCCGGACGGAAGTGACTCAGGAAGCTTACCAGGCTCTCACTGGCAAAGATCCAAGTGACAGCAAAGGCGCCAAACTTCCAGTCAGCAATGTCACTTGGGACGATGCGCGAAATTACTGCCAGGCAGCCGCTATGCGATTGCCGACGGAAGCCGAGTGGGAGTACGCCGCCCGCGCTGGCAGCCTTGCGCCCCGGTACGGCGATCTCGACCAGATCGCCTGGCATCGCGGGAACACCGGCGGTAAGATCCACGATGTCGCGGAACGGCAGCCCAACGCCTGGGGACTCTATGACATGTTAGGCAATGTGTGGGAATGGGTCGCTGATTGGTACTCGGACCGCTACGAAGGAGGCGATGCGACCGATCCCCAAGGGCCGTCGAAAGGGACAGTCCACACGGTGCGGGGTGGATCGTTTAACGTGGTTCCCAGATATGCTCGAGCGTCCTATCGCGACCGGTTTGAACCCGCGCTCCTCAGCAGTATCGGCTTCCGGTGCGTGGGGAACGCCGCCAACTGAGTAATTAGCACTCCTCAGGCTCACGGTCATTGCTCGGGAGGGTTTCGCTCAAGCGAGCCGCGCGCGTCGGCAAGCCTCCGCCGATTACGCGATGATGCCCTTGATGATCTCGCCGCGCACTTCCGTGAGCCGCTCCTTACGTCCCAGGTACATGTAACTCAGGGCATCCTGATCGAGCCCCATCTGATAGAGGAGTGTGGCATGCAAATCGCGGAAATGTACCGGATTCTCGACCGCCTTCAGACCGATGCCATCGGTCGCGCCGTATACGGTGCCGCCTTTAAATCCGCCGCCGGCCACCCACATCGAAAAGCCGGTATTGTGATGATCGCGGCCCTTGCTCTTCTCCGATTCCGGCGAGCGGCCAAACTCGCCGCCCCAGAGCACGATGGTCGAATCCAGCATGCCGCGGCGCTTCAGATCTTTGATCAAGCCGGCCACCGGCTTGTCGGTCATCGCCGCCATCTTCAGGTGATTGCGCTCGATATCGGAGTGCGCGTCCCATTCCGTATCGGCGGCCCCGCCGCCTGAAACCACGCAGACGAAACGAACTCCCTTTTCCACCATGCGCCGAGCCAGCAGGCAACGCCGGCCATAGTCGTCAGTCTTGGGATCGCCCACGCCGTAGAGATCGAGCGTCTCCTTCGGCTCGCGCGAGAGATCGAATACCTCGGGCGCTTCGGTCTGCATCTTGAACGCGGTGTCGTAGGCCGAAATGCGCGCCGCGAATTCGGGATCCTCGCCCGGCAAATTGGTCTCATTCAATGACCGGATCAGGTCGATGGTCTTGCGGCGCTCGGACAGCGAGACACCCTTCGGCAGGTCGAGATTCAAAACCGGCTTGCTGCCCGGCCGCAGCATCGTGGGCTGGTACACCGCCGGCAGGAAGCCGTGCTGGTACATCGGAAGGCCCGCCTCCTGCGCGCCTTCGGGAGCTGGCATCACCACATAAGCCGGCAGCGATTCCGCCTCCGATCCTAAGCCGTAGACCACCCAGCTTCCCATTGCCGGGAATCCCGGAATCACGCGACCCGTCATCATCTGATACTGAGCCGCCGAGTGCACTACCATGTCACCGTGCATGGAACGTACGATGCACAGGTCATCGACCACCTCGGCCTGGTGCGGAAACAGGTCCGATACCTCAATGCCCGACTTGCCGTACTTCTGAAAGGTCCGCTTGCAGCCCAGAATGCGCGAGTCGGAGTTGACGTTTTGATACTTCACATCGCCGAACTCGGCGGGGCGCTTCTGGCCGTTCAGTTCGTTGAGCAGCGGCTTCGGATCCCACGTCTCCAGGTGCGAGGGGCCCCCGGCCATATAGACGAAGATGAACGCCTTGGCCTTGGCATGTTCCGGCATGTTCGGCGGCTTGGGAGCCAGCGGATTGTAGCGCGCCGCCTTTGCCTGTGTATTCGCCATCATTGAGGCGAACGCCAACGATCCCGCACCGCAGAAGCAGTCGCTCAGAAACTCGCGGCGATTGCGCGCATACCGGACATGTTCAGACATCGTATCTCTCCAGGCCTCAGTTCACGTAAAGAAAAGCATTCAGGTTGAAGACTGCCAAGGCAAACTCCTTTACCTTGGCGGGGTCGTCGGAATCGCCAGCCAGAAACTTCGCCGCCAGCGCTTTCTCGCCGGCAGTGGGCAAGCGGCCCGCGGCCAGACGCCACGCATAATCGATGCGCTCGGGTGTAGTGGCGCGTTCTTTCAGCAAGCGTGCCGCGAATGCCGCCGCCAGGTCATTCGAGGTCTGCCCATTCAACATCTCGAGGGCTTGCGGAGCGTGCGTGGATTGTTCGCGGCGGGCGCACGAGAGCAGCGTGTCGGGCGCATCGAAGACTTCTTCAAACGGCAGTCGCAGATTGCGTTTGTAGATCATATACAAAGTACGCCGGTCGTACTCAGTCTTATCGCGCGTAGCCACCCAATACTGCGGGCGCTTGAGCATCAGCACGAGTTCGGGATCGATAGGCACCATGAAACTCGGTCCGCCGGCCTTCATATTCAAACGTCCCGAGACAGCCAGCATGGCATCGCGAATCTCTTCCGCTTCCAGGCGCTGATGGGTGAACTTCCACAGCAGGGCGTTGTCGGAATCCTTCTCCTCGGCCAACTTCTCTATGGGCGAGATGCTCGACTCGCGGTAGGCGCTCGAGAGCAGGATCATCCGGTGGATCGGCTTCATCTTCCATCCGGCTTCGATGAAGCGGGTGGCCAGCCAGTCGAGCAGTTCCGGATGCGAAGGCCGCGATCCCATGCGGCCGAAATCATTGGCGCTGGCAACGATGCCGCGGCCGAAATGGCCCTGCCAGATGCGGTTCACCATCACACGCGCCGTCAGGGGATTGGCCGGATCCACGATCCACTCGGCGAGTTTAAGACGAGGATGATCGGTGTCGATCGGTTCCTCGGGAGTTCCTTCCGGCACCAGGATGCCAAGCGGCCGCACCCCTACTTTGGCCGTCGGATTCAGATAATCGCCATGAAACAGCACCTGGATCGGAGACGCCTTCGCGGGGTCGTCCTGCACGCTGTAGATCGATGCCAGCGGCGCGGGCATCTTATCGTCGAGAGCATCCAGATCGGTCTCGATCTTGGCCTTCTCGCCATCCGGAGCCCGCCGCAACTGCATCTGCAGGCGCCGCTGCTCCTGCTGGATCGGCGCGGCCTTCGCCTTCCATGCTTCCTGCTCTTCTTTGCTGGCCAGCACCAGATCGTTGGGCTGCGTCTGCGCGAAGTGAGCCTGCAGGCGATAGTAGTCCGACTGGCGGAAGGGATCGAATTTGTGATCGTGGCAGCGCGCGCATCCCACTGTGACCCCCAGGAACGATGCGCCCACGATATTTGTCATCTCGGTGAGCACTTCGTTATGAGAACTGGCGACGTCCTGGTTGCCGGCGTTTTTGCGCAAAGGGCCCAGACGATTGAAGCCGCTGGCGATAAGATATTCGGTGTTCTTGGCATCCATCTCGTCGCCCGCAAGTTGCTCCTTCACGAACTCGTTGTAGGGCCTGTCGTCATTGAAACTTTGCACTACATAGTCGCGATAGCGCCACGCATCCGGACGGTGCATGTCGTACTCGTATCCATCGGATTCGGCGAAGCGTACCACATCGAGCCAATGGCGGCCCCATTGCTCGCCGTAGTGCTGGGATGCGAGCAGGCGATCGACAACCTTCTCCCAGGCATTCGCGGATTTGTCGCGCACAAATGCGTCAATTTCTTCGGGTGTGGGAGGAAGGCCGGTGAGGTCGAACGTGATGCGGCGGAGGAGGGTGGCGCGGTCTGCGGCGGGTGCGGGTTTCAGGCCGGCTCTGCGCAATCCGGCGAGTATGAAGGCGTCGACGGGTGTCTGGATCCACGCTTTGGCTGCGGGGTCGGTAAATGTGGGAAGAGGCGGGTCCTGGCGAGGTTGAAATGCCCAGTGGCGGCGCTCGCCGGCGGTGTAGGTTCCCAGAGGGGCGACCGAAATCTCGTTTGCCCAGAGTGCCAGGGCCAGTCCCAAAATCGGAATCAATCGCTTCATACATCCCTCTCTGGTGCGGTACAGCAGTGCTTGTCCTGAAAACTATCATACGCTGGCCCCACAGTCACCTGTCTTCGGATAGGCTTGCCGACGTGGATGTACGGCTTCCTAGGGGCAAAGGCTGTGCTGAAACTGAAAAGCTGTGAAAATCCGCGGAGTCGACCTGACTGCCTCGGCAGGTCCGGCACTTTGAGTGATGGGATAAGCAAGTTTTGCTTTGCGCCCTCCGCCTTCCCAGCCACGCGTTGGAGCTCTTTCCCGCTCTCTTGCGCGAGCCTGGCAACGAATCGTGCCCTCCCATACGCTGCGTGGGCCAGCGGGTTTTGGTTTTCGCGGTCCCGACTCGGTAAACTGACAATTAACTCGTCTTACGTTTTGGAGTATTTGTGCGCTTACTAACCGCCCTAACCGTCTTAGTGCTGATGATGGTATCGTCCGCCACAGCGGGCGTTGTAACCTACACGAGTTCGACGGCGTTTTTCGCAGCGCTTGCAGGAGCCACGCCACAGGTGGAAGATTATTCCTCACCAGTTTTTAGCGATGGGCAGGATATCTCTCTGGGCAGCACCCTCGACGGCATTACTTACTCGGACTTTGTGCTGACTGGCGGCGCGACACAGTTAGATATTACAAATAAATTCAATTCCTTTTCGGGCTTGAGTCTCGGCGCTGACCACACTACTAACGCGGGATTGACCTTCTTTTTCGGCGGGGAGGGCGCGACTATTACCTTCGCCGCACCAGTGTTCGCCGTTGGCATCTTCGACAACGTGAATTTGAATTCGGGCAACTATTCCGTTACCGCGGCTGGGACAACGGCAAGCACCGATAGTACCGCTTACGATACCAGCACCTTTGTTTTTGCGGGCCTGATCTCGACCACGCCCTTTACGTCAGCCAGTTTTACCAGCTCCGATTCCGCGCTTGGCTCTTTTAACGTGGCGGAGATCGTGAGCGTCGCGACACCCGAGCCATCCGCCTGGTTTGGGCTTGGATTGATCGCATTGGCTTTGGCCTGGCGACGCATCCGGACCACGGCCGCTAACCGAAATTAGCGCGGCTGGACTGCCTGGCAAGCACGCGAGTGAGTTGACGCACCAGTTGCCGTAGTTCGGTACGTTCGGCCCGCAGTTCTTCCAGTATTCGGCACATTTTCAGGCCAGGGATGGCAATCTTCCTCTCCTTCTCCTTCCGCTCCCCATTAGCTTGTGCCGGCCGGTCCGTTCCCGTTTCCCGCTTCTCCAATTGAAACAACTCGGGCAGACGCATGCCCAGCGCGTTCGCGACCTTTAAAACGGTGGACAGGGACACGTTCTTCTCTCCCCGCTCCACATGTCCCATATACGTCCTGTGAAAGCCACAGACTTCCGCGAATTGTTCCTGAGACCATCCCAGCCGATTTCGCAGTCTTCGAATTCGGTCGCCGAGGGATTTCTGAATGTGTTCGAGCTCAATGGCTTTTTGAACCGGCATGTCTTCCTCCGCCATTACGGTTGCAGTTCGGATGCTACAGCGATAAAAGTCCCCAGTTTTTAGATAGCCTAAGTGCGTTTAGGCACCGTTTGTACGTTTCGGATGCGATTCTGAATTGCGGCCTTGCCTGCCCTTAGAGGATAATTGCATAGCTTTTGCAACTTAGCGTTGGCTGCGGGCTCACACGCACGGCTAACTTCTTCGGGTGGCGATCTTATTACGGCCTCACAACCAGCAAAGAGTGCGCCTGCAGTCCTCGTCCTCGAGGACTCAGAACCAGTTCTGCAGGTTCTTCGTACAGTCTTGAACCAACCGAAAACCTTCCACCTCATGGAAGCCCGGTCGTGCGGGGCGGCGCTGGAGGCCGCGCGCCGCGGAGCCGTCGACATTCTGATTGCTGACCTGATTCTGCCGGATGGTATGGGAACCAGCGTGGCGCGCAGGTTGCAAGCCGTCAATCCCAATCTCAAAGTGATTCTCACCTCCGGAACCCCGATATCGGCCTGGGGGGAGCTGGTTATGCACGACGTACAGTCCCTTGCGGAGGGCAGTTGGCGCTGGCTGGCCAAGCCGTTCCCTCCACGGTCTGTGGTCGAGCTCGTTCGCGAATTGCTGGGAGTCGAATAAAGGCTCGGTGTACGTTCGGCGCGTGGTGATGAGCCCGTTTCCAGACGAATTTGCTACACTCCCATCATGCCGGAACTTCGCGAGGTCCCCAATGAAGGTCCGCCCTTTCTGGGTACCTGGCGCCGTGTTTACATCGGCATCCTGATCTACCTGGCAGCAATCATCGTCGTCTTCTACGTGTTCACCCGGGCTTACCGATGAGGCCTCTCGACTGGATCGTCCTGGTCACCACACTTTGTTCAATCGTAGCGTACGGTTTGTACCGAAGCCGTGGCAGCAATACCGTCGATCGCTACCTGCTGGCGGGCAAGACGATGCCTTGGTACGCCATGGCGCTCTCGATCATGGCCACTCAGGCCAGCGCCATCACGTTCATCTCCACCACCGGGCAGGCGTATGCCGACGGCATGCGTTTCGTGCAGTTCTATTTTGGGTTGCCGCTGGCAATGGTGGTGATCTGTTCCACGGTGGTTCCGGTCTTTCATCGCACCAAAGTCTACACCGCCTACGAGTACCTGGAACAGCGTTTCGACAGCAAGACGCGCGTACTCGGAAGCCTGATCTTTTTGTTGCAGCGCGGCCTCTCGGCGGGCATGACCATCTACGCGCCGGCCATCGTGCTTTCGGCAATCCTCCAGTGGCCCGAGCGCACCACCACCTCCCTGATGGGAGCGGTCGTCGTCACCTACACAGTACTGGGAGGCATCAAGGCGGTCACGTGGTCGGATGTGCAGCAGATGTGCGTGATCTTCCTCGGATTGGTGATCGCACTGGTCACGGTATTGGTATTGTTGCCGTCTTCGGTCTCCTTCGGCGATGCGGTTTACCTGGCGGGTGCGGCTGGACGGCTGAATGCCGTCACCACCACCTTCCAATGGTCCGACCGTTTCAATATCTGGAGCGGCTTGCTGGGCGGCACCTTCCTTTTCCTCTCCTATTTCGGCTGCGATCAGTCGCAGGTGCAACGGTACCTGACCGGAAAATCCATCGCGCAGAGCAAGCTCAGCCTGCTATTCAACGCCGTCGCCAAGATTCCGATGCAGTTTTTCATTCTCTTCATCGGAGCCATGGTCTTTGTCTTCTATCTTTTCATTCAGCCGCCGCTTCTTTTTCAGCAAGCCGAGCTGCTGCGCATCCAAAACCGGCCGGAGTTTGCCGCGATCCAGCAGCAATACGATCGCGCCTATGCCCATCGGCGCGATGCTGCGTTGGCACTGGCGCAAGAACGACGCTCGGGAGACGGCGCGGCGGAAGCGCGCAGCAAAGCAGAGTATCGCGCGGCGGAAAAGGAATTCGACGAGGCCCGTACCCAGGCACAGAGCCTGGTATCCGCGGCCGGCGGGGAAAAGGGCTTCACCGACACCAATTACATCTTCCTCACCTTCGTGACGCGCTTCTTGCCCGTGGGAATCGTGGGTCTCGTGATCGCTGTGATCTTCGCGGCGACTATGTCCGCCAGTTCCGGAGAGATTAACTCGCTGGCCACCGTCACGGTGGTGGATCTGTACCGTCGCTTTGTGAAGCGCGGCGCCTCCGATCATCATTACCTGGTGGCCTCGCGCTGGGCCACGCTTTTCTGGGGTGTCTACGCGGTCGCTTTCGCCGGAATTGCGGGACGCCTCGGCTCGTTGATCGTGGCCGTGAACAAAGTGGGCTCGCTGTTTTATGGAACCCTGCTGGGCTGTTTTGTGCTGGCGTTCGGCTTTCGGCGCGTCCGCGGGACTGCTACCTTCATCGGGATGCTGGTGGGCGAAGCGGCGATTCTCTCCACCGCGCAATTCACGGATGTTTCGTGGCTGTGGTACAACCCGATCGGATGCGCCGTGGTTGTAGTCACCGCTCTGCTTGTCACCGCGCTGAGCCCTGGCGGCGCGTCCAGCGCCATACCAGAAACGCAACGAGCAGGATAGCCGCACCACCCGCAATCGCCAGCATGTAGTGGTGAATCTCCTTTTCCACCGCATGCCAGCGGTCTCCCAGCAAGTATCCCAGCGTGAGAAATGCGGTCACCCACAAGGCTGCGCCGCTGTACGCGAAAAGCGCGAAGATAGGAGCCCGGACCTCGGCGATTCCCGCGGCATACGCGGTGAAATGGCGCACTCCCGGAATGAAGTAACCGAACGTCAGGCTCCAATGCCCGGCGCGCTCGAAGAATTTGTGCGCCCGGTTGATGTGATCCTCCCGCAATCGCACATATTTGCCGTATCGGTGGACCAGCGTGAGCCCAAAGGTGCGGCCGAGCCAGAAGCTGATCGAGATGCCGCAGGCACTTCCCGCGAATGCCGCGACGAACGTCAGGGGCGCTGCGAACTGCCCGCGGTATATCAGATAGCCCGAGAAGGTGAGCAGCGTCTCATCCGGCACCGGCAACCCGACGATGCCCAGAATCAGCAGGCAGAAGATCGCAATGTAGCCGTATTGCGTGATCCACGCGAGGACATGTGCTTCCATGCACGCCTGCGCGTCTCAAACTACCAGGTCGGCGATATCGACACCAGTCCGGTTGCCACCCACCACTACGATGCCGCTCTCCGTCACATGATGCAGCCGGCTCTCGCGTACCAGGTCGTAGCCGATCGCGGCGTCCTCCGGTACCCGCACATTCTTATCCAGGATCGCGCGGCGAATCCTGGCGCGCCGCCCGATATCGCAGTTGTCCAAAATGATGGCGTCTTCCACCAAAGCTCCGGAATGAACGCGCACATTACGTCCCAGCACCGAATTGCGCACCATGCCGCCCGACAGGATACTGCCCCCCGAGACGATGGAGTCGATGGCCTGGCCTCGCCGGTTCTCCTCGTCGAAGGTGAACTTGGCCGGCGGATCCGGATAGCTGGTGGTACGCACCGGCCACTGCCGGTTGTATAAATTCAAGGCCGGAGAGACGCAGCGCAAATCCATATTGGCTTCGTAATAGGAATCGATCGTCCCGACGTCACGCCAATAGGGCGGACCGTTCTGCGGCTCACCCGGAATGCGGTTGGTTTGAAAATCGTAGGCAAACATCTCCGCCTTGCCTGCCAGGCGCGGCAAAATATCGCGCCCGAAATCGTGGCTGCTACGCTCGTCGGCGGCGTCGTCATGCAGCAGGCGGAGCAGCGTGCGCGTGGAAAAGAGGTAATTGCCCATTGAGGCATACACGCGGTCGGAATCGCCGGGCATGGTGGGAGCTTCGGGATTCTTCTCATGGAATCCCAGAATGCGGCCATCGTCCGCCGCCTCGATCACCCCGAATTCGGTTGAGTGCTTGCGCGGCACGGGAATCGCCGCCACCGTCACCTCGGCACTTTTTTGCACGTGGTACTCCACCATGTGCGTGATATTCATGCGGTAGATGTGATCTCCGCCGAAAATCGCCACCACATGGGGATCCGATTGCTCCACCAGGTTGATGTTCTGGTAAATGGCGTCCGCGGTTCCCTGATACCAGGTTTCTCCCACCGACCGCATCTGCGCCGGCACCGGGATCACGAACTGGGTCTTCAGCAAACTGCCGAACTGCCAGCCTTCCGAAATATGCTGCAGAAGCGACTGGCTCCGGAATTGGGTGAGCACATACACCGAGTAGATTCCGGAGTTAATAAAGTTACTCAATACGAAATCGATGATCCGATACTTCCCGCCAAATGGGACGGCCGGTTTGGCCCGCTCCCTGGTTAACGGATGAAGGCGGGTGCCCTTCCCGCCGGCCAACACGATGCCCAGCACGCGTATGCGCATAGGTTATGACCAATTATCAACCAAGCACTTATTGTTCCAGTCAACTCCCCGGAATGGCAAGATCTTTTTCTGCGGCTCGATAGGACTATGCGCCCTTCGCCACCGCTGCGTGTATGCTATCAGCTATGCAGGCCAAGATCCGGCGCCGCGATGTGCTCGGTGGAGCACTCGCTGCCGCTGCCGTTACTGGAATTGCACCGGGACAGGGTCGCGTCGTCCGCACTGCTGGGTCCCGATACAAACTAGGGCTCAACGCCTACTCATTCGACCGGCCGCTGAAAGCCGGCACCACCACCCTGGACGACTTGGTTCGTTACTGCGCCGAGCACGGCATCGACTCGCTGGACGCCACCGGCTACTACTTTCCGGGGTATCCAAAAGTACCCGATGACGACGCGATTTTCCGTCTCAAACGCGCCGCGTTCCTGAACGGCGTCGCCTTGAGCGGCACCGGAGTGCGCAATGATTTCACCCTGCCCGATGCCGCCCGCCGCAAGGAGGAAATTCAGCTCGTCAAAAACTGGATTGAGGTGGCGAGCAAGTTGGGTGCTCCGGTCATCCGGGTGTTCACCGGTCCCAAAATGCCGGAGGGCCACACCTTCGAGCAGGTTCTTGAATGGATGATCCCCGCGTTCCTCGAATGCGCAGATTGCGGCCAAAAGCACGGAGTCCTCGTCGGACTGCAGAATCACAACGATTTTGCAAAAACTGCCGAACAGACCATCCGGATCATCAATGCCGTCAACTCGAAGTGGTTCGGCTCGATTCTGGACGTGGGCAGCTTGCGCGAGAACGATCCCTATGAGGAGATCGAGAGGCTCCTGCCCTACGCCGTCTCGTGGCAACTCAAAGAATTGGTGGGCTACGGGACCAGGGAAGTTCCTACCGACCTGGCAAAAGTGAGGTCCCTTATCGACCGCGGTGGATATCGCGGCTATCTCCCCGTGGAGACTCTGGGGCCGGGAGATCCCGCGGCGAAAGTGGCGGTGTTCATCGAGCAGGTCCGAAAAGCTTTCGGTCTTTCGTGAGTTCGCGGCAGCCGCGCAAACTTAATTTTCGGAAGGCTTCTCCGCGTGATCGATCCGCAGGAGCTGAACAGGGGATTTTACAGTTTCCAATCTCAAGCCGATGTCCTTCAGTGCGGTGAAAAGATCGGGCAGATCGCTCTGCGCCTCGCGTGAACCTGCGAAGCGTCCTTTAAATTGACTGTCATCGGGCCTCCAGCTCAGCTCGAAATCGTAGGTTCCGGAGAGACCGGTTTTGTCGGCAACGGGGCGAGAGAGGACCGTACTTTCCAGATATCTCGCGAACCATGCCATTGATGTGTCCCGACAAACGTAGTGCAGACTCCCCGTGTCTCGGATGCCCGATGGCTCCCCGCCATCGCCGGGCCTACGCTCTTTCAGCTTGGGACTGTCCTTGCCGGCGGTGAGTACGTAACTGGAAATCTCTTTTGATTCGTAGTGAAACGTCAACTTGAATCTTTCCGCAAGCAGGGTCTTCAGCATTTCCAGGCGCTGTTGCTGAGAGGCTTTCCCTTCAGCTCTGGCCTCGATGTCATAACGGGCGCCTTCAATCCAACCCGGTCCCCCGCTAACGAGATCGGAAGGCAGCGTGTATGCCAGTTGAATCACCTCCCGGAGGGACATTCCGCGGAGGCTCAGGCTGTTGCCGGAACTCGGCGCGGATGCTCTGGAGCCGCTGAATTCGGGGGGCGTCGGCTTAATCGACGCCACCTCAAAGGCGAGTGGACTGGCTACCGGCGCGGAGGGCACTGCTGGCTGTGCGTGGATTCGGACGGCGCCTAGCAAAGCAATCACGGCAGGCCAAACGAACAGCGAGCAAGAGCAGGTGCGAGGTGTTTTCACGGAGCTAGGACGTTGCAGCAGGAGGGGACGTTGGCAAATTAACCGAACCTGCTACAGCCGCAAGTGACCCCTGCGCATTTTCCTCTCGCATGCGCACAATGGGAGGAGCCGCCGGAGGTCCAAGAACTTCGAATGATTCGTGTGATTCTCGCAATCGCCGCTTTTACGCCGATTCTGGCGGGTCAATCCCGGCCCGATCCGAGCGAAATTCCCGTTCCGCCCATCGAGACGTCGCAGCGTGCCATGCCCGGCGTGAAGCAACTTCCCGACCGTCCGGAAATGCCCGATGTGCTCACCATGAACAACGGGAAGAAGGTCACCACCGAGGCGCAGTGGAAGCAGCGGCGCGAGGAGATGAAGCGAATCCTCGAATACTATGCCGTGGGACAGGCCCCGCCGCCTCCGGGCAACGTGAAGGGGCATGAGATCAGTTCTCAATTGGTAAGGAACGGCAAGGTGAAATACCGCCTGGTGCACCTGACCTTCGGTCCGAAAGAGAGCCTCAGCCTCGATATCGGCATTTTCACTCCAGTGGAAGGCGGACCGGTCCCCGCAGTGATTTCGCCTTCGGGTTCACCTCCCGGCGCGACTCCCCTCGAACGACTGCCGCAGGGCCCCACGCAGGGCAAAGGGGTCGATGTGTTGCTGGTGGTGGGGTCGCAAGGTGCGGCCTCCGGCGCTGCAGCAGACGTAGGCGGGCGTGGGCCGGCGCGCGGACCGCGCGATGCCGAGGCGGTGGCGGCCGCCAGCCCGGTCCTGGCGCATGGCTTCGCTTTCGTCACGTTTAACAATAACGATTGCGGCGAAGACACCACGCTGCGCAATCCCGATGGCAGTTGGGCGTTCCGCAACACACGCTTCTACCCGGCTTATCCGAAATACGATTGGGGACTGTTGCAGGGGTGGGCATGGGGCGTCTCGCGCATCGTGGACTATCTGCAGACGGATCCGGCCATCGACCGCACCAAGTTGATCGTCACCGGCGTGTCGCGTACTGGAAAATCGGCACTGGTGGCGGGAGCATTCGATGAGCGGATCGCGATGGTCGCGCCAGTAGCGAGTTCGGGTGGCGGCACTCCGGCCTACCGGTTCAGCGGCGCAGAGCGCGGTGGCAAGGAGGGATTGAGCGAAATGATGCGCACATATCCCAACTGGTTCTCGCCTCACCTCCACGAATTCTGGGGACAACCCGATAAACTTCCCTTCGACGAGCATTGGTTCATCGCCCTGGCCGCGCCGCGTCCTTTCATCGCGCTCGAAGGAACCCGTGACCAGAACGTCAACGCCAACGGAGTCAAGCAGTCGTGGCTCGCGGCCCAACCGGCGTACGCGCTGTTTCACGCGCTCGATCGCCTTGGGGTGAGTTGGGCCGATCGCCCGCACGGCATGGTGCAGGGGGACTGGGACGCCCTTCTGGCGTTCGTCGATAAATTTCTGCTGGGCAAGACCGTGGATCGGCGATTCGACTCTTTCCCGGAAGCGCCGTAAGGAATCTCTCCCGGCCGGCATAGGGTAGTGTGCGGGCCGTGGCTTTTTCGCCAATCGCGGACCTCGCCACACATACCACGCGAGAGGAGCGCGATCACGTCATGAGATGCCCGAGTTGCGGTATACGGTTACAGGGCAATGCCAGCTTTTGCGACCGTTGCGGCGCCAGAAGGGCGCGCCCCTCTGGATCGCGCATCCGCCGGAGAGCGCTGGTCGCGATCCTTTGCGCACTCGTCCTCATTAATGCAGCGGGCGCCACGATGCTGCTCATGAGGCGCACGGCGGCCGATCCCGCAGTTGACGCAGCCCTTATCGTCGAACAACACGGCGCCGCCCTGAAAGTGATCTCCACCTCCGGCGAGATTCTGCTCGATTCCAAGAAGGGCGAATGGCGGACCCTCCAGGCGGGAACTGGCCCCACGTGGGGAGTCGTCCTTCGTGACGAGGCGGGCGCGATTCGGCTCATCGACAAATGGGGAAAGCAGACTCTGAATCCGCCTGGCATTCCTTTCGACGATTTTCACGAAGGGTTGGCGCCCGCCTGGGCGTCTGGAAACGGGAAAGCGAAATGCGGTTACCTCGACCGCGATCACCACATGGCAATCGCCGCCGAATACCAGCGCTGCCTGCCGTTCTCGGAGGGCTTGGCATTGGTGCTGGGAGATACGGGTTGGGGCCACATTGACCGGTCGGGCCAGATGCGGATCTCCGCCCGTTACACCGACGGTTGCAAATTCTCCGAGGGTGCGGCGAAGGTCAAGCGCGGCGGACGCTGGATGTTCTTGGACGGCCAGGGTACGGAACTCTTCCCCGTGGATTACGAAGGCTGCGGGGCTTTCTCCAGCGGGCTCGCGATTGCGAAACGCGGCGTCCTTTTCGGTTACGTCGACCACTCCGGCCAGTGGGCGATTTCCCCGCGATTTCAGGGTGGCTCCAACTTTCAGGAGGGACGGGCCTTCGTCTGGTCGGAAAAGCAGATCGGCATGATCGACGAGCAAGGTAGGGAATTCGAGATCCCGAAACTTTCGGAACAGGGGGACTTCGAACACGGTCTGGCGCGGGTACGCATCGGGCGCCATTGGGGACTCATTGACCGGGGCGGCCACATGGCTGTGACCGCACATTACCGCAAAATCGACGGATTGGAGTCGGGACTCCGTAAGGCAATCTGCGACGACGGCCAGATCGACTTCCTGGACGAGGCTGGCGCACCGGTGAAGCCGCCCGTACCGCACTGCGTGGCATACGCCGGGGGCCTGTTTACTTGCCCGGCTGGGCCCGTCCAGTCGTATGTCTACCTGACGCGCGCCGGAAAACAGATCGGTGGTGTACGATTCAATCCATGAGCAAACGATTTTGCTTGCATTGCGGGGCGGAACTCGGGCCGGAGGAGCGTTTCTGCGATCAGTGCGGCCGCCCGGCGCCGTTGCCTTCGCCGGGCCCGGCGCCCTTGCCTCCACCGCAAGTGGTGATGACCATGGTGACGCCTCCGCTCAAGGTGGCTCCTCGGACTGCACCGCAGCCGTCCGAGCCGGACCCGCCAGAGCCCCCGCACTCACCCAAATCGTTGCCGGGCAGGAGCTACTGGATCATCGCCGTGATCGCACTATCGGCAATGGCAGGCGGATTCGTGACCCGCTGGTATTACCTGCGGACTCCGCCGCCCGTTCCATCGCGCACCGATCCGCCTGCGGTTGAGCAGCCTGCCACCGCACAAGCCCCGCCGGCTCCCAAGGATCGCGCCAAGCCGTCGCCGCTCGACCCGGTCTCCGTCGCTCCGGAGAAGCGTCCTCGACCGCCGAACGACGAACCGTACATCGCGCCCGCGCCGCAGGCCGCCAGCAGCCCGGCGACGCCCACGGAGGGCCGCCCGGTCTACGATCCCGGCCCATCCGTGCAGACAAGGCCTGCGGATTCGCGTCCGGCCTCCGGAACACTTTCGTATTCAGGCCCGCCGGTGGCCCCGGATGGTGAGGTCGTCTTCGATGGCCTGCCACAAGGCGAGATCAAGTTCTCTTACGATTCCAATATATGGGCTGCGCGTCTCATGCGGGACGCCCACAGCTCGCGTTTGATCCTCCGCAACAAGAGCCCACTCGTGCAGATCAAGTGCGTGGTGCGTTGGGACCTCGGAGCGTAGGTGCCTGCTGAACAGATCGCGCGGCGGGGTGCGCGCGGCGGCGGGTGCGGAAGCAGATTGGGAAAGTTCAAAGGCAGCTCGAAAACGCCCTGCAGTCAGACTTGGTGGACCACGAAAAGCGTCGGCAAGAGTGTCGACGCGGCAAACAGGGTGTTTGCGCCACGGCAGCCAGCCTCTCAACCGCGCGAGAGCCTGCTAGAATCGATCAGATCGGATGATGGACGACAGAGTTAGGGTGGCTTTGCGGGATCTCGTCGCGGAGCAGGGTGAATCGATACTCGCCTCCAGGGAGCGCCTCCGAGGGCTGCTTTCAGACGATTGTCCGGAGTGCAGCCGGGAAATCAACGTCCTGATGATTGCGATGCAGGCGCAGGTGCCGGCGGAGTTGCGCACCTACGGATCGGCCACCGAGATTCGGGTTGGCTTGGGCGCGATCATCCATCGGTTGGAAAGGGCCTTCGGCTTGGGACGTCCCGCAGCCGCGTGGGCGGTGCTGAGCATCGCGTATGCGGTAGGGCGAATTGTGGAACAGCAGTTCCAGACGATGCTTCCCGAGTTGAGCCTGGAGTCGGGCATGTCGCCTCCGCCGTCGCCTCCAGCGACTCCGGCCACCGAGTCTGTGCGGCCGTTGCCACCACCGCCTCCTGCGCCGCCCTTGCCGCGACCGATCTCTCAACCCGCATCGCAGCCCCCACCCCGGCCGATCTCGCAGCCGCCATTTCAGCAGCCGCAGCCGCAGCCGCCGCCACGAGCGCCGTATTCTCCCCCGATGCCCACTCCGGTTTATGGATCGCCGGCATATTTCAACCGTCAGGCGCCCATGCTCCCGGCTCAGCCAGTGATCCCAGTCCAGCCGCCCCGCAGTTCGGGCGGCAAGATGGGAGTCGGAATCGGCATTGGAATCGGAATCGGAGTTCTGCTGATCGTCGGTATACTTCTGGCGGTGTCGCACCGTTCACAGGACCAGCCGTCACAGGGCGACACGCAAACTACCACTACACCCGGACAAGGCCCTGGTACTCAGTCCACACCGCCGGGAACCCAGCCGCCGCAAGCGCCCCAGAGTGAGTACATCACTTACAGCGACGCGAGCGGCGTGTTTCAAATGGAGGTGCCGCGCGAATGGCTGTCCAAACGTGAGGAGTCCGAAACCAAAATCGACAACACGGACAGCCATCTGATCCGGGCCGCTGTTTATCCGAGCGATGCGCAGCACGCCGACCTCGATGGATGGATTTCAGCGGGAATTCGTGTGTCGATCCTGACGCCCCCTCCCGGCCAGTCATGGCAGACGGACTGGGCGACCGAATGGCAGAAGAAGTCGTTCAATAATTTGCTGAACGGCTACGCCAAGTTCCAAGACACCAATATTGAGCCGATCCAATTGGGCAACATCGCCACCAGTACGACGGCGGTCTTGGGCGAGTCTCCCACCATCTCCGAGCCGGAAGTCGCGCGCGCCTATATTGGATTTACCCAGAAGTACCTGATCACGGTTGAGGTCTCGATGCCGCAGTCCAAACGCTCCCTTTTCGATTCGGCCGACGAACGTCTCCGAAAGACCTTCGAAATCGATAAGAAGGTGCCTTGAAGAGCAGTGTCGGGGTTAGGGGTTCGGGGTTAGTGGTTCGGGGTTAGGGAGTCGGGAGTCGGGGGTCGGGGATTGGGATTAGGGGCTGGGGCCCGTTGCGGGTCGCTGGAATGCGAGCTTCGTCTACTTCCCGGATCGGGTTACGCGAGACCTCGGGTCCGGCTGGTATACTGAAATTTCCCCTTTTTGAACACAGGAGTTCTCTGAGCAATGTTTGATTTATTTCGTAGCCGTGACAAAGCCGTCCGTATCCTCTTGGGCGCCCTACTGGTAATGGTGGCCATTTCGATGCTCACCTACCTGATTCCGAGTTACAACACGGGCGCGAGCACTTCCTCGGACGTAGTCGCCGATATCGGGAGCGATAGTCTCTCGCTGCAGGAGGTGCAGCGGCAGATTCAGAATACCGTCCGCGGACGCCAGTTGCCGCCGTCGATCATGCCGAATTTCATTCCCCAGATCATTGATTCGATGGTGACCGAACGGGCCATTGCCTACGAGGCCGAGCGGCTCGGTTTCGTGGTGACGGATGCGCAGATCGCCGATGGCATTCGCCAGATGGTGCCGTCCCTCTTTCCGGATGGCAAGTTCGTCGGAACGGCCATGTACTCCGGATTCCTGGCCCAGCAGAACATCACGATCGCGGAATTTGAGGCCGATGTAAGACGCCAGTTGCTCGGCACCCGGATGCGCGACGTGGCTCTGGAAGGCACCATCGTCACCCCGCTCGAGATCGAGCAGGAGTATCGCAAGAAGAACGAGAAGCTGAAGATCGAGTATGTCAAGGTGCCGTCCGACAAGTACAAGGCGGAAGTCCAGCCCAACGACAAGGACATGCAGGACTTTTACAACGCCAACAAGTTCCAGTACACGTCGCCCGAGAAGCGGAACCTGGCGGTGCTGGTGGCGGACCAGGCGAAGCTCGAAGCCAGTATCAATCCGACGGATGCCGACCTGCATCGCAAGTACAGCCAGTCGCAGGAGAATTATCGCATTCCCGACCGTGTGAAGATCCGGCAGATCCTGCTGAAGACCACAGGCAAGCCGGCGGAAGATGCCAAGGTCAAGGCAAAGGCCGAAGATCTGTTGAAACAGATCAAGGCGGGTGGCGACTTCGCGGCGCTCGCGAAGGCGAATTCCGAAGATCCCAGTTCGGCGGCGAATGGCGGCAACATGCCCGATTGGCTGACCCACGGACAGTTCTCTTCGCCCGATTTCGATAAGGTGGCATTTACTCTGAAGCCCGGCCAGACCGACATGGTGAAGGTGGACTACGGCTACCACATCGTGCAGGTGATGCAAAAGGAAGACGGCCGCCTGAGGCCTTTTGAGGAAGTAAAAGGCGAGCTGATTTCGCAGATCCAGAAGGAACGCGCCACCGACATGATGCAGAAGATTTCGGACAAGGCCCAGTCCGCGCTGCAGAAAGATCCAACTCATCCGGACAAAGTGGCCGCCGACCTGGGCATGGAACTGGTAATGGCCAATAACGTCGAAGCCGGCAAACCGATCGAGGGCATTGGTTCGGCGCCCGATCTGGAAAGCGCGGTGGGCACCATGAAGAAGGGCGAAGTCTCGCAGCCGGTCACCCTGGCCGCCAACAAGCTCGCGATTGCCGTGGTGACGGACGTGATTCCTCCTCGCCAAGCGTCGTTCGATGAGGTCAAGGATAGGGTCAAGCAGTCGATTATCGATAACCGGCTCACGGTTGCGGTGCAGAAGCACGCCGGCGAATTGGTGCAGAAGGCCACCACCATGGGCGGCGATCTCGCCAAGGCCGCCAAGGAGATGGGGCTCGAGATCAAGACTTCCGAGGAGTTCACGCGGTCCGGCAACATTGAAGGACTCGGGCCGGCCAGCTATGTTGGCGATGCCTTCGGCCGGCCGGATGGTGCGATCGTCGGTCCCCTGTCGGGCGGCGGCACGACTCTGGTGGCCAAGGTAATCGCGCATGTACAACCCGATATGTCGAAGCTGCCGGAGCAGCGCGTGCAGATCCGTGACGAGATCAAGGGCCAGAAGGGCCGCGATCGCAACAGCCTGTTCGACGCCGGGCTGCGCGACACCTTGGTCAAGGAAGGCAAGATCAAGTACCACAACGACGTCATCAGCCGGTTGATCGCCAGCTACCGTTCCAGCAGCTAGGCCAGGATGATCCAAGCACTCCTGGATTTCATTCGGACGCTGACCGATCCGGAGCGCCTCATTGCGCTCCTCAGCACCATACTTTCCGGATGGTTGGGATACGCCGCTCTTTTTGCGATCGTGTATTCCGAAACCGGATTGCTGGTGGGCTTTTTCCTGCCCGGGGATTCGCTGCTGTTCACGGTCGGAGTGGTAGCGAAAACCGGGCACCTGGATATTGTGTGGGTGAACGCGGTGCTCATGGCCGCCGCGATCCTCGGCGATTCCACCGGCTATTTTCTGGGACGGCAGACCGGTCCTAAGATCTTCAGCCGTCCGGACTCGCGCCTGTTCAAACAGGAATACGTCACAAGGACGCGGCATTTCTACGAACGCTACGGCGGGAAAACGATCATCTATGCCCGCTTCGTGCCGATCGTCCGCACTTTTGCCGCATTCATCGCGGGGGTGGGGCAGATGCCGTACTTCAAGTTCCTGCCGTTCAGTGTGTGCGGAGGCATCGGCTGGATTGCCTTCATGAGCCTGCTGGGCTACTGGGTCGGCTCGTTCCCGTTCGTCCGCCGCTACTTCGACAAGGTCATCCTGCTGATCATCTTCGTCTCTCTGCTGCCCACGATTATTGAAGTGGTGAGGGCCCGCATGGCTCCGAAGGCAGAAAAAGCGCAAGCCTGACACGGGCTGTCACTTCAGAATTATTCGGCGCCATTTCCGCTCCGTACTTGCCGCATATCTGAATCCGCCCTCCGCGCTTCGGAATCGGGTAGTGGGTCAGTCTGAAGCTGACCCGTCCGCCAGGGCGAGAATTTCTTCCACGGTCCACAGCGTGAAGGACAGGCCAGATCTCATGGCGGGCGTCATCTTCAAAGTCTGCTGAATACGCCCGAAGTTGTACCACATTAAATACAACGCGATGCTCGCCGCGTGATCCTCGACCTTCTTTGAGAAGGCGTTCGTAAGCCGGGTGAAGCGCCGCATGGACATCCGCATCGTGAAGTTCTGGCGTTCCACATAGCCGGTGCTGATGTGCTTCGGGTCGGGATCGCCGATAGTCGGCTTCTTTTCGCAGCCAGTGCAGATGGCGGGGCTGTAGCGTGCTTCGGTCTGGCGATCTGCTCCATAAATCTTGTGCAGGATCGCATAATCGATTTCCTCGTCAAAGGCTCCTACGATGCCGCTCAGGTAGACCTTCAGCCGATCGGTAGTCAACTGCACGCGGTTTTCAAGACGGCCTGCCAGATCCTTGATGAATTCTTCCGCTGAGACCGCATCGCGCTTGCCAACCAGCCAGCAAGGGATTAGTTTCGTTTCGGCGTCGATTGCTGTCCACGTCCACACGTCGCCTGCTATTTGGGGATCCGCGATTTCCGACGTGACATTCTTCTGCCTCGCATAAACGAAGGACCAAATCTCGTCGCACTGAATGCGCTGGCAGTGGAGATTGCGGAGTTTCTCATCCTGATAGCGTGAAAGCGCAGAGCCAACTGCAACGAGCAGCTTCACTACGGTGTTCTTGGCGACGCCGGTCATCCGAACAGTGGAGCGGATGGAATTTCCTTCGATTAGGCATCGGATCGCTTGAGCTTGGTGGGCCTTGTCCAGACGGTTCAGGGTGACCATTATGCTTGAGCGATAATGGATGGTGAATAGGTCATCGGTCTCTATCCCGCCACTATTCGCAGTCCACTAGAGCCAGAGTCCAAGCGATAATAGGACCTGAATTCCGCTAACTCCATATGGAGCATTTTTGCCAAATCCCCATACGAGTATCCGAGGTCGTTTAAATGGGCCTTGATAATTTCAAGGAGAAGGGTTGGGTGTTCCCTGGCTATATCCAACGAAGGCGGCTCACGCAATGCATAATTGTTCTGTTGAAGCTGCATACGGAGATAAACGAACTGATTGCCGTTGATCACGCCTAAATCCCGCGCTCGCTGCGCCAGCGCACCGATTGAAACCTTCCAATGCGGCTTGAGCCGCGCGAGCGAATGAAGCTTCACCGGCGGTCGAAGATGAGGTCTAATATCGGCGGCGGGCATTAGAAACTCGGCTGCAAATCGGTTTGCCTCATTCTCCATATTGGGGTTCGGAAGACTATGCAGTATCACATGGCCGAGTTCGTGAGCCAGCGTAAATCGATCCCGATCTGCACTAATCTCTGGGTGATCATTCAGGAAGAAGATCGGAGGAGCAGGTGGAATCCATTCACTCAAACCGAACATCTTGGCAGTCTCAAAATCGAAACGAATTACAATTGCCCCGGCGTCTTCAAGCAGGCGGACCATATTAGCGATAGGTCCTGCCGGAATTCTCCATGCTGCCCGGATGAGTCCTGCGATAGTTGCGATTTTCCCTGAGTGCTCGTCAATATCGATCCGTTTGAATCGATTCCGCATGTCGAGATCAGTGGCCTTTGAGAGTTGCTGAATGTGAAGGCGATAAATATTAACTTTGGCTTCGATCTTTCGAAGAACTGGATTCGTTACAGATTGTTGCTTGCGATGGTAAAAGCTGGTCGCGCCGAAAGGATAAACCGATTCTCTTTGTTCAAAAAAGGAGACGGGATAGCGAAGTTCCTGCGAGAGCGCTGCTGCCGCCTCGTCCGTGATTTCAAGATCGTCCGATTCGTACTTTGAAACAGTACCTTGCCGAACCTTCAATTTGTCCGCGAGTTCCGTTTGAGTCCACCGACGTGATTCCCTGGCGAGGGTGAGCATTCTTGGGTTGTAGCGCATTGCTATTTCTCATTTGTGCCATCCCGTTTACGCTTCGCTCCACCAGGAAGAAGATTGAAACGGGGTTCCACAGGCATGGGTCCAAACGGAAGTACCTCGTTCATCTGAGTTACCGCCCCACTTTCTGGTATGGAGAAAACTGCCTTTGAATCTACGACTCTTACAACTTGTACAATGCTGAATCCATTCCGCAACGGTGCCATCACATAGCCGACATCAACATACGTTGCTTGATCCGGCATTCCAGGCAGGGACTCGTTTCTTCGCAGTGCCTCCGCTCGCTCCGTCGGGTAATTGCGTGACGTGCCGTCTTCGGACAGTTTTTTAAATCGGCAAACCGCCAATCCATCGACCCCATATCCAATGCCATCAATTCCTAGATGAAAGCCGTTCTGTTCCAGGATTTGGACGCCGGGAACGTCGGCCGCGAATTCTCTTTTAGCGGATTCCACCATGTACGAGTGAAGAATATTGGCCTCAGTGGTTGGGTCATATGCCAATCTGTGATCATCAGGAAGCTCCATGAATCGATCCCAAATTGGCCATACTATTCTTGCAAAACGCCCCGCGTGGGGTCTTAGCATCGCCTGGAGGTCGGGGAGAGAAATAATCGACAAGTTGCTTCCTCCACTGTGAAATACGCTCACATAGGAAGGATCTTAGCTGGAGTTTTCCGAAATGTCAATACAAATTATTCCAAATTTTATTCCGAAACAGGCTGACCTTAATGCTTGAGCCAACGGGCCTGTGCCGCCTTCTTCGCTATCATCTTCCGTTTCCGGGGGGACAGTACTGCCGCCCGAGCCGCGCCGCCCTTCGCGCCGCCCAGTTTCCCTAGTGCCACCGCTGCGGGATTCTTTCCCTTGTTCGGATCAGGCAGCGGTGTACCATCCAACTGCTCGCCGATAACCTGTTCCACCACATGACGCGCGACGGTCGCGAAGTCATGATCCTTCGGGTTTGCTTGAACGGGTAGGCATGCTACGATTATGGCATGATCGTCGCAATTCATAAAGGCGTCGAAATTGAGATGACGCTACGCCAATTGCCGGACGGGCAGTGGACGGGGGATTTCGTGATCGATCCGAAGGGCAGTAGGGAAGTATTCATGCCTGAAGGCCTCGCGTTCGCTACGCGAGAACTTGCAAAGGAGACTGGGCTTAACGAGGCTCGCGCACATATCGACCGGACTCGCTGATCTGGCTCAAACTGACCCACAACCGGAATCGCTATCACGTCTGACCCGCAGGTTCGACATCGGAAAGTTCAGTTGCAAATCGGACCAGTGGGTTGCCCGCCTCGAAGATGTGAAGGCGCTCTCCCACGCCCTGCTGTAAACGCTGGGGTTCTAGGCGTAAGGGTAAGGTTACAAATGAAAAACCCGTCCCGTCTTCCGCGATGCAATGGTATTCTAGCTCAGCTTATTTAGGAGGGACGGATGAGGGCCGCCTGTCAATACTCCACGCTGCTACTCTGCTTGTGCGTTTCCGCCTTCGCCGCCGACAAGGTGGAAGGCTCCAATACCACCGCTGAAGAGTATTTCCGCGCCATTCGAGCGAACGACCTCGGATCGCTCAAGACGTTGTGTAAACCGGGTGTCGCCAAGGTGCGTGACCGCCTGGATTGGACACCTCTACACTTTGCCGCGCTCTTTGGCAGCGCGGAAGCGGTGAGGATGATCTTAGAGGCGGGAGGGGATCCAAATGCGCGCAACAAGTCGCAGGCGACGCCGCTGATTCTGGGGGCTTACAGTTTCGAAAAAACGCGCCTTTTGGTGGAAAAGGGCGGCGACGTGAACGCGAAGGCTGGAGAGGGGAGCACGCCGCTGTGGGTGGCGTCCGGGGCGCCTGGCAACGAAAAGACTGTCCGCTACCTGATCGAAAAGGGCGCCGATGTGAAGGAGATCCGTCCCAACGGCTCGGACTACCTGATTCGCGCGTCAGAGTATCAGGACCAGGCAATCGTGCGCCTGCTGCTCGATCAACACCTGGATCCGCACCGCTCGAACAACGCGGGAAGCAGTGCGCTCTATAGCGCAATCGCTTGCGATGGCGGCGCGAAAGCGCGCATGCTGATTTCAGCCGGAGCGAACGTCAACGCCTTCACGACTACCGCTGGAAATGTGAAGAACGGACCGATCGATGCCTTCGGACTCACACCACTGATGGATGCCGCGACTTGCGGCGAGACCTCCACGGTGGCGGCGTTGATCAAGGCGGGCGCGAATCTGAACGCGTTGGACCATCGACACATGACGGCGCTGATGATGGCGGCGGCGGTGGACCGCGCGAATCCCGAAACGGTGCGGGTACTAATTGAAGCGGGAGCTGATTTGAACATCGCAGATCGCAACTCCGAGACTGCGCTCGACTGGGCAAAGAAGTATCGCAACCCGGAAGTGGTCGCACTGTTGGAGAAGGCGGGAGCGCGGGGAAAAGGCTTGCCACCCGATCCGGTGCGGCCGGCGGATTACAAGCCGTATGCCCGGGAAGCGATCGCTCGCGCATCGGCATTGCTGGCGACTTCGAACGAGGCATTCTTCCGGGAGGGCGGCGGCTGCGTCGGTTGTCATCATCAGCCGTTCGCGGGGCGCGCTTTCGCCGCCGTGAAAGAGGCGGGTTTGCCCGCGGAAAAGCGCTTGCGGCAAGTTCTGGTGGATGGCATGACCATCGAACTCCCCAGGGTGATGGCCAAATTACCATACCTCACGGCGGGCGGTGGCGGTTACGATTCGTTCCTTTATCCTCTGGCCGGCTTCGCGGATATGGGTGAGCCCGCATCGTTTACAACCGATGTGATGGTGCACTACATCGCCGAATCGCAGGATCCCTCGGGCACGTGGATCGGGCAGGGCTCGCGTCCTCCGTTGCAGGAGAGTTCGATTACGCGGACCATGTTGGCAATCTATGCGATGAAGCATTACGGATGGGCGGCGCGACAGGCGGAGTTCGAGGAGCGGATTGCACGAGCGCGCACATGGCTGCTCAGCGCTTCTGCGGCGACCACGGTGGATGAGGCCGATCGATTGATGGGGCTGTGGCTCGCGGGTGCTCCGGAGAGTGATCTGCGAAAGGTGAGCCAGGTGTTGTTGGGGCGTCAACGAGGGGATGGCGGGTGGGCGCAAACTCCTTATCTCGATTCGGACGCTTTCGGAACGGCGGCGGCGCTATACTCTCTGCGGAAGACGGGATCGCTGAAGGTTTCCGACACGGCTTACCAGCGGGGGACGCAGTACCTTTTGAATACGCAGTTCCCGGACGGCTCGTGGTATGTGCGAAGCCGTGTGGTCAAGCTCCAGCCGTATTTCCAGAGCGCTTTTCCGTTCGATCACGATCAGTGGATTTCGAACACGGCGACCGCGTATGCTGTGATGGCGCTGGCACCAGTCGCGGGAGGGCGTTGAAGGGGAATGATCGCAGGCTGAATTCCGATCGCGGGACCGGTATTCGGCTATCCGAAGGGGCGGCCATGCCTTTCTCATGCCAAACACGAAGGTCTACTCCCTCTCAAAGCGCCGGAGCTAGCCAAACAGGTCGAAACTGATGCGCGAAGCTCTGCGCCGCTACCAGCAGCCGGAGGTATTCCTTGACCGCACCCATTTCATCAGCAGTTAGCCAGTGGTCCACAGGAGCTTACGGCCATCAGGCAAGACGCGAGGGCTAAAGGCACCGACAAGCTGACGATGGCTCCGATCAACCGGGAAGTCGCGGCTGTCCGCGGGCAGGAAAAGAAGAAAACCAGCCGTACCGCCCAATGATCAAGGTGGTCATCGATAGCATTGTGGTGTCTGGAACGTTGGTCGATAAGGGTCCGTCAACTGGCATTTTGGATTTAACCACCGCTTCAAAACTGGATCCGGATCCGGGCCGAGTTTCGGCAGTCTTAGACCTCCTCGGTCGCACCAGCACCGAGGTCTTTCCGAACCGAACGTTGAGAATCTCGCAGGACGAAACGGACAACCGCTTTCTGGAGTGTGCCGAGGGAGCCGCGGCCGACTTCCTGGTGACTGGCAACATTCGCCACTTTCCCGCCAGTGGCGGAACACCACGATCCTGACGCCCAGGGACTTCATAGACTTGATCAAGCCGAGCCCCACCTCTCCCGGCAGCACGGCAAGATTCCAAGCCCTTGACGTGCCGGGGCAAATCTGAAGCTGACAGCAGCGGCGTGCGGTACGCTGAGAGAGTCTGCCTATAGGCCTTATGAAACTGCAAAAGATTGCTGACAGCCTGGAGTGCCGCCTCGAAGGTGACGGGGAATTGGAGATCTCAGGCGTGGCCGGCATGGAGCATGCAGGTCCCGGGCATCTGACCTTTCTGGCCAATCCGAAGTACGCTCCCAAAGTGAAACACACGAAGGCCAGCGCCATTCTGGTATCCGAGGCGGTCCACGGACTGAGCATCGCCTGCCTGGTTTCCGATAATCCCTATCTCGATTTCGCGCGCGCGCTGGCACTGTTTTACCAGCCGCCACGCCCTGCTATCGGCATCCACCCGCTTGCCTGTGTGGCGCCTACCGCCCAGGTGGGCGAAGGCTGCTCCATCGGACCATTCGCAGTAGTGGGAGAGCATGTGCGCATCGGGCGCAACGCCGTGTTGCATCCGCACGTGGTGATCTATGAAGGCGCCGAGATTGGCGACGACTTTCTGGCGCATTCCCACGCTACGGTGCGCGAGTTCTGCCGGATTGGCAACCGCGTGATCCTGCAGAATAGCGTCGTGGTGGGCGGGGATGGCTTCGGTTTCGCGAAATGTGCCGATGGCAGCCAGTTCAAGATCGTGCAATCCGGCAGGACAGTGATCGAAGACGATGTGGAGATTCAGAGCCTCACGTCGGTGGACCGGGCCACGGTGGGCGAAACACGCGTGAAGCGTGGCGCCAAGATCGACAGCCTGGTGCAGGTGGGGCACGCCTGCGTGGTGGGCGAAGACAACATCATCTGCGCGCAGACGGGGCTCGCGGGAAGCACGGTGCTGGAGCGCAACGTGCTGCTGGCGGGGCAGGTGGGATCGTCGGGGCACCTCACCGTGCATGAAGGGGCGATAGTCTATGCGCAAAGCGGAATCGGCGGGGACGTGGCGCCGAATACGCGCATCTCCGGATCGCCTGCGTTTGCGGCCAATGAGTGGCTGCGCGCGATTACAGCCTTTCCCAAGTTGCCGGAGTTATTGAAGACTGTGAGAGAGTTGAAGAAGCGCCTCGACGAGCTGAAGAAGAATGAGTAATCCGACCGTACCTCCTCATGACACACGGCGCCCTGTCGCCTACCTGAATCAGGGGTTTTTGAATAGCCCGGATGCCCGGGCACTACGCATCCTGGCCGAGTTTCTGGAGCCTTTGGCCCATTTTCGGCGCGAGAAGGTGCGCGATACCGTGGTGTTCTTCGGGTCGGCGCGGATTCGCGAGACGGGGCCCCTCAAGCAGTATTACGACGACGCCCGCACCCTGGCGAAGATGCTGACCGAGTGGTCGGGGCAATTCACGAACAGCACGTATCGTTTCGTGGTGTGTTCCGGTGGCGGACCCGGCATCATGGAGGCCGCCAATCGCGGCGCGGCGGATGCGGGCGGCAAGACGGTGGGGCTGAACATCGGACTTCCGTTCGAGCAGTTCCCGAACCCCTACATCACACCGGAATTGAGCTTCGAGTTTCACTACTTCTTCATGCGCAAGTTCTGGTTTGCGTATCTTTCGAAGGCGCTGGTGGTGTTTCCTGGGGGTTTTGGAACTCTGGACGAGATGATGGAGATCCTCACCCTGGTGCAGACGCAGAAGCTGGCCAAACACATGACGATCGTGTTGTACGGCTCGAGTTACTGGAACGAGATCGTGAACTTCGAAGCTCTGGTCAAACACGGCATGATCTCGCCCGAGGACCTGAATCTCTACCAGTTTGCCGACGATCCGCAGACGGCGTTCGACTTGTTGAAAGCCGGCTTGACCACTTATGCCATGCAGCCGGAGACACCGGAAACACCCGCGATCTCGAAATCGATCAATCCACAGAAACCCGCCGGCGCCTAGCCGGGTTAGAGAGTAATCGATGTTCCGGCGAATTGTTGCACCCGGGGTGGAGTTGCGGTTGTTCGAGATGCGCGACGCCGCGCGGCTATTCGCGGTGGTGGACCGCAATCGCACGTATCTGCGGCAGTGGCTGCCGTGGGTGGATTACACCCAAAGCGCCGAAGATATCCGCGCCTTCATCGCACGGGTGCAGGAGCAATTCGACGCGAACCAGGGGCCGCAAGCCGCCATCTGGGTGAACGGGGAGATCAGTGGAGCCCTGGGCTGTCACGCGATCGATTGGGCCAACCGGAACAGCAGTCTGGGCTATTGGGTGGACGCGGAACAGCAGGGCCGCGGGCTGATCACGAAGTGCTGTGCGGCCATGCTGGACTATCTGTTTCACGAAATGTCGCTGCATCGCGTGGAGATCCGCTGCGGCACCGAGAACCGCAAGAGTTGCGCAGTGCCGGAACGGCTGGGCTTCACGCGCGAAGGCGTGGCGCGAGAAGCCGAGTGGGTCTGTAACCGATGGGTGGACCTGGTGGTGTGGGGCCTGCTGTCGCGCGATTGGAAAAATCCGAACCCGCGGTAGCTTCGTATCGTGAGATGAGGCACCACCAATGGATTCCAGATCTTCGAACGGCCGCAGGCACGCCGTCGTTATCGGCGGCAGCATGGCGGGGTTGCTGGCCGCGCGCGTACTTTCGGATCACTTCCCACAGGTCACAGTACTGGAGCGTGATTCGTTCCCGGTAGCGCGGGAGAATCGGCGCGGTGTACCGCAGGGGCGGCATACACACGGTCTGCTGGCGGGCGGACGCCAGACGCTGGAGACCCTGTTTCCTGGAATCTCGCAAGATGTCGTGCGCGCCGGCGCAGTGACTGGCGACATCGTGGGGGAAAGCCGCTGGTTCATGGAGGGGGCGTGCCACGCGCGCTTTGCGAGCGGCCTGCAAGGCTTCCTGATGAGCCGGCCGTTTCTGGAAGGCGAGGTCCGCGATCGCGTGCGCAGGTTGGCGGGAGTTCGCTTTCGCGAGAACTGCGACGTCGAGGGATTGGCCGCATCCGCCGATAACAGCCGCGTACTGGGGGTAAGGATCGCGGGGGAGACAGTGGAGGCCGACCTGGTCGTGGATACCGCGGGACGCGGCTCCCATTCGCCCGAATGGCTGGACGGCATGGGCTATACAAAAGCCGCGGAGGAGCGGGTGGAAGTGGGGCTGAGCTACACGACCCGCTGGTTCCGGCGCCTCCCCACCGATCTCAACGGCGACCGGGCCATCATCATCCCGCCGACGCCATCCGGCAAACGCGGCGGCGTGATGATCGCGCAAGAGGGCGGACGCTGGTCGGTGACGTTGATCGCGCACTTCGTCCCAGCCGCGCCCTCGGAAATGGAAGGTTTCGTGGAGTTTGCGAAGAACCTGCCGGCTCCCTACATTTACGAAGTAGTGGGGCGGGCGGAACCGCTGGGCGATGCCGCGGGCGCACGCTTTCCGGCCAGCATGCGGCGGCGTTATGAGAAGCTGAAACGCTTTCCGGAAGGGTACCTGGTGATGGGGGATGCGATGTCGAGCTTCAATCCTATCTACGGGCAAGGGATGACCGTGGCCGCCCTCGAATCGATGGAATTGCAGGCGGCGCTGGGGGAAGGGACTGAGAGCCTGGCGAAACGCTTCTTTGCGCGTGCTTCCAAAGTGGTGGACATCCCGTGGAGCATGGCGGTAGGCAACGATCTGCGAATGCCGGAAACCAAGGGTCCGCGCACCTTGGGGGTCAAGGTGATCAACGCTTATTTGGGGAAGTTGCACAAAGCGGCTCATCACGATCCGGCGGTGGTGATGGCATTCCACCGGGTAGCCAATCTGCTGGCGTCACCCGCCAGTATTCTCCACCCCCGGATCGCGATGCGCGTTTTGTGGGGGAATTTGCGTTCGCGGCCGAGGGTCGTGGAAGCACCGCACGCGATGAGAGCGAATGCGGCACAGTGAGGAGATTGATGAATCCGATTAAATCCACGACCGTTGAGACTAACGGGATTCGAATGCACCTGCTGGAAGCGGGGAGTGGTCCACTGGTGGTGCTGCTGCACGGATTTCCGGAATTGGGCTACTCCTGGCGTCACCAGTTGACGGCGATTGCCGCAGCCGGATATCGCGTGGTGGCACCCGATCAGCGAGGCTATGGGCGGACCGATCGTCCCGCGGCGATCGAAGCTTACACACTTTGCCACCTGGCAGGCGATGCGGTGGGACTGGTGCAGGCGCTGGGAGAGAAGCAGGCAGCGGTGTTCGGGCACGACTGGGGATCGGCGGTGGCGTGGACGAGTGCGTTGTTGCGGCCCGACCTGTTTCCGGTGGTGGGACTGCTGAGCGTCCCTTATCTCGCCGATCTTTGGGCGGGGCCGCCTCCCACCTCGTTGATGGAGCAGTTGCGGGCGGGCGGGATGATGCTCTACCAGCTTTATTTTCAGGAGCCCGGGCCGGCGGATCGCGACCTGGCTCGGGACGCACGCGATTCGATTCTGCGGCTGTTTGCGGGATCGGGGGGAGGGATCGCTCCCCAGCAGCAGTGGCGGTTTCTGTACCCGGCGTCGGAGGCGTTCCTCGATCATCTGCCGAAAGTGGACCGGTTGCCGTCATGGCTGAGCGAGGAGGAGTTGGAATATTTTGGCTGCGAATTCGCGCGGACGGGCTTTACAGGCGGATTGAACTGGTATCGTAATATGGATCGCGATCGGGAATTGCTGGCATTCCTGGCGGGCGCCAGGATTCAACAGCCTTCGGTATTTCTGGCAGGTGAGGAAGATCTGGTGATTCAGATGTACCGCCGCGACTTCGACATCCTGGAACAGACGATGCCGGGTCTGACGGCGAAGAGTTTGATCGCGGGCGCGGGCCATTGGGTGCAGCAGGAGAAGGCGGAAGAAGTAAATCAGCACCTGCTGGGTTTCCTCGCGAAGGCGTATCCATCGCCATTCGGGAGAATCGGGGACTGTAGCTAAAGGGCGAAGCTGGCGATCGAGGTTTGGTGAGGCCCAAGTCGACCGAGGCGCCCATGGAGGTTCAAACATGCGACGCCACTTGACTCTCGCTGCCCTCGGTTCGCTCCTATGCATACCGGCGGCGGCCCAACGGCCGACTCCCGACGAGCAACGGCACACTCTCGACACCGCCCGGGACATCGCGATCCACTACACCAGCAAGCTGCCGGACTTCATCTGCACCGAGCAGGTGATGCGCACCGACCGCGTCAATGCCGCCAATGTGAAGACCGACCGCCTGACGATCCAGCTCAGCTATTTCGGGCAGAAGGAGAAGCAGAAGCTCGTCTCGCTGAATGGGAGCAAGACGACGCAGCGTCTCGAATCGCTGGACGGGCTCATCACGGGCGGCGAATTCGGCAGCCTGCTCCTGGGTATTTTCGACCCGTCGTCGGCTGCCGATTTCCAGTGGAAGGAATCGTCCACCGTTCGCAAGCGGCGTGCGGCCGTCTATACCTATCGCATCGCGCGGGCTCACTCGCACTACATCGTGGGCCACCGCTCGGCGAGCGGAAACATGCTGGAGGCGGCGGCCGGCTACCACGGCGAAGTCGTCCTGGATAGCGAGACCTCCAGGGTGCTACGGCTCACGGCTTCCGCGGACGACATCCCCAAGGATTCGGGGATCCTGCAATCTTCGGTGGAAGTGGACTACGACTTCATTGACGTGGCAGGGCACAGCTATCTGCTGCCTTCGCGATCGGAATCTCATATGGAGCGAGCGTACCGGCAAATCGCCAACTCGGTGACTCTTGTCGACTATAAGAAATTTGAAGTAGATTCGACAATCGACTTCCACGCGCCGGAACAATGACGGCGGGTCGTCGGCGGACGCACAGCGCGGGACAAGCGCAGGCCCCGGGTAATCAGGCAAACGCCCTCTCAGTCTCAGACTCACGGTCGCGGCCCGTAACCTACCCGTATACGCTTGCCTACGCGCGCGGCTTACAACGAGCGTTCGGCCGATACGTGCGCTTGCGAGCCGCGCGCGTAAGCAAGCGATGCCCAATCGCCTGAAAAATCACTCCCTTACGGTCGTGGCTCGTTGTGAGCACCGCGCGTCAGCAAGCGCTCTCGCGATACGTCGGCGGACTCTGAAACCGCGGGCTAGGCCGACCTGGTCCGCCCAAAGGTGCCGGCGCTCAAACTCCTTTCCACTCGCACATGCCGTCCAATTCCGACTGCATGAACGCGCGGAAGCTGGGATACGGGCGCGCTCCCGGAATCCAGTTCGCGAAGAAGTAGGTCTGCCACTCGCCTTCTGCATCCACCACGGCGGGATTCAGCAAGACTACCGCGGCATCGCCGACTGCGCTTACTTGCAGGCACGACCCCAAAAGCGGATAAGTTTCCCGGTATGCCTCCGCCCAGCCCGCATTGTGCTCGCGAAACCACTCCACTTGCTCGACTCCGAAGATTTTCTGGATGAACGAACTGGGATGATGAAATCCGTTCGATGCCGCCAGGAATGCCCGGTATGAAGGCGGCAATGCCCGTCCGATTCGCTGTTCCAATGCTGCGATCTGGGTCTCGGTCGCGCCGGACTCACCGAGCCATCCTGGACTCGCCGCACGGACCCCGGCATCCGCCGAACGGTATTCGCTCAGTTCCCGCAGTAGCGCCATCCAGTCGAACCCATCTGCGACTTGCGGTGCCGACCTCCCAAGCCGGCGCAGCGATTCCGCTGCCTGGTAGACCACCTCAGCATCCGGGTCGCCGAGCAGCCGCTCGAGAACCGGCAGTCCGCGCTCTTCGTGGAACCCTCCGATTGCCGCGGCGACGCTCTTCCGCACGCGCGCCTCAGGATCCGCCGCCGCTTCCAGCGCGGGCTCGATCTCTCCGATGCCGCACAGTACCGAGGCCGCCATCGCCCGCTCCCAGCGATTGCCGCTCCGCAGCGTCTCCCGCAAGTAGTTCAGGAACCGGTGATCTCGCCCGTACAGGCCCGGCATGACTGCCATCCGGAACTGACGGGCGGCGCCCGACGGTTGGTTCGCCAACTCGGCGAGAAGACGTGTCTCTTTCTGTCCGCTGACCGGGCTCATCGCATCGAGCGTTTCCACCGCAACCTGGCGCAACCCGGGAACGGAGAGAGCGTGCACTACCGCCATTGCGGGAAAGAAGCCATCCTCCCACAGCGCCAGAGCCCGGACGATGGCCTTGCGAACACTGAGATCGTCCATCTCGTGGTCGATAATTGGCCGGATGGCCTGGAACGCCCGATGGTCGCGGCAGTGCCGCGCCAGATTCTCGAGCGCCTCAAGCCGCGCCGCCGCGGCCTGCGATCGACTCAGAACGTCGTGCATCCATCGGTCGCACGGGGAGAGTGGTGGCGTCGTGATGCTAATCCGCGCCTTGTAGTTGCCGCCATTTGCCATTGAAGTAGTACCAAGTGATCGAAGCCTTTTCCAGGAAGCTGTCGTCGATACCCTGATGATCGATCGGGGGCGGTTCAGGGCCTCCGTACGCACGATAGTGGCCCATGATGAAGTCACGCCCCACCGCCGTGAGTTCGCGGGAGTTATCGGAGTCCACTCCTGACGCCACGTTATCGGGATGAACATCGCGGTCGTTGCGGAATGCGAGCAGCGATGTTCGATTGCCGGCGGAGCAGAGAACCGCCCATCCGGTTTCGCCTCTTGCAAAGAAGTCGCCGCGAATCACATTGCGTCGAGGGCCACCGGCCGTCGGCTGCGGCACCAGGCAGCCGCGCGCACGAAGCACTCCAGCGATCGCTGGGGGAAGAGAGGGGAATGCCCCCACGGGCAGCCTCGCAGTCTTGCGCACAGGCTCAGCCGCGGGAGTCGGGGCGGGGCCACTCGGAAGTTGCGGCAGGATCTTCTGCCGGTCGAGCGTAGGGTCGATTGCCTGGGCTCGCAGGAAGTAATGCTCGGCTAGTTCCGCCACTCGCCGGTCCAGTGCGCCGCGCTGCACTGTCAGGTTGTACTGGCATTGCAGTACGTACGCGGCGTTCGAGACCACCCACATATTCCTGGAGGCATCCAGCCCGGCCCGCGCTCTCGCTGCCTGTGGGCCGCCGTTCAGAATCGAGAGAGCGTAGAGTTCCGCCAGCGGGCGAATCGCAAACGGATGGTTGGGATCGGCCGCTGCCGTCGCCTCCAGGTACTGAAGATACAGCCCGGCATCGAGGTTGCGGAAAAACGAGGCGGCATTCCACTGGATTCGAGCGTTCCTTTGATTGGCGCGGGTCGCGGTGTCCCATAGCGCCACGGCTCGCTGGTAGTCGGCATCGGACAGTTCTTTTCGCGAGAAACCCGACACATAGGAGTGCAGAATTTCTGATTCTGGATGATGCGCGATCAGCCAGATAGTGTGGCGCACGCGCTGGTCTCGGTCCTCGGGATGGTTTAGGCGATCGGCACGTGCCTCATACGCCATCAGCTTGAGTCGCGCCACGTAGTCCTCGGGATTCACAGCGAGATTCCGTTCGAGCGTGACTCGATCCGCCTCCTCCAGTTTGAGGATATCGCGCAAGGCCTGGTTGTAGGACGCGCTGAACATGGGTGGCGGAGACTGTGCAGGCAGGCTCCAGGCAAGCACCGTCAGAGACACTACGGCCCGGAAAAACATGCGCATGACCAGTCTGGCACAGCACGTGGAGGGCCGCTCTGCTATCGTTTTTCAGCATTGGGTTACAAGCCATCGGCGCGTAATCTTGAGACATGTTGTGGAAGTGTGTCCTTTTGGCAACTTCGATCGGCGGCTTGTTGTGGTCGCAGAACGGGCAGCAGGGCGCGCGGCCGGGGTGGCCATGTGTTCCCGGGCGCGCCGTGGACCCCGCATACATCCAGGTCAGCGAAAGCACCGGCGGGCAGTTATTCCTGTTTCAAAGGAATGAAGCCGCGCAGAGCATGGTGGTAATGAATGCTTCGCACACCCACCCTTCGACCGTACTCCGTGCCCTGGGCAATCTGTCGGGTGATCGCGACTTCGAGTTTGCAGTCGATTCGACGATGAAAAGCATGCTGATCCTCGCGTCCCTGCAATGCCGTAGCGCCATACGGCTCACCCGCCCCAGTGGCGCGGAACTCACTAAGGCCAACAGCCAGGAATACGTGGACCTGCAGGCTGGTCGCATTCAACGCATCGATCTACCGGAACCGGGAGTGTGGAAGTTGGGGATATCGGGCACGGGATTGTTTGTGATCTCCGTGCTTGCCAAAGCAGATGTCTCGCTAAATAGCTTGAGGCTCACCAACGGACGATTGAATGCCTACCTCCGTGGAGAGGCGTCGAATGTAAAATTCCAGATCGTCGACGCCGCCGGGGTTCCTGTGGCCGATCTCGACGCGGCGGGGTCGGAACACGACTGGCAAGCCGCTGTCGATTCGCCGGCCGAACGCTTTCGCATTCGCGTGACCGGCACCGATGCCATGGGCTGGCCATTCCAGCGTACTGACCCCGTCTTGTTCCGCCGCTCTACTGATGTGAAGTAGGATGGCATCGTGGTACTCATTCGCGGGGATGGGGTCGCGGCACGCTGTTGCGGGCATCTCTTGTCCCAATCCGGCGTCCCGGTGTATTTCGAACGCGTCGATCGTCCGCGCATTCCGGTCATTCTCCTGAGTGAGACAGCACAGTCGCTAATCCGCGACGTCTTTGGACGTGGCGATCTCTTCCTCGACTTGCCTCGGATTGGGCGGCGCGCGGTGGCATGGGGTACGGCGGCGAATCCAATGGAACTGTCCCACTCGGCGGTGGTGCTCTCGGAGGAGGCGCTGCTGGAGCGGCTAGGATCGCCGATACCCGTGCAAGGCGTTGCGGAGATCGACTGGACGATCTGCACCTCGCGGCCCCTCCCATCGCCCGTCACCGAGCACCGCTTCGGGTCGCGAAAGGCATCTACGCGAATCGTCGAATTGGCAGCCGGAACCGATCCATCCTCGTGCTGGATAGAGTCGCTCGAAAACGGCTGGCTCTTTCTCATCGCTAACGGCCCCGGGTCGGGATGGTTGGTGTCGGTGGGTTCTGGCTCGGAGGAGATGCTCGGAGAAAGCCGGCTGATCCAAGAGCAGATTTCCGCCACTCAGCCCGCCTCCGGGCAGTTTGTTTCGTCACCCAGAATCGTCGATCCGCTGGCCGATCTTGGATGGATTGCCTGCGGAACCGCTGCCATGGCATTCGACCCCATCTGCGGCGATGGCACGGCTCACGCGGTTCGCGAGGCGATCCTCGCCGCTGCCGTGATCCGTGCGGCCGCGCGCGGCGAAGATCAAGTGTCGCTTCTCGAGCATTACCAGACGAGGCTGCTTGCGGGCTTCCAGCGGCATCTCGTCGAGTGTCTCCCCTACTACACGTCTGGCGGGCAGGGCGAGTGGTGGGAGTCAGAGGCGAATTCGGTCAGGCAGGGAGTCGCGTGGTGCGTACAGCGTCTCGGCCCGCGCCCTTCGTTCCGCTATCGACTCGACGGCTTCGAGCTTTGCGCCGTCTAGCATTCGTGTCGCTTCGCCTACACACGTGGGCGCTGCGACACGGCCGCACCGCCACGAAACTCCGCGACGCCAGCATTCTGTTCGCGCGTGATCGTGGTATTCGAAGTGCCATCACTCCCGAGTGGAGGACGGCATTTCGGCTACGGTTGAGTGACTGGCCCTGGCCCGATATGCTGTTGACAGCAACATGCTACGAGTGCCGTGGCGGTCCCGCCGGTGGCGCGGGATTCTAGCCATCGTTTTGAGCACGCCCGTGCTCGCCATCGGGGTGATTTTCTGGCGGGCCTCTCACGCGAAAGATGAAGCGGCAGCGGAGGTTGTAGCCCGATCGCAACTGCCCTTCCGCATTCTGCCAATCGCCCGGGCGGTGCCGTCGTCCGTGGAGCCGATCGCGGCTAGCCCCGGCTTCCGCGACATCGCCGCATATAAAGATGTGATCGCGGTCAGTGCGCACGCGGGTCTCTTCCTTTACAGCCGGACCGGCACCCTGGTGCGATCGTACCGCGCGGGTATGGAATTGCCGCCGGCCGAGCTCGGAACGATGTCCGTGGGAATCGTCGCTGGCTCCTCCGAACCGGAACTCCTGATCGCCACGCGCGGGGAAGGAGTGCTGGCCTTCAACGGTTCGCAATTGCGTCAGATTCTGCCGCAAGATGCAGCGGCGCGGGTTGTGACGTCGGTCCTGGTGTTGAGTTCCGGGCGCGTTCTGCTGGGCACGGAACGGCAGGGAGTTCTGGTCTTCGATGGCCGCCGGCTCACACAGTTCCACCAGGGTTTGAAATCCGCGCACATCACTGCACTGGCGGGCAGCGATGGCGACCTGTGGATCGGCACGCTGGCGAACGGCGTCTACCACTACCGCGGCGAACTCGAAGACCTGGCCGCGATGCTGCCCGACCCACAGGTGCTCTCGCTGGAGGTTTCGAGTGGGGTGGCGTTCGTAGGCACGCCTCTCGGCGTAGTGGAGTTTCGCAATGGACGTCGCGAGCGCACTTTGGCCGATGGATTCTTCGCGCGCACTATGGCGATGCGCGATGGCACCCTGCACGTCGGAACAGAAGACGAAGGCATCGTCGCAATCCCTTTGCAATCGCGCCCGGCGCTGCACATGCCGTCCGAGAGCGCCGGGCCGCCTTTCCCCGTGGTGCGCATTTCCAATCTCGAAGGCGAACTCTACGCGGTGAGCGATCGCGCGGTCTACCGCTACGACGCTCCACAGCGCGCCTGGCGTTCCGCCCTGGCGCCCGCCGCGCTCATGGCCGACCGCAATGTGGCATCTCTGGCAATGATTGGTGGGAGGGTGTGGGTCGGCTATTTTGATCGCGGGCTCGACATTCTCGACGCCCGGCTCGAGAACGCCCGCCATTACGAAGACGACGCGGTCTTCTGCGTCAACCGGATTGTGGCGGACGATGCGGGGAAACGCACTGCCGTCGCGACTGCCAATGGGCTGGTGATGTTCGACGCCACTGGCGAACCGCGGCAGATCATGGGCCGCAAGGACGGGCTGCTCTCCGATCACATCACGGACGTGGCCTTCCGCGAGGGCGGAATGGTGGTGGCCACACCTGCGGGACTCTCGTTCGTGGACCGGTCCGGCGTTCGCAGTCTGTATGTGTTTCACGGCATGGTGAACAATCACGTATACACCGTGGCTGCGCGCGGCAACCAGGTAGTAGCCGGCACTTTGGGAGGGGTATCGATCCTCAACGACGACATCGTGCGCGTGAACTACACGACCGCCAATTCTCATTTGAAGCACAACTGGATCACCGCCGTGGTCCGCGTCGGCGACGACTGGTTCGCCGGGACATACGGCGCGGGCGTGCTGCGTCTCGATCCCAACGGCGAATGGCATACGTTCTCCGATCTGAAAGAAGGCTTCGTAGTGAACCCGAATGCGATGGTGGTAAGCGGCGAGACGGTGTATGCCGGCAGTCTGGATCGCGGGCTGTTTGTGTACGATCGCGCGTCAGGGCGTTGGCGGACTACACTGACGGGGCTGCCGTCGAAGAATGTCACGGCGCTGGCGTTGGGCGGCGGCTATGTGTACGCGGGCACGGACAACGGGCTGGTGCGCATCGCGGAAGGAGTATTGCGATGAGTAGTCGATGTGGCGCAGACACTCGTGTCTGCCGTCTCGACACTCATGTCGAGACTTGTTGCTCGGCAAGAGAATCATCCGCACCGTGGAGTCTGTGGATGCCCGAAAAGCGTCGACATGAGTATCGACGCGGCAAACAGAAGTGTTTGCGCCACGTCTTTCTCCTGGTCATTCTTTCCGCGTCTGCCCTCGCTGACACTGGCGTGCTCATCCCTGGCAACCGCCAGCAGCCTGACCCGGCCGTCTTCTCGCTCAATGAGATGGAACTCGACATCCGCATCGACAATGGCGTCGCCACCGTCGCCGTACGCCAGATCTTTGGCAATCACAGCGGCAGCGTGCAGGAGGGAGTTTACCAGTTCGCCCTTCCCGACAAGGCGGCCGTCTCCAACTTCGCCGTTTGGGACGGAATCACGCGCATCCCCGGAGTAATTCTGGAACGCCGCCGAGCCGGCGAAATCTATGCGCAGGCCAAAGCACAAGCCATCGATCCTGGCCTGTTGCAGATGGGGGAACGCGACGCAGACGAAGCCTCGCGATCGCAGCAGTTCACCGCCAAGATCGTTCCCATTCCGCGATTCGGCACCAAGCGGGTCGAGATGGAATACCAGCATCCGGTTGCGGTCGAGCGATACCAGTCCGAAATAGTCGTGCCGCTCAAGCCGGACGTTTTCGGACTGCAAACCGCACGGCACTTCACTTTGCACCTGGAATTGCGCTCCGCGCACGCCATCAAGGATTTCTCGGCGATCTCGAAGTTATACCCTCTGCAGGTTCGCGAACGCACCGCGAACAGCGTCAAGGCCGACTTCTCCGCAGACAACCTGGAGTTCAAAGAGGACTTCACCATTCGCTACGAACTCGACGCCGCGGAGGCGGACACATTGCGCGTGATCACGGAACGCGATGCGGCGTCGGAGCCCGGATTCTTCCAGGCGCAAACGTTGCTAGGCATTCCTAAGAGCGGCGGTAATGCGAGCGGGGCGCCTGCACGCGCGCTCATCGTCCTGTTCGATACGTCGCTCTCCATGCAATGGGACAAGCTGGAGCGCAGTTTTGCGGCATGCGAAGCGGCGCTGCGCCGCTTGCGTCCCGTCGATACTTTCAACTTGATGCTCTTCAACTCGGAACTGAATCTGTTCGCGCCACAACCACGCCCGGCGACTCCCGAGAATATCGAGCAAGCACTGACCTTCATTCGCAACAGCCGAATCCGGGGAGGCACGAATCTGGAGCGCGCCCTCACTGCGGCGCTCCAGCAGACCACCACCCACGAGCCATACATCCTTCTGGTCGGCGACGGAGGGCCGACAGAAGGCACCATCCACAACGGAAAACTCGCGGCGTGGTACGCGGCGGAATGGCGCAAGCGCCCCGTGGCACAGCGGCCGCACACGCTCGTCTTCGGCGTTGGCGACGATGCCAATCAGCCGCTGTTGCGGATGCTCGCGAGCAACAACGGACACTTCGATTGGGTGCTTTCAACCGAGCCAATCGAATTTAAGCTGAATGCGTTCCTGAACAAGATCGGTGAGGAGCCGGTCAAAAATCTCACCCTGACCGTGGCTCCGCAATCGGGCATCGACCTTGTCTATCCGCTCGAGGATTCGCGTTTCGCGGGCTCCATGGCCACGTGGGCCGGACGCTATCAGCAGCCCACCGCGCAGGCCACCTTTACGGTGCAGGGCATTCGCAATGGACAGGCGCTCCGCATTTCCGCGACTGCACCGCTTCCCGCCGCGGGCTCCGCGCATCCCGACCTGCCGCGCACGTGGGCCAAGGCGCGCGTCGATGCCCTGCTCGACAAGATTGCGCGGGAAGGTGAGGATCGTGCCAGCATCGATGAGATCATCAAGCTGTCGAAGAAGTACAAGTTCGTAACGCCCTACACCAGTTTTCTGGCGGTGCCCCGTTCGTTGTTGCGGCCGCGCGTGATCCGGCCCGGAGACCCGGTCTTGCGTCTGAAAACCGACCCCTCCATCATCTCCGTGATCGCGCTGTTTCCGTTCGGGCTGACGAAGCCGTTGCGTTATCTGAAGCAGGAGGACACGTGGCAGACACGCTTCCTGGCGCCGGTGGACATGGCGGATGGCGAATATCAAGTGCGCGTGATCCTGCGCGATCGCGATGGCCATGTTTATCGGGAGGCCAAGAGCTTTGTGATCGCGAGCAAGACGCCGGTGCTGCGGGCGCGTTTGGAGAGACCGCGTGTCCATGCCGGCGAGACACTGCGCATCTCGGCGCAGGTGACGGGAAACGCGCGGACGATCACGGCGCGATTGTACGGAGCGGCTCCGGTGCCGCTCCGTTGGAGTAGCGCGGCGAAAGCGAATACTGGCGAACTGGTGGTGCCGTCCTTTCTGCCTCCCGGCAAGTACGCGGTGCACGTGACGGCCGAGGACATCGCACACAATATCGGCACCGAGGAGGTGTCCCTTGAAATCTGGTAAGTGGCGCGTCCGTGGCGCAAACACTCCTGTTTGCCGCGTCGAGACTCATCTCGACGCTTTTCGGATGTCCACCGAGTCTGCGGTACGCAGGGCGTTCGGGGCTGCGTCGAGCTTCTTCGCGACGCATTTTTCAGCGCGCGAGACTCATCTGCAGTGCAGCATTACCACGCTCCCGAAAAGCGTCGAGATGAGTCTCGACGCGGCAGACAGGAGTGTCTGCGCCACATCCTACAAGTCAATTCTCCTGCTTCTTGCTTGCGCCCTTTTGATCCGCGCCGATCTTTCTCCCACGGTGCAGCATCTCTCCTCCTCGCAAGTCATCTCTGCGCTCTTCCGGAGCGTGCCCATGCCGGGAGGCGCCGTCCCAATCCTGCGACCGCCCGCTCAGACGCGTCCCGCACTCACCAGCCTCATCACTGCCTCTCCGCGCGACGCGGAACTGTATCGCCTCCGCGCACAACAAGCCGAAACCGCGCTCGACTTCCCCGCGGCCGAGGCCGATTGGAAGCTTGCCGCGCAGCACGCGCCGGACCGTTACGATTCGCAAATCGAGCTCGCCGACTTCTATCACCGACGCGACCGTCCGCGCGATGAACTCGCCGCGTTGACCACCGCCGCCGAGACGAAAGACGATCCGCTCCAACCTGCCACCGCGCAGCGCGGCTGGCAGGCATTCGAGCGCATGGCCGCCCTCTTGGGCAGCGAAGCCCTGCCGCAGCCTATCGCCGAGCCCGTCTTTCGCGCCTGGGTCGCGCGCTATCCCAAGGAGCCTCTCGCCTGGCAGAAGCTCATCGAATTCCTCGCCACCTCGCGACAGTATGCCGCGGCCGAGGCGGAGATCGCCGCTTACGGCCGCACTTTCCACGACACCACCGAACCCGTCCGCATGCGCGCGGAGCTCGCCCTGCATCGTGGCGACGCCAATGTCGCCATCGCCACCTACGACGCCGCATTCCAGCCGCTTTGGCCCGACGAGATGCGCGCCAGCTTTTTCAAACTACTGCAGGAGCAAGGGCGTCTGCGCGACTTCACCGCGAAGGCCCGAACCGCGCTCGCCTCCAATCCTGCCGACCTCGACGCCTCTGCACGTCTGTTCCACTACTTCCGCTCGCAAGGCAACGTCGCGGCGGCCCGCCGCGTGCTTCTGGAATATCGTATTGCCAAGGAATCGGGCCGCCAGCCTTGGACTCCCGACGAGTTGCAGACCGCGGCGCAACTATTCGAGATGCTTCCCGATGTGAACGAAGCGGCGCGTCTCTATTACGCGCTTTACAGTGCGCCGGCCGCTGGTGGTCCGCATACGGAGCGCGCTTTGTACGGCCTGGCCAAGCTGCTGCTCACGGCCTCCGATCAGCCGATTCAATTCGGCGCGGGAGATCTTTCGTTCTACAAAGACATCGCCACCGTCGATCCGTCGCCCGGCTTTTTCAACGGAATTCTCTCGCTGCTGCTGAACTGGTCGGGCGCCCGCGAGGAGTACCGTAATCAAAGCGAAAAGTCGGCCGCCTACTTCCATCGCGCCGCCGCGAATCGACTGGTCACGCTGCTCGATCAGCGATTCCCGCGTTCGGAGTACCGCCCCACGCTGCATTCCGAACTCGTCTCCGCGTACGCCACTTATGGCGATGACGAAAGTGTCATTCGTGCAGCCCGTGAATATCTGGCGGAATTCCCCAATGGCGGTGCGCGAGTGGCGGTGGCGATGCAGGCCGCCGGTGCGCTGGCGCGCGGAAACCGCACGGATGAGGAATTTGCGCTCTACGATCAACTCCTCAAGGAACTCGCGGCGAAGGCCAGCGGTGTCCCGATCGGAACCAATCCGCCTTCCCCGCCTCCACCCTCTCCGAATTTCCAACAAGTGGACAATCCCGACGCGCCCACGCCTCCTGCTCCCGGCGTCAGGCGGTTGCGCTTCGGCGTATCCGCTGCCGCGCCACACCCCACCGGACCACGCTCCGCGGAGTACTCCCAGGTGCTCGACCGGTATCTGTCGCGCCTCGTCGCTGTGGGCACCCCTGTGGACGCGCTACGCGTGTATCGCACGGAAATCGATCGCAATCCCAACGACCAGGGTCTCTACGAACGAATGGCGGCTTTTGTGGAGCAGTATGGCGTAGGGCGTGCCGCTGAGGCCGTCTATACTCAGGCCATCGCGAAGTTCCCCAACCGCAACTGGTATCACAAGCTGGCCCGCTGGTATCTGCGCCATCAGGAGCGGCAGTCCTTCGAGAAGATCACGCGGGACGTGGTCGCAATCTTCTCTGGCAGCGAACTGGAGCGTTACTTCGCGGAGTTCGTTCCGGCGCATCCTGACGAATCGCTCTATCTGCAACTGAATCTGTACGCGCACCAGCGCTTCCCCGAAGATCTGGTATTCGTCCACAACCTGTTGAACGCCTACGGCAACCAGCAGACTCTCGACCGCGCGGCCGCCGACCGCCTGCTGCGCCAATACTGGTTCTACGACGACGGACTGCGCTCGTCGCTCTTCGAGGAACTCTCGTCGAGTGGGCAGCTTGATGCCGAGTTGTCGCAGGTCCGCGCCACCAATCCGGGCGTAACCAATGGACACTATGAGCAGGCACTCGCAGCCAATCCCGCCGCCGTGCAATTCGTCGCCGAGGCGGAAGCATGGCTCTCGCACTTCGAGAGTGCCGCCCCTGCCGAGCGCGCGCTGGCCAACGCTTACCCGGGCCGCAGCGAGTTCACCGGCAAAGCGACGACCCTCTACCGCTCGCTCGCGGCCTTCGATCCGAGAAACACCGACCTCGCGCTCGCCATGGCGGCCGACGAGCACAAGGCTGCACCGCGCGATACCGCCATTCTCGCTAAGATGGGCGACATTCTCGCCGACCGCGAACTCTTCACCCGCGCCCGCACTTATTGGGAGCAGATGCCCGCTGCGGAGCCTGGACGTCCGGAAGCCTGGCTCGACACCGCCACGGTCTATTGGGACTACTACCAGTTCAACGATGCGTTGCGCTGGATCGCCGGCGCGCGCAAAAAGTTCGGCGACTCCGCGCTCTTCGCTTACCAGGCTGGAGCGATCGATGAAAACAAGCGCGACTTTGCGGGCGCAGTTCGCGAGTACGTGGCCGGCGCGCTGGATGGCGACAATCCAAGCAGTAGCCGCCTTCTCCGCCTGCTGAGCAGCCCGCAGAGTCACGACCTGGTGGATCGCGCGACGGCCGCGGCAGCAGCCTCGCATCCTTCGCCGGAGTCTGTGAAGCTGCGCATTTCCGTCCTGGAGGCGGGCCAGCGCCGTGCGGAACTGGAGAGCTTTCTCACCGCACGCGTGGAGGCCGAGCAATCGCCCACCGAGCTCACGAATCTGCAGGAGACGGCGCGCCGTTTGGGCTTCGACGGCATCGAAGCCCGCGCCAGCGAGCGCATGATCCCGATCACCAACGACCCTGTCGACAAGATGCGGCTCGCACTCGCCAACGTGCGCCTGCACGAATCGAAGAAACAGATCGCCGACGCCGGACGCCTGGTGGATGCGCTGTATCGCGATCATCCGCTGATCTTGGGAGTCGTTCGCGGCGCAGTCGATTTCCACGTTCGTAACGGGCAGCATGGCGAGGCGATCGGCGAGCTGTTGGACGCCTCGTCGCACGCTCAGGCGCAGTTGGCCGCCCAGTTCAAGCTGGAAGCGGCTCGCGTGGCCACCGACGCAGGGCAATATGATCGCGCCCGCTCCTTGCTCGACGAGTTACTCGCCAGCGATCCGCTGCGCACCGAGTATCTCACGGCGGTGGCGGATACCTATCTACGCGCCAAGGATGACGCCGGCTTCCGCGACTATCAACTCGCCACCATCCAGCGGCTGCAGCAAGCGTCTTTGAGTCCCGCCGAGCGTGTGGAGCGGATCGCGGCCATCCGCCGCAGCTTGATCCCGGCGTTCGACCGTCTCAAAGATTATGCCGGTGCGATGGACCAATACATCGAGGTGCTCAATCGATTCGCCGAAGACGAATCCATTGCCAAGGAAGCGGCAACTTACGGTGTGGCCCACGGACAGGCCGCGCGCCTGGTGGCCTTCTATCGCAAAACCACCAACGACTCGCCGCTCGACTACCGATGGCCCATTGTGCTGGGCCGCATCGAGACCGTGACCGAAGATTTTCCGGCCGCCATCGCCGACTACGAGCGCGGCATCAAAGCACGGCCCGACCGCGCAGACGTGCTCGAAGCCAAGGCGCGGCTCGAAGAGCGCCTGATGCGCTTCGATGACGCGATCCGGAGCTACGGCCGCCTCTACGAACTCACCTATCGCAATCCTCAATGGATGACCAAGGTGGCGGAACTGCGCGCCCGCACTGGTCAGACCCGCGAGGCCGTCACCGCGCTGAAAACCGCGATCATCGGGGCACGGACGGAAAGCGCTGCCGCCGATTTTGAAATCGCCGAGCAACTGGAAGCCTGGCACATCATTCCCGACGCGGTGGCGTTTGCCGAACGTGGGGCGAGTCTCTCCGGCGCTCAGTTCGAAGCAAGTGGCGACGTGCAGAGGTACGGCCGCATCCTGGCGCGTGGGCGGCGGCTGGACGAGGTACTTCAACATATCGGGCCAACCGACGGCGTGGACATGCGGCTAGCGCCGGCCGGGAACGTGGTCGCCGAGACGTACACGCCGGAAGAGAAGGCGCAAGTGGAGCAGATGTTGATCACCGAAGGCACGCGCATCGGGCCGAAAGATGGGCGAGCACACCTGTTGACGTTGGTCCAATCCGCGGGCCTGGTCGATCTGGAGGCCCGCTGGTATCGCGAGTCGATGACCGAGGCCGATCATCAGCGCCTGGTGCCGCTCGAAGTGCGGCGCGGCCGGTTCCGTGAACTGGCGCGGGCACTGGAAGACTTCGCGGCGAAGAACAGCGGAAATTCCGAGGAATCGCGCGCGCTCATTGAGGCCATCAACGCTTACATTGCCGAAGGCGACATCGAGAACCAGATGCGCCTCATGCGGCAGGTGGCCGCTCGCAACGATTTGGTTGGTCCGCTGCTGGACCGCTACCTGAACCTCTTGATCGCTCGCCAGCCGGATGAATTGGTGGCCATGGCGCGCGGTAACACAACTGCCCTGGTGAAGAACCGCTCCGTGCAACTTGCCATCGCCAGCGGGCGAACCGATCTTGCTGATCGCGCGATTCAGGCTCGCGGCGGTTCCTTGCCGCCAGTCTGGTCTCGGGCCTATACGGCGCTCTCAGGACTCTATCTCAGCGACCGCGCTGCCTCCGTCGATGCCGCATTCCAATCGGCGCTCGACACCCGTAGCATCGGCGAGCGCCTGCGGTCGCCGATCAAGCCGGATTCGGTCATCGTCGGCCGGGTCTGGTTCTACTATGCAGCACGCTACGCCGATTACCTCGGCAAGAACAGCGAGGCTGCCGGCTGGCTGCCCGCGTATGTCGAAGCGAATTCGGGCAATCCCGAAGCCTATATGGAATTGGGCGACTGTTATGCCGACGCAGGGAAGGGCGCAAAGGCCATCGAAGAGTACGAGGCCGCGCTCCAACTCGATGCCGACCGCGCCGACGCGCACGACCATGCCGCTCGGGTGCTCTGGGCGGAAGGGCGCCAGGCCGAGGCGATCGCACGCTGGAAAACCGCGCTGGGCACATATCTGAAAATCCAGAGCCGCGGCGTGCGCGTTCCCGATTCCTTCTGGCAGCGCGCCGACGCTACCTTCACGGCCCTCGGCGAACGCCATGCTCTGGGGCAACTGCGTCCGGAGATCAGCCATCTGCTGGGCGATTACTACCAGCGCAATAACCGCTACCGCTTCGATGAGTTATTGCGGGCGGCCGCTCGAGCTTCCGTGGCGTCGGGCGACGGCCTCGACTGGCTGGTGGAATTGACCCGCTCTATGGAGTATCCCGATGGCCTGCTGTACGCGCTGACGAGCGTGCCCGGAATCACTGATGCACAGCGCATCGAGCTGCAGCGGTATCGTCTGGCGCTGGTGATCAAAGAGGCGCAGAGCCAGTTTGGCGACGCTCAGAGCTACGCCGTCCAACAGGTCAACGATAATCGCGTGCAACTCGTCTCTATGCTTTTGAACTCTGGCGACGTGGCCGCCGCGACTGCGGAATGGCGCCTGCTTCCGCTGCTGCCGCAACTTCCTCCGGGACGATGGGCCGGCGAGAACAACCTTTATTACGAGACCGAAATTCGCCTGGCATCGCGAAGCAACTCGCTTTCGGCGCTGTTGGCACGGTATGGAGCCGAATCAGATTTCCTGCCCGCCGCCGAAGCGCTACGCCTGGCAGCCGCCAAACTTCGCGATGACCACGACGAAAATGGCGCGCGGGCGGTCCTGGAATTCGTCTACGAGCGCGGGATCCGCGCGGGCCATCTGGACGCTTCCAACTTCATCGGGCTGGCGGAGGTGGAACTCCAGCGCGGCGATACCGCAGCCGCCCTGCCCCTCTTGAATCGCATGGCGCTGGTGGTAGGCGATGGCTTTGAGACCCTCACACCGGCAGGCGACTTACTCACGCAGTACCAGAAAAATGCGGAGGCGGCGGACTTCTTCAAACGCCGCATCAAGGCGGTGCCCTGGGACTCCGCGGCAAAAGTGCGACTGGCGCACGTCCTGCCCAATACCGATGCGGAGCGACAGCGATTGCTCGCCGAGACCATCGGCGACTCGCAGGCTGCGTACAAACTTCGTGCCGAGGCCGCCCGCCTCTCCGTCGGGAATGCGGCAAAAGCACCTGCGGGGACCGAACTGGCGCTCCTCTCCGCACCCAGCGTCACACCTGATGCGGCCTCGAAGCCATTTCAAGTGGAAGCTCGCGTCGAAGCCGCGCGCCAGACCTTCGACACGGCAATCCGATTCCGCCTCTGGCAGGAAGCGCTCGCTATCGCGCCCGAAGACGAGCGGGTGCGCGCGGGCACTCTGCGCGCGGCTATTGTTGCGGGCCACGACAATTTCGCCCTGGCGCTTGAGCCCGCGGCGGAACCATTGCAAGCCGATGCCTACAATCCGGAGCGGCGCCAGATCTCGAGCGACGAGCGAGCCTCGATCGCCGAAGCTGTCGCCGGAGCGGCCGAACGCTTGGACGATCTGCCCGCCGCCATTAAATATTTGCATGTCGCTATCGACCTGCGTCCCCGCGATCAACGCGACCCACTCATGCGAAAGCTCAACATGCTCACTGTCGAGCAGAACCGGCGCACGAAGAATTTGGCGCGACAGCCCGCGGTCCGCGATGTGATCGAGCAGGATGGCATCGTCCGGCCGCAAATCCTGGGAGGTGCGCGATGAAACGAGCGCTGCTGATCACTTCTCTGCTGGTCGGGGCCGCGGGACTGGTATTCGTGCAGACCACCAGTACGCCAGTGCCGAATCCAGCGGCCCTGATGCCGAGCGGCGCCCTGCTATATCTGGAGTCGCCTGATTTTGCGCGCCTGCTGCGCGATTGGGACGAATCCAAGGTTAAATCCGATTGGCTCGACAGCGACAACTACGCCGCATTTTCACGCTCCGTCCTCTTCACCAAATTGGGTGAGGTCTACGGGCAATATGGCGAGGCCGCGGGCTTCGCTCCTGGCCTGCCGGGAGTGCGCGAAATTGCCGGCAGCGATTCGGCGCTGGCCCTCTACGGAATTCGCGATGTGGAATTCCTGTATATCAGCCGCGTAGGCGAGGCCGATCTGATGAAGAGCCAGCTCTGGGCCGTCCGCGACAAGTTCGAGCAGCGGCAGGCTGCGGGCGTGACCTTCTATCTGCGGACCGATCCAGCTTCCAAACGCACCGCGGCCTTCGCATTTGCGAAAGGACTCCTGTTGCTCGCCACTCGGGACGACCTGGTGGCGCAATCGCTGGAGTTGTTGGCGGGTGGCACGAATCCGAGCGTGGCGTCCGACCGTTGGTATCGCGACGCTTCGGCGGCCGCACCGAATCCGGGCGAGTTGCGCCTGGTAATGAATCTCGAAGCGTTGGTGCGCAGCGACTACTTCCGCTCATACTGGGTGCAGCGTAACGCCTCGGCGGTGCGCCGGTATTGGGCAGGCGTGGCAGACGTGAGGCGGTCTTCGTCCGAGATCACGGAAAGCAGAGTCTTCCTGAGCCGTGAGACTGCGGCGTCTCCAGTTCCCGTGGGAGCCCTCATCAGCATGGTCCCGCCCGAAGCCGGGACGTATCGCGCGTCCGCCGTCAACGATCTTTCCGAGGCCGCGGCCATCCTCGTTCAAAAGTTGATCGGCCCCCGGGTGCAGCGTTCCCGCGATCCCCGCTATGCGCCCATGGCGATCTCTGCCGACAATCGAGCCGGTAGTGAGGGCGACCTGGAGACGCGCATCGATGAACAGCCGCTGCCGGCCGATGCAGGTGTGTCGGATTCAGAAGCCGCCATCCGCGACATGCTGCAAAAGGGCCGAGCGAGGAGCAGTCTGCTGGTACAGGCCAGTTCGCCGCCGGTGGGAAGCTTCGTTCCCCTGGGCTCTGTGATTGTGTTGACTGGCGATGCGGATTGGGACCGCGATTCCGTACGCAGTGCGCTCGCGTCGGCCGCGGGCAAGCTGTGGACCACTTCGCAACTCGGAGCGGCGTGGGTCGGCGGCACCGCTGGAAACAACGCAGTCGAGCGACTCGATGGGCTGGGCGCTTTGATGTTCGCCGCTCGGGGACGCCTTCTGTTCATCGGCAATGATGCCCGTCTGCTTGGCGCGGTACTCGATCGGGCCGCCAACGCGCCTGGCGCAAGCACTTTCACCTACGCCGCGGGTGTGCGCCACAGGCTGGAACAGGCCAACTTCGAACGCGTCATGCGGGCGCTCGACTTCGGCTCTCCGGCCAACGGGCCCACATTTTTCAGTGGCAATATAGGGAGTCTGAGTCGCGTGCTCTTGCCGATCGACGAGGTCAAATTCACCGAAGAAGACCGCGGCGTATCGACGGCGCAGACCGTCGTCTATCGCCTGGTGCAATAAGCTTCAGCGTGGGGCGGTCGTCGAACCGGAGGACATCCGGCGGTCTGCTCAGCACAGCCTTCAGGAAACCGATTGGCTGCGAACTCCGGCAGCGACGGCAGCGGGAACCGGCGCTCGAAGTCATGGGAGACGCCTTCGACCGGGCGAAAATCATGTAGGTTTGCTGTCACAAGCTGTCGCAAACCGGGGATACTTCTTGCCATTTAATGCCAGTTCTTACTCGGCGCCTAGGAGCGGGTCTCCATGGCCGAAAGCGATCGTCGCCGCCGGTCGGTTCTTCAGCGGCCTGGTGGCCAGCGAAATTCACCTCCGGCTAGCCGTTTCTCCTGGTAATTACGCATAACTGGTTGGAGGAAGTAGAACAGCCGCCGCGGGTAGTGGGTCCGAGTCGTTGTAAATTGGCCTGACAATCCGCATTTGCTGTCTTGCGCTTTGACCCAGCGCACAGCCTCGCATATCAGGGGTGAATTTCCAGACCGGTATTGTTCATCGAGCCTCCACATTCACGAGGACATGCCATGAGTTTCCAGCACGCATTCCCGATTGATCCTCAAGCGTTCGATGACATAGTCATCGAAGCTGTAGCGAAGCATATGCTGCCGCCCTCCGACTTTGTCATGCCGGACAAGGCCGTCGAGACGCAAATCTTTCTCGGCGTCGGCACTGTAGTCTATCGCTTGTATCCGCATCTGCGCCGTCGAGGGAGCGTCCCTCACGTCGTCTTTTACATCGCCTATAACAAGAACAATCACCGTACCGAGTATGTGATCGGGCCGGGAAAAATGGATGACTTTCTGGCTAATGGAAGATTGCTCGTCATCGCCGCGGGCAACTTTTATGGTTTCACAGGTCATGTGGCGGATTGGGAAGTCGGGTCTTGGCAGGTGGGCTACTTCGCGTTGAAAGGCGATCTGGTCGGGGCGGTCCGGGCATTGGGCCGGTCTTGGGTTGCTGCGCTGCAGGATCCGAACTGGTGGATGATGGCCACTATGAGCACTGGCGCCGTGTTCCTAAAGCCAGTACCAAGAATTCCCTCTCGCGCACTTTCCGCGATCGGGGCCGCTGAGGCTGAGGCGGGCGAGAGCGCCGCCCGCGCGGGCTCGGGCATCGCTCCGAAGCATTTTGAGGCCTTTCAGCAGGCGGCTCACGACACCCAACTGATCGGCGTGGTTCGGAACGGGAAACCAACCGCAGTGCCACTGATCGAGGCCGGCTGTCCCGGCAAACCCAAGATATTCGAGCCATTCAATTAGAATCCGGAAACGGGAATTCTGACTGCGTCTACCGAAGCGGACAAGCAACTGGTCCTGAACAGCCGGTACATTCTCATCAACGAAAAGGGCGCAGCCATGCGGCGACTGCCCAATGGAACCATGGAACCGGTCAAGCTCGAGCGAACGTTCTGGAAAGTCGAGCCCGGCCAGGTGATCGATCCGAAGTCCCTGAAGCCGGTAGTGGGAGACTACGATTTGATGGGTGTCTTCTCGCCCAAGAATCCGGGACAGAACATCACCCTCCACAGCGTCGACGGCAATCCAGTGGCTAATAGAACCAGTCCCCCGGTGGACACATTCAGCGCCAGCGTCAACGAGAAGTTCGATCAGCCGCGCGTCCTGCACGGTGCGCAAGACCAATACAAAGGATTTCGGAAGGGCGCCACGGTGTTTCATCCCAATGGAAGGGTGGAATTCCTGCCAACGGAGGCCGACGTCCAGGCATTCTACAAACGCATGGGCAGGGAGACGATTCAGGGTTCGTATCCGCGGCCTGGGCCGGGTGATCCTGCGCCTCCAGACGAATTGGCCGCACGCCGTGCGGCTCACAAAATGCCATAGCCGGCTGGTCGACAAGAGCAACGGCGACGTCCGTGGTCAGCAGCGATTCCACTTCGCGCCGGAGGGACGTGTCGACACCGCAGGACGCGGCAACGGAAGCGGCCCGCGGTTTCGGGCGATGCTCCAAGTCTCGTGGTAGACCTCTTCGACGCTCTTCAACACGTTTCATGATGTCGATCCTCTGCGGGGGCACGGTCCTGCTAGAATGCACCAAATGGAACGACGGTGTGGAAAAGCTTGAGGACGTCAGGCTGGCTTCCCCCAAATGTCCATTCTTCAAAGGAGCTGGGATCATGGATCAGCAGAAGACGTCGAATCACGACGGGCATCTCAACCGGCGATCGTTCCTCGACGCCGCTGCTAGACTCGCCGGCGGCGGGTTGGCCGTCGGCGGCAGCTTCGAGACGATACGTCCCAGTTCCGCGTGGGGCCAGCGGCCAGCGAACGAGACACACCCGAGTTCCGCCCGCGTTGTGGATCGGCTCAAGACCCGCCTCTCGTTTCAGATTTCGGTCGATGTGGGGACCTTGGATCTGGGTCTGACGGTCGCCAGTGCGGCGCTGGCGGGCGGAGTCGACATCGTCGAAATGGGGACACCGCTGCTCAAGACCCAGGGCGTTGCCAACGTCGTACCCGCCTTCCGCAAGCGTTTTCCCGATGCTCTCCTGCTGGCTGATATGAAGACCATGGACGGCGGTGGCGGCGAGGCGCGCAGCGTCTACGTCGGCGGCGGCAACATCTTTGATTTTCTCGCTCTCGCCGGCGTGGATACGGCGAAGTCGATCTGCGCGGTGCGCGATGAGTTCAGGCGCGCGGGCTCCGAATTGCCGAGACTTGTCTTTTCCGACATCATGGTGCCGCACCAGGGCCCCGCCGCGCAGGCAGGGGAGGTCGCGCTTCGGATGGTGGAGGCCGGCGTCGATGCGGTCGGCATCCACCTGCAGTCCGACGCTCGGCGCGCAAACACAAAACTCATAGAGGAGGACTATCTGGGTGATGTGGCTCGTGCCGTCTTCGAACGGATCGGCAAGGTCGCCCCGGTCCAGGTGGTGGGCGGGCTTAGTATCGCACAGGCAAAGAGCCTCGCCAAGGCGGGCCTGCGCGCCTTCGTGATCAGCGGCAATATGGGCCTGCCGGACGGCAACGCCCGCTACAACCTCCCACCGGCCGAGATCCAGCGCTTGGTCGCGGGTTTCATCGCCGAGGCCTCGGGCGCGTAGTGCGTCAGTTCTCAAACTGACCCATGCGCCGCCGGCCTTGTTACCGCTGGTCAACAACGCATGACGCTGCCAAAACCGCGCGGCGACGGTAGCGCGGAGACCGCACCTCAATTGATATTGATCGGCCGCAGTGGTTGCAGACGCCCATCTCCACGAGCGACACGGGGATGTGACCCGTCGCGTGATAGATAGCAGAGATGGGAGGAATCAGGGCGCATTCCTTGGATACCGCGATGGGGTCATGGCGTGCCTCAAGCAGTACTACCTGAAGGGTGGGCGCGCGGTGTCTGGCGAGACGATGCAGCGCGTGCGCCGAAATATCGGGACGGGACATCGACCAGGTCCTGCCAAATCGCCTTGGCATTGCGACAACGCCAACTCGACGGCATCGCGATATGATTCGCAGGCGCTGGCCGAAGGACCGCAGCTCGGGCTGCGCGCCTCGTGGCGGGGGTCGTTTCTGCAGCCCTCGCCCTTCCCCTGTGTGCCGATCTTCGGACTCATCCTTCCAGAAGCAACAAATGGGAGATCTTGTAGCTCGGACCGGACGACTTGCCGCCAATCTCCAGCAGTTCACCGCATCGCCGGTTAGTGGTACTCGTTTCGGCACACATGCGCGGAGAGTTGCGGTGGGGAACCACGCCGACAGACCGTTACCCCGGCGATGGCACGGCGTAAGCCGATCACGTTCTTTCTCTTATGCTTACAGCCCTGGATCCGCGGCTCTAAAGAGGTCCCACCAGCAGTCCGGGTTAGTACACTGTGCCGCGGCAACCCAAGCCTCCCCTCTTGAATCGCTTCGCTTCTCCCCTTTACAATTGCGCTGTGAAAGGCGTGGACGTCCGGCCGATCCGTGCGGGACCCGTCCTCGTAGGTATACCAATGGGCAATCCCAAGGGAACGTTGAAGACTGGGGCGCGAGGAGTGCAGGTCGGTCGCGCTCAAACTGCGCTGAACAAACATCAGGTCCTGCCGCTACTCAAGATAGACGGCGATTTCGGCCCCAAAACTCGCGCCAGCGTCGGCGCGTTCCAGGAACGCTACAGACTGAAAACCAGCGGTGAGGTGGACGACGATACCTGGTTGTTCCTCAACCCATACCGGACCGCATTGGTGTTCGGTCTGCTCTCTCCGAAGGGTCTCACACTGCCACAATTCAAGAGTCCCTTCGATCCGTCCAACTCGCCTCTGAAATCGGGAGGAGTGCCGCAGCCGAATTTCAAGCTGGAGCCGCACTTGCTCGATCCTGCGCGGAATCCGGTGGGCTATCCTTTCCGCTATCCCCTCCCTTCTACGCCCGAGCCGGTCAAAGTCGACTTGAGCGATGTGGTTTTCCAGCCTCAGTTCGGCCCACAGTACCTGACCAAACCCTTGTGGTACTCCGGATTTCCAAAAGGTCAGCCCCCGGGAGCCTCCCTTTCCCTCCCTTTTCAGTTCTGGGTGACCTGGCGGTCCAAGCCCAAGGGACTGCACACCGAAATCAGCTTCGGCCCCGGATTTGCCTTCAACCGCACGGTATCGAAGGACGATTCTGCTTACACCTTGTCCCTCAATGCCCAGGTCATGGTGGCGGACATCTGGGCGAGCGGTAGTTGGCACTTACTGGCGCCCTACGCGCAAGCCGGCGGATACTGGAATTTCCGGCCGTACACCGAGGGCTTCGGCGTGAACATCGGCAATCAGATGACCTACGAGATCATTGATGACAGGCTGATGCTGATGCTCCAGCCAGGTTTTTGGATCAACCACGATCTGACTAAGAACCAAACCACCTACGGACCGGGCGTGGGGTTGTCCGTCGGTGGCAGTTTCTGAGGCAGTTTCTGAGACAGTTTGGGTGGCAGCAGCGTTTGCCGGTCCTTGCGCCATTGGTTGCCCCGGATCCAGATCACGCCGCGGGTTCTGTCGATTATCCGCCGCGGTGAGGCAGGCAATCTCTGATGTCCTCGGGCCGGCGCCATACATCGTGCTCAAAACGGCGCGATACATCAGATTCTTCGGAGCCGCGGATAGGCCGTAATGCTCCCCGGTGCGTAATTGCGGATTTGGAGATTCTCCAATATCCGCCGCCGCAGCGAAGTCATGACGGAAAGCTCTGCTGAGATCAGAACCTCCTCGCGCAAGGAATGTTTCAATGCCGCAGCGTCCGAAAAATTCGACTTTAGGATTGTTGCCGCAAATCGCGTCTTCGTTCAATTGTCCTGAACGCCTGTTCCCCGCCGCTAGATCAACGCAATATGAAGCCTCGTACGCGAAACACGGCCACCATGGCAACCGCTGCTGCAGCCAGCAGAAGGGTACCCGGCTCGGGGACAGCAGATGATGACCGAGTGCTCCAACTCCCCGTAAAGCTCGCAGTACTGATCATGCCACCCGTGAAGGCGACGTTCACGAAGAAATCGTCACCACTATCCAACTCAAAGCCCTTCGGTGCCGTAAAAGTGACGCTGTTTCCGCCCGTATAGCTTGGAGTCCAGACGATACTGTCGCCGATCTCATGAAAGCGCGTGAAGTCGTCAAACCCAGTTCGAGCGGGATCGGCAGCCTGATCAATCGTCACCCCCGGGGCCAGTCCGGTGAATGTGATCGTAAGGGACAATGCCGGATCAGTCGCCGCAGGCCAGTTCTGACTGAAGGAGCCCAAGCCCGGCATTCCCCAAACCGAAATGCCACAACGATTCACAGTTGGCGGAGAGCAGTTGAGCCCTGTGCCCGTAGCGTCATCGGAAATCAGCCGCCAAGGCAGAGAACCAGGGTTGATCGTCCCGCTGGTTCCCGATCCCGAGAAGTCGATGTTCCCTGCCTTCAGGCCGCTGCAGCAGGCCAACAACAGCATCGCGATACTTGTCCATGATCTCATTTCCAGTCCCTCTGCTGTTCGATCCTATCACAGCGAATTTCAGGGAAGCTCACCCAACGGAGTAACGGGAAACAACACGTACCGGTCGGCGGACCCCAGCCCATCGCGCCAATAATAGCGCTATCGATTCCCTATCTCGCAATTCTCCTTCGGGAGCCTCTGCCGATAATGGTGCGCCTCACTTCTTTGCATTCCAACCCCAACGTGGACCGCGAAGCCCCGGCGCAGGATGCCGCGCGACGCCTGTCCTCGGAGTCGGGTGTCAGGGCAGTGCCCGGATTTCCAAGGGGCTGGCATATGCTGGGACATATACGATGTGAGGTGCCGATGGCTGCCGGTTTTGAAGATCTTCTCAAAGAGAATCCAGATGATGTACTCATACAGATGATTCAAGACTCCCGCCTTAGTGATCTGACGTTGGCCATTGAAGCCCACGAGGATCCAATCGCGATGGGATCGGCGTTCGCTTCCGCTGTCAGGAGACTTTATCGCGAATATAGCGACGTATCCAATATGCTGGTGGCGGGCGGCACGGGGTTGACCTACTGTCTGAGCAAAGCGAGCCGGGAGTCGGATCATCTCAGAGCACGGGAACTCAAGAAGCTTGGCAGGGTCATCGCGTTCAACACCGCTGTAAATTGCTGGCCGGGATGGGGCGACGACGGTATTGTCATCGAAGAAGCCCATATCAGCGCTGGAATCCAGATCGCAACAGAGTGCCTAAGCCTGGTGCAGGAGCTGGCGCTCACACCCCGCGAGCAGGGCGGCGCGCATTGGCTGATCGGCGCTCTTCAACTCGCGGCTGGTAGATTTGGTGTCGCTCGGATGGAGTTCGAAGAAGCCAGGCAAATCTATCTTCGCGACGAATCGATCTCGTCATATGCACTCATGGCCGACGGGTACATCGCCCTGGCAGCGAAAGCCGACCCTCAGTCCGGTCCGGACGGCGTGGATGCCCTAAGCATGGCATTAGACCGGCTTCGGTCGGAGGGATCGAAAGATGCGACGTTTTTCGCTGCCCAGATCGCTACAGCCGACCGGGTCTTGCTCAAGAATTAGTCATCCGTAGGCGGGCATTTCGAAGGGGGCGAAAGGACCGCCTCCAGATCGCAAGATCGAGGGTGGTCTCGACTGCTGACTGAAGAATCGCGACCGGAAAGTCCAAGCAAAACAGGCCAAAATACGGTAACTCGGCAAATCGGAGAATTGCCGCGTGGCTGTTCGCGAACCCACTACTTGCACGCTTGCGGCCCTCGCTGCGCATTTGCCGATTCGCGCAACGAGGGCCGCAGACTGAACGCAACATTACTGGGTTAGAAGCGGTATCCGAATCCGATCGAGGGCGCTGCACGGTGCGTGATGCGATCGGCGCCGGCCAGTCCGGCCAGTTCGTAGGTCGGCGAGTTGTAGACGAAGCCGCGATACTCCACGCGAGCGAAGATCCGCTGCGAGAGGTTGAAATCGGCTCCGGCGCCGTAGACGAAGGCGGCGCGGGTTTGCGAGTTGGCCCCGGCGAAATCGCGCGGATCAAACACCATGGCGCCAGCGCCGGCCAATGCAAACGGCGTGACATTGCGCAGCGGCAGACGGAAAACGTAGGCACCGGATACTTCGTGCGAATTAGTTTTCACGCCCACCACACCAGCGGTCGAAGCATAATTCTGGGTGTTGAGCGCATACCCATAGTTCGCTTCCACGCCGTGGTGCTTGCTGAAGAAGTAGCGATAGCTCGCCAACACGCCTCCGCTATTGGTGGCGTCGTTGTTGATTCCATTTTGTCTGGTGCTGGTAACGAAGCTGCCGAACGCCTGGACCGCGACTTCCTGTTTCCCCACCTCAGATTGTGCAAACGCCGGCAACGCCAGCGATGCGATACCTGCGACCCACGCAATGACTAATCTCTTTTGCGACATCTTTTTTTCTCCCTGTGTGACTCATTGTTCAGCTTGACGCTGTGCCCTCTTAGAAGGCACACGGCATTCCAAGCCGGCACTGCCGGAAACTGCAATGAAATCAGCGTTCGTATGGCGCGCCGGTGCCGATGCCGGGTCACGATGTCCGGCGGCTGACGGAATCCCGGCACGCCGCGACGAATCGGCCGGCGCGATAGAATAAAGAAACGGTGTTGAAACCCCGGCTGTCTCCCGCCGTCCAAAACCATATACTCGAAGTCTGGTCTGATTGATGTTTCGAATCCTCGTAGCCTTGGTCTGTGCCGCCACCGCGCTCCACGCCGCGGACGATCTTGACTCTCAACTGAAGACGATCCTGACGGCATACGCCATCATGGAGCGCAACGCCGCCGACCCGGTCTCGTCGGAGAAGGCCTTCTTCGAAGGCGCAATTCCAGGGCTCCTGCGGCGCCTCGATCCCCACTCGGTCTTCTTCGACCCGGGCCAATTCGAGCAGGTCAAGAAGATGGAGGAATCCACGCAGAAGGGGTTCGGAAGCGTGGTGTCGCTGCTGCCGGGAAGAGTGATCGTGCTGCAGACCACGCCGGGGACGCCCTCGGCTCGGTCGGGACTGAACCCCGGTGACGAGATTGTGGCAATCAACGGCTACGATATCAGCCGCCTCGATCTCGATCAGCTCACCCAATTACTTTCGCAGTCACGCCAGCAGCAGGCGCAGTTGATCGTGCGGCGCCCGGGAGTCGTGCGCATGCTGAGCTTCACCCTGATCCCGGAGGAGATGCAGGCTTCGAGCGTAGAACGGGCGTTTTTCATCGGCGCGGGCGTG